>Ga0307513_10000118_pt1 | contig 110835 bp, 62 predicted proteins | sample 15_EM_MG_FD_202174 | JGI IMG/M metagenome (GOLD analysis project Ga0307513, IMG submission 202174) | Populus trichocarpa ectomycorrhiza microbial communities from riparian zone in the Pacific Northwest, United States - 15_EM | ecosystem: Host-associated > Plants > Roots > Unclassified | place...
CATTGAAATACTCAATGACTGTCGCACTTGGGAATATTCGTTTGAGGGGGTGTCATAAGCCTTGGTGTAAGGCTTGAAAAATCATTCCGGACCGAGCATGGTTGATACGCTCGAAGAAATGTTGTGTTGAAGACGCTCTCAGAATGGTAAGCTTGGAAGACCTGCAAAATGCAAGCTTGTGCTGAAGAAGCAAGAGGACAATTGCCCACATAAATGGCAAAGGGGGTGATTGTTAGGATATTGCCATTTAGTGGCAATACCCCACCACTAAGCAAGTGGTTGCTCCATTAATGCCACAAATGGTGGCATGCTTTAAGGCATTATTGGCCCCTCCATGTTGACCATGAAATGCCTATAAATGAGGCATATTTGTTGAGAGCAAAATGAGAGAGGGTTGAGAGAGTGCAGAGAGTGTGTGAGAACGTGAAGAGAAGAGAAGAAGAGAGAAAGAGGAGCTGCTGCCATGGGCAGCAGCTCTGCTGCCATATGCAGCATAGTGTGTGAGCTGGGAGTTGAGTGATCCTCCTTCATGTATTTATTGTAACCCTTTCTCTATCTCTAATACAATGACTCTCTCCCGTAGATGTAGGCGGTTTTGCCGAACCACGTTAAATATTGTGTCAGTGTGCTTTACCCTCCGTTGAGCAACTATCAGAACACCACCAGTCCGCGCATGGGGGGAGCCGGAATCCCCAACAGGGAGTTGGTTAACCGATGCTCCCCTTCGCTTCTGTTTTTCCTTCCCTTCTTCTCTAATTTTTGGTCCTTTTTTTTTTTTTTGCTTTATGTTATTCTTCCTCTGTTTGTGTTCTCTGGTCTTTGATTATGTCTCTGTTTCCTTTGTTATGTCCTCTTTGCGTTTACTCCCCTGTTCTCTTTTCCCTGGTTTTTTTCTGTGTTCTCCCCTGGGTTTCTCCTCTGATTTTTTCTCTGGTTTGTGTTCTTTGGCCCCCCCTCTCGATCTCTCTCTATTTACTCTCTGTTTATTCTCTCCTTCTTAGTATATGTGTCTGTCCCTCTTCCTTTTTTTTTGTCCTTTTCTTTAGTCTGTCTACATGTTACTGAGTTTTTCTGTTCTCTCTAGTTTTCTTGCCTTTTTGTTCGCTCGTTCTTGATTCTCTGCTTTCTTGTTTTCTCTCTGTCTCTCCTCTGTATTTTTACTTTTCATCTCCCTCTCTCTCCACTGGTTTCTTTCACTTTGGTTCTCTGTTTTTGTTGCTCTAGTTCTTCCCTGGGTTCTAATTGCCTTCTCTTTCTTTCTTTGCCCCCCCCCAAAATTCTCTGTGGCTTTCTCTAGCTTTTAAAAAGCTAGAGGATGGCCTCTGTTCATATGTTCGTGCCTCATAATTGCGTGGCAAAAACGCCTCTGTTTCTTTGAGAAGAAACAGGGAAATAAAAGTCCTGTTATTGTTGGACTGCTCAACATGGCCTCTAGAAGATAATGGGCAGCTGAGGAGACGTGGTCCAAAACGGTTTTGGTTTCCTGTTGAGGTTCAAACGACGCCGTTTGTATCCCTGGAAATGGCTATTGGCCCCTGAACTTCTGACATTTAACAATCGGCCCCTGATTTCATTAATTAAATTGATTCCAAATTCAATTAAGTCCCTAAATTTATCAATTCTTTTAATTTTTGACCAAATTGACTCCTAAATTTATAATTCAATTCTTATTAGTCCCCAAACTTTCAATTTGTGTTGTCTTAATCCAATTCTCAAATATTTTTTGTTCATTCATTTTTATTTTTTTATTTTTTTGGAATTCAAAAATTGGGTTATGAGAAGCTTATTAAAATCATAAAAAAAAACCAAAAGATAAACATCAATTTGATATTTTTTTATAACAAATATTTTTTAAAAGCATTCAAAAGCAGAAGTTACCGTACTTCCAAACAAGGTCTTTATTAGTTATTTTTTAGGATTTATTTTTTAAAAAAGATAGATGCTAAAAAAAATATATATAAAATTCATGATCTAAAATTGAGAAGAATATTTTTAAATAATTGATTTTTTTTATATTTTTGTAGTGAAATTCAAAAAATAAATAATAAAATATCACTAATTATAATTTAATAATCATTCAATGGTTTCAAAAACTATTTTTTTAATACCTATTGTTTTCAATTGGCTTATTACCTATTCCCTTCATCAATTATTTAGCATTTGTTTTTTCTTTTGGAAATACTAGAACGAAATTTTTTTTTGATATTTTATAAGGTAGTTTTAGATTGTTTTTTCATAAAAATATCAAGACCACACAAAAGCACTTGATTTTTTTTTTTTATAAACATTTTTGTAAAAACGCATTACCAAATAATTACTCACGTTAAAATGACAAAAAATTCTCGAAAAAGATCCTGCTATAATGGAAGTGCCTAATAATCTCTCAAGAAAATAGGAATTTGATTAGGAAAGGCTCAAGAGAATATTTAATTATTTATTTATGGGGACTAATAGATTAGTGTTAAACAAATATAAGGACTTAGCTATAATTAACTCAATTAATTTCGTGGAGAACTAGAAAACCTAAATTTATTTGTCTATAATAATAATAATAATATAATAATAATAATGATGATGATGATGATGGCAAATATTAATACAGTAAAATAATATACTTTTTAAAAATTAATTTTTAATATTATTATATTAAAATAATATAAAAAAATTATTTTTAAAAATATTTTTGCACCGTAAACGTAAAATTAAAGAAACTGTTACTAACTCAAAAAAAGCCCCAAACTCTCTCTATCTCTCTCTCTCTACACCGCCACACCGCCTCTCTCTCTCTCTCTCTCTAAAGCCTCCCCAAAATTCCCAAATGCACGACCACAGCACTCTTCACTATCCTCCTCCGATACCGTAGCACCCCTATCGCCGGAACCCTAACGGCACTCGCCCGCCGGCAAATATGCGGCGAGAATTTTTCGTTGGATGTCCTTCTTTGTTGGACTCGATTCGAATTCTCCATTCCAATTGGCTCCCTTGCTCCTCCTTTTCAAATTTTAGGGTTTTTTCGTGATCAATAACCACACCGCTAAGAAGAACTAGAGCGACACAAGTAACCGCCTATGGCTCCGGGGCGTAAAAAGGGAGCGAATAAGAAGAAACTTCAGTTGCGTTTGGGTGATCTTGTTCTTGCTAAAGTCAAGGGTTACCCTTCTTGGCCTGCCAAGGTTTTTTCCCCTAATTTTCGATTCATTTTTTTTTCTAACTTCACTATCTGTAAATATATTATATAGTTAATCTTATGAATTTGATTCATTCTTTCTTCAGTTTTTTATCTTTTCGAATTAGTTTCGTGGGTTTTAGTGATGGGTTTTGAAGATTGGTGGGTTCAGTTTATTTTGTTATGTGAATCAATTTGTTTTTCGTGGTGGGTTTTGCCATTTTAGTAAGTCGTAAATAATTACAATTTAAAGATGGGCTCAAATATTGGTGAAGGGGGTTATTTTTGTTGCTTTACTGATTTTAGTTTAACTTGATTTGGTTCTTTCTGTTGAGCTCTTAAGTTTTCATGCTTGTATGTGTATACTTATACTTTAATTCTTTCTTGTAATTTGATTAGTTTTGAGGGCATGAAAATTAGGATTAATTGATTCACGGGTTGGTATATATGTGTGCGTTTGATTAGATGATGATGGTATAATGGTTTTTTTCTGTGTTATTTTTTTGTGGGTTTTAAAGTAAGGCTCAGTTGGCTTTGATTTGTGTCTTGGTTAATTTTGGTAGTAAATATGTTGTCCCCCTTATATTTGCTTCTTAGCTATTCTCTTTTAAGTGTTTATACTGTTGTTAGGTTGTTTTTGTTCTTTGGTAATTGATTGATTGTTGCTGTAATTTTTGTGGGTTGTGGTAATGAAGATGTTGGTATTAACTGGGTGAAGGCTTCTTCCTGCAACGGTTGTGATTTATTTTGTTGAGCTTTTGACAGTTTGTCATTTTGGTTGTGTTTGAGCGATTTCATGGGTTTTTGAATTTCAGATTAGCCGGCCTGAAGATTGGAAGCGAGTCGCTGATGCTAAGAAAGTTTTTGTCTATTTTTTTGGAACTCAAGAAATGTAAGTTTCTTTATGCATTTCTTGTTCAAAATTTGTTCATGCATGGTGAAGGGTTGAGAATGTGGTTATCTTAGTGAGTAAACTGTGCAATAATATGGGCCTTTATATTTCAAGATACGTAGAGTACACAACCTGTGTGGTATTTCTCAGAAACATGGAATTGACAGTTTTCTTCCTTCTAAACCATTTTGGTGTGATTAATAACTGATAGTTTGAGGTCTTTGAAAATGAGAATTTGGGACTGACTGTTGGTATTATTACTACACAACCTGGGAAGCTTGTCTTCAACTAAGAAATGCTTAGTTGAGTACTATTTTGGAGTATGATTTAACATCTAGACCTATTGTAGGTTGTCTTCAACTCTTTGCTCTAATGTAGTAAATACCAGCTATTGAGAAATGAAGGAAAGTAATGACTAGGTTTTTGGATGGGATGGCAATAAAATTTGCTATGTTTATTTGCCACCACACTTGACTTGATTGAGCCAGAGACTTGATTGTGTGCATGGATTAAGTTAGTTGCAACTTGTATTAGAGCTTATTTCTTCCCATTTCTTGTTTTTCCTCTTGCAGTGCTTTTGTTGCCCCTTCTGATATTCAGGTATTCACAAATGAAGTGAAGAATAAATTGTCAGCTCGGTGTCAGAGTAAGAAAGATAGGTTCTTTTCCCAAGCTGTGAAGGAAATCTGTGCAGCTTTTGAAGAGTTGCAGAAGGGAAAGTCAAGTGGATTGGGAGATAATACTGATAGATCAGCACTAGGATCTGAGGGTCAATCTGTTGACTCAATGGAAGAGGATGGGGCAGGGGATGACTTAAATGAGGGGATGGGTAAAGTTGGACAAAGTGGAGTGATGTGGGATTCAGGACGTGAATTTAGTTCTAAGTTAGAGCATTGCTCCAGTAGACGAGGTGAAGCGGGCTCTGAAGGTATGAAGCCTTCTGTTTCATGTGACACTGATGACAGTTCATCCCCAGGTATTTCTTCTGTAAATAAGGTTAAAACATTTGATGGTGAACAACCACAAGAGGTATTATCTGCTTCCAGTTTGGATAATGTTTCCTTTGTAAAGGATGAAGCCTCTTGTAATGGAAATCTGGATGTTAATTGCATGAATAACCTGTGTAATGGTGAGGAGGCAAGGACAAATCCTCATGAGTCTAAGACAGTGGTTTCTGGGGCAGACAGAAAATTGGAATGTGATTCTAGGGAGCAAGTGAAAGGTGGAGAAAAAGGCAAGCATGCTAGTGGCAGAATAAGAGATTCCCCCCCAGGTCCTCCTAAATCAGATTCAGGAGCTAATGGTGGTAGAAAAGCAGAACTATCAAAAGCCAAAAAGGATACTATTATGGTGTTCAATGATATACACGAAAATAAGGTCTTTCAAAAGAAAAGGCGTGCCCAACCTGAACATGGAAAATCTGAGCTTGAAACGACTGAAACTACAAATCCTGCTAAGAAATTAAAGCGTGTAGACATGGAAGATGATGTTACCAAGGGACCCCTCTTAGAAAACATGAGTATTTCACCAAGCTTGAATGTAGTCGATGACAAAGCAGTCAAACAGCCTGTGGCACATGGGAAAAGAGAAATCCTTTTGGCATTAAGAGCCCAAAGTGGTAAAGTTAAATCTGATGCTTTTGCCCAAATAGGTAAAGTGAAATCTAATCTTTCTTCTCAATTAGGTAAGTTTAAACCTGGTACATCTGCCAAGACGAGTAAAGTTGATTGTGATGCATCTGCCCAGACAGTTAAAGTCAAAAGTGATCCTCCTGCACAATGGGGTAACACTAATACTGATGCATCTGCACAAATAAGCAAAGTTAAACTTGATGCATCTGCCGAAATTGGCAAAGCTAAACCTGATGCTTCTGATCCAATGAGTAAAGTTAAATCCGATGTTTCAAATGATGAAACTGTGCTGCCTGTATTAAAACGCCGTAAACGGGCAATGGAGGCGATGTGTGACGCTGCTGCTCTCAATTCCGATGACAGAATGGAGAAAAATGCTCTTGAGCTAAATAGTGATTTAGCTTCTATCAATACGAGAGTTTCTGTCACCCAACAGCCCAAAAGGCGAAGAGCTGTTTGCCTTTATGATGGCGACAATGAAGATGAAGAACCCAAAACTCCTGTTCATGGAGGAGCTGACAAAAATGTCAGAGCACATGTGTCTGTTTCAGACACTTCCAAGAGAACTAATGTGCACGTTGAAAGTTCTGTTAATCAAGAACACAGAAGTTCTATTAATGCTCAGACAAGTTTGAGGGATTCTACTGGATTAGAGAATAGCCATTCCAAGGAATCATCTTTGCTGATGCAGAACTATCCTCTTTCACCTAGCTGTCCAAAAACTGCAAAGAGGAATGATATTCGTGTCTCTCCAAGTCCTGGCAAATCAGAGTCCGAGCAGATACTGACCAAGGAGGCCAAACCAATCATAACTACCCCTAAGAGGTCTCCTCATCTGCTTCCTGCCACCAAACCAGTTGTGGAACAGCATAAAGCTACCAAGCCCTCCATTAAAGTTTCCACACTGGGCATTCAAAAGAGGGCCCAGGCTGGACCTGGCAAGGTTTCAGGTCCTGTTTTGGATAGTTCAAACACCTCTCAAAATCATGTGCCAAGTCAAAAAAGTAGAGCAGCTTTTTCTGGGGATTGGCCAAAAAGTACTCCTAAAGCAACTTCACAAATGAGTGATCCTACTGTTCCAATGTGTGCTCCATCAGAGTATGATTCTTTTCCTGTTGAAATGTATCTATTTTTACTACATTTTTTGATTCATTTTATAGAGATATTTTCTTGCATAATTGCAGACTGGAAGTTGGTATGGATGATAGAAGCAGCTTTTTGGTCGATTCTAAGACTCTAGATTCTGTTACATCTATGAAACATCTCATTGCTGCTGCTCAAGCAAAAAGGAGACAAGCTCACTCACAACCTTTTCCTCATGGAAACCCTGCTTTTATAGCTCTTAACGATGCTCAGGGAAGGAGCCCAAGCTCCTCACCGGGCCAAAATTTTTTATCTGGTACTAGCAATGCTGTACAGGCAGATATGCAAGGCTTCTATCATAATACAAATTTAGTTTCTCCATCTTCACATGGTCACCAATCAGCGTCACACAGCCAAGTGGAAGCTGAAGAAATTGAGGAGCAAAGAGTTAGTTCAGGACAGAGGGCTGCTGGAGGTTCATTGAGTGGTGGTACTGAAGCTGCTGTGGCTCGTGATGCTTTTGAAGGGATGATAGAGACTTTATCAAGGACAAAAGAAAGTATTGGACGTGCAACTCGCCTTGCCATTGATTGTGCCAAGTATGGCATTGCAAATGAGGTGGTTTGTTATCCTTCCTTTTATTCTGTTATTTTTCTTGATTGGTTCTCAGAAAAAGAAGAGTCGGTTATTTAAGCTCCATGATTCTTGCTCTTAGTTGTCTTTTCCTCGAAATGTTATTTCCATTGCATATGCTTGTAGTTTTATTCATCTCTCTGCAAGAAGGCTGCTTCATATTTTCTTTTCTTTGAGCAAAAAGACTGCTAGATAAATTTGCCTCCCCTTATATATGGGAATTGTTATGGTTGGGATACAGTTATCCTTTATGGTATTCTTTACATTGCAGTCAGGGGTTCTTAGATGCCCTCTGTATAAAATGAGTTAAAAATTGTCAGGACAGTTATAAAATAAGTTAAACTTAATTCATTTTTTTTTTTGATTGACTGATTCTTTGAAAATTAAAAAGCAATCATACCCTTCTTTTGTTTTTATATAAGTAGTTCGTAATGGATTTTTCATTTCCTCATTTTTTGAAGTTTACTTTTTTTCTATCATGATTTTCCTAGGCTCATGATGTTGTTGTTCTCTTGCCAAAGTTTAATTGAATCAGCTATGGAAGGGTTCCATGATTTGGTGCTGAACAAGCTAAAATGGTTTTGCAGGTTGTAGAACTTCTAATCCGAAAATTGGAAAGTGAGCCTAGTTTCCACCGCAAAGTGGACTTATTTTTTCTTGTAGATTCCATCACCCAGTGTTCACATAATCAAAAAGGTTGCTTTCTCCTGCTCAACAAGGACTCTATCAATCTTGCTCTTTCAACCCTTGTATATATTAGAGGATCAAAGAATGTCATTCATTCTGTATCAACAATAATGACAGTTGCCGTGGTTATGTTTCTGATTTTTTTCCTTCATTCAGGTATCGCTGGAGCTTTGTATGTCCCTACGGTGCAAGCAGCCTTACCACGCCTTGTTGGTGCTGCTGCTCCACCAGGAGCCAGTGCTCGGGAAAATCGTCGTCAGTGTTTAAAGGTTATTTTCCTTTTTATGTCACCATAGAGCTGGTTTGTTTTCATTAGAATAAAAGTTGATCTATTGTTGCTGTCAGGTTTTAAGGTTGTGGCTTGAGAGGAAAATCTTTCCAGAATCTGTTTTGAGGCACTATATAGATGGTATTGGAGGTTCAAATGATGATGCCTCTGCTGGATTTTCCCTTCGACGTCCATCCCAATCTGAGCGAGCTATAGATGATCCAATCAGGGAAATGGAAGGCATGCATGTAGATGAATATGGCAGGTGTGTTTTCTTCCATTTTTATTAATTTTGTTAGTGGCATATTTCTTGTCCCTTGAGGAACCGTTTGCATGGTCCTACACTGTCATGGAAATTTGATACAGGTATGGTCCATGACATGGTTATATTAAAGAAATAGTTTTAGAATTGGAACATAACATTGGAATCGACTATTTCTGTTGGAAAATGTAATATGCACAAATGCATGTGAATGTTAACACAATTATTGCCTAGGGAATTGAACCGGATCCTAGATATGTGATCCGCAGTGTGCCACTTTATGATAAAAAAACATAGGGAGCCATATATTTTCATGCATTTCTGCTTTATTTTTTTTCCTTACAGAAAGGACTGTATTTATAGAACAGATGTTAAGCATTTGCAAAAAAAAGAAGGGGGGGGGGGTTCTAGAATAACTGTCAATCATAGGTTAGTCTTTGCACAATACCATGTTGAGTACTATTGGAGAGTGGAAGCATGTGTTTCCACTTGTGTTCTTTGAATTATATGGCAGTCTTCTTGGAGGCTTTTAGAGGTGATACATTTGATTGGACTCTTCCTCTTTTATCCCAATGCTTCAAGGGTTATACTTTGCTGTCATGTGTTAGATCCATTTCCAATTTGTGGTTTTGGGTTTGATAAGTTGCCTTCTGCTTGTCCCTATTGCTATTATTTATGAAAATTGTAAATTTGACCATAAATCAGCTTTGTTTTTTTTGTAACTTCACAAAAGAAGGGCAAGTATGATTGCCACAAGTATAAATGAACCACAAGCACAAAATTGACTGAACTTATAACTTTTCACTTAAAACTGAAGTTGATACTCTTAAAGAAATTAAATAATCCTGGAGTATGAGGTGATGTAGCAGATGTTAAGGTGCTAGATGTCATTCCTAGGTAGTTTTGTATGATTTTGAATATGCATGAGCTTTTGCTCTTTATTTTTCTTTGCTGAAGTCATCTTATTATGTTATGAAACCTTCTGTTATTATCAGCGCAAATTTGTTTAAACTCTCGTGTTTCCATATGGCTTGCCATATTACATGCATTTCTTTGGTCAATAGAGTTTTATTTTTAGATGAAATTTGATTTTGATCAATGGAGAATTTCTTTAAATTTGGGTATTGACTTTAAGATCCATATTGGTTTTCTTGGCTTTGGTACCAGTAATGCCACATTTCAGTTGCCTGGGCTTTTATCTTCTCATGTGTTCGAGGATGATGATGATGATGATGACTTTCCGAGCAGTCCTTTTAAGGAAGTTAATGTTGTGTTAGGAGTTACAGAATCAACCCATGCTCTAGGAGAGAGAGAAACATTTACTGCGACTGCAAGTGACAGGCGCCATTGCATCTTAGAGGATGTGGATGTTGAACTTGAAATGGAAGATGTGTCTGGACACCCAAAGGATGAAAGACCCTCATCCATAGGTGTTTTTTTTGAAATGGAAGCACAGCAGCATTACTCAGATAGGTTACCAGAACCAGCATTAAATGATTCTGTCCATTTGTTGCCTCTACCAGATGGTTCTCCACCACCGCCTCCTGATTCTCCTCCTCCACCTCCGCCTTTGCCTTCCTCTCCACCGCCGCCGCCGCCACCACCACCTCCACCACTTCCACCTCAACTCTCAACATCTTTGTCACCGCCGCCTCCACCTCCACCTCCACCTCCACCTCTTCCGTCACAACCACCACCTCCTCTCCCCCCTGTGCCACCTTCAGCTCCTCTGCCTACTGTGGTACCACAACCATCTGTACCAACTCAATCTTCGTTACTAGCAAAACCAATACGACCATCTCAGTCATCTGTACAGTCCTCTCCTCATTTGGCATATCAATCAGCTGTACCTCATGAATACTGTACTACACCCAATGTATGTATTTTGGCTGTCCATTTACTTACATGCGAATGTGTTAGTTTGTTTATTGTGACCTAAAATTTCTGTTCACAGAGTAATCAAATTGTCCAAATGGCTGGAAGTACTCCTCATGGGAATCACATGTTCTTAAATCCTCAAGCTCCTCAACAAAACCCACATTTTCAGCCAGTTAATGCACCTTTTGCACAAAGACCGCTGCATTCAAACCTACCACAAAATGCATCAGGTCACTTCTCATTCACGACGCCTCCAATTCAGCAGCTTCCTTATCCCCGTCCATACTCTATGCCATCACATCCAGATGGTCGGCCACGATTTTCCACTGATGAACAGTGGAGGATGCCTTCAAGCGAATATCCAGATAATCATCCTGGTGCATGGATGGGTGGAAGAAATCCATCTTATGCAGGCCCTTCTTTTGGCCAGGAAGGTATGTGCAACTGTGTCCCTGTAATTATAGAACACTTGATCTTGTATTTTTAAATCCTCTTGCTACCTGTGCTCGCGTGCATATGTATTGCTTAGACCTTGATCTTTTTTAGTTTTTTTAAAATAAAATTTAATCAGACAGGAAAGTTACCAATTCATATTTTCTCTGTAATTATACTGAACAGCCTGCACAATCCATTCATGCTCTTATCTGGGTGGGATTGAATGATTATGGTTTGAGGAGGTTATTGTGGATGCTAAACCATATTACAATTGATGAATCAATATTTTATTTTAAAAAGCAAATTAACTTCTTGAAACCTATAATTATGAGAGACAAAATGATAACTTACCGTATACTGTTTCTCTCTCTTTTTAATTCATTATTTTATCTTTAATGCACAATGTCTCTTAATGTAATGATCTTGTATCATTATTTACCATTAATGCTATAGATATCATACTATATATTGAGTTTGCACGTGCTTACTTAAAAAAAAGAAAAGAAAAGAAGAAGAAGAAGAAGAAGTGATGGCAGATGCTTGCTTTCCATCTTTGCTCATGTAGGTTACTTTTCTATGTTGCTTCCCATATTAGTGATTCTTTTGGAGTAACCTTTTTGATTGGATGCTTGATTAAGCGTTCAAGTTATCATTCACTAAGATTTGTGGTCTGGAGAGAAAACATAGTTGTAAGGAAGCTTGATTGATTACATGTTATGAATTTTTTTTTACTAATTTAATTTAGTTTTGTCTTCGCTTTAAAACTTGATACCTAAAGTTCACAATCAGTGCTTTGCAGAGCGAGGATGCAAAATGCTTTTACTAGTTTCTAGCTTGTGCACATTATATGTATTTAAAGTTGTTTGCCATGCTTATGTGCAAGCATTGCAACTGAACCCGGGAGCTTGTTTATTTCTCATTTGGCATGTTTATGCATGTCCTGCAATGTGAGTTTAGGGAAGTTTGTTTTATTTTCTGTGTTTGCTTTGGGATGTACTTTTTCTTTGATACACAGGCTAATAGATCATAAAATTTTTTCCTTGGCAGGTCACTTTCGGCCACCACCTCCAAATAATATGGGTTTTCAGGTTGCTCCCTCCAACAAGGTACCTGCTGGAGCTTCCATTCCAGGTGAGCTTGCTTTGTAAAAGATGGTCTCATTTTGCTCATAAGGGACTTTTGTAGTACTTGAGTAAATTGACCTCCAATTTGAATCTAATAATTGATTTCTAATGCTGTATTGTTTTAGGTCATGGTGTTACACAGATGTTGCCATGTAGACCAGACATGCCTGCCCTTAACTGCTGGAGGCCAGCATAATAAAGAGCCTGAGGGCATCTTAAGTTTTTGAGTAAGTTTATGTTCCTTCTCATTTGTGTTTTTTGGCTAAATTTCTGAAAAATGTTTATGGTCCTCATAAATTTGCATTCCACTTCATTTCAAGAACAGGTCCTCAGATATTTTGCCATAATTTCTGTCACTTATTGTGATAATTGAACCGAAGTGGCATCAACATTAGCGAATCATCTGTCATGTTTGGTGTGATTATAAGTTGAAGTTTATCCTGTATTTAAAGGGTTTCAAATTCATTTCTTTCCTATAATTTCTCACTAAACTTCTAGTAAAATGTTTTTGATTGATCTAGGGACTGCAATTATTATGATAGTTTAGTGAAGCTTAGTACATCTCTCTCTCTCTACATATATATATATATGATGGGAGGATAAATCTGTGGTTAACTTTTCCAGCTCTGTGATCCTGAAATGAGAAAGTGCGCTTGCGTTATCATGCACCTCAAGGAAGGTTCCCATTTTGGACAAAATACAACTACCTCTTGAAGGCAGTGTTTGAACCTTGTGGAGACTCTTGGCAGGGCTCTGTATAGTGTAATTTCCTGACAAATGTATCCCAGGAACATCTGCTTCTGAGTGTAGGGCCGTGTTTCTTACTTGGTTAGTACATCTGTTTCTTAACTCTTGTAATTACACTAATGTTAGTATATATAGAGATTTTCTAAACCACAAGTTTGACAAGTGGTGAATTGATTGATTCTTCTAATGCATAACTTTTTTATCTTGTTTTTCTTCTCTATATAATATTTTGTTCTGCAAGGTTCATTAATAATACAGCAAATGCATTCACTTTCATTTCCATCTTCCATCTGTGGGGGGCATGCATGGTTCAATCAGAGAACTGGATGCTTAACTGAATGCCTTTTGGTGCGTTGTGTCGCTCATAGAGCTTTTTATTTAGTGAATGTTGGTCTATCATCTACCCATGGCCTTAAGCTTGGGAGAATAATAGACTTATGTAGGACAATTTGGAAGTCCATTTGGTTTCCAAGGCAGTCAAACAGGGCTTCTTTGGTCAATTTTTGATGATGACAAAGAAATTTGATTTGGTTGGGTGTTTCCTTTTATTTTGGAGGAATTGGGACATGGCTGTAAATGAGTGGCTGGGTTATGTTTTTCATGAATTGACCTCTAGATTATTCCTTTTTGTTTTTTATTTTGGTTTGGTTATATTATGTAAATAATTTAACTTACAATTGAAAAAAAATTGTATGATGTGGTGGCAGCATGAAAGTTGCAGGAATCCTTTTTCCCTTTCTACTTTTGTTTCATAGGTGAACTTTTAACCCCCTTTTAATCATAAGTGTCAGCTCCTTTGTTATTTGAGTCCTGCTATAAAAGAAATTTCCATTTAGTTCTATAAGCACCATACTGTTGAAAGGCATTCCAGCTTCAGAGGCAGGTGAGCCTGGAAACCTTAGAGATTCAAAATTCTTTCATGTTTGATAATCAAGTACTCAAATTTCAAGTTTCGCATCTAAAATCAGCAACTTAAATTTGGTCTAGTTGTTAATTAGCTAAATTCATATGTGGGCTATATCTACTGATGTGAATACTTATGTGTAAACAAACTGATGCGGTATTCACATCAACCAAGTAAAAAATCGAGTGTTGCATTATCTTGAAAAGATTTAGAGATAAAATATTATGAATAACCAAAAAGAAATGAGATCCCAATATAACACAACGAAGGGAGTAGATTAACACAATGAAGGGAGTAGATTGAAATTGATGCATGGATCATAGCATGAAAATTATAGCATGAAAATTATGATCTTAAATTTAAACTAACAGACTAACAACTTGCAACATGCGAACCTGAGCTGTGTCTAGTACTTTATCATACTTTTTACCCTTAAATCTCTCAGATTTTTTTTAAATTTTTTCCCAGATTCTCTGTTGCTTAACTTCTCTTCAACTCTCTTAAGACCTGACTGCTTCGTGAGGCTTTTGATCAGTGATATCTCTCTCCTCATGTCTTCAATTTTAGTTCATAATCCAATGGTTTGAATAGTGAATGAAAATTGGAATGGAATACAGACATGGTTTTACTGTGGTTCAAAATTAGCCATTGAATATTAGGGTGAGCTTCCTTGGTTGGTGTTCCATGAACAGATAATTCTGTTTTTTTTTTATTTTGCTTTGTGGATCAACAGATGTCGAAGATCATTCTACTAGCAACACATTTCTCTTCTATTGTGTTTCTTTCCCTCAATTTCACAGACTTCATATCTTGTGCAATGCCTGTATTTCTATCTTTTCTTGGGAGACTGATTTGGTTATTGGAACTTGCTGTTTTCTGTTCATATTCTTAATTCTTTTTTCTTCTCCCTTGGGTCTTATATTAGATTCTGGACTTTAGAGGGGTAAATTTTCTTGTAGCTCGCTTTTTTTTAATCCTGCCAGGCCTTCACCTCCTACTTGTTTCCTCTTGGTCATTATATGTGGAAAGCTGAGTTTCCATCTCAGATTCAAGCTTTTATCTGGAGAGGTTTTCTCAACAAAATTAAAACTAATGATTTAAGGCCAGCTAGGAAGGCCCGCTGTTACTCTTTCTCCTGATATATGTGTTATGGGTGATGGTGGTGGGGAGACTGTTAGCCGCTTCTTCTTTGTCATTCATAGGGGATAGGTGAGGTAGTTTCTTTGGGATTTGTAGGAGACTACGGGTAGTTTCGGGCTCAATGGATGACATTTCTTCTTGATGTTCCTAGAAGGGTTTGCTAAGAACAATGACAGCAAGATCCTTTGCAATCATGCTATTTGTCTGTGGGGTGTGTTATATGGCAGGAGCGGGATGCAATCTTTAGCGACCACTAATTTTGGAGCAGATCTTGCATGGTGAATAGTTCTTTTAGCTTCATTACACTCTTCTGCTCATAGACTCTTTAAGGGAGTCACTAACTGATATCCAAGGAGACTGGAAAGCTCTAGTTTTGCTGAGTTTAGTTAGCTTCTAGTCTCTCGTTCTCTCCACCTTCTGGAAGGTGCCTCATCTTCCTTTTTATAAACCTCTTCTTTTATCCAAAACAAACAACAATATATTTTCTTTGCTGATTGATTTAACTGTATGTTAATTTATGATAGATTTAGAATCACTTCTTTGATGTCTTGTTTGGTTGCTTAGAGAATTTGTGGAAACTGACCTACTGAAAAGTGTACGTAGAAAACCTTTTAACACTGGGTGATTAGAAATTGTGGTGGTTACAGCTGTGTTCTCCAGAATCAGAGAGTACTGATGGTTTCTTTGGTTGTCATTTATAATCTTAGGTTGTCAAGAAATGTACTCCTTTTAGAATTCACATAATTAGTAAATGGCATTCGCTCCATCTCAGATTCATGCACAGTCAATATATGCAATGTATGCATCTTGACAAGTGACATCTAACTAAGGTTGAGAACTAAATTTGGACTATTTGATTTGCGAGGCTTAATGACTTTATGTGTTGCTTTTTTTTTTTTTGTGGAGGTAGGCGGATTTGACTATAGACCTATATGTAACTCTGCCCCTACGTTTGACTACCAGTTTGAGCATGATTCTTAAACTCAGTTCTGATTTTGTGCATAGAAGCTGCCTGCTGCAAGTTTTCTTGGTAAAGGTGGTGAGTTTCTGCTGTCATTATGGATGCCTCAAATTATCTGTAAATCTTTATTCTTGCAGAAGTGGCTAGAAGTTATGGGCCTCTACCTCTTCTTGATCATGTATATTATAGGACGTTCTCAAGGTCTTTTTGGATCTATGCTCACCCCTGTTCATTTGAATTTTATGTTACTTTTAGCTGGGTGGCTTTAACAACCGAGCTACTCTAGGTCTGTTGACTCTTTTCTTCTGGAATTCCGGGTTAGAGAAAATGTTGCGGACTCTTTCATGCATGTTAATCCAATCTTAGCACCTATTTAACAGCATCACTTGAATGTTGCCATTTATTTTCAAAAATAATTTCACAAAATCTTGCACATTCAGAGTTTGATTTTGTCAGGTGAGATTCCTGTGGAGACCTAGAAGTTAGAAATCATAAGAAGGAATTGGCATTTGCTTTCTTCTTGAAATTGTTCATTTTATTTGTAAATAATTCTTGTTTATCTTTACTTAAGATATTCTGAAAGCTCCCTTGACTCTTAAAAAAGATGCCACAGGTTTCTTTTAGCAAAATTAGCAGTCCCCATTCTAGCCATTATTTTAGATGTTTTTTTTGTAACTATGGGTACACATTTCAAAATGATTCTCATGGATGTTACAAGAAAGAAGGAAAGAGTTGATACCGTGACTGCTTTGTCTCTTTGCTGCCTTCTTTTCTTCTTGATTTTGTAATTGGAATCCTCATAATGCCTCATAAGGCTTGGACTCCTTCTGGCTTTCTGCTGCTGGTGAAGGGGATTAGTCCTCCGAGCATAAAGCCTATCTGTAATCTATATCATGCAGTATAATTTATCATGATTGTTTCAGGGGCTGTTCAGTGTTAGAATTAAATGATAACTGCAAATTGTACTGTTTCAGGTTGAGGCAAAAAATTAAGGTGCATCTGCTGTCATTCATAACTTACTCATTTTGGGGAATAAAGATCAAGCTATATCTGGTAGAGAACTTCTGCAAAATCTGAGGTAAATATTTGACGTAGACTCTCAAAGCCTACAATGCTCATAATTTTGAAATTTTTAGGTAGGGATAGTTTTTCCGCCAAGTATCTTTCTTAAAAGAGTAGAAGTGTTCAACAAATGCTTCAATTTTTTTTTTGAAGAAATAGCTTATTAGTTTACAGTGGTTATTTCCATATGTGAATATATTTATGACCCTTACATGCTGTATCATCATCACATTGTGAACAGTTGATCATCTTGAGAATTCAATTCATTTTTTGTTACAATCATTTATTTCTAGTTATAGTACTTTTTCACCGTGATTGTCTGCTATTAGTTGTTTTCTATGCTTGCTTACTATCTCTCACCACCAGTTGTGAACATCAATATTACTACATATGCCCCCAACGAATTGCTGCAATTGCCAAAATTCACTCTTTACAATTAGAACGTTGAACTCATATTAGGTCATTTCCACGAGTTTGGAAAAGTAATGTGATTTTTGGCTATATTTTAAGGGTAATCCCAATTTTGCAGTATGGAAGAGTAATGTGAACCTGATCTTTTCTTTATTATATTCAAGGGTGATCCCTATTTTGCAGATTTTTAATATATGCTTGAAGTTTGATTGTTAGGGATTGACAAAAAAAATAAAATGAAAATGACAGAGAGAGAGAGCTGAAATGCAAAGTAAAATGAGGAATAAGTAAAATTTAGTAGCTTGATAGGTTTGTAGAGATGTTTATTTGTTAGCTGGTGAAGGTCACAACTGGTAGTGCCATGATTTCCATGTTAAGATTCATGTTGCGAAATAGAAAGTGGTATATAAAGTTGATTACAAGATACTGTTATGATTGCTAGAATGAATGGATCTAATCAGCATATTGTTGAAGATGGAGAATTCTTCTTGGAGATACAGTGAACATCAAGTTTCTCTCCGTGAAAGTCTGGGACATAGTCATGGATGCCTGTAATATTGTATAAGCTAATGTGCGAAACAAAAAAAATAAAATGAGAACCATTCTGGGACTTTCATGGTGTTAGGTTCTGTCGGATGGGGGAATAGTAGGATAGTTGATTTGGTGGTGAGTATGATACAATTGTAATGTATTATGGATGTATGCGGTAGAGAGATTCTGGAACAGCATCTACCGGTGGAGAATCTTGAATTTATGCTCAACAGTAAGGAAGTGCGTGTATATGAAGAGATTCGGATTTTAGCTTTCGTTTTTTTTCCCTTAAACTCTTGTTTATATTTCCTGCCTTTAATCCTCGGTCCCTCTGCGTCTTGGGCTTTAATATGCAAAGAGATGGAAAATTTGAAGAACAAGTACAGGGACCAAACCTTAAAAATAGTGAGAACCTAGTTTTACCCGAATGAATATGGAATGATATAAATATTGAAAAGAGAGAGATGATGGCTGGTAACTGTTAGCTTATCTGGGTTTCGTTGTGATCTTGCTTTACCCGCAATAACTGGATTCTATTGTTTTGACAGGTAAGGAGTTAGTCTCCTTGGCCGTTGGGCAGATTGTGAGATGTAAAATTCACATGAATGTTCTAGTCCTGACAATAGAACAGGTGACTTGTAGATTTCACTTGAAGATGAAATCAAAAGAAAAAATGGATTAAAATGATCTGAACTTGCTCAAAATTCCCTTTTTAATTCGAGGTGCAGCAAATGAAGCTTATACCACAATGCTTGGTAACTGAAACAGCTGAATATGATAGCCAAGTTGTGTGTGTTAGTCATTGTTGTAGCCTTTACTGTTGCGGTCTGAAAAAATAAATTACTGTCACCTCACTACCTTTTTGTTAAGGGCTGAATGAACTTTAGTGTCATGACTTCTAGTCAAGTGAACCAAATAACACTAATCCTTGTGGGCTAATCCAAACAGGCCTATATTGCGACTGACCAATTCCATTGGCTCAAACTTTGGAGGGGAAAAGAAGCAATTATTCTGACATGACGTAGTTGCGGGGACTGTAACCCTCTTTAAGACAAGTCAATGACAAAAAGCGTTTGTGCTGTATTATCACATCCACTTTTCAGGTACAGAAGGGTGGATTTTGGTGCTTCTCACCAAGTTAACAAAAAAATAAAGTACAAGAGTGAGAAAATGTATCAGCAGTTTTTTTCCACATAAACTAACAAGAACCTACGATCTTTATTTGATACCCCCCCCCTCCCCAATCTCTTTCTAGTTACCTTCAAGAGCTAGCTAGCTACTCAACAGCAGACAAAATGTTGGATCCAAAAATCGAGTAAATTGAATGTGATCTCATATACTGAACTAATCGAGCGCTGTTTTGTTTTTCCGACCAGTTGTTGGTTTTGGCAATCCATCAAAGATTGGTCTCGTTATGGTTGAAGCAGACAAGGCTTGCAAATCTGGCTTCAAACTCCACTTCGATGTTGGCCAGATGGAAGAACTAATACTGTCTTGATCATTCAAACTAGGCGTGCTTGATGACTTCCTAACCATGGGAAATCCATCAGCCACATCTCTGGGACCTGATTGTGCAGAGATCAAACCAGCTGCCTCAACATTTTTTGTGGCTCGGTTTCCTGCTTTGGGTCTGAGGGCTAAGCATTTTCCAGTGATTGTCGAGAAAGCAGCCCCGCTGTTTTCCTCTCTAATCAGCAAGTCAGAGTCGATGGAAGTGAAATCAGTTTCTGATTTCTGACGACGCCTCACCAATTTCTCAGACTCAATTTCCTTTGCATCATCAAGGAATAATTTGTTAACCAGTTCATTGTTCTCGTCAAGTAACTCATTAACCCAGCTTCTAGTTTTCCGATGGAGGCACAAAGGCGGGTGGGAAGCTGGTGATGGTTTAAGATACAGACCACCTTCCAGATGATGAGAATATCCATTCCTGTTGACTGCCATCTCAAAACCTTTAGATGTGTTCTTTTGATCTTTCGGCTTAAGCCCGTAGTAACCTTGTAAAGAGCTCATAGCTGGAGAAACCTTAAGCTGCGAAGATTTGGGATTCAAATACTGGAATGAATCAAAGACATCAGACTGCAAACCTCGTGGCGGGGTCTGTTCATAACTGCTCAGTCTGCAGAAAAAGTTCAGTGTCATAATCGGTAGATTTTAGGCTAAATTTGGGGCTGATCTCCAACCCAGAAGATTCTCATGTTGAAAAATATTGTCAGCTAATCAAAAGGAACACTGAATGCTGTAAGGTTTTAGCTTTAAGTGCATTTTCCTCTCAAATCTAAAAACCATCTAGAAAGACCAACTACACCAGTTGACTTAATCTGGAACAGGCTAGGAGCTTGGATATTAAATTACATCCTCCATTCAATTATTTTGACTTGCGCTTATTATATTTACTATACTTGCCAAAACTAAATATCTGTAATTTATCAAATGAATAAAAGTCATGGAGATGGCATATCCTTTTATCCGTAAAAATAGAATTACCATACACAACAAAAGAGACCACAGAAATCTTATTCAGTTTTACGTGAATACCGTGATAGAAAGAGAGCACCAGACTACGTAACACCCTCCCTCTCATTTCTCATGAGATTCTCACATGCATTCCCTCGCTCCCCTGGATCTGACATTGGTCTATTATTTCTCCATATCCAATCCTTTGCTTTCTCCGATCTTATTTGAATTCAATTCAATTACAACACAAATTGACATCTGATATTCAACTATTTCATTGTCTTACATGGATTGGATTTAATTCAAACATGCTGCAGGGAGGAGGAAAGGGTCCGGAAATGCTTGAGAATTACAACCCAATCAATATTCCATGCTCCCCAGGCCGGTCCCCTCCCACCCCCTTCTCCCCCCCTTTCTCCCACCGGTCACTCCAGCACAGCACACACCTAGATCCTAGTCCAGCACTTCAGGCTCCTCCCAGTGCCACTTATTGCAACAAACCTGATGAGTAGAGCCCCGTCTTTTAACACGACTTCCTTTAAACGTCACAACCACCACTACCACAAGAATAAAACTCTCCTCTCTCCTACCACCCAAAATGTACATTATTGCATCGCAATCAGCATTACCACATCATGGCATGACCTTTATATCCAATTCTAGCTTTTCGCATACACCATTTGCTGATATAAACTTCTAGGTTCTCACGTGATATTCTCTTGAACATGCGTGCTTTGAAAGTCCACATAAATCAGAGCCAATATATATATATAAAGGTTTCTGCCTAGTCATGGTTTCGTCCAAGCAAGGTCCTTGGAGGGTAATCTGAAAAGACCATCCTAATATTTTCATTTGTGCGTTGCAAACTATATAGCACTAAAATTCTATGAACAGATCATAAGAAGCTCGAATGAAGCTGTATAATAATAATAATAATAATAATAATAATAAATCAAGGTAAGTTTGACACATAGAAGCCCACATTTTTCAGCACAATAACATGATGGGGATATTCAAATGAAGCAGAAATGAAAATTCAGAACAGGCATGAGTTTAAAAGGAACGCATGAATACCGTGGAGTATCAAAACCATTTGATAAGAACAATGAGGGTGGATGTCTTCCAGGTAATGGAATCTGGAGTGACTTGAGAGCAAACATTTGAAGATCTGTAACCAAGCCATTCATCTTTTTTATGTCAGCCACCTAAAAAAATAGTCACAAACAAGAGAAGAATATCAACTGCCTTACCATCTAGTTCATAGAAGTTGTCTAAAAGCAAAAAACAATGTCACCATAAACTGCTGTGCAATTGTGATCAAGATTTTGACACCCAGAAACTCAATGTATCAATAAATTCAATACCATCATTAAAAAAAAAAAAAAAAAAAAAACCCGGATATCGCAAAATAAAAGAACAAAGTTTCAAAAAGATGGGCTGTTCTGGACAGAAAGGGTACAGTTTTACACTAATGAAAATGATTATTCTGCAACTCTAACCAAACAAAAATCACATGATACAAATATCAAAATGATACAGACCCACAACTACCTTTCCACAGACCCACAACTACCTTTCCTTTCCCTCCCTTTCTAATTAAATGTATAAAACCATAACTAAAAAATGTCACATTTTTAACATTACCCAATTCAAGATAAAAAGAACCCATTAATATGAGAAAGCAAAATCAATGGATTAATAAGAATTTTTTTTTACCTCCACCCCGTATTTTATTGCGACACCGGCAAGAGTATCCAGCTTGGAAACCGGGTGTTCAATAAATCCGCTGCCAACATTTGAAGAGGTAGAAGCAGACGACGTTGCTGTGGTAGTTGATGGTGGCGACGGCAGTATAATTCGACCCTTCCCTTTGCCATTAATTTCGCTCTTGTTATAATTACTATAGAATTGCAAAACTTGATCTATCTCATCGTTGTGATTATCATGATAATCATAAACGCCGCCGTTTGAAAACTGACTGTACCTGAAATTCTGATCCTGATGCAGATGGTGATGCTGACTGCCGTTACTTTCCATCTGAATCTTCATCATATTGCCCAAAAAGAATCACGACCGTAAAAACTTCGGATCAGATTTTTTGATTAATTCATTGATTCGGAGATGAGTGAATTGAATTCCATTTGAAATCAGATGAGAGAAAATTAAGAAGAAGAAAATAAAATGGGATTTTTTTTAACAGAGAGAGAGATGTAGCGAAGGGAATGCGCGTGAAAAAGAGAGGAAAGGTAGGTATGATGTGATGTGGTGTTTTTTTCCTTTTCTCCCTCGAGGTTTTTCAGGGACAGCGGAACATTATTTTCCTAGACTGGAGCTGGACTATTAAAAAAAGAAGAAGAAGTATGTATATATATATATATATATATATATATATATATATATATATATATATAGAGAGAGAGAGAGAGAGAGAGAGAGAGAGAGAGAGACACACACACACACACACACAGAGATACATACACACACACTTCTTCCCGCGAACCTTGAGAACAACAACATTGACTTCTCTAGGTGAACTCAAACCCTTCAAATAAAAAAAAGAGGGACGCAACCCAAGTTATTTTTGAATGCCAAGCAAACTAGAAAAGTAAACTCATGCAAGACAGACTAGATCAATCATTAGTTGCTTAATAAAATAAAGGCTTGTAAACTATGAACGAAACCAGAATGAGTAATTTAGCCTAACACACATAATAACGACAAAGAAATGGAAGAAGAATCATCTCAACACACAAAACAACCAAAAAAAGCTGAAAAGAACATTGGAATTGTTTGCCCAACCCACCAAACCCATCAATCCCAACCTCAAAACAATGTAAGGGATCTGTTATAAATCATGAAAGCCAAAAGAAAGCCACAAACACATCAAACCCAGCAGGTTTCACAGATATATAGGTCACAATTGAAAGGTAAAACATTCATCGCAAACAAAAAGATCCAGAGCTCCTCACATGTTACATGACTTGAAGAGAGCACTAAAGCTCCAAGTTCCCAACGTAATAAGCGCACGAAAATATGCATAAACAAAAGCGAAGGCAACAATGATGAAAGAGCAATGTTTTCAATTCGAAAGCATATATAGTCGATCAACATAGCTCCAACATTGCATGCTACATTTTGCATCTAGTTCAGCTATGACTCCTAAACATGCACTTGAGATTATTTTGAAAAGGCAATGAAATAAATTGAAGATTAACAATATTAGTTTTTTTTTTTATATCTAATCTCGTGAGTGATACTAGTATATATATATATATGGAAGAGAGGTGACAATATGAACTGCAAAAATAATAGGGAGCAAATGATAGAAAAAATTGTTGCTTTAGAGAACTATTTTTACAGTAAAATAGTAAAAGTTTTTTTTTTTCAAATTTAGTCCTTATTCTTTTAATTGTAATTTTAACTATTAAAATCTGATTTTGCAAAATTAATTTTTCAATTAATCTTTGAATATTGTTCGAAAGTGTTATGCATGAGGTAATGCAAATTGAAAAAAATATAAAAAAAACCATGATAATGTAACATGAGAGAATGAAATTATAGAGATTAAAAGCTTGAGGACATAAATGAAAAAAAAAACTACCCTATTCATAGGAGCAGACTAACTACAATGACTTGTGTCTTGTTGAATAGTGAATGTTGCTACGTTGTAGGTAGGAAATCAAGTTAATTTTTAATACAAGTGAGGAAATTTCTTGCGTTATAAATGCATTTTGGGTGTCATAATTGTTTTTTAAATGAGAAATAAGAAGATGTTGTTTATGCTTGATAAAATAAATTAAAAATAAATAAAATGATAAATAAAAAAAATCATTGTTAATGCTAATTAAATAATAAAACATGAATCTAACCTTTCTAGAAAAAGAAATAGATAAACTGATACTATCCATATAAGGATTGAACAATTAAATTTGAATTTTAGCATAATGTTACATACTATTCAGTTTTATGCTATTAAATATAATTTTCAATTCGATTATTGGATATGGCTAAAATCTTATAAGGGGTTTTTAGACATATTGTTCAACATTTTTTTAAAAAAATTCAGGTTAATTGGAGTTCAAGAAGGTCTTTCAATACAAGTCAACTGATGCAATATAAATTTTGTTATTTATTGTCTTTTGACTTATAAACTTCCTGTTTGGAGATGATTCTTTTTCTAATAGTGCAGGTATATTTAGAAGCTTATTTTTAGGAGTTTCCTAATTCTACAAGAATTTTTAATGGACAACAACATAGTTTTCAAGTGTGGTAAGAATTTCTTGATGTTTCAAAATCCTTTTGTTACAATGATTCTTTATTTATCCTAGCTACATAATAAAACAAAGACCGATGGTATTTAATGACATATTACTTTGTTTTTTTAGGCTATTTAAGTTTGTTTCATGAAGAACTACATTTATTATTTGGGTTTTGTATTATATTTGTTATTTGGGTTTTGTATTATTTTTATTATTTTGGACTTGTTTTAGTTTCTCTTTGGACTTTCACTTTAATTTAGATTCATGACAGCCTATTAGTCATTGTTTAGAGTTTATCAAGTGTTTTAGGTTTTAGGCTTGTGTTAGCTGATTATTAGCTTAAATCCATTGGTTTTCAACGCAATAAGGACTTATTAATGTTATTTAGAAGGACTATATATTGTTTTATTTGCTGTAAAATTCGGTAGCCATGATATTCTGAATAAACTTGTGTTTTGTGTGATGCAACACTTTTCTCTTTGCTAGGACAATGAATAAATTTGACTTATCAAGGTATAACTGACCTTGTGACGTCTTTGCATACTTCAAGTTCTTGATTCTCTATAATCAACTGGTCAAGTCTAATTTCCAATACCTTTGGTTCTTAGGTATATGATTATCTCTGGGTCAAGGTTTATCTATCATAAACTTGATTTTGGCTTTCCGGGTTTGTCATCTACCTCGTTGTGGGTTTTTGGATCTTTATATCCACATTTTGGTTTTTTGATTATCTATAATCAATCTAAATTCAATTTTTAACACCTTTGGTTCTTAGGTACAAGATTATCTTTGGGTCAATGTTTATATATCACAAACTTGATTTTTGGTTTTTTAGGTTTGTCATCTACTTCGTTATGGGTTTCTAGATCTTTATATTCACTGGATGTACATCATAAACACAAATACAAATGTCTAACACCAACTATCCATTTCATTCCACATGTTTTTAATTATTTTATGTTAGAGATTAATTCTCCTTCCTAATAATAAACTGTTTTTGCTTTTATAAATGTATCGTACAAATACAACTTGTTTATATAAAATATAAAAGGAGGAAAAATAATGCTTTTTTTTTTTTTTTTGTCGAAGTTGGTTCTCCTTTTAATTGTTGTTTTTGTTTTTACTATAATTAAAGTACAATTCTGCAAAATTGTTTCTCTCAAAACTTTGTATAAGCAAGGTAATGTAGATTGGAATAAATGTAAACAAAAAAACCATTTTACTATAATGTAGGGGGATGAAATTGCAAATATTAAAAGCTTAATGATTGAAATTAAAAAAACTACAATATTCATATTAATAGTGAGGCCCACGATGACTGGTATATCTTGTTGAATAGTGGACATTAATATTCATGAGAATTAATTCATTATTATTTTTTTGAATATGGATGGCATGTTCTTAATAAAATCATAGTTCGTGAAGAATTTAATATAATTAAATTGATGTGTAAAATAGTTTAAAGATGAATTTATAGTAGGAAAAAAGCTTTACAGACAGAAAATGCAAATCCAGACCAATGTATGTGACTTTTCCTAAGATTCGAAACTGTCTAAAGGGAAGTATGCACACTCACCTAATCTCTAAATGACAACTGGCTTGTACGTGGTTTCTATGAGGTATGCTTTGACTTAGCTTCGACCGACACGTATAAAAGGTTGACTTTTTATGCAAAAGTATTGCTGAATATATAGGACCCAAGAACTCTCCAATTCTAGTCCCACGATAAATATTTTTTGTTTGTGATTTTATGGATAAAATAATCACAAATAAAATATTAACATTAATAAACCTGTTAAATCTAATGATGCACAGAGAAATAGCATTCTTTAACACTAGAAGGAAGAATCATAAATGATGGCCCGATCATAGAATCAAGCTGGTTGTGATAGCTAGCGTACTTGAGAAAATAAAATAATTGGGGTATTTTTTAAAAATCTTTTTTAATTTGATCCCCTTTTTACTCCTTTATATATATATATATATATATTTGCTAAAAACCTGTAATCAGCATAGCTAACCTTTTCTTTTGCTTGCTCTTCCGGCAAGATACCAAGAAGTACGAAAGGGAGGAAGGAAGGAGTACTTCTTGAAAGTATGAATTAAGAATAAAAACACAGGGTTCTTTTCTCGTTGCATGGAGTAGATGTATCTTGTCATGTTTCTTTGCAGAAGACAAGGCAGCAGGCAAGCCATGGCGAGTGTCTTTGCACGTAGCATTAATTAAGTCTTTTTCTTGCCAAATATTGTGCACTTAATTCTTCCATATCATGTGCAGCATGTGAGGTTTACATGAGTTTCGGAGCTCATCTTGTAATAAATAGTGCTGCAGCACCTCTCTGTAAACTTGGGTTTTGTAGATCCACGCCGACAAGAAATCAACAGTGTTTCATTTCTAATAGCATGTGGCTGACCATGCATGCATGCATGTTGCTCCGAGCAGCGCAAAACCCTAAATTCACGTGGTAAAAGACTGGAAGCAAATCTAGTGATGCAATAATTATCCCATTCATGCCAATTTCGTTCAATGATTTTCTTGAGAATCATGTACGAAAAACCTCAAGCACTCAAAGTGTGGATGCCATTAATGCTAAACTGAAAGGTTGAAGTTCTTCCAAATATATATATACACAAAAAAAACTTGGGGAGAATCTTTCATAGATGTTAGGTCACAATTAATGGATCATAATCATATCGGTAAAGCATGTGAATTATGGTCCAGCTGCTCATGAAGTCAATTCCCGAGTAAACGCTCGACTTGGTTATTGGTCAACTACAAGGCTATTTTCTTCAACAATTTCAATCCACAGAGCATACGATAATGCATGCTTCTTATATCACTTTGCCTAGGGAAGGATACTGCTTAAGATGGTAATGGATAATAATAGTAGGGAAGGAACTCAGGAAATCCACACTTGACAGTCCTTTTCGAGTGGAAATGTGGATCGAGGAAGACCTTCATGAGAAACAGGGCACACTGACACAGGCTCAATCATTTTCTTCTGTGCCAAGAAAAAACTAATTCTTTCATGTAAAAATCACAAGTTAAAGCCCCAATCTGTGCTTTACTTTAGGTTTTCAAAATGGGGACAGAGGCCCAAAGAAACAAAATAACACGTTAAACCCAAACATATATTGGCGCTAAATTGAGAGAGGGGAGACTATCTCTTTGCAAACAACACAACAAGAGCCTTCTGGTTCTTAATGGCATTTCATTTCTAAATGGATGGCCATATATGCAATTCAAAGCATTGCAAAACACAAAATTCTCTTCTCTCACTAATTATCTGTATAGAAAGAACACATCGGTAACCTGCACCATGCTGCGGGTAGGATAAAAAAAATTATAGTACCAATGAAGGCCGTGTTTGTAGGTTAGTGGCTATCACACGCGCCACCGACGACCATTCTCACACGCTAGAGCATATGTTACACAAGCAAGACACTTTTTCCCCTTTCATTTAATTTAGTTCCTTAACACTCATTTCAAGTTCACATTCAGTACCTCATGCTTAAGTTATTATAAATTAATGAAATCAAATTTTATTTTGTCAAATTAAATATTAACGCTAATTTTTGCTAAGAGAACCTGCATGAAGCCATGATCATAAATCAATCCAATTTTAAAAGATAAAATTAAAGAGAAAAAACTTGAGTGAAAAAAATTTATTACACTATTACAATCCAGAAAGTAATTTTGTGCCTATCTATAGTGAATCCCAAATTAATGATCAAACATTATATGGCTGCACAATAATTCTTCCCATTTGTTAGAAAAGGTACATATGCTTGCAAAGTTGGCCCGAACCTGAGCATTTAAAGCCGTAATGTCTAACCAAATCAGAATTAAGTATGACTGGTAATAACTTTGTCAGTTTAGTTGCACTAACGAGTTCTATCAATCAGTAATGGCTGTATTCACGACAATAGAAAAGCAGAGGAAGCTTCGGATTGTTTTGGATGAAAAGAATCCATCATGAAACAAAAATGGAATTGCAATGTAGATTCTAGATACTTGCAAGTCATCACTAAGGTAATATAATGTAACTTTAGGCATGGTGATCATCCAGAGCAAGGACTGCCCCAGCTACTTGTAAGCCCCCCAAAATGCAGTAGGGCACCTGGTTGTATCGAGAACTAATTAGAAATGAACAAATTGGGTTCATTCTATTCATGCTCATACTTGATCTCAACACAGCAGTCAACTCAGACTTTGGGAGAGCTACAAAATGAAAGACCGAAGACATTACAATATAGAAGAGGGGGGAAAAACTTTTGTCAAGGGAAGACAGTAGTTGCATGCTATGCTGTCTAAGAACACGTACCTAACAACATTCATTCAGCTGTTTTGCTCTTTGTTCCCAAGCGGTCCGAAATCTTTGGGTGGCCATATCTAGAAACAAAATGAGCACATACAAAAACAAGAAATTTAGAGTACGAAGGATGAGCTTTTCTGAAAAATAATTGTCCAGCAGTTGTGAAAGGAGCAAAAATTCATTGCTGTCAGCTCAGAATAAGAGTATAAATGGTCTATTTCCTATCCCAATCAGTGAATCATAATATGTACAATAGTGGTCGAATGCGAATCAGTGGCCCAGCTGCTCATGAGGTTAACCTGAGCTTTGATATAATCATTCCATTCACACCACTTGGTCACTGCAACTAGTTAAGGCTGTGTTGTTTACATTTCTTCAACAATTTCATGAATCTTGATTCACAAAGATCACGCTAATGATTGTACTAGATGCCCCCAACCGCATACTAATTACATCACAGTGCCTATTGCCTAGGGCAGACTGCTTGAGACGGTCAAGCCTTCATGGGCAACCATGGTTTGATAATGCATTTTTCTCCACAGTCCAACACCATTTATAGGATTCCAAGTTAATTTCTAATACAAGAAAAGAACATACTAATGTTATGGATGTGTTTTTGGGTATCATCATTTTTTAAATTGAGAGAGGAAAAATGTTGTTTACGCTTAATAAAATAAGTTAAAAAATATTTAAACCAATAAATTAAAAAAGAATTATTAATACTAATTAAATACTAAATTAGAAAGCTAATCTTTCTAGTAAAAACAAAAGATAGATGACATGGAAATATTTAACCTCAACAGTCTTTTTTTATTTTATATGTTTTTATTTATTTTATCTTAAAGGTTATTTTTCATTGCCAAGAACAAATGATTTTCATTTTTATAAATACATTATACAAATACAATTTATTTATATAAAATATAAAAGAAAAAAATTAAAGATAAATTACAATAATCTCTTTGAAGTATTATAAAATTAAAAAATAATTCAAAAAATAACTACTATTTAAAAAATTATGAAATAAACAATTCAGAAAATAAGAGTGTATTAATTAAAATTTAAATAAAAAAACTAATGCAAAGTGAAAAAAATAAATAAATAAGAGGGAGGCTATGCACATGGGATCCAAAAATTTTCAGGGTTCGAGTTTTAGGACCCGAAAAAACCCAATTTTCAACTTATTTTCATTTGAAAACATATAAAAAAAACACCATAGAAACCTTAACAACCCCATTTTCAACACCATTACAGCCTCTAATCTCTCTAAAAATAAAAATTAAATGAATCCCAAAAAACTTTAAGGACCCCAATATACTTTTCCTAGCACAGTTAAAGAGCAACACCACTTCCATTAAATTTTTCTTGATGAGACAAACTCAATTACATTAAGATCAACATTTTCTGGTGGCCTTAATATCAATATTCAATCACTTTCTCTCTAACATCTAGAGACTGAATCATGAAAAAAATAAAGTTTGAAATCAAAATATAAACTACTAAAACAACAATTACCAAACAATAGTTGAATTGAAATTTCAGAGAGAAAATTTAAGTATATTCTCATCAACATCTAAACAGGGTCCTTTTTTTTATTGTTAAATTTGGTTCTTCTTCTAGTTCCTTTTTCAAACCACAAATAAAGTTTAATTTCACAGAATCAATCTTTAATTTATCGACACTTTGTACATGCAAGAGAATGCAAGAATATCAACATATAAAACAATGCTAATGTAACTTGGAAGAATAAAATTGCGATTAAAGAAGTTTGTTGATCGAAGTAATAAAAAAAGAAGCACTATTCACAGTGCGGTGAACAGTGCCTTCAAAGGCACCCCCCAGATGTTACAGTCCAACACCATTTAAGTTCTAATAAAACCTACATTTCAACGTGATGATTACTAAGAGTCTAAGACAGTCCAGGAATGACTTCTTGTCATATAGCATAGTGGTTGTAATCAATATCACATCATTCTTAGCAAAATTAAACTAAGTGTGTTTGATATTGTGGTGCAGATGCTTTTTAAAAGCCTTTTAATTAATATCAAAATAATGTTTTTTCAGATTTTTTTTTTATTTTTGATATCAGCACTACAAAATCATCCATAAACACCTAAAAAACATACTTTTTCAGTCAAAAAACAATTTGAAAAGTAGGTTGTAATGCAAAAACAAAAACTCACTAAGCTTGTACCTACTGCTTGGGCTGCCATGTCAATCCCAAGTAGATGCTGCCTCGTCTTAGATGGCCTCCCTTATTCCCCATCACTCTTCCATGTGGATTGGTAAGACATATTTTTGGTTTACTACCAACATTCTTTACAATAATATTGGTTCATATTACTTGATAGAATTTTTCCTACACCTGCCAGGTCTAGTTAACCAGCCTGCAAACTCATGGACATTTTGTGCATTAGCGCAACATACAAGATCATTTTCAGTCTATTCCAATGCCTTGGAAAACAAGAGATCAATGGTCACTTCCTAGGTCTTAACCTCTTATAAAACATACTCCACTCAACCATTACTAAAGTTTCATTTTGCACAGTTTTAATCCTACAGCTCAAAATTCCTCGAATAGTGTTGAACAAAAAATCTCAGTTGCCCTCGACTGATGCCAGCTACGTCAAAATAATTATTTTTAACATGATGCGAACATTACTGTTGATAGCCCACATATTCTTCATAGAAAAACCAGAACAATGTGCTCTTTGAAAGGTAAAAAAAAAAAAAAAAACTCTCAAAACCCAACAAAAGTACGCCAAGGAAGAAAATAGGCTTACCTTCCAAAACATTTTCCCTTGAAGAAGGCCATAAGAAACTGCCCCGAAGTTTCTTGAATCCTTGCTTTTATATATGTTATCTCCCTCTACCCAAATATGGCCCTTAGGAACCTAAACAAAAAGAGCAAACCTTTTCATTTCCTAAGCTAACAATCAACAATCTTTAAAGCAAAATAGCAATAATCCACAAATCCAGCAAGCAAAAAATCAACAATTACCTAACCAAACCACACCCACCAAAACCCATTAAGAAAAGCATCAAAATCAACCAAACAAAGCAGAATCACTAAAAAACCATCAACAAAAAGACATCACGCTTAGCTTTAACAACACTAAAGGCAAAATCTTCAAAACCCAACCAAAAAAAAAAAAAAAACAAACACATACCACAATAGTCTCAGTTCTATCACTGTTTTTGGGATCAACAACATAAGTAACAGAATCACCCTCAACACCTATAACTCTTTTAGTCACAATTTTTCTTGGCTCCACGGGTGATGTAACAAGAACAATATCTCCAGCACCCACTTTGCCAAGCTTGTGTGAAATCTTCTCAGCCAATGCCAAATCACCACTAATGTTAAAGGTAGGGAGCATACTTGGTCCATAGAGCTGCAACACCCCCCGTCAATGCTTAAATACTTAAAGAAACAGATAAAAAGCATTACTTTATGCTTATTTATACTTACAGAAGCAACAGTGAAGACATAGGTTTTGGTGACATGGAGAAAGCAAAGAGCTTTGGCTACTAAGAAGGATCCGTTGAACGCTTCTTTGGCAATAATAGTCCATTCATTTAGATTTCTCAGGCTCATTTGTTTTTTTTTTCTTCTCTTCGTCAAGATTGCTGGTTTTATTACAGGAGAGGGGAGAAAGCTTGCTGCTTTGTAGTGAAATAGGGGAAGGCCAGAAATTTTTGCAAGTACAAGTTGGGCTAAAGGCCACAGCAGACTAGAAGGTTGAGTAGTGATGGGCTAAGGTAACTCAATTGAGAGCAATCTCTAACGGGTCAATTATAGGGCCCATTAATCATGTGTATTGAGTGTTTTTTAAAAGTGAATTTTAATTAAAAATATATTAAAATAATTTTTTTTTTATTACCGTAGGTGTCCAGGTCAGCTTGCACGCACCTCGACTAATCTCAAGGGCCTTGAAGTTAACGACCATATAAGTCTCCAGTGACTCTGAGGTTTGTGAAACTCGAACTAGTAACCTTTAACGAGAAAATTTAGAATCTGATATTAAAATAATATTTTTAATATGATATGAGGTGTTTTTCAAAATATTTTTTAATTAAAAATACATCTAAATAATATTTTTTTAATTTTTTTTAATAGTGACACATCCAAATTATTATTTAAAAAAAACATTAATTTAATATTTTTATGAAAAAAAATATTAATGGTACTCTCTCTCTCTCTTTGAAAATGATGTTTCATATAAATGAATTTAACCATTGAAGTTTTATACATCTACCTGTGGTATTTTATATGGGTGTGTTTTTTAAAAATAATTTTTAATTAAAAATATATTAAAATAATATTGTTAATGTGGTATAAAGTACTTTTTAAAAATGCTTTTTAATTGAAAATACATCTAAATAATATTTTTTTTATATTTTTTTCATATCAACACAATAAAACTATTAAAAAATAATCTAAAAAAACATTAATTTAATATTTTTATAAGCTAAAAGTAATTTAAAGCTACATTTTCTCTCTCTCTTTCCTTCTCTCTCTCTTTCTTTTTCGGTGAAAATGATATTGCATATAATTGAATTTTATTATTGAAGTTTTATACATCTAAATAATGCTTGTCTAGAAGCAGTTTTTAATTATTATTAAGTTAATAATTATGAGATTTAATTTCGATCATTCTTTCTAATTTAACTAAGATATGTAGTAGTGATGGACTAACTCAAATATGTAGTAGAAGATAACTCAAGTTAAAGCAATCTCTACCGGGTCAGTTATAGGCCCATTAATCATGTTTCCAGTATGTTTCTTAAAAATGATTTTTAATTAAAAATATATTATTAAAAGTGATTTTTAATTAAAAATATATTATTACTATAATAGAGTGTTTTTTAAAATATTTTTTTAATTAAAAATATATATAAATAATATTTTTTATATATTTTTTTCATGACACATTAAAACTATTAAAAAATCTTAAAAAATATTTTTTTTAAGTATAAATTAATTTAATGACAATTTTTGTCCTCTTTCCTTGTCTCTCTCTCCCCCTTTCTTTTTCAGTAAAAATGATGTTGCTTATAATTGAATTTTATCATTGAAGTTTTGTACATCTAACTGCAACATACTTGGTATTGTCTAGTTAAGATATGACAACTTTCTCTAATTTTCAAAGAAACTCAAGCCCTAGTTTTGCAAGGAATGAGAATAAGAACATCTCATTATCCATAGCCATTAGGCTTGCTTTGGTAACTTTACCACATGCTTAGCATTTCCTAAACATTATGTGAAGCAGCGAGTTAGAGATATTTCAGAATCTCCACATAAACTGGACTTTTATCAGGGGCTCTTTACATGCAGACTCAGTATGGCCATATTTTTAGCTAGCTTCTGCTTAGTCACCCTCACAATTGACTGTAGTAGACACCATTGATATGTTATTCAGGTTAAAGGGCTTCCAGCCTCACAATTAGCCAGGACAAGTACGAGTCGAGCGAACAAATCTGAATCCTTCTCCGAATCAAATCTATGTGATGCAAGTGAACGTGTACTAAAGAGCTGTCGTAAAGTTTCGTTGTTCATTCCGTCGTCGACCCTATCTATGTTTCTACGATGGCCCAAGAACACGCTTATTCTTCAGCCGTAGAGAAACTTTTGAATTGCGAGGTACCATTACGAGCTCAATATATACGAGTGTTATTCCATGAAATAACTCGAATTTGTCCATCGATATCCTATTGTCTTAGCGCAAACTTTACTTTAAAGAACACCACCACTTGTAATGAAATGTAGCAGCCATTCACATATTATAGTTGCATGAAAAAATACATGCAATATGAAACTTTGTTCCTCTCTTCACAGCATGGAGTGCTTTATGCATACAAAATCGCAGCATCATTGAGAAACCTGCACACAGAGGAATTCAGGAATTTGATCCAGCCATTCAGAAAGCATTTCTCCTAGATCTTTGCATGGCCAAAAATTTCCATCAAATATGTGGAAGCCTACACAAATTTACATGTTCATTTTACACGCCCTCAATAAAACTATTAAAGTAAATGAAATGGGAGAATCCATTCAGTTACCATGAGACGGCAATGTCTTTATCCAAGATACCGAAGCAGGACTCCATCATTTCCCAGAACAAATCCTTTCTTGTCATCAATAAACCTGCAGAAAAAAAGATCATAGATACGAATAGTTTATGAGTTGACTACCTCTGAGTGCAAAGTTAAACAGGTAAAAGCATTGGCCAGTAAAGTTCATTTTCTTCCTCAACAAAAAGGTGCATTTCAAATCAGAGTGAAAAATGAAATATGAAAGGTGTTGGGGTGCAATCCAAGACCACAAGAAGACATATACATTGCATTTGGAAACCTGCTAATCAATGTTGGAGATTATCTATGCTAGCTGTTAATATAATGAGACTCACTTCACCGAGTAAAGATTTGCAGCGATATTATCAGCTGCTTTGTCACGGGTCCATGTCTTGCCACCATTGGTAGTTCTCAACAGAACCCCACTGCCTCCTGCTGCCCAAGCCTCTTCCTGCACAAAGAAACCATTTACAGTATGAATGTAGAAACTTGGAAAGTTGAGAGGCCCATAGAAAAACTTGACAGTGGAACAAGTTGCATATGCAAGACACAAATCACTTGTCAGTAAATGCAGATGGATGCATATTCGTGACACATAGGACAAGCATGGTTTTGTTGAGCGACACATGTTACAATGCAGAACTTCTTGAAGTGAAGCCATTTATCAACACATCATCGTAATGGAACTAATTCTGTTGCGGTTATACCCTTGAATTAATCAGAAAACTGTTACCTTTGAACGGTACCCTACATCAAGAATGCCAAACCCCCTACTTTGCACTGGAATTTCTTCAAACTCCTCTGATATCTGAAACATCAAAAAGTAGCTGAGCTTCAACACCAATACAGAAAAAAAATCTGGTCCTATTCTATAACCAATGCTTGTAAACTGACAGTAATCTACATCGAAAAAGATAGGACATGAAAAGAGAAAACACGGATTATACAACTGGAAACACTACAAGGACATATAATAAACAAATAAGTAAAGTAGACTGCAACGCAATAAAAATAGGTGAAAATAAAAATACCAGTGATTATGAGACATTCACGTGTTATAATCCCTACAATAATCATATACATGTCCAGATGATGCTTTGTTTGTCTAGAATTTTATGTGTATTTAAAAGTCAAACTATATCAAGCAAATCCATTGAAAGCATCAAGTCTTCCTTAGTTCACATTCACAGAGGAATGAATAATTGGGTGTTTCTCGACTAATAAGGACTTCATCTAGTGGGATGTCAAGTCACTGTTGATATACTAGTTCATCTAGTGGGATGTCAAGTCACTGTTGATATACTAGTTCATCTAGTGGGATGTCAAGTCACTGTTGATATACTAGTTTCGAAGGGTGCAACAACTAATGTTGATATAAACTTACCATCTTATCATTATGTAACCAATTCACTGATTCAGGATCATCACATGCACAGAATAATAGTTTCTTCACATTCTTCTTATCAACTTACCCCAGTGCCTTTGCTAAGATAAAGCCCCCCTCCACGAACAAGAAGCCAGAGCCCACCATCCGCCCTCCATCCCATGTTTTGAATTCTTCTTGCAATTGCTCTGTTATGCGGCTGCCAGAATGCCTGAAAATATGGAAAGTAATGAATTGCAGTTAATAAAGTGTACATGCCTGTAAGGCTGTAAGCACTTATGCATGTGTCTACACACGCAAACACTTAAAAGGTTTAAGAGCGGGCATGCCTCATGAAGCCCATTAATAAGTTACAGATGTACACATGCAAAAATCTAGACGGCAACAAGAAAATGAGCATGACCTGACCAGGCTCCCACGTCAGATAGAAGTTACCACGGCTTGAGACGGCAACATAGTTTCCATTTGGAGAGCGATTCACAGTATTAAAAGTCCCTGTATAGTAACTTGCACCACTAATACCACTAGAAACTGTTCTGCAAAAGCAAGAAGCTATGTGAATATCTTGCCCGCTTGAAATTAAAAACTTGTGATCTAAAAGAATTCAGGATCTTGACTCCATAGTGAATAGAACTCTTAGCTTTTTAGAGAGGATGCAAAGTGGTTGTGTAACCATCTCAAACAAAAGGAAGATGGCCCATAAGATAAACTTAAAAAGATATCCTTTGCTAGATCGCATTTTCAGAATTGAACTGCTTTATCTACAAATCCAACTGTTCCTACAGCTAAGCAAATACTCCTCAGACACTATATAGCACTATTTAGATTAACTTTTTATCTCAAGCAAACCAACCTGTTAAGAGTTGCCGAAACAGACTCCTGAACTGCAGCCCTCCAGTTATAACCCCTATTTGATGTGATATATATTGCACCTTCGTCTGTTACCATCTCCGCACTCTTTTCTCCAGTTGCCTTTATATAGACCTGCAAAATGTTGGAAGGGAATCAACTACTTTTCCCTATCCATACTCACACGGAACAACTAAAAAGGGGGTAAAATATCTGCAAAATTCAAGTTCCTTCATGAAACGATTCTCTTGTCTTTCATATCCCTTGAGAATTAACAGAAGTACTACAAATCCCAGCCACTAAAACATCACTAATTGATACTCACTACTACAAGTACAAGATTACCATATCACCAGGGAGTTGAGCACTTAATGGTATTCTCTCCCATGTTTCTCCGGAATCTGCAGTGTACAGCAGAATTGCAGGCTTTCCAACAATCCATCCTTCCTTCCCCTTAAAACTAATCGAATTAAACCTATAGTTAAAATCCTCATCTTCTGCCGAAGGTATTGACCGCTGGACCCAAGTATTTCCACCATCTTTAGTTTCCATGATTGTCTGCCTTGTCCCCAACAAGAACCCTACAAAACCAAAGAACAAGTCTTCAAATTCTCAAGTACGAACAAAAATAAGTTAATTCAACCAAAATGATTCTACATAAGCTTAATTAACCCAACTAATACCAAATAAAGTTCAGACCAAAGTCTTCAAAGCATTCATCCAATCTATATATCTATACACACACCACCCCTCCCTCTCGCCAATATCCACAAAAAGGTAATAATTATAATAGGTGGGAAATGAAAAAGAGGGATGTTATGCAATGTCAGAGACATTGTATATACAGCAAGAGTAGTGAAAAATTTCTGTTGACGAACTTACTTACCATGGTTCGTGTCATCAGGAACAAAGGCAATGTCAAGGAGCACAACACCAGGATCAATGGGAAGGTAAACTCTTTCCCATTCGGAAAGAGAATCTTCAGCTGCAGCATTGGCTTGTTGGGGGTTAAGAATGAGAGGAGAAAGTAAAGGAAGTGATGAAAGTGAAGCTGTTTGAGATATGAAATGCCTGCGGTTCAGTTCTGGTCTTTGTGATAAACGAGGTTGTTGAGAAGGAGAGTGAGAATTCTGTGGTCTCTGAAGACAACGTGTGTTGGTTGTGAATGTTGGAGAAGTTAGGGAGGCCATGGTTTCCTCTTTCCCTCTCTCTCTCTCTCTAAAGACGCAGAACTCAGAAGTACTTTCTCTGTCTCTCTCTCTCTCTTATCCAAACGGTGGTTATATCAACGGCTACGCGGGCGTTTTCGGGCGTCAAATTCCCATGCCAAGTGGATCTTCCTTTCTTGAAAGAGAAATAGTTTTGAAAAAAATTCTACAATTATTTCTTTAAAAAACGACTTGTCACTCATGCTCATGAAGCTTGAAACGGATTAATGGCTTGGGAAGACCATTCCCTTTCCGAATACCCAATCATTAGAAGAGTCTTTCTTTCAATTTAAGATACCCAATACCAAAAAAAACAGAACGGAACCCTATTCCTCCTCTCCTCAATATCCCCCACTTCTCTAAACACACAGCGAGGGAGGGAGGATTGCAACTGCTTACAAGGAACCAAGAGAGCCTATTAAATATTTATGATACTAATCTGGCATCCATTCGATAGGACGGACTTCAACGATCTAGATGTGTCTGGCATTCATAGTATTTTCAACCATTATTAAACCCGACTTTGGTGTTGATTTAGTCTTGACCAGGTCAGCTAGGTTTTTGATACAAGTGTTATTTCTAGGGGACCTACTGGAATAGAATCCAGTCTTTTGGCAAGTCTGTTACGTAAAGAGGGTGAGATAGATAATAGTGAGAATAATGTGGGCAATGGCACCTTTCATTCATCATGCATTCACTATGTTTTTCAATGCCCTTCTCTGTTACAGCTGTGCCATATATATACATAGCATTCCTTCTAGACTACTGGCTATAACTGATTTCCTTTATTCTAGCCTGAGAGCACACACAAGTCGTGTGCTTGAAGTCAGTTATTTGGAACGGTGCCAATTAAATGAAACGGAGCGTTTAACCATGACTATAACGACTATAACGACTTTTTAACAATTGAAATCTACCCGCCTTTCCTTGGCTTAAGTTGTGCATGTAACAAGTATTCCCCCTTCGAAAACTACCTTGTCCTCAAGGGAGAATTCTGGAAACCGACATTTAATGTCATCAGCAAACTCCCATGTAGCATCAGATGGGGCAAGACCCTTCTAGTGGAGTAGAACTTGTGTAGTGGCCTGGTTACCCCTTTTTACCATCCTGCGATCCAAGACTGCCTATGGAATGATCATGGGAGCTGAAGGAGTAATAGGCAATGTGGACTGCACTATCTTGTTCCCTATGTGTTTCTTCAACTGTGACACATGAAAAACTGGGTGAATAGAAGCCGTGGGTGGTAACAGCAGCTTGTAGGCTACAGAACCAATCTTTTTTAAAACTGAATAAGGTCCATAGAATTTCGAAGCAAGTTTCTAAGAACTTCTGAGTGCTATGGATTTCTGACGATAGGGCTGTAGCTTGAGGTAGACTAAGTCCCCAGGAATAAACTGTCTGTCACTGCGTTTGCGATTGGCAAGTTGGACCATTCGATGTTGAGCCTTGAGTAAGTTGTCTCTGATTTGCGCAAGCATCTCTTCCCTCTGTGTGAGCAGTTGATCGACAGCCTCCACTGTGGAATCTTTAGGAAAGTAGGGGATGTGCAGAGGAGGAGGAAAACCATATAAGATCTCGTAAGGAGTAGACTTAGTGGCTGTGTGGTAATTGGTGTTATACCACCATTCAGCAAGAGGCACCCACTTGGACCATTGATGAGGACTGCCACCAGACATGCAGCGTAAGTAATGCTCTAAGCACCTGTTCACCACTTCTATTTGGCCATCAGATTGTGGGTGGTAAGCTGTAGAGTGATGTAGATTTACTCCCTGGTGTTGAAATAATTGCTGCTAAAAATGACTTAAGAAAACCGGATCCCTGTCACTGACAATTGTAGCTGGGAAGCCATGCAGCTTATAAACATTGTCCATAAAAACTTTGGCTACCGAAGAAGCTGAAAAAGGGATGAATAAGGGCCATAAAATGTGCGTATTTGCTGAATCTGTCCACAACCACAAAAATAACTTCCTTACCTTCTGATTTAGGAAGGCCCTCAATGAAATCCATGCTGATATCAGTAAATGGAGCAAGAGGAATAGGTAAAGGCTGCAGTAGCCCTGGTGTTAGCACATTCTCATGTTTATTTTGTTGACAGATACTGCATTCTCTCACAAATTGCCTAATATGTTTCTGTTGCTTCTTCCAGTAGAACAAACTGCCTACTTTTTTGGGCTGTGACCACCACCCCTGAGTGGCCTCCTGAAGCTGTGTCATGGTATAAGGCGATCAGCTTGTTATGCAGTGCAGGATTGTAGCCTACCATAATTTTGCCCTTCCGGTTCAAGTGATTGTTGACCCACGTATAGTGAGGATGGGAACTTGGGTCATGCAATAAATCATGTATAATGTGCTTGAGGCTATCATCCGATGCCCAGGTCATTTTGATTTCGTCCATGATAGGAGTGGAAATGGAAGTCATGATCATGGTGCTTAATTGTCCGCTAGGGATCCTTGATAAAGCGTCTGCAGCTACATTATCCTTCCCTTTGCGATACTCAATCTCATAATCAAACCCAAGTAATTTGGTAAGCCAGAGGTGTTGAGAAGGATACGTTACCTTTTGATCCAACAAATGCTTAAGGCTAACGTGATCAGTCCTTATGCGAAAATGTCTTCCCCAAAGGTAATGTTTCCATTTAGCCACGGCCTGTAGAATTGCAAACATCTCCCTCTCATAAGCAGATAGAGCTTGTTGCCTAGGACCAAGAGCCTTACTGAGGAAAGCTATAGGATGTCCTTCCTGCATTAGCATAGCCCCCACACCAGTGCCTGAAGCATCAGTTTCAATAACAAACAGCTTGGTCATGTCGGGTAAGGCCAAAACTAGAGGATTTATCATGGATTGTTTTAAATTGTCAAAAGCAATTGTAGCCTCTTCATTCCACCTGTAAGAATCCTTCTTGAGGAGCTGAGTGAGAGGTTTACAGATGGCCCCATAGCCTTTGACAAACCGTCTATAATAACCTGTGAGTCCTAGAAAACCTCTCAGCTGTTTGATGTTCCTAGGAAATGGCCAATTGACAATGGCTTGGATCTTGAGTGGATCGGTGGCTACCCCAGACTTGGTGATCACGTGGCCCAGATACTCCACTTAAGAGCTGCCAAAAACACACTTACTTCTCTTAGTAAGGAGACTCTGACTTCTGAGTATCTCGAATACAATCTGCAACTGTTCCACATGTTTTTCCAAGGTAGGGCTACACACCAAGATGTCGTCAAAGAAGACGAGAATGAATTTTCGTAAATGTCTTCGAAAGATGTCGTTCATCAAGCTCTGGAAAGTAGCTGGTGCATTGGTTAAGCCAAATAGCATGACCAAAAACTCATAATGGCCATTATGGGTTCTGAAAGCTGTCTTGCGTATGTCGCCAGCACGCATCCTTATTTGGTGATAACCAGCCCGTAGATCAACCTTAGAGAATACAGTAGCCCTGCCCAGTTCTTCCAACAATTCTTCTACAATCGGAATAGGGAACTTGTCTTTAATTGTCATTTTATTAAGAGCCCTGTAATCCACACACAATCGCCAAGTGTCGTCCTTCTTCTTTACCAAAACCATTGGTGAAGCAAAAGGGCTAGTGCTGTGTTGTATAATGCCAGAATCCAGCATTTCAGTTACTATTTGTTCCACTATATCTTTTTGTAAACCAGCATGACGATAAGGCCAGAGGTTGACTGGTTGGGATCCTTCTTTGAGAGGAATAGCATGGTCATGTGTTCTTAGAGGAGGAAGTCCTGTTGGCTCTTTGAAAATATCCTGGTAAGAATGTAACAATTCATCTATAGTTGAATCACTCCCAAGACTAGGTTGAAGGGTCGCTGTCATTGAGCTGATGAAATGATCACTGTCGCCCACTACCTTGAGACTGCATAGATTGACCTCCACGAGCTGATTTGGACTGTTTATCAAGCTATTGAATTGTTCAAAGCCAATAGTCTGGAGCTTAACTGGAATGTCCCCTCGCAGCAATATGTCTTGCCCTTGCCATACAAAAGACATCCATAATTCATTGTAATTGGACAAAATGTTACCTAGTGTAGCCAACCATTGTACTCCGAGCACCATGTCACAATTGTTGAGTTCCACGACAAATACATCTGTAGAGAACTGGACGCCTTACATTTTCCAGAGAAAATTCTTGCACACATGGGTGCAAGTCATCTGGCCACCATTTGCTGCTTCTACTGCTAATGGCCGAATTGAAGTGAGAGTGCAGCTCAATCTCTTTGCCACTTGAGTGTTGATAAAATTGTGTGTGCTTCCAGAGTCGATCATGATAAAGAGTGGAGACTTGTCAACCTTACCAGTCACCCTTAGAGTCTGAAAACCTGAAGTGCCCTCTAAGGCATTGATGGATATTTGGGGTGTGAAAGTGTCAGGATCAATCTCACTGCCTTCTTGGACCTCTTCTCCTACAACATCCTCATCGTCCAAAATACATAGGGAATACACCTTTTTATTTCTGCATCAATGGCCGGGTATGAATTTCTCATCACACCAAAAACACAATCCTTTCGCCCTCCTCTCATCCAACTCTTTATTTCTCAGGGTCTTTGTAGGTCTGTAAGGTGTGTTTGGAGATTTCTGGTGGTAGGGAATCAATTTTTCAGTGTTGTTAGTGTGGTAGAGATTGGTTTTAGTGTTGTTTTGGGCAGTGAAAGGCTTCAGTGGATTAACACCAGTAGTGTGGTATGTGTTTTTTGAATAAGAAACGGAGCGTTTAACCATGACTATAACGACTATAACGACTTTTTAACAATTAAAATCTACCCGCCTTTCCTTGGCTTAAGTTGTGCATGTAACAGTTTTCTTAGATCAACTCAGGTCAAGATTACTTCTCAATTGATCACGAGTTGTTGTTTTTCCTTTCATTCCTGACCAAAACAATAATTTTCTAGTTCTTTCCTATCTTCTATGTTTATCCCAAATTAACCCTAACTTTCAACAACTCAATTTCTCTATTTGAACTACCCAAAAGTCCTCTCCTCATTAGCCCAATTCATCTTCTCCTCCGCCAACAATATCTTCTTGCTCCTCAAATCTCTCGATCCCTGACCTAACTAGAAATTATCTTCATGGCTCGATCCAACTTGAACAGATGCAAGAACCAGGTCAAACATAGATATAAAAGGCAATGTTGAAATTGAAGGAGATACATGAGGAGTATGAGAGGCAGTTAAAGGAAGTACAAGAGATGCTTGTTGGTGTTTGTAAAGAGAGATAGAGAACGATGAACAAGTTGATGAGGAGGTTGTTGTTATGCTTAGAGAAGCAGAGAGTGGTGAGGTTATGGAAAGAGTCAATCTTTTTTAATGTCAATTAAAGTTGATTCTTGAATCAATTTGGTGACAGTAGAGGTAACAATGGAAGTGAGATTGGTGAATAAATGAAGAATGAACAAAGATTGGGAAGAAGAATAAGGGGGAAAAGGGTAATATAGATTTCTTTCCCAGTACAAACGATGTTTATTAAGGAAAAAAATAAATCGGGTCTTACCTGAGTTATGTTGGGCTACCCGGGTTAGACATAAAGGTTATGCATAAAGGTTGTTGATTCAAATCAGAGGCGACAAGCTCTTTCAAAGTTCAATTTTCAGCCATGTCTTCTTCCACTTCTAAAATCAAAATCGCTAGCAACTAGCAAATAAAAATCAAGAGCTAGATTGTTCTCTTTAGAATTTCTTTGAGCTTCCCTCCTTAATCTGCACAAAGTTCTTTCTATTTCTAGATCGCACTACAAATAACCTTGATTAGAAGATCATGTTATAATCATAAAAAATAAAGGAAACTCTAATAAACCATGAAAAATCTAGAGTGATGACAATAAAAAAAATATACTACACTAAAAAAATACTTAAAAACCCTAGAAAACAGTGGAATCTGGCCTCAAAAGAGTAGGGCCGGTAATAAAAAAAAAAGATTAACTAGTCTTGCTTAGAACTTCGTTTACCTTTAGAAAAATATAACATCAAGGCCTATTTTTACCAAAATAAGACTTTCGTTGAAACTATAACTATTGAAAACTAATAATTTTTTTTAAAAAATAAAAAACAAAATAAGGATCATAGGAAGCACATAAATCAACTAGAATCACTCCCCGATAATTTTAAGGAGAAGACTTCCTAGCTAGAAGAAAAAAAAAATATTGATGATGAGGTTTCACAGTCTTTTTTTTTTAAAAAAAAAGTTTAATTCTGTTGTAAATCTTATTTGTTGTTCTTTAAATAAAATGATAGCTTGAATGATTTTGAGCTATATGTTATTAGATAAGCAATGTTATTTCATAGCATGAACTTGCTTTGTATAAAATCTTTGTGTTTTTATTTTACATTTTATTTTGCTCTTTCATTATACTTGTTATCACTTATATGCATGTGTTCATGAAATAGTTTAAGTTCAAGTAAACAAACTTGTTAGTTGCGTTTCAAAATGGATAAATCATGTTTCATTGCCACAAGTTTTTTAAATCAGTAGGTGTGGTGTGTTGTAGTAGGCAACAAAATAAAAAAATATATACATGTAGAGGTACGAATAAGGATCGCTCCAATAAAGAGTATCTAGCCTATCATATGTAGAGATACGAGTAAGGATCGCTCCAACAGAGAGTATCTAGCCTAATTTAATGCTACATGGCCAAAGATGAAAGGGGTTTGAGTATAACAAAAATAATTAAAAAAAAAAACAACTAAGGATCAATTCAAATTAAAGTATCGAAATCAATCAAAAGAGCAAACTTTGATCTAAGTCAACCTCCATTATCAAGATTTTATACATGATCATTGATGCAAGTATATATCAATTCACACTTTGAATATTTACTGTTGAAACTATTTTCCTATCTCTTATTAGTTGTGGTTAATTAGAAAACAAGAGATCTAATTAGCCTTAACTACTAAACAACTCAAGACAAGTGCTAAAGGTTTAATCTAGTAGCAGCTTAAGAATCAGAGAGACTTATGAAGTTAAACAACACAAGCACAAACGATTATATTTAATTTAGTCAAGCACTCTTCCTAAGATCTAATAATTTTTAACGCAATAAATCATTAGATCTTAGTTGTTTCACAAATTAGAGGGGTCAAACAATTAAAAATTTGATATCTAACCTAGCATTAGATTGCAACGAATAATAAAATAGTAAGCTCCTGGTAATTAAACGAGACAATAATGAAAATAGACACAAAATAACATCCAATACTCAAAGTATAAATTGAACAATAAAAACAAATTATATCTCATAGTTTTAGTAATTTTAAGGCTTCTGTTTCCTTTGATCAATTATAAAAGTTTAGCCATAAAGGGCCATAATGAAAACTCGAACGAGAAATTAGAAAAGAGGGGAGAGAGAGGCGTGTGTGGAATCTGATGTCTTTTCCTCTCCCTTTTACATGTTAATTATCAGTCTTATAAGCCTACAAAATCTCCTCAAAATATTATAAATATTATCCTAAAATAACAATATTCAAATCTGACTAATTAAGAAAAATATTTTAAAAATAAAGTCCTAATATAATTAGGAAAGTTGTGTTTTCAGCTAGAATTTTCATGCACGAGATCTGGAAACTTCCAAAAATAAACCGCGTTAGATACGCGTATTAAAATTACAAGCTAAGGAACGTTCCATGACATCAGCAGTGCAAGTGCAACAACTTCAAGCCCGATTTAGAACTTGATGCAACCGGTATCTCTCAAAACAAACATTAAAGTTTTGGATATTATTCTTGGCATTCTATATAATCTTGAATCATCTCAATCAAAGCTCGGATGAGAGAGTTATTCTCATATTACAAAGAAATGTTGAAACTCTCCAAAATTACCCAATTAATTTCGTTTCGCTTTTAACACCTCCATTTGCATTCTAAATCAAAATATGAGAATAGTGAGTACATTTAAGCACCAAATAAGTATAAAAGACTAAACATTAAGGGAGAAAAATATGATATTTTTTATTTTCATCAAATACTTCCACACTTAACTTTTGTTTGTCCTCGAGCAAAAGTCAAATTTATTTTCCCAAAAACACCAAGGTTACCACACCATCAACGTAGAACCACTAAGCTCTAAAAAACTCATAACATATCATGAAAAAACATCTTAAACAACTTACAATTACTTAATAAATATTTCCACTCGAAGATGGAGTAAACTAAATACGTAGACCCTCAAAAAAATAAACACTTGACTTTCATGAGCTTAAAAGGCATGTGTTTTTCTCAAATTCATTCCAATGGAAATGATCTACTATAGGCTTGCATATCTTCTCATTCTCAACCACTAGGATCATATGCATGACATGAATCATAAGGACTTTTCAAGGGTTATAATAGGGTTTAGGATTAAAGTGGGAAATATTTAGGAACATAACTAAAAACCACCAAAACCAGTGGAGCAAAAATGAATCAATTCAAGCTTGAATATGTAAAACATGTAAAACCAATCACTCTATTCAACAACTTCTTTAATTTAGCTTTAAAGCATTTAAACCATGTAAAACTCCTACATTGAAAAATAGATCGTTCAAAAAGAACACTTTTTGTTTGTAGTTAGGAACGATCCTTCACAACAGCTTCCACCTTTGTATATATCACGTATCAAAAAACACCTTTCTTGGAATTTTAGGAGGAGTTTTGAACATGGACAATTTGTAACATTAAAAGCAATTTCCTCAATCATTTCCTTTCTTCTTCTTTTTTTTCACTAAAATTACATCAACAATGAAACTCATGAATTGAGAATGAAAACATGTTCCATTTCACCAGTCATAGCCATACCATAAATCCAGACACCTTACATTTATATCTTACACATCCATACATATTATAATGATGAACAATGCTCCATTAGCTCCACAACTTGGGTAAAGACATTGTTTTTCGGGTTTAAAGTTTGTAACGTGGGTTCATAATAAACAAAAATAGTGAGACTGATATAGAAGTGTCAGTCTAAAAGCTTAAAATCTCATTGGCTTTTGTCTACCAATTTAGTCACTACCATTCTCAAGAAAAATAACTAGACTAATTAATTCCAAGTTGGAAGATTGCTTATTCAATCATATAATGGTTTTTTCAAGCTTAATTGAATCTTGCTCATGACATTCATAATGAAAAATCATTGAAAACCATAAAAACAAAAGGTAAAACTCTTTTATCTTAAAAAAAATACAAAATTAAAACACAACCTATATCCCCTCCTCCATATTTAAAACTTACATTGTCCTCAATGTAAGGTAAAATTAAAATAAAAGATTAAAAAATAACCAAAATATAAATGTGAACTCCTTTTGGGTTGCTTCCCAAGCAACGCCTTTGTTTATTGTTGTTAGCTCGACTTAATACTTCCTTATTAAATCACTATAAATAGGATCCTCAAGGTATAATTTTTCCATATTCTCTACTTGAAAACCTTCATAAAAAGGCTTAAGTATATGTCCATTCACCTTGAACACTTTGAAAGTTGCTAAACTTTGAATTTCAACTGTACCATAAGGAAAAACATTAGTAACTATAAAAGATCAAATCCAATGAGAAATCAACTTGCCCAAAAACAAACAAAGTTATGAATGGTATAGAAGGAATTTTTTTACCAACTTTAAACTCCTTCCTAGAGATCATTTTGTCATAAAAGCCTTGCAAATCCTTGCACTCTCATAGGCATTATTGTGAAATTCCTCTAACTCTTATAATTGCAACTTCATGTGTTCTTTACTTTCATCCATCTTCATGTTAAAACTGTTGATAGCCCACTAAGTCTTATGTTCTAACTCAATTGGAAGGTGACATGGTTCCCCAAACATCAACTGATAAAGTGACATACCAATGGGTGTCTTATATATAGTCCTATAAGCTCATAAGACATCATCCAAACACAAACTCCAATCTTTTCTACTTGGATTGATTGTCTTTTCAAAGACAAACTTGATCTCTTGATTTGACACTTTTTATTGTCCACTAGTTTATGGATGATAGGCAGTTGACATTTTATGGTCACCAGGTCTCTATAGTTTTATTGCAAAAGTGAATGTCTTGATCACTTATTAGAGCTCTTGAAATTCCAAACTTAGAGAATATAGTAGACTTGATAAAATCTATAACAACTTTAGAATTATAAGTCCTGATAGCTTTAACTTTTGCCTATTTTGAGACATTATTAACAACAAACAAAATATAAACATAACTAAAAGATACAAGGAATAAATTATGGCGTGGCACTAGGGAGATGTTCATTCCTTCTAAAGTAAACGTGTTATCGTGCTAGGAAAAGTGAATTCATCCCATCATTCAAAGGTTGAAGGGCTAGTGCCCTAAGGAGAACGTATCCATCCCCGTTGTAGATGCAGTGCCCATCCCATCCTTGAAGAAAGTGTGATCGCACTAGGAAGACCATGTCAATCCCTTCCAAGGTAAATGATGTTGTAACACTAAGGAGATGTTTGTTCCTTCCAAACTAATATGTGATCGCACTAGCAAGAATGAATTCATCTCATCCTTGAAAGGTTGAGGAGTTAGTGCCTTGGGGAGAACGTATCCATCCTAATTGCAGATGCGCTGTCCATCCCATCCTTTAAGAGAGTTGCAATCACATTAGGGAGACCATGTCAATCCCTTCCAAGGTAAATTATGATGTAGCACTAGGAATATGTTCGTTCCTTTCAAAGTAAATGTGTTATTGCATTAGGGAGAGTGAATCCATTACACCCTTGAAAGGTTAAGGGGTTTATGCCTGGGGGAGAACCTAGAGAGTGGAAAGTATCGTTACTATGAACAATTTAATTCATATACAAGAAACTTACATTCTTAGTTATTGACCATAATACATTTTTATCTCCCTTTCAAGTATAATAAACTAAAATAATACTTTTATCAAGATTTTAATTTCGGCCTTAAAGAAAGGAGGGAATGGCTTTTTTCTAATAGAGGTTTTCTGGATGGTCGCCCAAGGGACTCCTCCCAGATCAACATAATTCCTTGGGTTGTTATGAAAATATAACTATCGAATAAGAAGGCAACCCCTATACTCAAGGATCATTTACCCTGTCATTTTTGGAAACTTGAATGAAGCTCTTTGCTGGTAATTACTCCTGAAGTTACATAGTTTAAACCAACATTCTGCCGATACCCATTGAAAGCTTTCCAAAACCTCAAGTCTCCAAATCTAATGGCAATTAGGGATGATAATAGTCTGGCTTTTGAAAGAGTAATTGATGGCTTTTTGATCATTTCCCCACAGATGGTGCCACTGATGGGTCCGATTTTATCACATGGGCTTATGGGTCAAGCTAGTATCTGGGATATTTGGTTAACCTCCTAGTTCTGGCAATTTGATACATCCTTTCTTGAAAAGGTAGTTCGTGGATCATGCTCAATACAAGCAAAATGTCTTCTCATTTGAGTTTGTGGACTCTCTGATAATTAAGTCAGTATCGTTTGAGAGAATGAGCAGTCATAGTTTAGAAGAAACCCTAGTATATATACATATATGTGTGTGTGCGCGCGTCATTTGTAGTGGAGAAAAATATAACCCCTTTAGTGGAGGTTACATCGGTTCCTTTTATAGCCTCTGAGGTCCCTTTTTTCCTTTAAGGGAAAATGATTCAAGTATCAGTACAATATCTTTGTCTTGTCAGAATAAAATATCTTTGGCTTCCCATGATAAAATATATCTGACTCATGGTCCTATCAGGGAGCCCAAAGTTCTTTTGGAGTTTAAAAGGATCACAGGCTCAACACTAGTGGGTTGGGTAGATTGTCGAACCCACATACACCTAGGCTTAACGCTTGGTTGAGCCCAAAGATGATGGATTACAACCCCCTCTTTAGTTATTCTTTTGAAGGGCAGTTCCAAATAAAAAAGATAAATGTTGATCCATCAATTATTGCATAAAACATACTATGTAGACAAAATACATTAACATGGTGGATTATAATTAAGAATAGTTATTTCTCAAAGTATCCAATTAAGAGTTTATATCTTGAAAATCATTAGAGTTTCCAATAAGGAAAAAAATCAAATCTCGGAACTAGAACAAGTTTTATTCTTGATTGTTGCTTAGGCGGTGCATCCATGACAAGGCAATTCCAATCTTACATGGGCTTTTTGAATACAACAAATGCTTTGAAAAAATATATGGGCTGCGAATATCTTTTTAAGCATATTAATAATCTAATAGTACCACTACCTTAAAGATTTTAGGGATTATTACATTGGAAGTGTTTTCATTTTCTAAATTACAATTTACATCATAATATATAATATACAAAACTAAACTTTTAATTTTTATATATGGTTAACCCTTATTTAAATGTGTGCTCTACTTTTCAGAAAAAAGATGAAGCCAAAGATGTCTTAGAATTCATTGATTATGCCTATGGAAAATTCGAATTCACTTATGAGTCGAAGCTATCTATTGTAAGATCTTGAATCTTTTGTGAAATTACTTTTTTCTCTTATTATGCACTTTGTGCTGATGTAAAAGGGAAATAATTTAGGGAAAAAATGCAAATAAAAGGATTTTATTTTGTGCCTCATGATGTCTGTATTATAAAGGTCAGAGAAATACCTAGGAGTCTTGGAAACATGGGAAGAAGTTGAGAAAGCTCTTACGGATGCATTGAAATTCTTGGTTGATATTAGTATTTATGTAGTTGAAATTCTTCTTCATGGCTATTTGTCATTCCTCGAACATCTACAATTTGCCAACTCTAGGTTTTCTAGAGAACTAACTTTTTATTCAATAATTTTGATAACTTTACAATCCATCTTCTCATCACAGGAGCAAGAGGTAGTGGCAAGTATATTCATAAAAGGGTTGAAAACATCTCATGCAAATTTTAAAGATTTAGAGTTAAGGTTAGGATCTAGAGGAAGAGAAAGTTCAAAGTGGTAGCCAGAGTTTTTCTTTTTTCTAATCTAATGGCAAATTTATAATATTTGATATAAGGATTCTTGAGATATTAAATGAAAAATTATGACTCTATAAAACAATCAGATATCTTTTTTTGGAGGACTTTAAATGGTAATGCGCGTATAAAATTAAGAATGTAAAATGTAATTTTTCAAAGTACAGCGGGAAAGTGAAAACACTATAGTAGATTTTTGTAAAATAAATAAGTTATTTTTTATTTTATTTTATCTTATTCCATCCCAACCTCCAAGTTGTCAAACACCTCAAAATTCTAGATCAAAGGCTTCAATTTCCATTTCCAATATCTTTCTCAAGAAAACTTTGGGTATTTTGGTTTTGGTTTTTGTTTTCATTTTCAAAATCTTTAAATAAGGCTTTAAGAAATAGAAATAACTAGATTGAGTTTTTTCCAACGTAAAAAAAAAGATGTTAAGGTGATGCGAGCGTTCCTAAAAAGCAAAAATAAATATGAGATTTGGGTCATTGATTCGACTGGTTTTAATAAGCTCGGCTAATTTAAATAATATGAGTAAAAAAAATGCAACGACAATAAATGAACTAACGAAAATAATCGACAATGTAAACAAAAATATGAAGCTTGAGAATGGGATAAACTTATAGAAAGAAAAGTGAAAAAAAATCACAAAGACCAATTCTCAACAAATCAAATATTAAAAGAAGAAATTGAAAACAAATTAATTTTAAAAAATGACCTAAAAAACACAAAAGTCAACTTGTGTTAAATGACCAGGGTGATGCGCCCGAGATCAACTCCATAAAAAAAATCCTGAAAAATAACGCAGTAAAATTCTAAATTGATAAAATATTTAGGGATAAAATTGAAAAAAAAATGCAATAAAAAAAAGGATCCAAAACAAAAGAAATAGCAACAAAAAAAAATTAAACTAAATTTGATATAAAAAAAAATTGATATCAAATGTTAAGGGATGAAATTGAAAATAAAATTCAATTAGAAAAATGAAAGAAAATAAACAAACAATAGTCAAATAAATGAAGACCAAAAAAAGTAAATGAAATCAAATGATGAGGGACGCAATTGAAGAAAACAATCTATGAAAAAAAAAGATAAAAATAAATAAATAGCAATAAAAAAATAAAAAAAACAAGGACCAAATTAGATACAAAAACAAATAAAAGGAAACATTTATATTTTGGCAAGGAGAAGAGAGAGAAAGGATGGAGAAAAAGAGAGAAGTTTATTAGAGCCCAACCACTCCTCCATCATGTACATATGTGGCACCAACAAGAAGAGAAAATGGTGTTTCGATATGCAATGAAGTCACATGCGTTGTTTGAAGGACACGAGCGTCGCCCACTCGCTGGCACATGCATAACAAGTGCCAATAACTTCTTTTTAAAATAATATTTATGTTTATCAAAAGACCAAATCAACCCCAATCAACTTGTTAATAACTAAAAAGCTCCTAGATGCAAGCTTTACAAATCTTGTTTTTAAGGGTAATATAATCTTTACACTATACTTTTAAGATGTAAAAGGATTGAATTTCCCCTTATCAGCCTTTTAATAAAATTTGGTTGTACAGGTAATATAATATTTACATTATACATATAAGAGATTAAAATACAAAATTGTTTCTGGTCAACTTTTTTTAAAATTTGCTTTTAAAAGTAATATAAGTTTTGCACTGTACATTTAAAAAATAAAAAAACTGAATTGTCTCCGATCAATCTCATAATAACTAATGGCATCTATGAAAAAAGACTGTATTGCTCATCATAGCAAGTTAGTTTATTGGTTTTTGTTGTTGGAATGACAAAATGATAGTTACATTAGAATTTTCCATGCCAATCAATATTTTTTAATGCTAAAAGAACTAACAAATAAGGACAAAACAAAAGTTAGAACTTGTGAAAACAGTTTTTTAAAAACCTAATATTTAAGAACTAACCATGTTCTTTATCATGGGATTGAATTATTTATTTTATAAAAAAAATAATATTTAGATATTGAAATAGAATAAAAAATAATATAAAAAATTAGTTATTACAAACTTATAACCTGATAATCAGGACTGAATTAATTCTGGATATCTCGTCAAACCAGCAACCCAAATTATGAGATTTAAATAACCCAATAAAAAAAATATAGAGGATTCTAAAGCTCTTTCTTTTTTTAAAAAAAAAAACTCGTGTTAACTTTCTAAACTCGTGACCCGGGTCATTAGACTAGAAGTATCTAATTTGAAAAAATCATGAAGTTTAATTTTCAAACAATCAAATATTGAAGGATGAAATTGAAAAAAAATCTAAATTATACAAATTGATTTTAAAAAATGACAATTAAAAGAATGAGGATCAAAATTGAAAAACAAAATTAATTTTTTTTAAAGGGTGAAATTGAAAAGAAAAATCAATTTAGCTAAATGACAAAAAAAAATCAAAAGAATGAGGATCAAAATTGACATAAAAAATATAAAAAATATTCTAATTGAAGGGTAAAATTGAAAAGAATAATAAATTTTACAAAAGAGCCAAGAGAAAAATTAGAAATCAAAACAATGAGGACCAAATTGGAAAACATAATACCATCAATTTGAATTGAAGGAAGAAATTGATAACCAATAAAATTTACAAAAAAAAAGACAAGGAAAAAAATTAGAGATCAAAAGAATAAGAATCAAATTAGAGATCAAAAGAATAAGGATTAAATTAGAGAATATAATATTTGGTAAATTGGGATTGAATGATGAAATTGAAAACAAATAAAACTTCTATAAAAGGACCAAGACCAAAAATTAAAAATAAAAAAATGATTGAAATTGAAATACCAACAACAAAGAGAGTCAAGTTATACTATTCAGGGAAGGAGAGTGAAAATAAAGGGAAAAAAAGGTTCATCGGCGACAAACCATATCACTACCGGTGACAGGCACCACACCAACAGGAAGAAGACATAGTGACGCTTCCAACAACAAGACGAAAATGTATTTTTGGATGCCAGGAGTGTCGAACTCGTCGTCCAAAGAGTGAGAGCACCTCCCACATGCTCACCTTTTTGTTTTTTTTATTATTTATTCAAATATAAAATTGCTCCTGTATTGACTTTGTAATTAGAAAAAAAACTCATTGTAAAAAACTAAAAACACTCCTTGATCTCAGGCTTAATTTGTTTTTATTTTAAATGTATTTTTGGAGTTACATTATGCATTTTAATTATTTTTTATTTTTTATATTTGATTAAATATCAAATTGCCTCTCAATTTAAATTATAATAACAAAAATATCAACATGAAAATATAAAAATATCCTTGTAAGTCAATTTGAATTCTTTTTTTATGGAGTGCAAAAAAAGGCAATACAATGCTCTAGTAAAGTGTAAATGTCTACTGTTTTTGGAATGACAATCAGCTCTTTTAATTGATATTGACATGCAAAATATACAATAGGAAAAAAAAAAGGAAAAAAAAAAGGTCTGAGGTTGGCCACCAATTATAAATGAAGAAAAAAATGATGGAAGATTAAGATGTGTAAATTACAGGTGCCATGCCTCTCCGCATTCCATTATTCCACCATCTATTTTATGCGCTTCACAACGTGGGAGGCTCTCCTTGTGTCTTCAACACCCTTGACATTTTAGAACGTGAAGGCTACCACACCACACCATGCTCGTATTAGCTAGTAAACCAATCATTAGAGCAGAAAATCAAATCATTTTCTTATTCTTCAAACTGTTCAACTTCCCTCCCTGCTCCCTCTTAAATATACGCCATTTAAGTTGACACAGCCACACGGGCATTAGGCAAGAGGCAAGAGGCAAGAGGCAAGAGGCAAGAGGCAAGATTGTTGTCCACATTTCTAGCAAGCCAAACCCATAGTCATGAAGAGCTTGAATTTTGGTGGATTATGTCTCTTATTAGGCGTACTTGTCCTAGAGGCACTCATTGCAGAAGGATTCAACTATGGTGATGCCCTTGATAAGACCTTAATGTTTTTTGAGGCACAAAGGTCAGGTAAGCTACCAGCCAATCAAAGAGTCAAGTGGAGGGGTGACTCCGGCCTCAAGGATGGGTACCTTCAAGGGGTAAGTATCTTCTGTTTTTCCCACTTCATTTTGTATAGTAAAGCTGATTTTACTTGCCGGAAAATCTCCACTGTCGGTATAATTAGCTATTGAAAAGGATAATAATTACAAGGTATGTGCAGGTAAACTTGGTGGGAGGGTACTATGATGCAGGAGATCATGTTAAGTTTGGACTGCCAATGGCATATACTGTGACAATGCTAGCTTGGGGAGCTATTGATTTCAGGAAGGAAATCACAGAGTTAGACCAGATGGGAAATGCTTTGTGGTCTCTTAGATGGGGTACTGACTACTTCATGAAGGCGCACACACAGCCTAATGTTCTCTGGGCTCAGGTAAAAATAAATTGAGATAAAAATACATATAGTAGGTCACCTGTTTTATATGCATCCATAACTGGAAATTAGTGATCGTTTAGGTGGTCTAAAAGTTGATAAGTTCGGTCTCAGCAACCGTATTTCCTTCCAGCTAACTTCGTTAATAATCTCACCAACACGATTGCACTAGGATATGCTGCAAAAGAAATTTTTGATCGGCTGATTTAGTCTGCAAAATCCAGGTTGGGGATGGTGACTCTGATCACTATTGTTGGGAGAGAGCTGAAGACATGACTACTCCTAGGACTGCTTACAAGCTCGATCAGAATCATCCAGGTTCAGACCTTGCTGGAGAAACTGCTGCTGCCTTAGCTGCATCAGCTATAGCTTTCAAGCCTTACAATTCTTCCTACTCTAATTTGCTCTTACTTCATGCAAAACAGGTGAAAATAACTATTGCTACATGATAGTAGGCAACATTTTAGAAAGTTCCGGACATTATTAACAGATAATTTGTAATCTATTGCAGCTTTTCACATTTGCTGATAAATATAGAGGTCTATATGATGATTCTATTCAGAATGCTAAGCAATTCTACACTTCGTCAGGTTACTCGGTATGCATTATATTTGCTCTTCAGCCAATCTGTTCTTAAGTTTTAATTATATAATTTGCGGTATATGTTCTTAAATAACCTTTTCTCTCATTTTAGGATGAGTTATTGTGGGCTGCTGCGTGGCTGTATCGGGCAACTGATGATGAGTACTTCCTAAAATACGTCGTAGACAATGCTGTATACATGGGCGGAACTGGATGGGCAGTCAAAGAATTCTCGTGGGACAACAAATATGCTGGTGTGCAAATCCTTCTTTCCCAGGTAATTTCATTCAAGAACCTCATCATCATGAGAATCAGAGCCTCTAGCTAATCGAACTGTGTTTTTCTATGAAAACGTTGTGATTCTACGTATTCAAATTGGGAACTAGTAACGGAAGTTTGGAAAACTGACTGCAGATACTTCTGGAAGGCCGTGGTGGCGCATACACTTCCACCTTGAAGCAATATCAGGCCAAAGCCAATTACTTTGCCTGTGCTTGTCTGCAAAAGAATGATGGCTACAACATCCACAAAACTCCTGGTTAGTCTTAAGTAGATAATATAATATCTCTATGATCCCTTTTCGATCATATAATTGCTTTTATCGATTCGTGATCCTCCTTAATATAAGGCCTTATAAAGTACGCTCGGTTGTGGTTTTGTTTCTGTATCAGGGGGCTTAATGTATGTCAGGGAATGGAACAATTTGCAATATGCCTCCTCTGCTGCATTTCTTCTTGCCGTCTACTCTGATTCTCTTTCTGCTGCAAATGCTAAGCTTACCTGTCCAGAAGGGCAGATCCCACCTCAGGCGCTCCTCGATTTTGCTAGGTCACAGGTACTCAAGGGACTCTACTTCAAGTTTGGCCGATCATAGTATTCACGTTTTGATGATCTTTGCTGGCAGACAAAATTCCATTTTTCCTGTGCATCAATATTTACATCTTCCGGTAAATGCCCTGTGCTGATTTCTCGTTCATATTGATTTTTCAGGCTGACTATTTTCTTGGTAAAAACCCCAAGTCTATGAGCTACTTAGTTGGATATGGACAGCAATATCCCATCCATGTTCACCATAGAGGTTCTTCCATTGCCTCTATATTTTCTCTTCAATCAATGGTTGAATGTGTTCAAGGATTTGAGAAATGGTATCGTCGTCCCGAGGGAAATCCTAATGTCATACATGGAGCTCTTGTGGGAGGCCCTGATCAGAATGATAACTTCTCTGATGACCGTTCCAACTACGAACAAACCGAGCCTACATTGTCTGGCTGTGCTCCTCTTGTTGGCCTGTTCTCTAAGCTGCAAAGTGTATCAGAAACCGCAGGTAGGAAATTCACACAGAATGTGTCGTCACTCCTTCCCTGGTAGCTAGGGTTACTTCATTTCAGGAACGTTGTGAGCTACCAAGATGTAATCACTAATTCCCATGTCTCTCTTCGGCTAATATTTTCAGGCAACTATCCTAAGAAAGCACCAGTTCCTCGTCCAACAACACCACATTCCTATCAAGAAACTCAAAAAACACAAGAACCCTATAGAAGTCATGGTAAGAATAAAATTCAATTCTTGAAAGAAACTATATACTTCTCCATGATTCCTTAGGGACAATGCCCTCACTATTTTGCAACTTTGTTTGATTTCCTTGAATCCTTACACTGCAGAAGCCCCAGTGGAATTCCTTCACTCAATAACCAAGACATGGACAGTTGGACCAACAACATATTACAGGCACAAGGTGATAATCAAAAACAAGTCTGAGAAGCCAATAAAAGACCTTAAATTGGTGATAGAAGACCTTTCAGGATCTATATGGGGTCTCAATCCAACAGAACAGAGGAACACCTATGAGCTTCCTCAATGGCAGAAGGTCTTACAACCTGGCTCAGAATGCAGCTTTGTTTATGTCCAAGGCGGCCCTCAGGCAAAGGTTACAGTTCAAAGCTACAACTGAACACTTGAAGGAAAGAATTGCCAAATATATTGAAGCCAGTCGAAAAGCTTATAATTTCAAAATACAGGGAGAACCCATTTTTCTTTTACTTTTTGACACAATTTTCACCCGGTAATCTTACAAGTGTTAATAACTGTTGTATCTTGACGAATCAGAATTCAAATATACCAAGCTTTTTATCTGACACACTTGGTTAATTCTAAGCAAATGAAGCTTCGAGCTCAGAGGCCTACACGAAATATCTATTCACTAGCCTATTGGGGCCCGCCCTCTTTAAACATAAAAAAAAAAAGTAAAATCGTTGCTAATGTATTTTTTAGCATGAAAAAAATTAACCGTGAATTTGATATATGTCATAATGACATCCTTTTTAAATATAGAGATAGAAAGAAATCAAATAACACATCTTTTTAAAAAAATATTGAAATATAAAATAAATCCAAATTAATTTTGGTTAATTTATAAAACTCGTGAATTGAATTGAGTTTATGATAACCCTATAAAAAAAACATACCGAAACAAATTAGAAAGTTCAATTCCTAATAAATCAAATGTTGAAGGATGAAGAAAAAAAAAATGTTCAACCTTTTTTTAAAAAAAACAACTCAAGTCAACTTGTAAACTTGCAACAACTTAAGTCATGAAAACTGGATTACCCCATAAAAAATAAATTGAAAAAAAAATTACAAAGCCAAGTTTTCAACTAACTCATTATTGAAATGCGATATAAAAAAATGTGAGTTAACTTGGCTTAATCCGACAAAGTCCCAGCTCGGATCATGAAACAATGATAACTTAATAGAAAACAAATATATAAAAATCACAAAACGTGATTCCTAACCAACTAAACTTGTGACCTAAGCCATGAAAACGAGATTACTCCATAAAAAATAAATTTGAAAAAAAAAAACAGAGAAGCTTAGTTTCCAATTAAATTCATTGTTGAATGATGAAATTAGAAAATAAACAATTTAAAAGAAAAGGGTCAAAAATCCAAGTCAAGCTGAATTAACCCAACAAACATGCAAGCCGTGTCATGAGACCAAAATAACTTAGTAGAAAGCAAAGAAAAAAATCACAAAACCAATTCTCAACTAACTAAATCCAAGATCCAAGACCTGAGTCATGAAAACAAGATTACCCTATAAAAAGTAAGTAATAAATAAATTATAAAGTTCAACTCTTAACTAATTTATTGTTAAATGATGAAATTAAACAATAAAATTTTATTTTATTTTTCAAAACCGAACATTAACCATGTGATAATTTTTTTTTTTTTCCAATATCACAAGTTCCTCCAACTCCTATCTCATTCATTCTTTCCTCTCTTGAGCTTTTGCTCTTTCCTCTGGACCCTCCTTTTAGGAAGAATTTCTACGACTGTCCTATGTCTAGGAATTAAAAAAAAAAAAAGAATTTAGTTCAATAAAAAACAAACTCAATATAAAAAAAAAAATTGAAAAATAATAATAATAGTAATAATAGACCAAAAAAGGAAGAAGAGGTTGAACCTTTTCCATCGGGTGCATTTCAATTGCTCAAATCCAGTTCCATAGCTTTAATTGATATAAATTAATAAAATCTCATTTAATTTCTCACCAAAGCAAGATCAACCCGAGTGATTTCCTCAACGCCACGAGATTCAAAACAACGTCAAAGATCCAAATCAAAAGGAAAACTCAAGCTAAAGGACCAATATATATGAAAAGCACTGTGAACACTGATTTATATTACAGTGTTTTTTTTCTTTTTCTACAAAGAAAATGCCACATTGTTTTTATTTGTAAGCGGTATTCATTGTATAGACACCAATGACTGTTTCAAAACCTAGTGGTCAGGAACATGGTTGCATTGACCAAGACGATCAAAACCACTGGCTGCCTTCTTCGATAATGCCTTTAAAGGTAATGAAGAGGCATGCTAGTTAAATCATAGATCCCTCGCCTGAACAAATTCTTTCATTTGGCTTGCTGGATAATGATCGCTTGGCCGCCACACAAATACAATCATACCGGCAGCACAGCACCGCGGTCAAGAATTATAGCAGTCAATACTAAATAATTTTAATAGAAATCGGGAACCAGAACAGATCAAGAAACCTATGTAAAAACTTCAAATATGATAAATTTAAGCACAGCATAATTGCTTTAAGTCATAATGGTTGGCCCTTCGAGAGCTTGCAAGAAAATAAACATCCCCTAAATAACGCTTGAAAACAAAAGCAAAAAATCTCTTCTACAATAGCACTACCAAAAATAATAATCTTTCGAAGGAGAGAACAGGTGCAGAGATCCTTCGAAATCTTTATCTGCTTCACTCAGTAGTCATCATTAAATGTCTTCTTTTTTCCTGCATAGGAAAAAAACAAGTGGGGGTTTAGCAGCATAACTTGAAATCTAAGGCTTGTTTAGAGTTACGGTTGATCAACCATTTCATTATTTTTTGAGAATTTATTTTTCTCTGAATTAATCTTTTCTTGTGTTTTTGAATGTTTTGATGTGGTGACAAAAAACCATTTTAGAAACACAGCATCTATCACTCCTAAATAGGCACTAAATCTACCGAAGTTGCCTAAAATAATTGTCAGGCCAACATCCAAAGCTACAATTCATTATGAAAACATTATTCACGGCTAAGGACAACAGTGTTACCAAACACAATCCTCACTGTTACCACAGTGAATTTGCTAGTCTATCCCTAGAAACAGGGATTCAGTTCATTCAGGTCAAAAAGGATTTATGAACAATTACCTGAAGCAGCTGTGGTCACACTGGGTTTAAAAGGAGTCCCACGTCCTCGACCACCTCTGCCCCCACGTCCACTATCAAAACGGCCCCCACGTCCACTATCAAAACGGCCCCCACGACCCCTACCACCACTGCCTCTGCCACGACCTCGGCCACTGTCCCGACTGTCACGGTTATCACTCCTTGGTTTTGCTTCATCCACAGTTAAGCAGTATTCTCCAAGTTGACTTCCATTAAGCTCAAAAGCTTTGCTCAAAGCATCAGCATCATTAAATTCCAAGTAAGCCATCCTGAAATTGGTTTACAATTTAGAACTTGGCATGACTCACTATATCACAAGCCACTCGGTAAAATTAAAATAAGACGTGACAGAAACCTAGCCATCTATTAGAACATAACAAAAACCTTCAGATAGTACTTAAACATGAAGCACCCTCAATCATCCATCATAACCAGAATATTTACCTAGCAACACAACAAAAGTAGAGAATTTCTCAAAACACTTCTTTTGAAAAAAAAATGATTTCATTCCTCCCAGACCACTGGCTGGCAAAGTTGCAGCCTTGGCACAAGTCTCTATGGACAAATCAGATTATGTAAACTCCCCATGTTTCAAAGGAAAAAACAGACCCCATATACATTAAGAAAGAGAATAGCTTAATTGTTACCAGCAAAACTACTGAGATTATATGAATGGACAAAACAATGATTCTCATCAAAGAAATCCACATTAAATTCATTCAACGTGAACCAATTACAAAATATAAACAAAATAATTCTGAAATAATCATTTAGAAGAATAATCACATAGTCAATCTACTGTAATCTTGCATATTAGGAAAAATGAATCTTGTAAAAGGGATAGAAGGGGAATGTACCCTTTAATGGCACCGGTATCATAATCAGTTGGAATAGATACCCTTTTAATCTCCCCACAAGAACCAAAATGCTCCTGGAGAGAGCTCCTAATCTGTAAAGATTTGGATTGAACACACCATGAGAAATCCCCTAGAAATCTCAGGACCACAAAATTGACCTTTAAAGCTACCACAGTGGGAAATCATTACCTCATCCTCCCCGGCAGACTTGTCAAATCCCCTGACAAAAATGGTTTGGGATTGACCACTCCCTCCCTTCGGGAATGAGCTGCTATCTTTGCTGTATGGTGTATTTGAGCCCTTCTCGCGAGCCAAATCAAGTCTGACATCCCGGCCAAGTAAAGGATTACCATGCAATTTTAGAGCCTGTAAGGGAAAACAGAGAAAAAAAATAAGGACATGAGTACAGTTATCAATGATTAGAAAAAATTTTAAATTTCCCAATGCAGTTACTAACGCAGAAAAAAGAGTTAGATTCCCAAAAATAAAGCATGTACATGATACTGACCCAGCAACAATGAACATTATACTACAATCAAAAAATAAAGATTATACCATTTGAAAAACAGCTCAGTGCCAGGGGACAACTGAATTTGAAAATGAAAAGAAATTATAAAACCTAACCTTCTGTGCTGCTTCAGCTGTGGTAAACTCAACATGGCCAAAGCCCCTAAACCTCTCATCTGCATCTAAGGCGAAGCGAACATCAGCAACTTCCCCAGCCCCTTTAAAGAAATTTTCCCTGCAGTAAAAACTTAAACAGGTGAGAATTATGCAAAAATCATTCTAGATTTGCAGGAGGCTCAAAGATGAACATACACATCAGCACATTCAACTTGAAATGATAGGTTTCCAACAAAAAGTGTCTTTGACCCAGTATTCTCATGAGCAACTGGTGTAACAGGCGTCTTGGGCTGCATATAAAGAAATTTATTCAAAAGATGCACTACAAACTTGGTGCAAAAAAGAAAAGTAAAGGTAAAATGTTGAATTACAGTTTTGACATCAGACTTTATATCAGCATCAACCATCTCTACATCAGTGTCCTGATCCAGGAAAAAAAAACAAGTTAGCTTACACTCACAAGTGTGTAATAACGCATTAATTAACTAATAGAAGCAACTTTACATTTTTCTTTGGAGTCTTTGCTGGCTTTTCATCTTCACTATCTTCCTCGCTCTCTGAGCCATCACTGGAACTCTCCTCTTCACTGCTACTTTCCTTTTGAGCAGTTGCTTTTGCCTGTGCCACACAAAATTATGGTTGTCGAATTGAAAGCAATGAATAAAAAACTACAGAAAAACAACAGATCCTAAGAGAATAAAACCACAAGCATCACCATAATATATATCATGTATGGTAATGATCCAGGAGCTTTTCAAAAGTGATTTTGGAATTAATGGTTCTTTTGGAGCTTTTCAATTATTTTGAAATTCCATTATCAATACCACTGAAAAGCACCCAAAAGAGCATCAACTTGATGCATTTCCAGCCCAAAAGAACAAAGGAAAAGTACCTGCAAACACATTACCAAACAAGCCTAAAAGCTGATTGTGTTTCCCCAAGCAAAACACCTTCAGATTTGAACATATGCAACTAATTCAGCATAGGCAAGTGTTTGTAAATATCTAAGCATGCACATGTTTATGCAAAATTACCTGTTTCGATTCCTTTGTTTCAGTTACAGAGGACGGCTTTTTGGAAGCAACAGCTGCCTTTGCTGCAGGAGTCTGCAAGGAGAAAAAGGGAAAGATTTACTGCATGATAAAACAGATCCACAGCAATCATGGTACAACAAAATAACATTCAATATGATTCTGAGAGAATTTATCTTTCCTACATGAAAAACTGGCTGGAATGACATGGATAAAGACAAGAAAATAAAAGCCACATTGTTTTATTAATTTAATTGACCTACGGCAATGATAATATAACTTGTGGTTAAGAATCAGCCAAATCCATATTTAAGATTCTATAAGCATATATGGTAATACCTCATCTTCAGAAGAGGATTCATCGGAATCAGAGTCATCATCACTTGAATCAGCTTTCTTCTGGGCAGCTGGTGCAGGAACCTTCTTAGGAAAAGCAGCCTTTGTAGATGCACCCTACATAAACAAATAGTAAAACAATTCAGTAGGTTTGCTGGCTGTTACCTCTGCTGCCGAATTACTCAAATCTGTTAGAATTAAATATCCAACACATTCACATAGAGATTAGAAACAAGTTAGAAGGGCACCTTATCATCATCAGTGGATTCACTATCATCAGAATCGCTTTCAGAGTCATCACTTAATTCAACCTTTTTAATGGTAGCTGGTTGTGCAGGAACATTCTTAGGAGCAGAAGCCTTTGCAGGAATTTCCTACATGATTATTTAATCAATGGTCAACAAACAGTAACTCACTACAGATGAAATTACAAAGTTCAGGTAGGAAGGATGAGGAAGGCTAGTAAACTAGAAAGATTGAAAACAAACACCAATGCTAAGGCAATCAGATAATATATTTCACTAACCAAAAATATCCTAGTAGTATGCCAATGGCCTTGGCTGAAGCTACTATAGTTTTCTCCAAGCACAACATAAATTTTACAGCAAATTACTACCAAAGATTTGTATTCATTCAGATCCTATAAATCAGCATCTGAGTCAAAACTATCATTTGATTAACCATTTTTTGCAACAAATGCTATCAATATATACTACAGTGAAGTCATTTTAGGATTTTTGTCCAGGATATATTGTAGTAATTTCTCTAGGATTTTGCAAAACATATTGAAATTTACCTCATCATCAGAAGATTCATCCTCTGAAGACTCGGAACTGCTGCTGTCATCCTTTCCCTTCTTAGCAGCAGCACCATGGGAACCATTTTTTACAGCAATTGGCTCCTTCTTGGCAGGAGTAGCTTTCACAGGTGGCTCCTGAAATAAAAATTAAATTTAATTAACAAAAAGAGGGAAAAAAAAGCTGCGTCAACTAAACTTTGCTCCAATGCTTACCTCATCAGATTCCAGCTCAGATCCAGAGTCTGATTCAGAGTCACTGGATTCTTTGGCAGGTGTTTTAGTTGGCTTCACTGCCTTCTTTGGCAGAACCTTAACCTAATAATTTACAAAATTGTGAACCAAATCCATACATAAAGTAAAACTTGTTCTAAAACATACATAATTACAAAATTGGGAACCCAAAATACATATATAACGCAAATTTTATTAAAAAAGAAAAGATCAAACACCCTATTTTCATCAAAAATTTGTTTCAAAATTCACACATTACAAGTATTTAGACCATGAAAAACTGCATGAGAATTTTAAGTTAAATCTGTATATACCTCTTCTTCCTCCGATGAGGAGTCATCAGAATCACTGGACTCATGTTTCTTCTTTTTCAGGGTCTTAGTTTCAACCTTTGCCTTCTGGACAGCCTGAGCTACTCCGTCATTTTTCTTCTGCTTTTTGGCACTCACAATCTTCTCTAAGGCTTCTTCTGCTTCCCTCTTGTTCTTACCTGCAAACACCACAGTTTCAAAGCAAAATTACATGTTAAACAGAACAAATTTCAAATTTAACACAACAGCATGCAGATAAGATAAAGCAAAAAATTTATTTTCTCAAATTTAACCCCTGTGTGCATAAACTCGTTGGTAAACGACCGATAAAACTTACACAAATCACGAGCTTCTGTTTTATTATCAAAGTTCTCAAATTCAGAAAATCGAGAACAGAAAAGAGACCAAATCATTGTATAAAAGAAAATCTCCTTTCTATTAAGAGAAACACACAAAAATCACTTCAAAATCCCAATATATAAACCCACGTTCCACAATCAAACCCTAAACAACGCATACCACACTAAACCAGTGGAAGATAACCACACAAAACCACAACAGTAAGACCTTAAGTGCAAACTTTTTACCTTGCTTCCCAGCCTTAGCAGGAATTACAGCAGGAGCTGCTTCAACCTACAAAAACAGCACAGGGCCCTATTAGACAAAACAAACATCAAAAGACTCTTTTAAAAAAAATCAAAGAATAGAAGAAGAAATAACGAAAGAATCATACTTTGGTAGCTGATTTCTTGCTAGACTTGCCCATTTTGCTTGAATAATTTTAGAGATAAAAATCTGAAGAACGGCTCTACAAAACCCTAGTTTTCCAGATATTTTGTAGGGTTTTGAGAGCGGTGAAGATTACGGGGAATAAAGAGTGTATATTTATAGGCGTGTCAGGTGTGAGTAGGGGTTTGATTAGGGTTTATGACTGCCCGCCAGTGTATATTAAGATTCGGTGGAGTGACAGGTCTTTCTAATTTTCACCGTTGGATTTAATGACTTTTGATTTGATGGCTCGAATTCGGAATTTTTGTAAATTCCTTAAAAGAATTTTGTTTATACATGGACTTTGGGAATAAACTAGTTTATCCGCCTACGTTTTTAGTCGAGTTAGGATAAATTTTCTTTAAAATATAAAAGAATATATTTAGATTGTTAAAAAAAAAAATTGATATTGTAATTAAATTCAATACAACATTTAAACTTGAAAAATTTATATCCAATTTTTTGATTGATATTTAATTAATTTGTTACATTGCAACTCGGGTTCTGAATTTTATTGAATTTAATTAATTTTTTATTTTATTATACAATAAAAAATGCTAAGATTATTTTATTATCAATTAAATATTTAAAAATAAAATTCATTAAAAACCTCATACTAAATAATAAAATTGACCAAAAAAATATAAAAAAATGACAAAAAAATCTCAACATGACTTTTTGATTAATATTTAGTCAACCTACCAAACCTGAAACTAAGGTTATGGACTCCACTTGATCAATTTAATTTTTCTTTTTATTATATAATAAAAATACAAAAAGTGATTTACCATCAACCTAATATTAAGGTAGTATTTGGTTGTTGTCTAGAGAAAAAAAAAGATGTAAACATGGGAGACAAGACAAAAGAGGACACAGGGATAAAATTATGTTTTGTAGTGATGTACAAGATAAAATAACTGTCTTTGTATCCTATTTGGTTATGGTGGACAAAACATGAAAAAATATATTTTACTATTAATATGTATTATTGTCAAACTTACATATTTAAAAAAAATAATTATATATTTTTTTACTTTAGTTTATATTGATTGTTGAAATTAATAATATTATAATAAACCTAATTCTAAAATCAAGACTGACTTGACGGGTTGACCTAAGATCTGGACTGGTCCGGGTTTAAGAAAAAATAGAGAAAGGGTTTACTCAACCTGACCCGATTACAAACCCAGGTGAACTTTAGATAAAAACACAGGTCAAAAATCCGTTGATTTAAAAAAAATAGTTAAAATAAGGTTATTTTGATTATTTTTTAAAAACATTTTGGGTTAGCCAGGTTAACCCTCCTAAACCTTACCTTAGGTTGACTCTCAAGTCGAATTTTAAAACTATGATAATAACAACTTTTATTCATACGTTAACTCAGGTCAACTTATGTTGACCCTCCTGAACCGTAACCTAAGTCTTGCCCCGATTAATCCCTGAGTCAGGTTTTCAAAATAGTAGTAGTTCTTAAAATTATATGGTCCTCTACCAAAATCCCTATATAAGTTTCAGCAAAATTCCTTATATATCTAAGATATCTCAAGTTATCAATAATCATTTGTATACTTTTAAGACCAAAACAATATCATATAAATATGCTATACATAATAATACATATTAGAAGTGTTCTTACTGATTAAGTATATACATTCAAGATTGAATTATTTAGCATACATATCATCAATTGTTCACTAAGAATTGTGTTTCTACGACAGAATTGAATCAACCTTCAAATTTCGTCTAATCTTTTCCTTTGTTTAACTTTTTTTATGCTACTAATATGATTAGAGATAGTAACAAAATGAAATATTACTCTCTTTTTTTCTTAAATGTCGCATACACAAAGAAGAAGATGATGATAAACGATGCAAACACTGAAAAACTTAAAAGAACACCAAGAACACGAAAATAATAGAAGGATATGATCTTGTTGCGGAGTCTAGCTCTGATACCAACTAATGCAAACCTTGTGATCATGTGGTCACTCAACCTACAATCAAGATTGAGATCTGATCTCGAAAAGTCAAAATAGGTTTGATAGGAGTGTGGCACAATAAAAACTTATCCCAAGACACCAACATTATTAGAATGAAGTCAAATGACGCCACAAAAACAGTTAATCTTTGATAAGTCTGATTCAGTTCATTTAAGAATTGAAAAATGCAAGAATCACTCTCACACAAGTTTAAAAAAAATATTTTGAATTCTTATTGATAAAAAGGTCTATCTTTAGGCTTTACAAGGGTTTAAATACTTGTGAAAATATAACCCTAATGGATATACCCTAGTGTACTGATCTGACTCACTTACCAAATTGACCAAAAAACCCTAAATTGAAAAGCCCATAACCTGATCCAAACAAGCCTTGGATTCTAGCCGAAAACAAAGTATTAATTAAGCCCAAAAAAGCCTTAGACAATAGCTAACAAAATAAAATAAAACCCATATTATTAAATCCTTGTTCTATCGTGAGAAGAAGAGAAGGAAAAAAAATTACAAAACTGATTCAAGACTTATTTATAGCTTTCCATGCAGCCCATTAATCCTAAAAACTAAAGGAAAGGTGGTCACCCATGTTGTTTCAAGTTGTAGTAGGATTCTGATATTTGACTTATGTTTCTTTTTTCCTTTGAAAGGAAAGTAATTGTTGGTATTAATTTTCTTCTTTTGTCACATCATAGGATCCTTCTAATACTAGGAAACACAATTAAAGTTGCTGAAATAATCTCCTTGCATAATTAGAAAGCCTTGTCGTCACTTTGTTTTCTAAGTCAACTTGGATTCTTTTATTTTCTTTACTGTGTTTTATCCTCACCTCATGGCCCAAATAAGGTTGGATTAGGCCCCTCTTGCATATAGATAAAATGTACTAAGGCCTTCTCTTGATACTCTAATGGACCCTTCAAATCTGACTTGGTCAAAACGTTCAAAATCAATACGTTCAATATCTCTTTCAATGCCTGCTAAGTCATTGGCCCATTTGAAACATGTAATGGGTCCTTGCTGGCGTTTGTGGGCTGATCCACATCATCTCTTATCTCTTATTTAATTGTCTATAAATTCTTCTATTTTTCACAAACATCAATTAGTCTAGCTATCTTTCACAAATACCTATAAATCCATCTAACTCATCTTTTCTTACCCTCTATATTATTAATATTCAAAATACAATTTTGTATTTAAAGAATTTACAATTACAAAATTCATGAAATTCTTATAACAATATAAAGTGCAAAGCACCTTCTTGAAACTTGTAAATGCCTAATTACTCCCGCCTGCTGCCCCCTCCACTTTTGCAACCTCTCCAGCATTCTCAATAATTCATTATCAGAATTCTATTCAAATTCTTACTTAATTTCACATTGTCAACTAAAGTAAAAATGATTCACATCATTAATGCGCATTTTGCGAAGTCTAAATCTTGCACATACTCCAATCATGCTCATCTATTTATATGCAACATGTGACTTTGCTTAAACACACAACCTAATATACAAGCCTTCACGCACATGCTTCAATCGTGCTCATCTATTTATATGCAACATGTGTGACTTTGCTTAAACACATAACCTAACATACAAGCCTTCACTTTCATGCATAAAAAATCTCTTAACAATCCAATACCTTTCACTTTTGGCCTTCACATCAATTTCTTAACTTAACATACCTAAGCTATCATAACAACCTTCAATTTTCCATGTATTATTTCCCCTAAATATGCTTAACTTCCACATCATGTGTTGTCATCACCATATAGTTTTTCCTTCCATGTATGTTACCTATAATGACTTTCATCATATTATCTTTAGGTTAACTAATCATTCATTAGCCCATTTATATTTTTACTATCTACCATTCATTCATATAACATGTGTCTTGATACTCTAGCCTTTATTCACATGATTAATTAGATCAAACAATATTGGTCATCAATAACCACTGATGTTATTAGTCTCCACATAGTGGCAGATAAATTAAACAATGTCAGTCATTTGTAACCACTGATGTCATTAATCTCCATATAGTGTCAGACTAATTAAATAATGTTAGTCATTAGTAACCATTTATGCCATTAGTCTTCATATAATGACAGACTAATCAAACAATGTTGGTCATTAGTAACTACTAATGCTATTAGTCTCCACATAGTGGCACATTAATCAAACTTTACTCTTAAACCTCTCTTACCAAGTACTCCACATGTTTTTCGTAATATACCCAACACATTATTTTACTTCAACCAAAATCCTATTTATCATAACACCTTACACATTTCACCAAGTTATCCTAACTCGAAACCCATCATACTCACCCCATTCTTTACCCAATACCTCATTGTATTTACACTTACACAATTCCTATATCTCTAATCTAGACATAAATCATGATATTGCATTTTTATTATCCATTTTGAATACCCTACATAACCATTCTTCTCTGTACACCCATTTCTATAACCAAATGTAATACTACCCATTTGAAATGCTTGTTTTTTGACTACCAAGTATGATGTTTCATTCTCGAAATCCAATGTCCATATTATGAATACACAATTTCACTTTATCATGGATTTATGCATTCGATACTATAAATCGATACATTTTCCACTTCCACTAACATACCTTATCTATACCATTTTAGTTACACCTTTTATCATCATGTTCTGACTTTTCACATTAAATACCCATACAAGTATTATTGCCTTCCAATATCTCATATCACAACCAATACATACTTTTCATTTTCTAATTTTCATTAACTTATTCTTTTCACAACATGATTGTTTCATTATTAAAAAACAATACTATAAAAAATAACAACTACTCAAACGACATTTAAAGTTTTTTAGAGTCAAGGTGTTGGACACCTACTTGAAGCTTTAGTATGTTCGAATGCTCCAGTCTATTGTTCAACTCTAGTAACCTCCCTTATATCAATAAGATTGCAATCCATCATAACCACATCAATATAACCTAGGGACTTTATTTTGAATCCTATTTAACTCATGTTTATAAACCAATAACAAAGCAACTCATAAAATTTAATGTTCACCCTTACTTTTCAAATGTCATAATAATCTTTAAAGGTTCGAATCTACCATTTACTTAAGGTACGTTCCTTTATTTTCATAATAATGCATAACAAAGCATTCAAACACATAAGCTAGCATCAATTTATCCCAATCTAACCAGTTTCTATACTTAACATACCTCATTTTTCTTAGATATATGAGTTCATTAACCCAACACTTTTTTTCCCAAGTTATATCACTATATAACCTTGGTTATCAACATACTTTTGCTTAGTATGACGATTCATGTTATTCTTTTTTCTTTTTATTAAGTGTTATTAGTCAAAAATTAACATTTATGTTTTCAAGACATTCATTCCAATTTCATCATTCTAAAATTGTTTTAATGGGTTTGAATTCAAGTTTTGACACAATTCAAAACAACGAATCATACGAAAACCCATTTTCTTACCTTTAACCTTATATCACTGAATTTTATCAAGTTTTCCCACCCTAGGATTTCCTTCCAATTTCTTTCTAATTTACTAATACACTAATATACACTTTAATAACATGCAAAATCATCATATAACAATTCAATACTCCACATTTCTTATTTAGCCAAAACACCCTTACAATTCAAGCTTGGCTGAACCTAACCCATCATCAACCTAAAGTTCCTTCTTTTTTTTTATGATTTCATTCAACTACACATGCTCAAACATCAATTTAGCAACTCTAATACATGAATTAAATAAAATCTTTCCCCATCAATGTACCCAATTAATCGAACCCCATCAAGCAAATTCATAATTTTTTTCTTCAAGTTCTATCAATAAATTCTACTTTACCCAATCATTTAACGCATCACACATCTCATTTCAACACAATTTTAACAATAATAAAGCATTAAATCATTAGACCCTAGGTTTTAAACAATTATCTATAAACTAATAATTCAAAAAATCCTATAAAAGCTTGATACAACTTAAAAGGAAGGGTTTTCATCACATACCCATATCAATTTAAGAAGAAATTCCAAGATTTCTAACATTCTTCTCTTCTTTTTTTCAAGTTTGTCAACTCTCTCTTATCGTCACTTTCTCTCTTTATTTCTCACAAACCCTAACTTAAAATTCCTTATTTTCCCTATTGTCGTCTATTATCTCACTTAATCTCTTCATTTTTTGTGAATTTCGTAAGGAAATTTTGATAAAAATGAAGCCGAGAAGCTTCCTCTCTCTAAAAACATCTATGGTTGCTGTAAACAACCTCTTTTAGGTTGATTTATACTTATTTATGTTGATTTATACTTATTTATAGTTTTGCCCCTCATTTAATGTCCCTTGTATTTTTTTCGCGTAAATTACCTGGTTGTTGCCTAAATAGTGAGTCCTTATTGAACTCTAATTGACCTAAAAATTTAACTCGATGTAGAATATTATGTCAAGAGACTTTTTATAAAATATCAATCTGATCCGATTGTCGAATTCTGCATTTTAAAGTAAAACAAGTCAGTTTGGAATTTTTCATCAAAAATCCAATTGTTCTTATTCACTCTTTGCATAGGTCATATCAATTATTTTTCCGAATCCATTGAACCATTTTCTTATCCTCAATATATTTATTTTGCTTTTTTATCATTTATTTTATTTACAGACTGATTACCGTTTCACGATAATGTAACAAATTTTTAACCGGTGCTTGCACCATCCTTTTTTACTTTTATTTTATACTATTTTTTCTTATAACTTATTATTTTTTGCTATACTAATTCTTTAAAGTCATTTTCTCATTTTTCTTATTCTTTAATCCATCAAAACTCGTTACTAGTTTCACCAATATTATGAATCCTGAACTTAAAATTCAAAATTATCTTTTTAAATTCATAAATACCTTTAAATTTATTCATAGAGGTCATCCTCTCCATTACATATCTTATTCATAATTATTTATATCACTTATTCATTTCTTTTCATATAAAGTTTCCAATTTGCGTCGAGGTTCTATTACCTTTGATCCTGTATTTACATGGGGGTTTACATCGTATTTACACATGGGTTTACACATGGAGCGTGGTAGCTTATCCTAGAGCTGCATTTAAAAGGACTTGCCTTGAGGTAACTTATTCATAGTTAGCTTCTTTTATAAATGGATTCAATAAGAGAAAAACAAGTAGCATCTAGTAGTGATTTTACATTTAGGTCAGGACCACCAAAAACTAGAAGTTCTAGTAGAGAGTCAGGATCAATTAGAATCAGGTCAAGGACTAGGGAGGCAAGTGGCCATCCACTAGGGAAGCTTAGGGCTTTTGAGGACACTAAGGGAAATACTTTAACCATTGAAAAGATAGCTAGGGCTAACTGCCAATAGGTTGAAGAGTATTTGGCTATAATTCCCTATAGGTTAAAAAGGATTAGCAACCAATCAATGGATTCTCTTCATGGCCACATAAGATCATAACGCCTTATACCATGTTTGAACTAGGATATACCTTTCCTCTTAAAGGATTTATAAGTGATATGTTCTTTCATTATAACATCTACATCAGCCAGCTACACCCAAATAGAGGAGTCTTATTTAAGGCTTCTGAAGAGTATTTTACAATCATAGCGGTAGAGCCAACTGTAAGATTGTTTAGGTACTATTACACCTTAAATAGTTGCCTTTAAGGTGGCCATGATGTCCATTATTTCTTCACCTTCACTAGTCAACCTAAAAGCTTTATGAAAAATGTATTAGAGGGTAAGACCACCCATGTGAAGGGGTGACATGGGAGATGGTTAATAATGAGGTGCAATAAAGAGGTTATCCTAGGCCAAGTATGGGAGTTATGAGGCTGCCCCTATTTCTGGAGATTTCTTTAGCCAAATGCTAATGAAAGACCACGCCTTAATGACTTTAAGAAGGTGTGTGTGACTATGACAAGGTCTTCCTTTCACTACAATGTGAATCGAATGGTAAAAAGGCATTACCAAGAGATTAGGTAAGGTATGCATGACTTTATACTTGTGTAATCCAATATATTTATCATGTTTTAACTCTATTTTACTGCAAATAAATTATTTATAGAAGAGGAATTTAAGGAGGCTAGTGAAGAAATAGTAGAGGTCGGGGGGGAAGAAAACATTGAGGTTAATAAGACATCAAGCTCTTGGGTTATAGAGATGGAAGAGAGACATTAATAGATGGATAACACTCTTGCTGATGAACCCAAGTTTAAGCCTACTATTGCAAGGGGAAGTTGATACCTGATCTCTAAGGGAAGGAGAGAAAACCTCTCTTATGGTATTTTAACTAAAGCTGTCAGGAGAGCTAAGGCTAATAAAATAAGAGTATCCTCTTAATAGGGGCCTTATACTACTATAGAGGAAGTAACACCCACTCTCATGGTCATGTTCATATCTACTACACCCTTACCAAAAGCCATAACCATTATGGCTCTTGCTAAGAGCTCCATGCCTCTAGCTGGATCGTCTAATCCTAGGGTAAGTTCCTCTTATAGAGGGTTTTAAATTAGGTTTGTAATTCCTTCAGCACTACCTTTGTCTAATAATAAGAAGAATGCCTTGCGATATTTTATTGGGGAGAATGATATTGTCTTAGGATTTGATGGCCTGGTAACCATGGATATCATAGAGAAGCTACTAGATCTCATTTCAAATGTTGACCAACTATCTAATTGAAGTTTTGTTTACCATCTTGGTCTTATCGGGTAACTTATACTTCATGAGAATTTTGCCTAGTAGACATACTTAGACTTTTTTTTTAAGACTAATATCTTTGTTTTATTTAGGGTTTCCTGATAAATATCCATTCCTAAAGGAGCTGAAATATCAAAAGAAATCAAATAAAGATGACTTTAACCCAACTAAAAGGAAACCCATAAGAGGTTTAAAGCCTTAAAAAGATAAAAACATAGCTGAAAGCTTAGCTAAGAGAGATTAGGGAGGCTTATGGCCTTCATATCCATGATATCTAAGAAACGTAGAGGAAATTGACTAAGGATAGGGATCACTAGGCTTTCAAGCTAAGCGTTGCCTTAGAGAAAGTTCATTTGAGAGAGGATATGCCATCCTCTCTAATGCAATCTTATGAGGCTTAAAAGGCTAAAGTGACAACCTTAAAGGCTGAACTAGTGGAAGCCAAGGCTAAGGCAAAGGCCTTTTGAGAGGAGTGTGCTCGTCTAAGGGCATTAAGGGACTCTCCTAATGAGTTTTTCATAGTATTTAAAGGATATCTAGCCAGGGATATATCTATTGTATTCAAGGCTATGTCCAACCTTAATTTTTATCATTTGTCAAAAGGGATATCAATGGATTTCTCAGTTGCATTCGACCCTAACCTTATTCCCAACTTTATTAATATTTATCCAGCTCAAGCAGTTGTCACTACCCGTGTTAAGTACATAGCCCATGAGCCTTAAGATTAATAGTAAGCTTAGCCTTGGTGGGGGGGTTAGTATTCTCTTTAGGAATTATCCTTGGTCTTATGGGGTTTTATGTTTGTATCAAGTACTTTTATTTTTATTGTTTGGTTTGCACCAAGTACAATGATATTATGAATATATTTATGTTGTGTGACTTTTACTTGCTAAATATGTTGAATCTTTTTTCATATATTATTGGTTATGGTTTATATTATAAAGGTCCAAAGCCCCAGATATACCTAAGGTCCAAAGCCTTCTAATGTGGGAGAGCCACTCCCCTTTACCAAGAAACCCTCTTGTTTGAAAGAAGATGGAATTACTAACTCTTGGTGGGCTTCATACTTAAAAAACGTTTTAAGGTCCAATATTGGATTTAAGTTATACATAAAAATTCAAAGATAGCCTTTTTTATATTTTTTAATTACTTATTGTGGAAACTGTAGGTACAAAGGCTATTCCCCCTAACTGTAACCTAAAGGAAACTCTTAGTTGTAGTTGATACTTATAGTATAGCAATAATGCTTATTCCATGAAATCTCTAAGAAGTTATAACAATCCTAAATTATACTAGCGAGTAGGATGTTTGTGGCCTCCCTAGCAATAACGTGATACTTGAAAGCCTTACTAGAGAATTGTGTTGATCCTCAATTGTATTGGCAAGTGGAGGTTTGTGGCCTCCCTAATGATAGTGTAAGGCTCAAGAGTTCTATTAGAGAGTTGTGTTGATCCGAGATCACACTAGTAAGTGAGAGGTCTGTAGTCTCCATAATGATAACATGGGGCCTATAAACCCTACTAAAGAAATGTGCCAATCCTTGATCACACTAGTGAGTAGAAATGAGGGTGCAATAGAGATGTAAAATATTGTATTTATGGAAGGATTACATTCTTATCTACTATGATACATTTTAAGATGATCTGAATGTCAAGCATGAGAGAGATGTTTCTTTTCCATATCTTGAAAGTGGTAGGTGTTTGCTTTGACTTGCTTATCATTTCTAACTTTTTGAGAACTAAGTCTCTAAATTTAAAACTGTTGTTTTTTACGTTGGCATTGTGGTATCGAGTAGTTTGATTGATAAATTTTGTTCTTTATTGTCGCATTCAACTGAGATTTTTCCACTTGATCCAAGTTGGTTCTTAATTCTTATTCATTGTGTTTTGAGGAGTAATGGGTGACCCTTGGGCACCCAATTTCAGCGGGTATCATGACCTTAGTGTCATATGTGAGGAGATATGGGGTTTTCCTAGTAAATGTTTTTTTAGTTATTCAGTAAGCCTATATAATTACATTTAATAGCTATACCCATTCTGACTTGGCTTATTTCATTTTTTTTAAGCCTATAGAATAAGACTATGTTGGTGAGTTCAGCTTAACCATTGGTTTGATAATGCGACACTGAAGAAAATCGATAATCAATATGAAGTTTGTGACATTGGTTTTTCATTTTATGGTTGTCAAACTAGGTCTTATTGTTTGTTATCAAGACTTTGAAAAGACCAAATCAGTATATGATGCTATTCCAAATGAAAGAGATCACTTTGTTAGTTGTTATGTCTACTAAGGTCTCAACCTCCACTTATTGGGTGAAGTAATCAACTACCACTAGAACAAACTATTTGTTGCATATGACCTTGGAAAAATGACCTAAGATATCCATCCCTTATTAGGAGAATGGCTAAGAGAGGCTATAATTGTCATCTCTACAAAAGGTTGGCAAGAGACCACAACAAATCTTTGACATTTATCATATCTTTTAGCTAAATCTATGGCGTTGTAAAATATAGTTAGCCAGTATCAACTTACTCGAGTAGCCTGGGCAGCAAGAGCTCTGAGGCTTGTATGGAGGCCACATATCCCCTCATGGATTTCTTTTAGAACACATGTGCTTTCTTTAAAAGATAAGCATTTTAGGAGGGAGCCGAAATAGGCTTTTAGTATAAAAAGGACATCATTAACTAAACAATACTCGGCTCCTCGCCCAATTAGCCAAATGACATCATTTTTATAAGAAGATATCTCCCTAGTTACTAAGTAATTCCTTATAGGAGTTCTTTAATCCTCATTAATGGCGATTGAGACGGTTACCAATCTCTCTTACCCCATATTTGGCTTTTCTAAAGTTTTAATCCACAAATCCAGAGAGAGCTTTGCTGAGTTGGAGCTTGCAAGTCTAGAAAAAAAGTTTATTTGATTATTATTTTCCTTTGGTACACAAAAGATGGTGATTTCCTTGCCTTTATAAATTTTTTGAGAAATGAGCTTAAACTTTTTAGAGATACTTGATCATGGTATGTTTCCTGGCCTCATATAACCTTTGACATCGGACAACAATTAACTTGGAGTCGTTGTGAATGTGGAGGGGATAAGCATTTAAAGCCTTCACAAGTCCTAATCTCATTATAAAGGCTTTATATTTTGATACATTCTTAGTAGTTAGGAACTCAAAGCGGACCCTATATTCAAAATCATGTCCCTCAAAACTTGTGAGAACTATCTCCACATCACTCCTCTTATCATTGGAGGATCCATCTACATATAATTGTCATACATGGGTTAACAAGGTGGGTTCCAATGAAGCTTCTAGCTTAGTGAGTGGTGTTTGAAAGCTAAATGGAGATTTGAATTCATCAAGAATTGGCTCCTAAAAAAAGCACTCAACAATGAAGTCTATTAAGGCTTGTCCTTTTATAGTTGACTTTAGTTTGTACTGGAGACCAAACTCCCCTAACTTAATTTCTCATCTCATTAAGCGTCCTGATATATTTGGCTTGTAAAGAATATGTCAGAGAGGTTTATCTATCAAGATTATGATCTGGTGAGCCAGGAAGTAAGACTTCAACTTTCTAAAGGCATTAGCCAAAGCGAAGGCTTTCTTTTCTACTTTTAAATATCTTGTCTCAGCATCTTGAAAGATATTGTTAAAGTAATAGACCATACATTGAATTATATTCTCCTTTTTTACTAGCACTACATTGACAGCCAAGTCTTCTACATCTAAGTTGAGAGAAAGGTTCTTATACTCTTTTGGATATGATAAAACCTTAGGAGATGAGAGGTATATTTTAAGTCCTTTAAAGATGTTTTGACATTTGAATGTCCATTCAAAGTTAGAAGTGTTCCTTAAAGTTTTGAGAAATAACAAGTTATGCTTTTCAAGATGAGCAATAAATATGTTGAGGGTGGTTAACCTCTTCATGAGACACTAAATTTCCTTTAATGATTGAGGAGTCATGTTCAATATGGCTAAAATTCAGGGTTTGGCTTTATCCCCTTACTACTCACTAGGAACCCCAAGAATTTCCCTTCCCTGATAACAAACACACACTTAGAGGGATTGAACTTCATTTGATATTTGTTCAACATAGAGAAAAACCTCTTCTAAATCTTAGAAGATATTGATCAAATGTCATGCTCTTTACCAGCATATCATCCACATATCCTTCCATAATTCTCTCAGCTAGAGCTTGAACACTTTGTTCACCATGCACGGGTAAATGGCTCCTAGAGCTTGAACACTTTGTTCACCATGCACGGGTAAATGGCTCTAACTTTTTTTAGCTTGAGGAGCATGACTTTGTAACAATATGTTCTTTCTTTAGTTATGAAGGATGTCTTCTCCTTGTCATCCGAGTGCATAGGGATTTGATGATACCCAGAGTTAGAATCGACAGAGCTAAGGAATTTAAAACATGTCATGAAGTTCACCAATCTTTCAATCTTAGAAACAGAAGAACTATCTTTCGAGCAAGCCTTATTCAGATTTATGAAATATACACACATTCGCTAATTATTATGGTTTTCTTCATTATTACCATGTTTGTCAACCAATCAGGGTACATCACTTCCCGAATAAAGTCAGCAATGAGTATTTTTTCCACGTTTTCAGTTATTGCCTTTTATCTTTTGCACCTAATTTTTTTTCTAACGAAAGAGGGAAGGTGAGGTTTACCTTTAGTTGGTGTATGGCTACTTTGGGAACCCCGAGCATGTCTGAATATCTGAAAGCAAAATTAATTTTTTGGATGTTGAGTAGTTCTGTCAAGCCTCGCTCTTGTCTTGGTTCTAATATTGACCCATCTTTGTGGTGGCCCTCTCATTTAAATGAAACCGTGTTGTTTTGATTTTTAAGGTTTTAATTTAAGGATTTGGTCAAAGTTCAATTTGGTCCTCCAGCTATTAATTTCTTTGAATTGTACCCCTAATTGACCATAAACTTTCAATTCTATGCAATTTTGTATGTGCCAAACTTCAATATTAGCCCCGAATTCTAGCGTTTTTTTCACATTAGTTCTTGGTCTTGGACTTATGCAGATTGACCTTCAATTGATCATTAAACTTTCAATTTTATTTAATTTCACCCTTGATTTCAATCAATTAGGTCCTCAGAGTTCGACGCCTTTTACAGAAAGGTCATTGGCTGCAATTTTCTTCAATTTGACCCCTATAATTAACCCTAAACTTTTGATTTTCTTGCAATTTTACCATTGATTCCAATTAATTGACTTGGTAAAAATTAAATTTGGTATTCTAAAATTCCAATCTTTCAATTAAGCTCAAATTGGGCTTTCAAACTTATTTTTTCACCAATTAAGCCCCTAATAAAATTAATGTGACCCATTTAAATTATAATTACGTCCTTGCACCTAATTAAATCCTTCAATTGGACCCAAATTAATTCTTAAATATAATTAAACCTTAAATTCGACCCATGATTAAACTAAATTGGCCCATTAAAAATCTAATTATGTCTATGAACTTAATTTTTATGCAGATTCATCCAATAATCATTTAATTAACCTTGAATCTGCATTGTCTTTCCAATTTTAGGCATAACAAGGTATGATTAAGCTCCTAATTTGTCTAAAATTTTAGCTTGATTTTTTTGTATATTTAGAATCCTATTCAACCTACTTTTGCCAAAATAACAATATCTTGCTATTATTATTTATTTTTGATTTTTTTATGGGGAAGGAAAAATGGTAAAATTTGGGGAATAACCTAAAAATAGATTATGACACCCATTGTCACCCTATGTAGAAGTGCCACCCAAAATCACATTGATCTCCGACAATGCTTGGTTATGTTAGTTGGACTCTTCGCTATCTTGTTTGGAAAAGGTATCTCTCTTTACAAATTGTTGAATATAACCCTTTGTTATTAACTGCTCAATCTCCTTCTTTAAGGCAAAGCATTGTTCGATATCATGTTCATTGTCCCGGTGGAACATATAAAATTTCTTAAAGGTATAATTGTAAGGAGTCATCTTTATTGAGGAGGGATATTGGAATTTGTTTTTACACTTGATGGTAGTAAAAACTTCAATGATGGTGGTGTTCAAATAAGTGAAAAACCTTTCAAGATATCTAGAATGTTCATGGACCAACCCCTTTTTATTATTCGTTGAGTTTTAGTTCTAGTTAAGGGAATAATTATGTTAGGAAGGTCCCTCCAATTAACTCTCCTTATAAAAATAAAGAGGTTCGTGTCGTAACATACATGCTTTTTCTATCCATATATAATTCTCCAGGCATTGTTTCATCTTAAGCAAACTTATGTCTGAAAAGGCATACAATTCTCTTTATAGAGCATGTATTTTTACCCTATTTATTAAGGCCTCTGAGGCCACAAGTTTAAGCAACTCTTTCACCTTGGGCACCTCCTCATTAAACCTCTTCAAGTATGCCCATGTGGACTTGCTCTCAGTGGGTAATCCCAAAAGGCTTTGTGGAGCTTCACTTGGTGGGTATATTGGTACTAAAATGTGCCACTAATTTAGCACAAAGATCGTTAAAGCCTTTAATAGAATCTGACTTTAAACTATTATACCAGACATGCATGATCCATAGAAAGTTGTAGGGAGGATCTTGCGCATCGCATCACTGTCTTAGATGATGAATTCTAGGCTATTCCGTATATTTTATACGTGTTTCCTTAGGTTAGCAAGACCATCATAATTATCCAAGCTTATTTTGCTAGAGATATAATCCTAGGGAATTCAGTATTGAAAACTTGCCTAGATAAGAAAGAGTCTCACACTTAATGAGGGTTATAGGCATCACCCTAAATGTGCTCAAAGATCGATCGTCTCTCAATCCTTTATTTACTAGGCTTTAGGCTTTAAAGAGCTTGAGTAGTCTTGTACGAAACGAAAGAAGTGATAATTGTTGTTCATCTTGCGGTAACGAGAATGAGTGCACCTTAAACACTCACTCTGTGCAGGGGTACCACGATAATGAGAGCAACCCCTTGTGGGGCTTGATATATGTTGGGGCAAAACACTCTCTTGAATGTTGTCTTTCTTAGACTTCTTAGAGTAGTGTTACTTACAGGAACTCAGAGTGGCCAATGATGGTGGCATAGGGGCATTTAGTGTCACTAAGGCATTTAGTGTCACCGAGGGGGCCAAGACTTGCTAAGGTAGCATGACTTGATTTTTCTTCTGGGTTGCTAACACTTCTTAAGGTAGGAGTTACACCTAATTAATAAGAACTGATTAGGCATATCCTGGTCCAGGTGTGTCTTGGTTGACTACTAAAGAATAGCATGGAAATGTGAAAATAAGTTCTAGAAAGAAACTAATGGGTTTTTTTTATCATTAGTTCCCATAGACAACACTAATGGATGATGTTATAAAGTTCAAGATGTTTAGGAATAAGATTCTTTAGTGGTTGAATTATGGGTTAATCAAGTGCTCTTTTAATTACTTTTATTCTCCATCATAAAGGAAAGTGATGGCTTGATATAATGCTCATGATACCTACAAGGACTCTCAAATGCTTAATTCAGTATCTTTGTTGAGGGAAAATGTAATAACTATACAAAAGAACATTAAATTCTAAGAACAAGATTTACTGTTTTTATATGAGTAATGTTAAACGTATAATAATATTCAGTACATATAATTGAACATATATAATAATATAACCTACTAAACAATAGAATTGATGTAGTTTCTAAAATAAAATAAAAAAAACCAACCAAATCATGTTCTTCCATCATAAGAATATGAGACCATTTATTAACATCATGAACTTGTTGGATTCTCTTACAAAAAACATCAGCCAAAGATGTTTTTTAGATTAGTCAAGATATTAGTTATGCTCTTTACATGTAGCTTTTTTTTTTTTTGAAGACATGTCATTGAATTAAAATTTATTTTGAATTTTAGAATGTGAAAACCTAATTCTCATTTCTCTATCAATGACATTCATTTACTCAATGAATACAAGAGCGAGAACCCTCCCCACTCAAAACAACAACAACAAAAAATGACCTAGCAACCAAAGGAAAAGAGAAAATGTCATTTCATCATGGCAGAGCCACCCATAGTTGATTGTCTCAGGCTGCATAGTAACAGCAAATAAGATATGCAATATCTACCAAATCTCATAAAAAATAAGACATGCAATCCATTGTTACAATCCACAATAAATTATCTCTGCCTGCATAGTAATATCACCATGAATTTATTTTTTTTAATAGTAATTCTGCTACCTCATAGATATATTTTTCTCTTGTTAAGAATTGTTTTCTATCAAATCATTTTCAATCTAACTACTCATGGAATGAACCTTTACTTAAAACTCTATAAGAGTAAGGAAAAATAAAATAAAAAATCATAAACTCAAAAGAAAAGACCTAGGAGGGTAAGAAAACCAATAAACTAGATATTATAAAATGAAAAATACCATATCCAAGACATAAATCCTCAATATGGGATTATTGAAAGAAAAGTATTGAAAAAAAAAAGCTACAGCTAGTGACAAAATCCTTTAAAAAACCCTCAAAACCCTAGAAAGAGAGTAGAAAGAAAAAAAGGTTTTATTTAACTCTATTGACTAATTTTCATCATATTTTTTTATAAATAAATCTGCAATTGAAAGTAAATTTTTTTATCATCATAATTTTTTTAATATCCAGCCCATGTTTACTAACAAGATTTTTTAAAATTAATTTTAGAAAAATTATCTTGATGATTTTATAATTTAGTTATTTTTTCATTCTTTCAAAGATTACAGTTAATATATTGGATCAACACAATTTTTAAATTTAAACAAAAAAATAAATATACCCTTATATATAATATAACATAAATAACTAAAATTTACTATACATTAAAAAAAAAAACCCTAAATAGATTTCATAATCTAATTAATTTCATCTCTCCTCTCTAACATAAAACCTCACAAAAATCAAAATCTAATCTTATATATTTAATTAATTTGTTTTCTCTTCACTTATGATGCAATTTTAATTAGGTTGGGAGTTGTAAATTAATTATTTTTATTTTTCAAAACCAAAAAAAAATTCCATATTGATTTCAAAACCTGTTTTTTCCCTTTAAAAACTTCAAAAATTGCTTGATTTTTGTATAACAAAAATGCCATTCAACCTTTTGCTTTTTCCACTCAATGAAACCCAAGCACTTCTTACAAAATACTTGCCACAAAAATTTGAATTTTTAACTAGAGCTTGAGAACAAGAGCAAGGCCTTTTTGTTTTGAAGTTCACACAACATATGAGAGAAGGGGGGATAGACTGTGGAGATGTGTGGCTGTTGTTGGTGTGAGATTGCTGGTGTGGTTTTGATTTGGAAGAGATAAGAACTAATCGGTGATAATAGTTGTCGAAGGAGGAATAGACAATGTGCAGTGGTTGTGTTGGTTTGTAGGGATTGTTGATCTTCGTGGAGGAGGAGATGGGTTTAGTTTTCATTGGCTGCAGTCTCATTATGCATGAGATGTTTCGCCGAAGATGGTGGATGTGGCATGGTTGGGCTGGCTTGACAGTGGTGGTCGGTGGTAGAGAAAGACAACAAGGAAGAAGAGTGGTCAAGGTATGAGAGAAGAGATGACAATTTTGTAATTTTATAATTTTAATATTAAATATCTCTTTAATCATTGATTGAAATGGAATAATAATCTTATAAATTATTTAAATGATTTAGTTATTTTTTTTTAATAAAAATATAATGTGTCATACAATTTTAAAAATTGTTATGAATGTAAACTATAATTTTTTCAAAAAATATCACAACAAAGTAAAAGAATGGTAATCAAGTCGCACCAATATTTATGTTTGAAAATATAATTGTGATTGTTTTTCAAAGTTCTTTTCATGCGGAAATATATCAAAATAATATTTTTTTATTTTTTAAAAAATATTTTTAAAATTAGCGCATCAAAACGATCCAAAACATACCAAAAACATTAATTTTTAGCAAAAAAAAATGAATTTTAAAAAAACATGGTTTAGGTGTTAGCAGTTATGATTTAAAATATTTTTTATTTAAAAATTTATTAAAATAATACTTGTATATTTTAAAAAAATTAATTTTGATATCACAACCATTTAAAAATACAAAAAAGAATTATTTTTAATAACAAAAAATTAAATTTAAAAAAACACAATTTATACCACCACAATTCAGAACCTTAGTAAGCTAGATTAGACAAATACCAACTCCATACTCAAAGCCCGAGAAGGCATTAGCAACAACGCAACAAATAAAGCGACCCAAGAATCCCACAAGTCTGAAGCAAATCGTTCCCAATCTCAGATAAATTGACTTCTTCATTGTAACCAAGAAAAAAAAAAAAAACCATGGAAGGAAGAGAGACCTTAATAATGTAGTGTTCATCTTCCTGAATTCTTATTGCTAAAAAGCCTCTCATTTCATTCAGCACATTTCATATCAGTTCTGCTTTCTGATTTCACAATTCTTTGCTGCTATTTGCACTAGCCTGTCACTCCACAATACAGGCCCCCTGATCCAAAAGATCCATGCACATGCGAGCATGAACTGAGAAGTTATTATGGTTCTAAAGAATAAAGCAATATTAGGAGACAAAAACTAGACATTGATTGTTCACACACATTACTGACTCGAGGAGGGGCTCAAAATGGGAAACCTCGAAAGTTTGGATGCCCCAAATCTGGCAATGTGAACACATCTTCTAGGAATGAGTTTTATGGATATTTTGTGTGCATGCAAACAACAAAGCTTTGCCCAGCTTTTCGTTCCGTGAGGAACTTGCCATAAGTTGTAACTGAGTAGGAAAAACCCGATTCTTCTTGTCACCTTTGTTTCTGAATAAGCCAATCAAACAACTTCAAAATTCAAATCCTGAAAAAAGATCCAGAAGCCCACATTAACTGAAATTTGATATTAAAGCACTGTTTGAGGGGCATCTTAAGTAAGTATATGAATTTTCTGTCCACGACTCTAATAAGATGTTAAAGAACAACTGATAGCTGTCGGTGAACTGTAGAAAAGAGAGTCAATTTCACATAAATGATTTTAAATAAAATTCAGTTTGACACCAGGGTAAAAATTAATTCAACCAGTTTTGCAAAGAATTAATTCATTTCATCATAACATGACCAAGGTAAAAATTAATTATTTAAATCCAAAATTTCCGTATACCTTCAAGTACGAACCCACAAAGGTTCTAAGGAAAAACCCTTCTCATTTCGGGAATGGGCAGCTGAAGCCCTAGGTGGGGGTGCATGCACTGTTATAGGAAGAACCCACTCACTTTTGTCTCTACCTTCTATCAGAAGAGGATGCTCATATCTGAGTATGGAAGGTCAAGAGAGTTAAGGAGCAGAGAGAAGTAAATATAATCAAAACTGAAGAGCAAATAACCATATGAAATCACACATCATATCAACATAGCTAAAAGCGAGATTTTTCACGTATTAACACAAATGAGCAGTAATTTTACACTTATAGATGCAATGTCTAGTCATCTAAGTGTCCTCAAAGAAGAGATCACAAGCTCATTCACCAGGCTTCAACCTTCAAGACCTTAATCCAACTAGCTGACACAACAGAATTGCCTTTAAAACACTGGTTATCTCTTTTTCAATTGCAAGTAATTTTATTGTTGATGATTCCAACTTCCATTCAATGAATTTTCATGCTTTTTAGTAAGAACAATTTCACGACTATGATATCGCCAAAATCTGATAAGTAGTTTTTTCCTGCAATCTACATTTTTGTAGTTCCTTCCCTTCTGCTTCTTTTTTTTTTTTTTTGGAGTCAACTTGTCATCTCAAGTTAGCAACTAAGAGTCATTCAAAACTGAGCTATGAAACCCAAGATAGAATAAATAGCATCCAGAAAAGAGAAAAAAAAGAAAGAATATTAGTCTACAGTTCATTCTTTGCCACCAGCATACAACAATTTGCATTACCAAGTGTATTATCTATGCTATATAAGTAAAGACCATATGGGAATACCTTGTCCAGTCCACATTTTTTGGGGTGGTAAAAAATTCAAATCGTAGAACCCATTGCACAGAGACATGGGATGTGGAAAAAGACATAGGCCCATCCATGGGAATTGAAAACAGGAAGCTCGTCTGCACCAAATCTGCAACAACCTCATGATGATCGCTTTGAACCTACATGAATCATTCAACCAATATGCCAGATAAATTTTTTTTCAGAATGTTCATATTCATTTAAGAAAGTCAGATTAACACTGGATTCCCCACAAAAGAAAACAAACTCAATAAGTATCTTTTAGTGTTCCATAATAACTGTTTGGTAATGCTGCTTTTCCTTCATATACACAACAAATATGTACACGCACACCAGAAGACAGATATGAAAAACATCATTTGCTATTACAAAATTCCATTCGGAATAACTTGACTCTGTCTATGGCTTGTCTCAAGTTACTGAGCACAATAACTCAGGTTGTTAAGTTAGAATAGTGACCACTCAGAGATAAATTTCGAGGGCATTTTTTACAGTGATATATATGGACAAGGGATGAGTCTTCATTTTTTTTTTTGCAAAAAAAGTACATCTATGATACATCAACCTCAATCAAGCAAAGCCATATTGCATCAAATTCTATGATGTACCTTAGTAATGGTCGGGGAGTTCTTGCGAGAAGGATGAATATAACGTCGACTTACAGTCTCTGAAGTTTCCAATGTTATTGAAACCTGCAAGACACCAATCCTCAAGTCAACTTCACAACCATTACATCATTAGTAGTTTACAATGGGAGAATTTTTCCAAATAACTGATCCATCCAGCAGTGGATGGTAGGTAATGTATGCATTGACTGGCAGTAATGTGCACTGGAGGGATCAGTTTGTTCTGGAAATACCATTTCCCTTTCACTACATGCTATATATGCAACAGACTATTCCATTGCTTGTTATATGCAGTTACCTCAAGACATTTCTTGGCTCCTTCTTCGTGAAAAAACGTAAGAGTTCCACCTATCTGTTACTAAAAACAGGTAAATAAAACGAAGGGCAGAGGGGGGGGGGGGCTGAAAGGAAAATAGATCTCTGCAACTGACGTTACCATATCACTGAAGTAATAAGTGGAGTCTGAGTTCCTAGGGGAAAATCTCAACAGAACATGATCATCCATCCTGATATTGTAAGACCTCCCACGAATAAAGCCTTCTGCTGCAGGAAATGTTTGTAGCAAATAAGTTTACAGGTATAACATGTAAACAATAGAGTATTTAGGATACTTAGAAGGAGAAGAAGGTTTGATAATTTACATGCTGCAGGTTCATTGTTTACAGATACAGTTCCTGGTGTATAAGATACCCCTGCCATGTCATCTCTAAGCTGCTGGCTTGGAAAGACCATAGCTGACGACTTATCAGGTTCTGCCATATCTGTTAAGAGATAATTTACAGTTCAGAAAGCCTTTTTTATGACTAACAGATAACAGAAGTCTTGATTATTTCAACAGGCAAGCTGAACAAATTGCAAAGGAAAGTTTCATTATCATCCAACCAACTTTTATCTGAACTAAGAAATGTAAAGTAAAGCACATTTAATCATGTGCAGAACATATAATCACCAATGTAGCCTCATGACTCACCTGCACCAGAGTCATACAAAACCTCAGCTGCGGACAGGCGAGGAAGTGCCAGAGTTGATAAACTTCTGCGTCCTCCTTCAGTAAATGACGCATCCTTATTTGAAGACCTTGCCACTGATTGCAGGGACAGAGAACTTCCAAATGTCTTGTGTATACTTTCTCTATTGGGATTGTAGGAAGAAACAGATGAGATTTCATCCCTTAAGCTTTCATGCCCTTCCTCAACTCCATCATCTAAATCATTTGCTCTGGCCTGTGAAGATCAATTGAATGACTAAATTTTGACAGTAGCTTTCAAAAGTGAATGATGTTAAGATGGCTCCAGTGGAATACATAAAAACACAAACATAAACGCTACATATAGCACAAGCAATGAAAATAAACAGAACAACAGACTGACTACCCATTCATTGTCTCCATCCATCTCTTTCCAGTATATATCCAATTGAATGGTTGTAGGTGGAACAATCCCTGAAACATCGAAGTAAGAAATGTATTCATGTAAATGTTTCAATAGATATTAAATAAATTAGATTCAGAAAATCTTATCAACATGCAATTTGGATGCACTATTTTTCAATTTCAGCCAAAGTTGGGGGCTACTGTAGTTTTTCACTTTTTCACATGTAGCAGTATAAGTCTAACAAATCAAAATCCACTTGGAGCTGCCAGAAGTTTTCACAAATCAAAATCCACTTGGAGCTGCCAGAAGTTTTCTGGAAAGTGTTTTCGCAGTAATTAAGAGTTGAAGTCTCTGACAAGAATGGACTTCAAGTTTCTGGGAATGCAATTTTGATCATTTATAATAAGAACAAGAATTTCTCGCAAGCCTTGGCTGTAAGAGTACCTACTGCCTAATCTGTGGCAGTTTCTCTTGTCACCATGTTTGCACGGCATTAATTGCTTCATAAATTTTCGTCAACAAAACTCTCTTATTCTACCATTATATTACTTTTGCACCTCCTCATGGTTTTTAAAAGGAAAACTTACCACCTTTTGCTACACTATAATGATTTTGATTCCCTGAACTTTTGTAAGCAATAAATGTTGTCCAACACATGGTGGACTGAGAAACTGCACATGTCGGGTACTGTGTCCTACTGACAAGGTTTGTAGGAAAATTTTTGTTCTTAAAACAATTAAGTCAGTTTTTCCTTGTACAATTTTGGTTCTGCAGCTAGGCAGCTTGTGTTGTCAATATACACAAGTCAGTCATACTGTCCAAGGTTTGAATTTTTGCCAGTTGAAAGTCTCAGACCCTAGAAAGGATAACATCACTTTCTTTTCCAATTAATTCTTAATTTCCTAAATATAGAACCCTGGAAACCAAATGGCACAATGATAGCAATTATTCCTCTCTTTCCCTTATTCTTTTAATTCCCTGGAATCTATGTGCTGAACTAAAGATTTGCGATTTTTTATCCCACATTTTACAATCATCCTACATCACCAAAGCATTGGTATTTGTTCAAAACCCAAAGTAAAGGGATCTGAAAACTACTCACCATCACTTTGACCTTCTTCCACTATTAGGCCATTGCCTTTCTGAGCCACCCATATTTGTAACGGAATACGATCTTCCTGCCAGGATTTAAATTATAATTGCATGAGAACACATATGAAGAAAAATTACAACAAGTCAAGGACTTCAATATACAACCTTAGTGTTTTCTGCTATGACATCGAATGGGAAAAAAACATAAATTCACACGATTGCTAATGTTTTTCTTTGGTACGGCAACACACAATTGCTGACTAGAAATGGCAAGATCAGAAAGTTGTCTTCAAGATCAGTCAAAATGCACTCGCCATTATGTAAGAGATGTAATATAGTACAAGCTTATGGTCATTGTTTATCTATGCTGGAGGCAGTAAAGTTTTAGTGGATGACTGGACCATAGGAGCTCAACATTGATTGGCTATTGTCACAAAGTAAAACAGTTTCATTGATGGGATGTCTTTAACATAATAACTACAGCATTGTTGACAGAAAACTCCAGGAGACTTTAATCAGAAAGGCAGGATAAAAACACTTGATGAGCAATATCCCATGCATAAAGCCCAATCTCAAATTGCAATATCCTCTATTCATTTGAAACTAAAACTTCAACTTATGTAACACATGTATGATCCATGTATCACATGAAAAAAGTTTTTTGCAAGCTAATCATCATGCATGATGCAACAGATGTTATGTAGAATACCCAATATTTAACCTCTAGCTATCAACATGGAGAGCAATACACGTGCTTAAACCTTGGTTGCAGCCGTTTTTTGACTGTCGAGGAAGTATCAAATCAATTGTTGAAAATAAAAAATGATTCATTGCTGCTACTAATTCACCAGCTACAACAGAGTATTGCAAAAATTAAATCTCACTAACAAAAAAAAATAAAAATGAAACATGCACGCCTCCAAAAAGCAAATGTAGGAACTCATAATATGCTAACCAACAGTTATCATTGTGAAGTTGGGAAGACTTCAAATAATTTCGAATTTTTTGATAACTTAAAAACAGGCAAAACTGCAAGCTAATAAAACAGCTAATAAAAGATAAACTTTTCAAGAACCTTAAAAAGCAGTTACGATATTTAAGCAGACCAACCAGTTGAAGAAGATCTTTTGATGACTCTCTATGAGAGTTAGTATTGTCCAGCATCAGCTGTTGTCCAGATAATGTACTCTCAACATAGTATATATAGCGAATGGTAGCACCCCTGTAAGATGGTGGTATAATGCTAGGCAGCAAGGTTCGTACCACATCTGTAGATTGCACCAAGTGATTCGTTGAATCAACTAGAATCAATTACATGGAGTTAAATAAGCATGAAACACAAACTCTATGCATGTAGATACCCACAATACATCAAAATTCATCGAACTTGTATTATGGTAGTTGTTGTGCAAAATCCTTCATTGTATGCTCATGCTAACGTCTGTCATTTATGTAGAGTAAGCAAAACTAATGCAAGTATAACTATAAAAAACAACTTATATGCTCTCAATCAAATATGTCCCCGGGAGAAGGCAAATGAATACCAGTTGTGTTTGGTATGTGGGGATAAGGGTTAAAAATTACTTTTCTCATGTTTAGCACACAATTGTTGCGAGGGCGAAAAGTCAAGGAGGGTAACATTTAACCCCAAAAGTGGGGGATTAAGCGTTTCACTCCAAGCATCGAGGGTAAAACTTACCCTCCTAAAAACTCATACTCATTGTCATCATTTATTAATGCATATGTTCTATCTAACAATACTTTTATCATATTTTAAATGCTTAATCCATCCACTTTAAAGTGTGAGACCCATTAATGTTATTTATAAATCTAATTTATTAAGTATGTATCTACTACCCATAATTTTTTCATCTCCCACCAAACATTCTTTAACATTTCATCCCTCAACACTTTTTACACCATTAACATTTCACCCATAAATCTTACTTCCTTAACATTTCCCCTCCAAAATTTCCACCCCATACCAAACACAACTTAAATGCTATTTATAAAATATAAATAAAATAAATAAATACTGATCGTTCAAGTTCAACATTGAAAGACCACAAAAACCATCAACCATACAATCAACTTAATGAGTCTGCTTTATTCTGTTCAAAAGATAAACTAAGAAATAGCAATTGAAAATGTCAAATACAGGAAGGATAAATAACCATGTAGGTGTAACATATATAAAATTAGATAAGCTTTCACATATGAGTGTGGAGAGATAACATAACATTAAATCAGACCAGATCTTACATGTTTTAGTCGCACCAGAGGACACAATCTGATTTGAAACTATTGATGATGTAGAGCAGTCCATGAAAACATGTTCCCCTGAAAGAGGTCAATAAAAAATATCACCACTAAAATTACTGAAAATGAGAATGAGAAAGTACTGCAGCAAAAGAGTTATTTCAGAGGTCTCTTTTCATTTTTGTTTCTGCTAACAACACTTCTATCGATCTCACAAGTCTGGGCACACAAAAATCCCCAAAAATTAGTGGTTACTGATGTCAGTATTATTTCATGGGATGGACGGAAAGACAAATACATTCTGGTAGGGATGCTTGAAAATCATTCAAGTTAGCAACTGAAAGTAAATATTTTGACAAACCCCTTCAGATTTTTCCATTCCTATAGAAAAAAATTCATTTAGTTTTCTTGGCAGTAACCAATCTTGAGGCATCATATATTCAGAGGGAAGTATAACCAGCATGATAGATGGAATAATTTGTTAGATTAAAAAGAGGAACAAAGGACAAATAAGAAAAATCACAAGTACATTTGTTTCAAGCCCCTCTTCTCCCTTAAAAACACATCCTATTAACTCTTATTTATTCCTGAGGCGATTTTGTCTTCTCAAAAAGGAAACATCAGACATACAGATTCAATAACACCAATGGAAAAGATTTGAATATATTTCAATGAACTGGTGAATTAACTAAACTATTAAATGTCGACAACCCTTGCAGAAACACAATACAAACCTCTCCTCTGTTTGGACCCAGGCAAAGGCTTCTGAGTGGCAAACCATTGATTGTCCAACTTCTGAATACCTCTAATCGCAAAACCAAGCTTTTCAATTAACAGAGAAGACATAACATCTTCACTGGCACCATCTTTGGGGTTGGATATCTCAATAGTAACAAGAATGGAATCACCAGGTCTATACACATCTTTATCTGTTTGCACTTTTAGTGTTGGCACAAGCTCATCCTTCCGACCATCCGAAGAATTATCAACCTTTCTAGAACCCCCACTCCCAAAAAAAGCCAACATTTGTATCCAGGTATTGTTGTTCAGTTCTTGTTATTGATTAGTGGGAGCAAGACGAATAAATACGAATGCAATGTCAACATTATTCTGCACTAAAAAAGGTAAAGTTATCATAAATTTCAGTTGTGAGCACCCAAAAAATCTCTAGATAGCAAAAAGATAATATACTGCAGAGCTAAACTTAGTCATATTACTAAATTCAGTTGAAAAAAATTGGAAATTTTGTGCACGCACACACAGAGAATTCCAATTTTCTTTATTGATTTTCCTCCACTTTCCAAGAAAGTAAACCAAAAACTATGTATGGAATGCTACTTTACAAATGCAACTCTACTAACATGAACCAACACTTAACTAGTAAGCAAAAATGAGTTCAATTTTTAGTAAGCACAGAACAAAACAACAAGGACACCTATAATTTTCTTTTGAATTCGAATTCTATTATACTATCCTAGGAACCAAAGAAAAAGCAAGAATTTCCACAAAGCTAGAAAGGAAAATTGATTACTAATATATATATTACTACTATTACCACCAGTATATGTTTTCCATAGTAAACATAATTACAAGATCATATCATTCCCCTCTATCCCGCTTGCTTTTCTTTCACTTTATCAGAATCCAAACAGAAAATAAAACCCGCAATGCCGATCCATCTACGCAGAAAATTGTACTAAAATTCACATCATCAAATCTATAAGGCTAAAACTCGGCTTGTGACTGTAAAACTAGTTGATCATTCAAGATCACATTAAATCTCTCACACATGGATTAGTAAATTCTGCTTGATTTTCCTTCACTTTCTCGGTATCGAAAAGGAAAATAAGAACTCCAATGCAGAAAATCTACTGAAATTCACCTACTCGCAACTACAAGGCTAGATTCGGCTTAGGGGAGTAAGATTAGAGCTCTCTCAGATGCAACGATTTTCCTTCATTTTCTAGGAACCCAAACAGAAATCACAAGAAAACAAAATTGCAATGCTAAACTATATTCGATAAAATTCGGGTTTTGAGAGAGCGAGCACAAACCAAGTCGTTTTGATATCAGATTCATATTTTCTCGGGAACCAAGCAGGAAATTGAAAATAATAGAAGAAGTGAAGATTACCAGAGATCATATGAAGATCGGGTTTTGTGAGAAGAAACGATTCTGTTATGAATTCAAAGGTGTAGATCGAGGCTGCTTCGTCTGGATCGTAAAATAGAGAAAAAAAGAAATCGATCAATTTTTTGGTGAATCTACTCCTGCAATATGGTAAAAAAGAATTGGCCAAGTTATATATTGTGGTCCTGTAGATTAAGAAATACTTCCTTTCGATTTCTGCAGTTAAAATCATAGTTTTTAAACACAGGTTCGGGTTATGAATCTTGACCAGGTTGATCGAGTCAATTTCTATCTTAAAAAAATTTAAAATAGCATTGTTTTAGTAAAAAAAAAACAAAAGTCAACGGGTTGCAATCGGGTTTTGCCAGGTCAACCGGGTTGCAGTCGGCTGGGTCACACCGGGTCATAAATTTTCCTATTTTTTCATCAACTCGGCCCGGTTCCAGTCCCGGGTCGGCCGGGTTCCTAGTCGACCCGCCAAGCCAGACCGGGTTTCAAAACTATGATCAAAATATTTTCTAATTACATGTTTGTTTTTACATTAAAAAAATGTTTTTTAAAATAAAATTTAATTTAAAATATTTTTATATATATTTAGATTCTTTTAATATTCATATTAAAAAATATATTTTATTTTAATATATTTTTTAAAAAAAAAACTTTAAACAACAACTACATTAAAATATTAAACATGAACATGCTATCAAAACAATACAAACTACAGTATTTATAAGGATGTTGGATTGAATTTAAAACATGTTTGACGAACTGTTTATTTTTGTATTTTAAAAATATTTTTAAAAAGTTTTTTATTTTTTTGTTTTAAATTAATGTTTTTTATATTTTTATATTATTTTTGATCTTCTAATATTAAAAATAATTTTTTAAAAATAAAATATATTTTTTTAATATATTTTTAAATAAAAATATTTTGAAAACCTACTTTTAAATATAAATTTTAATTTTAATTGTTTAATAGTTTTATTTAATGAAACATAATAATTTGTTCTTTTGCATGAGACGGTAAATAAGCTTCAAATGATTGACTATACTTTTGATCAAAACAGGAGATGAGCAATTAATGACTAGTTTTTTTTCCTGGGATGTTATGAACAATTATAAAGAGATTTGAATCATTTTTAAGATATTAAGACTAATGTCCCATAATGTATATGAGATTTGATTTATTATTTGAAATTTATTGTTGGTTGAAAATTAAAGTAGATGGTAGGGGTGTGCAAAAAAACCGGAAAACCAAATAAACCGAGAAAACCGAAAAAAAATTAACCAAAAAAACCGAACCGACAAAAAAAACCTATTAAACCGATTAGAATAGTTAGAAAAAATCTTGGTTCGGTTCGGTTTTCGGTTTTGTAATGCAGGAACTGGTTAACCCGGACCGAACCGAACCGGTTCAAATAGAAATAAAAAAACCAGTACTATAAATACCTTCCAAACCCATCTACAGTTCTACATTTCAGTCTCTTCTTCTAACCTAGTCGCCGCCCCCCCTCTCACTCCCTCTTGATTAAATCTTCATCTCTTTTTTATTCTCTCCCATCAACAGTTCAGTTCTACTTCTACATTTCAGTCTCTTCGTCTAACCTAGCCACCGCCCCCCCTCACTCCCTCTTGATCAAATCTTCATCTCTATTCTCTCTCATCTACAGATCTGCTTTGTAGTTTATTCTTCTAACCCTAGCAAATCTAGTCGCCGCCCCCCTCCCTCATATTCAATCTCTCGATCAGATCTTCATCTCTCCCATATACAGATCTACTTTTTAGTTTCTTCTTCCAACCCTAGCAAACTCAGCCGCCGCCCCCTCCCTCTTGTTCAATCTCTCAAGCAAATCTTCATCTCTCAATCTTTTTGTCTCTAAATCAAAACTAGCAGTCGCTCCTTCAAGTTCTTTGTCTCTCCAAGTTGGATCTGTCTATTCTCTTTTCTATATTGTTTTTTCTTTTTCTTTTTCTTTTTTTAATTTTTATCAGTTTATATTAACCTATTTTGTTAAACTTTTCAGGTGAACTATTCAAAAGAACCAAATGAACTTTTAATGTCCATGCTTGCGCGCCTCAATAATTGGTTTTTTTCTTTGCAATTTCTTCTCACTTGGTTTCTGAGAAAATACAAGCAATAAAATGTTGAAGACATATGGTTTACTTAACAATAATATTAAAATAGCAGCATTTTTTCTTTTGTTTTGTTTTTGTGAGTGCTGGGAGAGAGACTGTTGATGCGTTTTATTTCAATTTCAAGGACTCCTGCAGATTGTATTTCTTTAGTTTTATCAGATGCATTGTTTTCTTGGTTTAAGTGTTATTTGTTGTATAATATTATTTTGCATTTTGATTAGAGTTGATTGGTTTGAGAAAATTGGGGTGCAAATTAAAAGATATTTCTCCTGTAATTTGAGATAAATTCTGGTAAAGAAAAGTTAAACAATGAATATAGGTTTTTTTATATCGATTATAAATTTTCAAGCTTTTTAAATGACCCCATCAAAAGTCATAAAAAAGCCAAAAAAAATAAACTGGTTTTTCCGGTTTTTCTCTTCAATTAACCGAACCAAACCGAACCGAAACTGGTCGGTTTGAACCGGTTTCAGTTCGGTTTCGTTTTTAAAACAAAAAAAACTAGTTAGGTTATTTTTTTAGATGAAAACCGGACTGAACCGAAAATGCTCACCCCTAGTAGATGGTTATTATTGGTAAATCTTAAACCGGATAGTTTTTGTAATTTCTTTGAAAACTAAAGAAGATGGTTATTATTTGTAAATTTTAAACTATAGCAATTTAAAAGGAATACTTCTGAATTTACAAGGGTTAAAATATAATTTATCCAAGATATTTTGTTATAGTATCAAGGCAATTAAACACGTGAGTGTATCACTAAATTCGACAAGTAATGCAAATTATTTCAAGTAAATATAATAACTAATAATATAACTTAAAATACTTAAAATATAAAGATAAGAGATATAATTTGCAAACTTGTTTTTAAGTGGTTTGGTAAGTCTTTATCCACACCTTAAATGTCAAACCATACTTGAGTATTGTATTGTTTTATTAGTCCAAGTTCAAGAGCACAATAACCACTTGATGAATTCACACCAACCTTTTCGCACCACTTGAAGATATGCACTCTTCAAGATTTTTTTCATGGTGAAATTTCATCACCAATATCAAGAGTTTTTATCTAATTCTCAGAGGTTTTTAAGAATGATTTTGTTTTTTCACAACAACTCTCCTAGTAGAGTGGATAATACAATTTAAATTACAATATTTATATAACTCACAAGATAACACTTATAGGATTTAAAGGTATTTAAATGTTGTGAGAATGAGATTGAATACTCTTATACTAAAATATAAAGATTTAATAGCATAAACTAAAGTATGATTAGATATTGATGATTTTGTAGTTGTTTTACTCTTAGAATAACTTGTATATAATATATATTTGGATTCTCTTGTTAATTTTGCAATTAGAAAGAGCACAAATTAGAGTATGATAAGAGATTGATAATTTTGTAGTTTTGCTCTTAGAATAGCTTGTATATGATATATATTTGGATTCTCTTGTTAATTTGCAATTAGACAATATATATGAAAATGAAAAACAAATCGTTTGTAGCTGTTATAATTTAGTGACTTTATCTTCTACCCAGCACATAGGGAATAAATTAAAATGAGAATATTTTTTTGGACCAAAAACATTAACATTTGAATGGGATCAAAATAAATAATCAAGAAATTCAAGGAGCACATCGTACTTTTCTGCGCTCATGTTGCAAGAAAAAATGCATTGACTACACTAAGTCTAAGGACTAGTGTTTTTTTGTTATAGAATAAATTTTATAACATGATCAAAGGCCAAAACCACCCACATCAAACCTATTTTCTAAGAGAAACTCATTGACAAGATCACCATCTTTTTCATGGCTGGATACCAACGACCTAAAAGTTTTTCTTTCTTCTTCCTTTTTTGGTGACTCCCTTCATATTCCAACATATAGGGACTTAATCACAATAAAAATAAAGTTTTGGACCAAAATGTTAATATTTGGAATTAATGGGATAAAAAACTCAGAGACTACACTATACTTTTCTATGCCAAGCTATTGAAAAAATACATTATGGATGAATAGATGCACAATGTTTTTTGCTAAGTCTATTATATAAATATTTAATTTATAATAATAGATGATGGTTTATACTAAAAAACATATTTTATATTGAATAAATAAATAAATAAATAATAAGAATAATATATAAAGTTGAATTGAGTCACTCGTAATAAGGCTTAAGTTTTTTTTTTATATATATAGAACTCAAACTCAACTATCAAATTTAATATAATATCAGAACTTCATAGTTATTCAATGTTCTAGTAGAGATTCTAGAGCAAGATTTGGAGCTTAAGTCATTTGACATACCAAAAAATGAGATGTAACTAAAGAAGAGTATTAAAGAACATAAACCACTTTAAATAAATAAATAATAAAAGAAAATTATATAAAGTTGATAATTGACTACCCATCACAAAACTTTAAGTCTTTTAAATATTAAATTTAAAAGTTTCCATGATAGTTTATAGAAAAAAGAAAAAATATATTAGCTCGATAAATATTTTTGTTAGGCACAAAACCACATAACAATTAACAAAAACTAAAATAATCAAGAAATTCAAGGAGCACATCGTACTTTTCTGCGCTCATGTTGCAAGAAAAAATGCATTGACTACACTAAGTCTAAGGCCTAGTGTTTTTTTGTTATAGAATAAATTTTATAACATGATCAAAGGCCAAAACCACACACATCAAACCTATTTTCTAAGAGAAACTCATTGACAAGATCACCATTTTTTTCATGGCTGGATACCAACGACCTAAAAGTTTTTCTTTCTTCTTCCTTTTTTGGTGACTCCCTTCATATTCCAACATATAGGGACTTAATCACAATAAAAATAAAGTTTTGGACCAAAATGTTAATATTTGGAATTAATGGGATAAAAAACTCAGAGACTACACTATACTTTTCTATGCCAAGCTATTGAAAAAATACATTATGGATGAATAGATGCACAATGTTTTTTGCTAAGTCTATTATATAAATATTTAATTTATAATAATAGATGATGGTTTATACTAAAAAACATATTTTATATTGAATAAATAAATAAATAAATAATAAGAATAATATATAAAGTTGAATTGAGTCACTCGTAATAAGGCTTAAGTTTTTTTTTTATATATATAGAACTCAAACTCAACTATCAAATTTAATATAATATCAGAACTTCATAGTTATTCAATGTTCTAGTAGAGATTCTAGAGCAAGATTTGGAGCTTAAGTCATTTGACATACCAAAAAATGAGATGTAACTAAAGAAGAGTATTAAAGAACATAAACCACTTTAAATAAATAAATAATAAAAGAAAATTATATAAAGTTGATAATTGACTACCCATCACAAAACTTTAAGTCTTTTAAATATTAAATTTAAAAGTTTCCATGATAGTTTATAGAAAAAAGAAAATATATATTAGCTCGATAAATATTTTTGTTAGGCACAAAACAACATAACAATTAACAAAAACTAATTGTGCATAGAAAAACATTGTTCATTATGAGTGAAAACATTGTTCACTAAAAAAGTGTAATAACATTTTTTTTCTTTCTCACTAAAATCCTTAAACTGATTATTGGGAGCATTGAGATCTTTTTACAAGGCTCATTAATCATTATCAAATTGATTAAGAGTAAATAAATATTTTCACATTTTAAAAGCACAATGAAACAGCCAAAATGTCATTGGAAACAAAAAATTTAAAGCTAATAGCTAAGGGCTTTTTCATATTCTCACAAATTGTTATTTCAATATTATTAGGGTAGATGAGGGGCAATTTGGTATTTGGATAAATATTAAAAAAAACCAAAAAGCAACATGTAACAATGTGTGGGGGCGCACTCATACCTATCAGGCTACACATGTGGCACCTCCTGGCTATCAAACATCAACTTTTGCCATGTCATTAGAAGTGCCGCAATGTTTTATTCCTATTGAAGCGACATGTGGTGGCGTTGGGATAGCGATACTACGTTGGTGACCTTTTTTTCTTCACCTTCCTCTTTTCTTTCTCATCTTGAAAAACACGCTAACAATGCAAAATTTCAAAGTTGTCCTCTAATTTATTGATATGTTAAAATCAGCTCTTATTCTTTTGATTTTAATTTTTTTTTGTTATCCATTCTATAAAATTTTGCAATTGTATCTTCCAATCTCAATTTGTTATATGTTATTTTTTTTTAATTTGGTTCTCATTCTTTTAATTGTTTTTTTAAGTCTTTCTGTTAAATTAATTTTTCTTTTTAATTTCACCCTTCAATAAAACATTTATTTTTATTTTTTCTTTCAATTTTTATCTTCATCCTTTTGATTGTTTTTTTATTTGGATCCTTTTTAAAAATTTATTTTTCTTTTTAATTTCACCCTTTAACTAAAAATAAAATTTATTTTTAGTTCAATTTGATCCTCATTCTTTTAATTGTTATTTTTTTTCTAGGTCTTTATGTATAATTGAAATTCTTTTCCAATTTTAGCCTTCAATATTTAGTTGGTTGATAATTGGGCTTTGTGATTTTTTCAAATAAGATGCATTCGGTCTAATGATCTTAGCCACGAGTTTGAAAAGATAACACGATATAACATCATTTTTTTAATGTATTTTTTTTCAAACTTTCATCATTTGACATCGATTTTTTTTTATATAAAAAAGAACTAAGTTTTGAGATTTTTTTTATTTATTTTTCTATTAAATTATATCGATCTCATGACCTAGGTCATAAGTTTAATTGGTTGATCCAGGATGACTTGGCTCTTATTACTTGGGTTATAGGTTTATCATGCTAACATGAGTTGAATCAGGCTAGGTTCTTTTTTTTTCCCCAATATTTTCCTTTTATATTTAATAGGCCGAGAATTGAGCTGCATTATTTGTTCCTTTTTTAGAGAAAAACAATTCAGGTTATCGTGATCATTTTTTTTTGAATTTGGTCCATATAAACCCAACATATTTGACTCAATCAAATCTATAACTTGAGTCATAAATTTTTCCTTCATGCTTTAAAACATATTTATAACATCTAAACATCATTTTTTTACCAAAAAAACATATTACATAACACAGGTCCATAACTAGTAATTGTACTAATCTAAATTCGTACATATCCAAGGTTATATTTTCAAATAAGCATTTGAATATTCAATGTCAAATGATAAATGGAGATTTATATAATATTTAAATTGCGAGTTTTTTGTTTCTATCTCCAAATAAAAATATTTTTTCTTTCAACCACGTAAGTTTTTAAATAATATTTTGAAATGTACATTTTCAATCAAATTATTTATTAATTTTTTAATTCTCATTTTGGGATTTCATCAATAATTTTTTAAATTTTAATTAAAATAAATCAAATTTATTTATTCTTTTAATAAGCCACATCATTTTATTAAAAATTTCAATTCACTAAATAGAATCTTTTATAACTTCTCTACAAAAAAACAAATACATTTTCATTCAAAATACTTTTCTTTTAAACAACTCTTTTAGAGTTTCTTAATAAATATGTGTTTAGTTTTTTTACAAATATTAATTCATTTCAAATCTATTTTATTTTAATAAGATACATCATTCTATTAATAATCTCAATTCATTTAATATAATCTTCTATAACTTTTCTAAAAAATAGTACATTTTCAATCAAAATACATGTTTTTTTTAGCAACCTTTTTGGGTTTTCTCAACATGCATGTGTTTAATTTTTAATAAAGAAGAATTAGTCTTGTTTATCCTTTTTATAAGGAATCTATTCCATCAATGGTCTCAATTTATTGAATAAAATCTTTTATAATTTCTCTACAAACTTATTTAATATATAGTACATTTAAATTGTTTTTCTTCTCATTCTAGATATTTTCTACCTCCAAATTAAAACATTGTTTTTTTTCAATCACATAAATCTTTTTTACTATGCTAAAAAAGAGAAATAAAAAATACATTATGAATGTAACAATTTTCACAATGCAAGGCTAAATTATGAGTAAGCAACTTTTAAGCAATTATGATCGAAAATTTTCTAAATATGAATACAAACATTAATTAGCATATATACTATCTATAATAAAACATTTGGGGTGCAAAACACCTCTTTCATTATTTATATGAATAATGAAGGAGGTGGATTTTTCTTCTTTCTTTCTCTTCCCCCCCCCTCTTTTTTTCTTTCATTTTTGTTCTTCTTTTCTTAATTTCATGTTTCAATATTTGTTTGATTTTGAATTTATTTTCATAAAGTTTTTTGATTTACTTTGTATAAGGTTATCGTAGACTCAAACAAACATCATGATATTTGGTTTATACTTGATTTTATGAGCATTTCTTTTTGTTATCGTATAGTTAAATAAAAAAAGTTCTTAAACCTAATAGAGTCCATTACCTGAATCATGAATTTGATGGTTTACACCGTAAAGCTCATGTCGATCTAATATGTTGTTGTTTCAATATTAAAAACCTAGGGACCATGCTTTTTTCTGGTTGCCTGGGTTGCCTTTGGACCTCCAACTCTACTTGGTCATATTAGGTCAACTCCCATATGGTTTAATTTTAAACTTTGATTATGTAAGGAGCGGGTCAGAAGGTTTTAAAATTGATCAGTTAGATCATCTTTAATAACAATGCCAAATAGTTTCTTGTAGTTCAAACAATTTTTTTATGTTAAAAAAGATTTAATACGAGTCATAACATAGTGCAAACGTGTAAACTAGTTATACTAACAACTAAAAATGTTGTGAGATAATTTAATTATTCATATGAACAATAAATTAGGTTATTAGTCATTTAGTTATAAGATTTCTATTGTAGTATAATTGTTAATGTGTGGAAGTAATGTGAGGTCACAAGTTCAAGATTTTAGGCTTCATGTTTTTTTCTCAGCTAACAAAAAACAATGGTTAATATATTATTTTGATTTAAAATGAACACAGATGACTTGTCGTTTATGTTTGTTCTTTTGTTTTAGAAAAAGGAAGGGGCAAAACAAAGATGGACTAAACGCGAGGGCCTTTCTCGGGCCCATACACCTGGCTTTTGAGGCCCATCTCAATATGACAAAGCTTTTTTTTTCTTTTATTTTAATTACTTTTTTCCAAGTCCATCAATTAGAGTTAGGCTTTTATTTAATTTTATACTTTAGTGTTGAGTTGATAGTAAATCATTTTTTTTGCATTTTTTTATTATATAATAAAATAAAAGAATTAAATTGATCCATTAGAGTCCATAATCTAAATCGTGAGTTTGATGAGTTAATTAAATATTAATCAAAAAGTTAAGTTGGGATTTTTTCCACTTTTTTTTATATCTTTTGGTTTTTTATTGTCAATTTATCATTTTTTTTTGGGACATGTCATCTGTGTTTTTGTTTTTTAAAGGAAGGGCCAGGCAAAGATAGGCCAAGCGTAAGGGCCTCCCTCAAGCCTATGTGCCCAACTCTTGAGGCCCAACCCAGTGCAACTAAGCCGAGCTTTTGTTTTAATTATTTTTTTCAAATCCATCATTTAAAACAAGGCTTTTATTTGATTTTATTCTTCACTAAAGTAATTAAATCTATCAAGTAGAGTTTATAACTTAGGTCACGAGTTTTGCAGGTTAACTAAATATTAGTCAAAGAGCCGGTTTGAGATTTTTTTGCATTTTATTTTTTTGTTGCCAATTCCATCATTTATTTTTTTAGACCTACCGTTTGTGTTTGTTTTTTTATATGTAAAAAAGAAAGGGGAGGACGAAGATGGGCCAGGTGTGTGGGCCTCCCTTAGGCCTATGTGCCTAGCTCTTGAGACCCAGCCCAGTGCAACTGAGTGTTTTTTTTTTTTTTTTTTTTTTATATTAGCCATTTTGTTTTTTTTTTTTGCTTTTTTTTTTTAATTATCCGTTTCAAAGCCTATCAATTAGAGTGGTTCTTTTATTCAATTTTATTTTTCAGTATTGGATTGATGGTAAAATAAAAGAATTAAATTGATCAAGTACCATAACTCGGGTTGTGGTTTAGGTGGGTTGACTAAATATTAATTAAAAAGTCAGGTTGAGATTTTTTGACATTTTTTTTCTTACATCTTATTTTTTTTTCCAATTTCATGGGGTTTTTATTGAATTTTATCACTTAATATTGAGCGGATGATAAATTAATCTTGATATTTTCTATGATATAATAAAACAAAAAATTAATTTAACTTAGTGGAGTCCATAACTCGGGTCACGAGTTTGGTAAGTTGATATCATTTAAAAAGTTGGGTAGGGATTTCTCAAGTTTAAATTATTACACAAAGTTTAATGATAATGTCAAAATGTTTTTACAAAACTAAATATATCTTTTAACATTTTAAAAATTTTGTGTTCTAGTCACAGTGAAAATGCAAGCAAATAAAAAACTAGTAATTTTAGACTCATAGTAAAAATATATAAGCAATTTTATGTAATTTAAATCATTATTTTACTTAATATACTTATATAAAGTATTAAATAAATTCAAGGAATATATTTGAAAAACCTTATAATATCAAGAAATTAATTTGAGGTTTAGTGTGTTTAATATTGTGATAAATAATGTTTTTTAAAAATATTTTTCACTTGAAAATTAATTAAAATTATTAATTTTTTTAACATTAACACATCAAAATTATTAGAAAATATTAATTTAATATTTTTTCAATAAAAATATAATTTTAAAAAACATTTAAAAAATAAAATTTAACACATTTTCAAACCGGACACAAAATGAAAACAAGCATGTCACGTGCCACGTTACATCACGGGGCAGTGGTAGGTAATCTCCTTTCTTTCCACTCCTGACACAGCACGCGCTCTCCACGTGAGCTTCCTCACAAAAAAATATTAAATTTCCCAAAACACCCTCACACTTTCTTTTCACTACTAAAATACCGTGACACCGAGTTCTGTAAGTTCCTAAAACGTCACAGTGGTTCACCTGAAAACCTCTTAGTTATTCAACACCCACTAATACTCAACCACGTGTCTTAAAAAGTCCTCTTTAATAGACAGAACTCTCAATGTCCGACACGTGTCTCAACATAGATGCCCCTAGAAGGGTCTCTCTCTACACTTTCAAAAGCTCCCTCCTTTTTAACTCCTCTCACTGTCTCTCTCTAAAAAACCATCTCTATCTCTCTGTTGGGTTTTTGAGCTTTCAGAGAAGATTCAGCTAAAAAGATTTGGTGGGTATGTTCTCTTTCAGACTTTATTGAATTTAATGGGCTCCTTTTATTTTTGGAATTACTGATTTTTTTTAGCAGAAGTTTGTGTGTTGTGTCTAAGTTTCTGTTTGGTTGGTGAGAAAAGTTGAGAAATTTGAAGGGAAAGTTTCGAATTTTAGTATGAGTTCCAGTATTTTTTTTTAATTTCTAACAGCTAAGATAAAGTTCCAATCTTTTCTTTTATTTTCTTTCACTTTCTAAGCTGCCAAACAAAGAATAGTATCACATGCATGAGTTGGTTTTTTAGTTTCAAGCAAGTAGTGATTATTCTTTGATTATGATGATTTAGTGATGAAAAATTGAAGCGAAATTGTTATTTAGCTAGTGAATCTTAAGCAAGTGTGTTGGTTGAGATTCTTTGATGGAAGAGATTGATGTGGTTGAGTTTTGTTGATTTACTGGATTTTTTTTCTTAAGATTAATGTTTGTGTATTGTTCAATACATGCATGTATTAATTTCCCAATTTCTGGTGTATACATGAGTTTTGAGGTTTCTTAAGAGAGTAAAATTGTGGATTTGACCAAAATTAGAGCTTATGGAAGCTATGTCTTGATTGATGCGAGTTTCAATTCCCTTTACTCTTCCCTTTCCTTTTCTTCATTATAATCTGCAAATTTTCAGTTTCTCTGTAATGTGACTTGTACAAAATGTATTTTGTTAGATGGCATGCATTCTATTTTGGGTTTTATCATGATTTATTTTGTTGTTTGGTGGCATGCATCTTTAGGGGACATATTTTGCTGCAATGGCTGAAGTCTTGAATTTGCAACAATAATATTGTTTAGGTTCTAGTTTTAAGAGCAGCCACTTGATGCAAAAATGCTGAAGGGTAAAACTCCAAAATTCCCTCTCTAGGATCTCATTTTGTCATGGAACAGTAGTTGGGAAATTGATATTTATAATTTTCTCTTGTGATCTTTGTGACTTCTTCATATTTTTTTCAGTACAAGGGTAATGAGGTGTTTGAGAGTGTGATAGCGGTTGCTTTTCAAAGTGCTTTTTACTCGGAAATGCATCAAAATACTATTTTTTTTATTTTTTAAAAATTATTTTTGACATTCGCACATCAAATGATCTAAAAACATAAAAAAAAATTAATTTGAAGTACAGAAAAAAATAAAAAAATTTCAAATTTTTTCAAAAGCCCTTTTGAAACTAAAAGGCAAACAAGCTTTAAGCTTAATATAGATCATGATTTAAGGACTCAGGATTTTGGATGAACCCCAAAATTAAGAGGGCTGCGAAAGGTCCAAATGTGGAGTGGTTGAATTTTTTGCATGTATTGATAGGGAAGAATCCATGGTAAAAGTTTGGGGTGCACGTCTTGAAATCTAATGGTGAGACATGACAATACAAGCTCAACATGGTTGAAGGTAGTGCAGAAGTGATAGGATTTGAAAGTATATCAATGCAGAGATACCTGGTCATCAAAGGTTTATATTCATGATGATAGAGGAAGTTGTTGATTGGTTTTATCAAGAAAACCTAATTTTAAGAGAAGGTGTCTTATCATGAGCAAACTTTTCTGGATGATTTAATTTTTTCACAGTGGTAAAGCTAGAAAGAAAATGATTATGCTGTTATAATTAACTTTTGAGGGTGCATCATCAAACTAGATGCTCATGTATTCGAAAGGGAGGTACCGCTCTCTTAAAAATAATGTAGTTTAAGATACTTACTGATTCCTGAACACCTGTAATTGATGGAAGAAGTAGTTAAGTAAGGAGAGGAGCTGGGTTCCTAGTTTTAACCACTCTTAGTAGAAGGTTATATATCATGTGTATTCATTAGGTCAACTATCTAGCAGTATACTGGATATAGAATAGTGAAACAAGCAAAAGACTAGTGACTAGCTTATAGTCTCATTGCTCACATGCACGTGCATGCAAATCTGTGGTGACAAAGCTTAACCAGATATGTTCAATAGCAAGAATGGATGGATGCTTGTGCCTTCGGAAGACTTTTGATAGATAGGGAAGCCAAGTCATTTGTCTCCAGGTTGTTGTGGATAGAAGCACTAAGAGTTATTAGCCTCTTTCTTTGGAAGGATAGAGAATCTGTATGAATATTAATGTGGTATCATATTGTTGTTGGAACTTGGAGTGGAGATCCAACTTGATTAGGAAATTGGTCATTCTTGAGATTTACTTATTTCACTGGTTATGAATTTATGAGATTGACCCTTCAGGTCTAATCATTAATCAAATCTTTACTTCTGTTTCTCCTCCATTTCTGTAAAAATTTAGATGTTTTGATACGTTTCGAATGGGTTTTGGATGCTGTTGCAGGCTGTCTGATTGTGAGAATTACACTTAAGAAGTTTAGCCCTTTTTTTTCTTTTATTTTTGTGCTTCTCGTCAATGTTTCTGAGTTTGTGATTACTCCTGAGAATGTATTGTTTTTTGTTTGACCTTTATAGTATTCTGATGAGAGATAGCTAGAAAGAGGGCCAAAGAAACTCTACAAGCATCCATGGACCAATCACAACAAACCCGACAGCAACAGTCACAGCAGCAACCTGTAGTAGCTGGTGCAGGTCAGATGGCCTATGCTTCTACCCCCTACCAAACTGCTCCAATGGTGGCTTCTGGGACTCCTTCCATAGCCATCCCCTCCCCAACTCAGTCTCCAGCCACCTTCTCTAATTCACCACACCAACTTACATACCAGCAGGCCCAACATTTCCACCACCAACAGCAGCAGCAGCAACAACAGCAGCTTCAGATGTTTTGGACCATCCAAATGCAGGAAATTGAACAAACAACTGACTTCAAGAACCATAGCCTTCCACTTGCTCGGATTAAGAAGATAATGAAAGCTGATGAAGATGTTCGGATGATTTCAGCAGAGGCTCCTGTTATTTTTGCTAAAGCGTGTGAAATGTTCATCTTGGAGCTCACCTTGCGCTCTTGGATCCATACTGAAGAGAACAAAAGAAGGACGCTACAGAAGAATGATATTGCAGCTGCAATTTCCAGGACCGATGTTTTTGATTTCTTAGTTGATATTATTCCAAGAGATGAGTTGAAAGAGGAGGGTCTTGGGGTCACTAAGGCAACTATTCCTGTTGGCCCTCCAGCTGATCTTCCATACTATTATGTTCCTCAGCATCCTGTAGGACCTCCAGGGATGATCATGGGAAAGCCAGTTGATCAAGCAGCTGCCTATGAAGCCCAGCAGCCACAACCTCCAGTGGCACTCATGCCATGGCTGCAGACTCAACCTCAACAGCAGCAAAGCGACCCTTGATGTCCAGGATGTGTGGCGGGAGTGTAGCAGCAGTCTGATTGTCAGGGGATTATTTTAGCAGTGTCTTTGCATCTGTGGTGAAGGGTTTAGCTTAGCATTAGTCAGTCTTTGTGATACCAAAACTGAGTTGTCTATGATGGTCAAGATGTGACATTTGCTTGTTTGCACTATTGTTTGAAAAATCGTTATGATTCTTTGGTGGTTTATGCTTGAAGAAAAGGATGGTGATACTGTTTTTAATTTTGTTTGTGCTTGGATGAAAATAGCATTAGAAGTTACGGGAATTTTTTGCAAACTCGGTTCATGGTAATCCGTGGTGATCCATATTTTAATACTTTTGCTTCGTTTTGATAAGCGGTCAAGAGTTTAGATTTTCTGCAATTTAGAAAGAACGTAGTTTCGTTGTTCTTGTTTTAAAACATGCACCAGAAGCGAGCATTCCATTGTTCCTCCAATTGTATTCTGGGCTGCTCAAAGGCAATCCCCGTCAACTTCTCTGAGCACCAGAAGCGAGCATTCCATTCTCCCTTGGATCACTTTTACTCCCGTACAAAATCAAGTGCGTGCGCGCACACAAACAAAACGCTAATTAGTTACAAAGTTTAGGCAGCATCCAAATCCTATTCGAATTCATCAACATACCACTCACAACGTATTAAAAACAGAATATAAAAAAGGATTAGTAAGCCTACACAAGACCAAGAACTTGTACACAATGCAAACGTTAGAACAAGAAGAAAAGGCCAATAAATTTTTATCCAATTCATTGACATATTGTTCAACAATCACCAAGATCAGAAGATTACTTATCTACACCATAAACCTTACCATTGATGATTCTTCAAATTTTCCTGGATGCAATCTGTAACCCATAGCCACTAAAAAGCTTCAAACTTTATACTTTATGAGAACACAAAAACCTAACCCCGTTATCAAGATCACAATCACCAAAAAAACACCCTATTTACATTGATCTACCGAAACAAGATTGTTTCATAATTCACATTCCACCCTTCTTTTAAACTCAGAGTCAGAATGGTGGTCCATTAAAACATGTATTTCCACCATTCTAACTCTGCATTTGATTGAAGAAAAGTTAGGGTTTTCTGTTGTTGAGTTTAAAGACGAATATAAGACATTTCTCTGAAGGTGGTGATAGAAGAGCGATGAAAATAATAAGAGTATTTCATTATTTATGGCCCTGTCTTTCTTATTCTTTGCTAAGTGTTGCATCTTTGCTCAAGATGTGTCCATATAAGATCTCAAGGAAATGGTCATGGAATGGAAGTGCTCAAGTGTCAGCAAATTCTGTAAGCTTGAAAGAAAGGTCTCCATTGCTAGAAGAAATCTAAGTTTCCTATAGTTGGGATAACAATATCAAACTCATCTTTCCAAGATGGTGTTCCATGGGATGATGATTGAGCCATTAGTGTGTTTTGAGGGGATTCTTAATGTCTTGAGTGTGTATTGTTGGCGTTGTGGATTTTGAGTGTCGGGGTTTATTCTAATAAGGGATGGAAATTGGGTTTGTTGCACAACCAAACTCAATACTATAGGATCTTAGCTACATAGCCAAGACCTAACTGGCTCCACAGGAAGAGCCATTGCAATTGGGTCTGGCTACTTAGTCAGATCCAATTCTATGGGGTCTGGCTATGCAACTTTATATGTTTTTCTCTTTAGATTTTTTTTTCTCTTATTTAATTTTTTCCCCCAGCAGGACCCATTAGAGTTGGGTCCTGCTCCTAGCAAGACCTAATAGCGTTGGGTCCTACCCCTAGCAGGATCCAAAAAACCTTTGGTCTAGTTGCATAGCAGGACTCAATAGCTTTGGGTCCTACCCCCCGCATGACCCATTAGCATTGGGCTAGACCCAATGATATTAGGTCTGACTTGGAAGCCAAACCCAAATCACTTCCAAAAGATTCCAATAGTGTTGAGTCCACCCTTCAGCAGGACCCAATAACGTTGGGTCTAAATATTGCCAATTTTATTTGTTTTTCTCTTTAGATTTTTTTTTCCTTTTCTCTTATTGAATTTTGGCGTATTTCTCGAGCCAATTGGTAGAATTTGTAGGGCGTGTAAAAGGAGGGAGTTCGGTATATGGAGCCACCGAGGGACGTGAAAAATGCCTTTCA
>Ga0307513_10000119_pt1 | contig 110515 bp, 58 predicted proteins | sample 15_EM_MG_FD_202174 | JGI IMG/M metagenome (GOLD analysis project Ga0307513, IMG submission 202174) | Populus trichocarpa ectomycorrhiza microbial communities from riparian zone in the Pacific Northwest, United States - 15_EM | ecosystem: Host-associated > Plants > Roots > Unclassified | place...
TAGGGTAAAAATTTAGCAGGTGAGTTAGTATATATATCCCGGGTCTCACCCGGGTCAGGCCGGGTCACCCGGGTCTGGCCGGGTCGCCCGGGTCAGGCCGGGTCAGGCCGGTTTTTTCCTTGCACCGGTCTTTTGTATTGCCCGGCCCGGTCCAGGCCCCGGGTCGACCGGGTCCCGGGTCGACCCGCCGGGCCGGGCCGGGTTTAATAACTATGCTCCAGACAAGGAAACTTGCTTAAAAACACTTTACACTTTTTATTTCTTTAAAATCAGTGTTATATTATCCTATTTGTTTTTATGTTTTAAAAACGTTTTTTAAAAAAATTAAATTTTTTTTATCTTTTTTTTTGCGTCAAATTAATTTTTTTTTTGTGGTTTTAGATCATTTTGATGTGTTGATATCAAAAATGATTTTTTTGTTTAAAATATTATTTTTATATATTTCTGAGTGAAAAACACTTTAAAAAATAATAGTTATTTTTTTACCGGAACAAGAAGAAAACTTGGAATGGTGCATCACCAGGATTGCACAGATTACCCCGTCAACCCCCTTAATTAATTATACACATAAGAAATAATTTTTTGGTTTTGCATTTTGTGGTATCCTTAGTGCATGTCTTTAGATTGGGTTGTTTAACAAATCAAGAGGTTTTTACAAAGACGAAATTGTTAGGCTAACGATAAAGGTTTGTGGGACTTGTCACTCGTGTGTTAAGAGTTGACTTAGCCCATACTTCTCTTTGTTCTGCTGTGATGATGTAAATTCTTTCAGGATTTACGTTAATTTCGTTTTTGCTAATTTTACTTTTCGTTTTCTTTTTCATTTGAGGCAACAATCAATTTTGAGATTTAATTTGGCAGCTTTGAATTTGAAGAATCAACAAATTCCAGATCAATGAAAACGGAACGGGACTAGAGAGTTGATTGAGAAGACAGGGAGATGGAAAACGGATCCCTACAGGGGTATGGTTGTCGATCACAATAAAATAGAGTTGAAGTGTGCTTTTAACCTTCTTCACTTACAAGTCCTATGGAGTTCCATGTCACACAAGACGTGATCAAGGTATAGACAGTTCTTTTACGTAGGCCTCAACCGTCGTCGTACTTGGGATTTCGATATAGAGTGGCCTCAGCCTTTGTCGTACTTGGGCTTTCGACATGGAGATGTGCCAATTCGGTGGCCGGTGCTTTGTCAAACTCAAGCTTCTGCAATCTGCATTGTTTGTGACGCCCCGAGTCCGAGTCCGACTCCCACTCCCACAGACCAGTGATATTCTTTTGTTGATGATTGATGCAATCGCCATTCTTTGGAATATCCCTCACAACCAAATTAACAACGCATAATCTCACATTTCTCTGTACTTAGTAACACCGCCACCTCCTCTTCTTATAGACAAGCAGAAATTTTGGCTCTTCAAATCATTCATGCCGCGGCGTCTAGCAATAACTCGGTTCACTTCCGATCCCTGCTTGCCATGTTCACCATCACCATCCAAAGGCGACCGCCAACTACATCCATACAACAGCCCTGCCTGCTCTATTCACCCTCCAGGTCGGCCTGCTGGCAAGCTTGGAGAAACTTCAACAAACTGAGCACCTTTATCCTTCCTGCTGGAAGGAAGAGCATTGATTCCTCGTCCAGGGACTCCAACCTAGCTGACCATGAAAGTCTCGAAGATCATAATATAAGAAGAGAAGCCATTGATTACATCCTCCACGTCAATGACAAGAAAACAACAAGATGCAGTAATTATTTATTACAAGGGCCTCATCGATTGTTCCTCCGTCATCAACAGCGAAAGAGGACATTTTCGAATATCCTCAACCAGTCCTGGACATGGAAGCCATGCCACCTGAGGCTATAGAAGTCTCTGCTCGTGAGGTACACAATGCAGCCTCCTTTTTACTCTCTTTCAGGGACAAGTCCCGAAATTCTTAAACCATAAAACTACCCCTCAAATTGGGTTCGCATGTCCCCATGGCCTGATCTGGACTTTAAAGTTTTAACGAGGCTAGTGTGAGAATCAGCAGTTTTTTTACCCGGGTATTGAGATGGGCCAAAGCCCAAAAACACAAAAAGAAGCAAGACAGAATCTAGGGGTCTAAAGAGCTCTTTTGGGGCTGCATCAAACCTTTCAGTTCCTCTCCGTCCATATCAGCTCCTTACTTACCTAAATCTTGGTGCTAGCATCTAATTTGCCAAAGTCTCAAGGGCCCAATAATCATGGTCCAGGTTTATTGGGCCATTCTATTGTGCTCGCTGACGATCCTTCGGTTTTGCCCTGAACTTCCATGCTTGTTCGGTTCCTATACAAGAAAAAAGAAAAAAAGAAAAAGTCGTAACACAAGAGATAAATACCTCGTATACACTTATTAGATGAAAGGAGAAAGAAAACTCGTGTGAATGATAAGACTTTTTTAAAAATGTAATGCGTTTTGATCGACTCACTTTCGTTACATTTCAATTGTTTTTTAGTTGAATAACATATGGTTTATACATATTTCTTTATAAAATATCAAAGACTATAAAAAACAGGTTAGTATTTTTAAGATAATTTAAAAAAACAATTTAAGATATGATAACATTTCATTAAGAAATTAATCCTAGACAATTCTATGACTTTTTAGTATTTTTTAAGAAAAATATTTGACTTGCATTAATACCTAATTAATAAATAAACTGGCCAGTGGTATCAATGATAATCACCTGTGACTGAAGGGTGTTTGTATGTATGGTTCAGAGATTTGGTTGTATTTGCAACATTTTTCAATGGCTTGTCATACGGAGAAAATGACACTCAAACGTGATCAAGGCGTAGACAGATGGTTCATTTACGTAGGGCTTAATCTTTGTTGCTCTAGGGCTTTCGGTGGAGGATGAGTGGCTTCAAAGCTCGTGGCCAAGAAACAATCTCACAGAACACAACATGTTGTGTTGACAAAAATGGCTTGTTTTCTTGACAGTTGTAAGTTTGACGAAGTTAATTAAACAGTTGCTTGCTTCAATACCTCACTGCTTTAAAATAGCCTTTGTTGCTCTAAGTTTCTGTTCCACGCACATTCATGCTACAATAAAAGACAGCTCGGAGGCTTCCAATTCCCATGTCGGAAATCTGATTTCATGGAGTTGACCCCCGAGCCATATCAATGGAAATTCTTGGATCTCGGTCTATAAAATAACACGAAAGGAAACACAGCATGGCATCAATAACATGACATATTGAAACTAGCAAGGCTCGGCAGATTCAATGCTATGTTCCCTGTCACTTTTGCCTTGTACAATCATCCTCCCCCTTGGCAATTTTCATGGTAGCCCTTTTCTCTTAATTCCTTTTTGCGTGTTTATTAAGTTAGGTTTTTTTTTTCCTTCTTAAACCTATATTTCATCACACTTCTCGTGATTGATCAGTAGATTTCCTCCCAGCGCACGTTCAAACTCGAGCCTCCCCAATATTTATATATAAAAGCCAGCTCGCTCGAATTTAACTTGCAACGGTAAAAAATGTTCTCGGCGTTGCTAATCCTTTTACACTGGGATAGATATATTGTTGATGGTTGAGAATTTGGATAATTGACAAAAAGTATTGACTGTTTGCTGGACACAGTCAAAAAAGCATCCCGTGGGAGGAGGGCTCGGCCATCAAAACGGCACATTGTATGAATGGTTGACCTTGGCCTCATCATGTGATTAGCTATTAATTAACTAACTGTGATATTATTTTGTATTGAAAAGAGAAAGAAAGAAAAGGAGACGAAGAAGAAGAAGATACGATGTTATGTTATTAATGTTAGTCTTTTAATAATATGATGGATCCAACGCTAGACATGTAGAATGTGTCTTGCCTGTTATCTTTGCTGTCTCATGTTCAATGTTACTGCTCTAACAAATGTCAAAGACATGCACTCTATCCACATTATTATTATTATTATTTTCTTTTAATTTCCTTTTCTTTCTCTGTTTTTAGGTTATGGTCTCTCATGTGCACATGTTTTGAGTAGATTTATTATTATTATTATTATTATTCAGATTAATTTTGCAATAATTAACAGTATTTATTCATTGAGATAGTTTATTCTTCTTTTTTTCCCCAAGAATTTTAGACAAACCATCCATATTAAAATTAGAACAATCAAGATATTTTTACTTTCGTGATCTCTTTAAATTCAAAATGAGTAAATTCATTAAACACCTCGACAATACTGTCTTAGTTGATATCAGTTGATCCTTAGTGAGAGTAAACCAGTACCATATGATTTGACAAAAAAAAAAACCCTCTAAAACTGGATTTGGCCCTTCAAAATATATGTATAGAAACACATCGAGTTTTGTAATTTTTTTTATTAATATGTGTGTTCGGGCTAGCTTGTGCGTACCTTGAATAATCCTACGGGTCCTGAAGTTAATAATTATATAACCTTTTGATGGTCCTGAGGTTTGTAGAACTCGAATGGATGATTTCTATGAAACGAACCTAAGATTTGTCCAATTTAGTTGCATCTAGAGGTTGAATTTTGTAAATTTAAGAGAGAGATGGGGCGGTTAGCTTGAGGTTTGTGTTGGTGCGTGTGTAAATGCAAGCTAGCAGAGGTAGTGAGGGGGTTGGCATTCCTTGACTCACGAATCTCTGTCTGCCTAGTGTAGCATTAAAAAAATCCCACTTAAAGACCTTGCTCCTCTGCACTCGCAAACTTTTCAACACTTGTTTAATCTGTATATGTGCATGCAAGTTAATCTTTTTTTTAATGTGTGCACGATAATTCAAATCCCGATGAGATAGTTTATTTTCTCAGGATTTGCTGAACAAGACCGGTCCGGGTTAAAAGCTTGTTTTTGCATTTTAAAAATGTAATTTTATAAATACGCCAAGTCAATATAAAAAAAGTGTATTTAAGATAGAATGAAAAAAAATTCAGTCCCGGTTGATACGTAAACAAACCTAAGAATCTTCTTAATCGTTGAAACAAGAAAAAAAATTGATCATGCACCTAATCAAACGGAGATCACAAGCTGAATTTAATTCTCACGTTCCCCCCCTGCTACCGGGCTAGATGTCATTTTATTCTGGTTTAAAGCTATTGCCCTGACAGAGACGTGTCGGGCAATGACTTTATTATACTAAAATGTACATGGTCATAATCTTCTGTGTCATGCTATTATTTGACAATCTACCGTAACTCTGACAAAAACTGTTGCTGCCTTGAAAAGTTTTGTTACTTGGCAACAAAATTAGATGCCATGCCACTTCTTTTGACATTTCATAGCCACAGGCAATTTGATAGAAGGAGCAATTTCTAAAACTCAGAACAAGAATTGGTGGAGACACTCTCAGCATCAACCACTATTGTTCTTTGCAGAGACTCCAGCGGGCATGAAGAGTTATGCCAAACCTGCATAATATATACACACATACACACAGACAAATCCAGCATATCCTTGCAAGCTAAAACAAAATGTAAGACAACGAAATTTCATGCCGGAATTGAATGGCATCGGTGATGAACATAAAAGTCATTTCATTGGAAAGTTAAATCATATCCCAAAAGTGGATGGAGTGGACTTATCCCACAACTCCCGATAGACAAAATACGTGAAAAGTTACAATCAAAACAAATGACTTGCTAACTGTACAATTCGATGGAAGTTCCTCATTGTCTACCTTCCGAAGTTGTCTCTACTTGCATAAGAAAGAATTGTTAACCTTCTTGCTGTCTTCAAAAACTCACTGTCAAGCAATTAGAAGTGCAATCCATGAGCAAACTGTATAAATAAAACAAGCCAAAAAAAAAAAAATGTAACATGTAAAAAGGGGATGGAGTGAGGATACCTAAAGGGCTCATCTCCAGCGTGTTTGGTGGCGCCAGCTGCATCCCGGTAAAGCACATTGCTCAGTATCTCTGAACTCTCAATGCCAAACATACTAGCCAACTTTCTGTGCAGCTCTTCGTATGAACCAAGGACTGATAGGTCAAGGGTTCGACCAATATCCTCTGATTCCAAGAACACCTTGCAATGATCAGTCTCCAGGCCAAGATCAGTTTTTTGGTGATCCTTGTACCAAGTAGACCTCTCATCTGAAGAATTTTCCATCGGGCCATTCTGTTGTAATGCAGAACCAGACCCATCAGAGCTGGCCTTCCCTAGATTTCCATCTGATGAACTGTTTGCATTTGTATCACCAGAGCAGCTTTGAGAACTCTGCTGATCGGTAACAATAAGCTGACCAAACAGTACAAAGTGGGGTGTCTTTGTTTCACTGCTTTCCTTCAAACTCTGTGAGGAATTTCCCATTGTCAGCAAGCAAGAAATATTCTCACTTTTTTTAGTAATGCCCATGAAGTTACCACTGGAGATTCTAGAAGGCGAGGCAGCATGATCACGTCGCTGGAAATCAACTGGGAACAGTCCCGACTGCAGTTTGTTGAAGTGGAGATCTGATGAAGATAGTTCAAATTGAGCATGCCTGGCTCCCTGTATGCCTGCAGGAATGTTATCTGAGACACAGCATAAGGGACTGTTCGACCTAAGCGGGATGCCGGTAAATGACGGCATTGGAATTTGACCGAGTAAGGGAAAGTCCGGGGGTTGTGGAAGTCTCAACTTCTTTCTTGGGGGTGAGAAGGGTGAGAGATGAATGGCTGGCATGTTTGATACCAGTTCAGCCAACCATGGGCTAACGCGCTTCACATTCTGCAGTAGATCTGGCTCATCCCATGCTACCTGAAAAATGAAAACATGAAAGAAGATATAGTCAGGAAAATAATTCAAGCCTAAGGCAGATCATTTGCAGCGTGCTCCTGTTGATGAAAGTGTATTGGCTATTTCACTAATTTCTTCCTATTGTTTGCAAACAACTAAACTAAGAAAATATCAGCAACAATTTTTTATGCCATTATATTTCAAGAAATCATAACCATGCAAAACTTGCACATCCATAAAAACAATAAATTTGTGGTTAACGAGTGATAATATTCAGGTCAAGAAAAGTAACACATGCTAAGGTGTGAGTGTCAAAAAAATTATTTTTCTTTGGAATGAATTACTAAATAAAATGAAGTACTCGAAATAGCAGGACAGCTAGCATCTTGGACTATAGCTGAACTTTTTCAGAGTCACCAATCCAACTACATCATATGTTGCCCAATTATATCAATTTTATACAAATACATCATTCCAAATCAATAATAAATTCAACAGGTAACAGGAGAAAAGCAAGGCAGTAAGTACTGAAGATCAACAAGTAGAGAATTTCCACATCCAAAATTGAGATTCACGGTACCTGTAGAAGTCGCCATGGAGAATTTGGCCAGCGGATGGGGTCAGCAAACTGAACAGAAGATATAGTTCCCATGAACCAGCTAATCCGAGACGAATCCTCGGTCTCAAATGCCATTTTGAACCTCATCCCTGGACACCACTGAATATGCATTGCAGTCCTCACAGCTGAGGCCCTTACACAAAATTCTGGAGTACTCGCTCTTGGATAATAGACAACTTCAAAAGGTTGCCCATTGGCTGCAAGAGATGCAGCTTCAATAACAGACTCGGGCTTCACTTTCCCCTTCATATCCCCATTACCATTCCTCCTCGTCAATTTACTCTCATCTTCCCTCAAAAACCCAGAATAGCCCCCAAATGAATTCCACCCCGATGAGCATTCATTTCCACCACCGATCCCTCTCTTAGCACGTCTAATTCCAACACAAAGGTCCCCATTCTCTGCTCTCAAAAACACAATAGAGTCCCCAGCCACAAGCTTCTTTTGATTCACAAAATTACTCCATCCAGTAGTCAACAAATGGCGACGAGGAGTCCCTCTGTAAATATGCCTAAATTTCCAAGTCTCTCCGTGCACATCCTTGGCAAGAATGGTCTGCACAGGAGGCTCAGCGGTGTAATCCAATCTTGGAAATATAGTCTCAGCGCAATAACGTGGCACAGAGAACCCACCACCATTATTAGCATCAGATTGAGTCAATGTCTTGGCAAAAGAAGCAGGCTTCTCTTGAGACTCAATCCCGTTAGGCAACCTATCATCACTATCTTCACCACAACCATCTCCAAACATTAAATCACTATTACTGGATGGGGTTAGCCTAATTTTGGCATAAACCTCATCAGTTTCAGGTTCTGCCATGTACTTAATAGCGGATACCTTACAAGGGATTAGTGCAGGAATCTGAAAATGACCAAAATCCACACTCCCCTGAGCATGTTCAGCATGACCCTGAGGAAAATAGAAAACTTTCGAGTTAACTGCTGGCATTTGAACCATGCTACCAGCACAAGCATGCCATAATTGTGAATCTAAACATTTTTCTGCCACTCTCATTTGTTCCTTTGGGGGATTCATAACTTGAAACTCCCTAATCATTGGACCACTATGTAGTTTTGGGATTTGAAGAACCTGGGTATAACCTGAAATTTGCATGAGAAAAAAAAATTATATTACATGAGAGAAAAGAACATCATCTTTATTGCTCGGATCAATTGCATAATATATCTATCACATGGTTTTTTTTTTTTCATGCTTAACCATCCAAAAACAGGGGGAAACGAAGATGAGAAATAAAAAGATCAAGCTTTAATAATAACAATTTTTAGCAACAAATTAAATATGAAAAAAAATCAGTTATAACTTGTGAAGAAAAAAACAACAAAGATTTTGAGATGTTGATGAAAATTAATTTACTCTGAACAAAAAAAAGCAGAATATTCTAATAAATCTCAACCAAAATCAAAGAACAACTTACCGTCTCTAAGTTTTGCTTCAAACATAAATTCTGTCAGGGAGAGACAGAGTGAAGCACAAACCTTAGCTTTACAAAACCCAAAAGTTGCAAAACTATTCAAAGGGTAGAGATCTTAGTAAGAATTGAGTAGGCAAGTGTAAGGGTATGAAGGAAGGGAGCTTGTTAATGGGTTTTTAAGAGTGTGCTTGTGAGCTTGCTTCTGCCGACCAGACTCGCAGGGAAGGATTTGACAAGAGAAAAAAACAAAGGGGAAAGAGATAGTAATTGTTTTATGGGTTTTCTCGAGGAGGAGAAAGAGATTGGGTGGCTTTTAAATTATGTGTTTTGGATCACAAGAGTCCACCATCATACCCAATCTTCAGGTGAAAATGAATCATCATCTCTCTGTGATTTCCCCCCCTCTTTTCTCCCCTTTGCTAATTTTCTACTTTATTCGCTTGTAAATAGAAAAACATTAATACAAGAAAGTGTTTATAAGTACTTTCAACTCCAGTTCGGTCTTTTCTAGCGCGTGTGTTTTACGCTCTGATATTTTTCTACATTCTTTTTACTGTGCTATTTTCATTTTCCCTTCTTTTTTTATTTTATATCTTGAGCCTGGGCCCTCGGTCATTGAGTTTGTGTTGATTCTCTTAGTTATATGAAAGATTATATTTCTAAAAAAATATTAAAAAATTATATTCGACTCTTAAATCTTTTAAAATAAGTTTTAAAATATCCACATATATTAAATACAACAATGGAATATGACACATATCAGTTTAAAATCTTTTAAAAAAAAAAAAGTGAAAAGGAAATTGTTAAGATTAAGAATTGTCGTCTGGTGTTTTAGTGTTGGGACGATGGAATTTTAAATTGTAACTTGAAAACTTGCAAGCACAAAGCATGCCTAAGCCAGCTCTAAACTATCCTAGCTCCTTGGAAGGTGACAAACACGCGATACCAAAAAGAAAGTAAGGGTGTTTTTTCTTACAGAAGTATCCAAGTAATTAAATAAAAGGAGGGGAGAATTTTTTTAATAAATAAAAATCTCCATCTTACTTGCCTGAAGATTAGATAATCCCCCAACAAGAGAAAAACTGGCTTCGCATCACAAGGGTTTTGTCAAAGGTGTAGCGAGTTGTTTAGGCTAAGCTCTGAAATCAAGGCAGCCAAACCCAGATCCTAACCAGATACATTTGACCGTAGTTAAAGCTCATCCAAAGACAGTGAGACCAGTGCCCTAACTCTTTGGGATAACCGTGGTTAGTAGTTTACTGGTTCCGAGGGTTATGGTAGATTAACTATGGTCACTGGTCAACACCCTGGACTCACTCGCCACTGGTTGTTATGCGTGCTTCTGATTTCTTGGTAGGAAAAGAAGATTTGGTCATGGTAATTTTAGGGCTAAGGGGAGTAGAAACACTCCCTTATCAATTTGGATTGTTACGCTGAAATCACACAAGGGCACCCTAGAATTAGGGTTCGTTTGGATTAGTTTTTTGGGCCATGGTGCCAGCGGGGACCTTATTTTGCATATGACTTGGAGATTGGAGAACTCAGGCGGTAATGCTTGATGGTGACAATGAGATCAAAGAGGAGTTAACATGGTCTTGATTTTATATTGGTTGCATAAATACTCCAATTTGTTTGGTACTTGTTGATCAAGACATTGGTCGGTCTAATTAGGGAACATGAGTTTAGACTGGTAATTTTCTTGGGCTGCAAGGTAGAGTCATGGGTCGACAGCATTCCCACGAATTTTAATGGCCTGGGGATCTTGAACTTGTTAGGTTTAATATGGAGCTCTCTAATCAGTGTACATGGACATTTTACTCGCAACAAGCCATTCCTGGAACAAGAACAAAATTACTGAGTTCTTATTTGCAATACATGAAGAGCTTGAAAGGAAATAAAGTTGGAATTATAGAAAATGGAGGCAGTTGCCATCAAGATACCCATGCTGGTGATGTTTTTCTGGCCTGTGCTTTACTGAGTTGTTGTTTTCAAGTGATAGAGTCAAACTGGCTCCGGCGATGACAGTGGATGGAGCTTGCTTGCAGGGAAGTAATTAGCTCACGCCGGGCGCTGGTTTCACGGAGATAACATAAAAATGGGCCACAGCCACACATCAAATCGAACCATTTATGTGACTGGACCTGGCATAATTATAAGCTGGAGACGTCGGAGTTAAAATAAATAAATAAATAAATACTTCCATGGTTGCGTGTGCCTAAATTCCTGTTAAAACTTTGTCCAAGAGTTTTAATTGTTGACACAGACCCTGCACCAACATGGAAAGAAGCAGCCCGAGGTTGTGGACACCATCACCCCACTGGTTATTGAAGGAATTAATTATCTCATTAACTATTACACTACAAATTGTCGGGTTTTTTTTTACCGTCGAAGGCTTCAATGTTTATTTTTTCAAACATTATAGTCGAAGGTCCGTGAAAAATGTAATATTTTTTTAATTTGTTTTTTAAGCATCTGATTTTAAATGAAAAACAATTAAAAAAATTAAAATAAAAAAGACAATAAACATGAATAACATGCTATAAATTTCATAAAAAATACACTTTGGTCCTTGAACTTTAAAAATAAAGTAAATTATATAATTTTAGTATCTCAATATTTTTTTAATTTAATTTTGATATAAATTTTTATTTTTATTATTTTTCAGTCTTTAATTGAAAAAGGTAATAAAGAGGTGGTATCTTTTTTATTTTGATCTTTTTTTTGTTTTTTATTAATCTTCAATTAAAACTAAATCATTGAAGGAAAAAAAAGTTTAAGGACAAAAAATTATGGTTTTTTCTCTATTTTTAAAATTTTAAATTTTAATTAGTATCTCTTTTCTCTTTTATTTTGTTTGAAGTGTCTCTTTTAAATGATGATTTTTTTTTTAGTTATACATTTAAATTTGAAGAATTTTTTTGATTCATCTATAATTATTTTTTATCTTTCATATGAATGAATTATGTGTAGTCTTGAATGGTTTTTTTATTTAATTAATTTAATTTGTGTAAAACAATGGGACAACAATGGTGGATCGAAGTTCAAGAACCTTTCGCAGTGCCAACAATTTATTGATTTTCAAGTGAGGGGGGGGGGGGAGCAGAAAACTCTATTTCGATCATTCTCTCTCGCACACACAACCAGGGGGGGGAATGAACATGCTAGCTTTTGCCAGAAACATTCTTGAGAATTTCCCTCAAGCCTAAAACACCAGGAAAGTGACTCTTTAACCAGACATATAGGATACAAATGGAGACGAAGGGAACAAGACAGAAACAGTTGGGAGTGAAATAAACACTGAAAAGGACACCAGTAGTGTTTTGTCCAGCTTATCCATCCATTGCTTTTCCCCAGCAAACAAGAACAGAAGCTTGACCCATCAATTAATGTTTTTCGAGTGTGTAATTTTGGTGGGTTTTCTCCAACCAGTGTTTGCCCAGTCTTTACACCACCACATACCCCGAACATGGAGCATCTCTAGAAGGAATTTTGTCCAAAAGTAAAATGATTGTCTTGTGGTTGTCTTTCATGATGCGTGCCTTTGACAAGGACAATTCAGCAGAGACAAAACTTACGATTGTCTCTTGCCATTAATCTTCATGTTTATTTTTTATTTCCGTTTCATATCGAGACTAGACGTTAGATCTAATCAATCCAAGCCTCGGCCACAAGGATGATGTTAAAATATTGAGTTTTAGATGTGAATTTCCGAGTTAATATATAAATTAAATTCATGGCAGAATAAATAAATAATAAAAATCAGATTGAAATCTTACGACAACTCTAAATTTCTAATTATTATCTTTTTTTTATTGCATAACCTTATGTTTACCTTGTATTTATTAATAAAATTGCTTATTATCTGTATGAATCATGTATGTAAAAAAATCCGCTTATAATTTTAAAAATTATTTTTACTATACAAAATCACATTATATTTTCTGTATTTTATTAAATAAAGTGTTTTTACCTTCGCTTGAAGGAATTGCTTAGCCACATGAGTGTAGTATGTACCGAGAAGAATATAAAACAAAAAAAAAAAAGTTATTTCATGTTGTCTTGCTTCTTTCTTCTTCTTCTTTTTTTTTTTTTTTTTAATGTTTTAAGTTTTCCTTGCTGGAAAAAAGAAGGTACAAGGCATGAGTGCACAGATTATTACGACGTGGATGTTTTTCTTTGGCATCTTCTGAAAGAGTTACGTCGATACAGTGAGATTCAATGGAAATTTCAAAGCTCAAATCATTAGAGGGTTGTCTTGCGAGCACTGGATCATCTCATTTGAAGCCAGCAGCACAAAAGGTTGATCATAACCACCCAAAATACAGAAAACATAATACTCAAGGATAACGAAAGAATGCATTCCATTTTATTTTATTTTATTATTATTATTATTATCATTACCACCATCATTTTATCGAGATGTTAGTAAAGCCTTGCCCGAGTTGATTTAATTTGTTATTGATTTGATTTTATAATAGAAAAATCTGTCTTTATATTATTAGTAAAGCCAAGGCCAGGGTTCTGAAAAACTGAATAGAGAAACTTTCATGATCAAATTGAAAGAATGTTTTTGAGCCTAAAAGAAAATATTATTTTTTAAAAAAATAAACTTATAAAAGAAGAGAGCACGCGTGCGAGGCATGTGAGCTCCCTTGGGTTGGTGTTGAACGGGCTTTGCCGACACATTTAAACTTTTCAATCTCTGATCGTTTTCACTACTTTCTTTCTTCGAAACAATAGCCACGTTTCATTGTTTGGAATTTTCTATCATCGATTTGTTTTGACGTTGTGAAAATGCTGTGCCCTTTCGTCACCTACAACAATGGGGAAAAAACTTGCTCCCTGCCAATAAAATAAAATAAAATTACTGAAAATAAATCTTTTTTTACCTCCTGTCCTTTTATGTCCTTCAAAATAAACGGACCCTTTTGTCACTGACAAAGCCGGTCACTGTCACGATAGCAAGAAGCAATCACCGCTTCCTGCCAGCATGTGCCAGAGGGTAAAAGATAAAAAAATAGCAAGTTAAAATATAACTAAAACCGGCCATGCTAGCGTGACAGCAAGAAGACCAAATATTGAACCGTACGTGTAAAGAATTTCAATCGCGGGAGCGATTTATAATACGGCACGTGTCGTAGTTTGTCACGGAGCGGGCCCCTGTTCTGTGTGCATCTCGTCAGTGATGGGACTTGACGCGTGGGGCCCAGAAAGTAACGGGTCCCATGCCCGAATCTCTGTCGTTACTTCTGGGACTAGTGAAAGTCTTATTACAGCTTTGTCGGAGACTTTGTTACTTTGCATGACTTTTGATTTTTTTTTTTCACTATTTTATTTTCTTGATACAGTATTTTTTATCGACCTACGTGTATATCATCTGTCTTCCTCTTCCCCGTCAAATCAACCCAGTAATTTGTCGATTTCAACCTGCTTCGAAGTTTTACTTCAAAATAATTTTTTTTATTAAAATCACTTTGTTCCAAATTATTCGAGGTTTTTTTTTAAATAAAATCAAAATTTCAATAAATCCGCTCAACACAGAGACAATTTTGACTTGCCAATTTTTACGAGAAAAGTGTATGAAATTGGGATGTAAAATGTTTTTTATAGTAAATTTTTATTTAAAAATATATTAAAATATTTTTATAATTTTTTTTTAATATTAATATATTTTTTAAAAAATATTAATTTAATAGTTTTTCAAGGAATAATACAAAGTTTTGTCAACACAACTCACAAATATGGTGTCTTTATCTATTTTTTTATAAAGATAAATTGAATTATACTTACTGTGAAATATTTGCATTTTTTTTCTTTTATAGATGGTGACCGATCCTTACCATAATATAGTAATGTGGCTGAGAATATGAAAAATATTAATTTGATATTTTTAATATAATTTTATTTTCAATAACATTATCAAATATATACTCTGTCAAAATAATATTTTATGCTAAATTTTTTAAAAAGAAATGCATAAGAATTTTATCTACCACCGACTTGATAGGAGATTTGAATTTGTGAGAAACGAATTCCTCCAAAGAATCAAGGAAACCACTTGAGCTCTTTATGATCAACTAGAAACATACACACACTACTAAAAAATGTAGTAATTGGCAACTAACTACTCCGTTCATACACATAAATTTAAATTCTCAATCAGAGAATCAGGGTCAATAAATCGACGGCGTGATTATATAGAGGGAAGAACGTTGATGCCCGTAGGAAAGTTTCTTCCTAACCATCTCGGCAGCTTGGTGCATCAAAAGTTGCATGATTATGCACAAGACACGGTGTGACCAAGAAGAGTCATGATAAGGTGGTTCACTAGAGCCACAACCCATATAAATATCATCACCATTGTTTCCATGTTGTTCCTGCCCAACCGAACACTCAGATGACCCGGAACCATTCAATTGTCTCATCATTACAATATATTCGTATATATCACTCGTATTTCTTTTCACTAATTTTAGTCTTCTACCTAGTTGTCCGCTCATTATTTCATTCATGGCCCAGCATGATTATACTTTGGACCGTATTCGATTGACTTCTTCAACAAAAATATATCCCCAGTGGGAAATTATCACCGTGGAATCAAAATGTATCTCTGGTTATCACGATCTTCTTTAATATCGAGAGATTTCTTAATATCCTGCTATACATGTACGTTTAGATTTAAGCTTAGTGAAATTGGATAATTATTTTTTGGTGTGGATGAAGTATTGAGATGAAAAAACATTGATTAAATGGGGTTATGACAAGTGGAGGTGCGAGCCAATCTAACATGACAGTGGCAAAGAGAAAATATATGTAGAGAAGACGGGTGATCAAGAGGAGGGTGTGCATGGATGGGAAGGTTTCGAAGACCACACAACCTTGTTTTATCTAGAGAGATCTTGCACGAGGTTCTTAGCAAAAGACTACCACTAGTTTGTAGCTTAGATTGGAGTCTTTGCATGTGACAAAATCCCTTTATATATATATATATACGTGTGCAGATGAAATAAAGAGGGGAGGTCACATGTTTTGGATAAATTTGATTATGTATTGTTAGGGTTTAAGGATGATGAGTTTTGTTGTGCACGGATGGTGTATTTAGCAGTAGGTCAAACAAAGCTATTTCTTTACACTTTGGATAATCTACAATGGATGTCGAAGAAACCTCTGCTTGGTGTTCAAGTTCAAGCGTGATTGGAACTTGTCTGACGCTTGCAGCAGTTGGGTGGGTATCCATCGAGGCTTTGGTGGAGAAGGTGTAGGAAGATCGTAACTATCTAGTTTTACTTTGATTGGATTCAAGCGAAGATGGAGTTTATTGTGACGTGTTTAGAATCAAATAGAAATTGTTGGTACACCTAGTCGTAGCTCACTTTTTTTTTAGTGGTCACGTGACCACACATGTGACTCCGATTGAAAAAGCCATTTCTTTAGATATGTTACCTGCTTTTTAGATCGTTAATAATAATAGAATGGTCGTAATTATTTTTTTAAAAAAAATTGTTTAAAAATAATATATATTTTTAAAATTTTTAAATTATTTTTGACATAACACATCAAAACGATCTGAAAATATATATATAAATTAATTTTAAATAAAAAATTATTTTTTTTAACAAACAACATGAATTTTAGTGTTTTTTTTTCTCGTTTCAATTTATCATTGTCTTTTGTTAACCCTCTATAAAAATATTTATTGTGATGTTTGAGACGTTTCAAGGTTTTCCAACAATATAGAAGGAGTGTCGCCCCCTTGCAAATTAAAACCCATCCATGAAATATGCGACAAAAGCACCATATGCAGCATCTTAACAAGGACAGCGCCCAAGAAAAAAAGGGATCTGCGGGCTAAACAACAATCATGGGCAAGGATTTATCTGTTCATGTGAAAGCATGACATTTTTGTGAAGATTCCACTTCACAGATTCGACATTTGTTTTAAATCAGACCCCTTGATGTTCCTAGGCATCGAGCTAGAGTCAAACTCATTACAAATTTTAATGATACCAAGTCTAAACTATGACATCAACACACCTTCCTTATACTTTCCATCTTCATTCCATTATCAGCAGCTGTCTTGTATGGTATTGGAAAAAAAACAACAATTAGATTAGATGGTAGAACAAGCAAGCCTTTCCATTAGGCCGAACAACCAATCGATTAGGTTTTGACAAAAACCACCACGATGTACAGCACTGGGCAGTGGTTGCTGTTTGGCCAGACAAGCAATTATCAATTGTGAATGGTATGGTAAAAATGGAAATTCTATTGGGCCGATGAACTCAGACGGCAGTGGGACACACAGAATGAGCAGATGGGAAGCACCCAACATATTAAAGTTGTCTCCGTTCTTCCTTCATCAATCCAGTTACGTCCTCCCAATGAAGGTTTGCCATGTAGTGTTGACCTGGGAGGGACTGCAATTTTTGTGACGGGATGTGGAGTTTGTGTCTTGTAGCATGTGAGGGGCAACAAAGATTTGCTATACAATACAGTGAAGTAGGGCATACACGCATTCAATTTGCACTATTAATTTATTATGGGCTGTCTCAGCATTGATTACTACACGTTGATGACACACAAGCGGAGGCAGCTGATACGCCGCCACGGTGGCCGCAGGCGGCGGGATTGCGGGTGTGCTTGCTTTCAGCTTAAATTCTCACCTCTAGGGTCAGCTAGTTGTGATTTAATGAGAGTATTAATTATATAAAACCCGGCAGAGTTAACAAATGCAGCCCAAGACAAAGCTATTAATGAAACTTAATTAGTTGTCGTGGGGAAAATGAGATAACATGAAGACTTTTTTGATAATCGTTTGGTTAGTGCCAAAAACCATGGATAAAAATCAATGAAAATGAACCGAAATCCTATCAGTGAACCAGCTATGAAGGAGTTGCTACTCGGCTCCATCAACACAGACTCATTGATGTGATGCTGAAGATGTAGCTGCATCTAAGCTTTGCACAAGTACACAAGTTTGATAAATTTCTGATTGGGCTCCGCCTGGCCTTTCTTGTCGCCGCCTCTATGCTAATCCTCGTCCGATTTCAGGTCCAAATGTCCTTGGACCACATCTATTATCTACACACACTAGTTTAGCATACATATAATCAAAGTCCAAGCAATGCAAGGCTATTCACAGCTCGGCTCATTTTGTTTTGTGGGCTTAACCTTAATTCAAATATTTCGTGTTTCATTAATGAAGTCCAACTACATTATCCATTCCCTCGGTTCCCTCCCAAAAGCAGCCCTCATCTTATTTGTAAAGCCATCGAGGTGTCCAAAGTCCAAGTACCCTGGAGAAGTATTTCAACTAGTTCTATTTTGTTGAGGTCACAGGTTTTTCTTTTCTTTTCTTGATTAGTATTATCTTGTTAGGATCACAGGTTTCTCGCCTTCATTTCAGAGAGAATGATATAAATTCTGGTTAAACCTGGTTGATTTAATGAGTTGATTTGCAGAACCTGGTTTGAGCTGGGTTTTGAGATACGAGTTTTCCAAATGAACTTGCAAGAAAAATCGAATAAGAGATTAGTCTGGGATGGTAGCAATAAAAACTCTTTTCCTTACATATATGTCCATGAAACCACGGGATTGGCCCCAAATTAGGTTGCCAAGGCTTTTCAATCTGGTGATAAAATAGACAAAGTTGTTGCTCGTGGTGTGTTGTCTTTCTTGTGAATGGCACCATCCAGCTGTTTTTATTATCAAAGCATGAACATAAAGCATGTCTATGAATGAAAGAATGCCATACCTTATGATTAAAATGTTGAATCCAACTTTAAACTTGTGAAAGCAAACTGGAATGATTGATTTAATCAATTTGTTGTTTTTCTTGCATTAGTAATTATTCTTAATAATGACTTTCTTTGGTAGTGTTGGGTCAGATTAAGACGTGTCGCCAAATGCCCTGTTAACAACCTAATGCAGGACCATGATTACATAGCTAAAGTTTAAGCAAACCAAGTCTTGTGCTAAATTATTTCTTGCCCAAGCTACTTGTCTTTCCCATATCGTCACCACCTACCTAGTAGCAGGTCTGGAGCTTGATTTCTTTAATAATACCACTCATGAGCATGAGCTCCAATTTGTCTTGGAATTGGTTTTTACTCAAATTATGTTGTGTTAGGCACGATGGCTTGGATGGCCACATCGGCAAACAGAAGCAAGGCATAATTTCATGTGAGCGTTCTGTTGCCACCTCGCTAGCTTTCCCTTGTTCAGGCTCGACAAGATGAATCTGCATCACCTTGTTCCACGATTTCATGTTCTCAGTTGAGGCCATTGTTTCATATCAAGTTAGAACGTGGCTATATTCTGATTTCTGAACTTGCAGTGTGGTCTGAGCAGTGTGATAAGGCATTGCTACCAACACGTCTCTAGGCCAGGCTATTTGATTCCCATCCATGTAGATGGATTGGTTCCTCGACATCCCCTCACGGATGCTGATGACTGTATCAAGGATGGGCAGTTCTTGTCTTCAATGGTGTCAGAACCTTTTCTCCATCCCGTCTACCACCTAAATCATTATGACATCCGATGAAATCAACAGCACAAAGTCGAATTTCCTTCTCATGATTATAAGGTAATTCACTAAAGATTTTGATCAGATTTTCAACCCGGCAGATCACTAGAGAACATATCCATCATTTGTTCAATTCCCTAGTTTGAGGGTCCAAGCCGATGATTCGTGCAGACTTCAAAGTGGTCTGACAGAGTTAGCCAATCTTCCAAATTCTCCACAGTAATGCTTTCAATTCATGGAGCAGCAAGCACTAAATTGTGTCTTGATCCATGGATTTGTACAAGGAGCTCCATGGCCATGGATCATTGAATCCCCTGCATTTTTTGATGTGATTCTCTAATCCAGAAAACTGAGGACATTAAGGGATTAACAATATATTTAAAAAAACCCAAGCCTCGCAAGCCACATAGCTGAAATGGGGGATAAAAAAAATTGAACAGCTTCGTGCACGGGAGAACAAGTCGACGATTGATGAAGCATTACAAAGTGCTAAAAATCCATTACTCGTCTCAGATTTTTTTACTAACACATTGAACTGCAAAAAGAATACCCATGGCAAAGGAAAAATAAAAAAGAATGCAAGGAAGAAACAAACAGACTCCCAATACCTACTTACCTTAATTAAGGACCTACCCTTGACTAAACCTAAAACTCTACTATCCCTTAAGCTTCCATTACGCACTAACCATTTTCTGAGTTCTGTCTTACAATGCTTCTCTACTGGCTAAAATTGTGGTCATCTAGTGCTTCTATTCACCGTTCCATCCCTGTACAAAAATCCAACGAAGAAAGAAATGAAATAACAGTAAACGAACAGAAAATAGGCAGCCATCAATTTGAAATGATCCAATTGGAACACTGTTCTCTACACCATCCCTTATATGTAATCCATTGCAGGGTTGCTCTTATTAGGAATCAACTCCGGCGAGTTGGCCACCATTGCAGCAGGTCTGCTGACAGTAATTTTCTCCCCAGACTTTGCTCTCATCTCAACAACTTTCTTATGGGAATTGGAATGCAGGGAAGGAACGAAGGTTGGACTAGCCGCGGGCCGGTACTCGGGGAAAAGCCGGCCTGACTTGTAGCGAACACCACAAGCATTGCAAAGGGTTTTTGGTCCCATTGGCCCTGCTCTCCATTGTGGTGTCTTGGTTATCTCACAATGCATGCATTTTCTCACTGCTTGCTGTGGTGATGAGTTTTGGTTCATCTCCACGGGACCTAACGGAACAGTAAACTTAATTTTCTTCTTCTTCTTATGTTCTGGGTCAACATGGTTCGGTATCTTGATCACAAGTCTGGACTCAGCAAAGTTCTCAGAGTCCAAAGCGATCTTAGGTGGAACGAATGGCTGGGGAACCTCAGTGATTGACGAAGTGGGCGAAATGAGTTGCATTGCTGGACGAGGAGTGAATGTAGCAGGGCGAGGACGCTTGCTACGAGCACGCCCACGTTTGCCAGAAGCACCAACTTCAGGGCTACGCGGTGCAGTTTTCTCTCCTGAGCAGGAGCTACTGCTCTCAAGGACAGAAACTGGGCTGGAAGTCTGGAACTGGTACTGGTGATGTGGCGGCGATTCCTTGTTGTTGACGATTGTGGACTCCTCTTTCTTCATCGTCAGGCTTCCTCCAGAGAAGGAATCCTCCACAAAGTTTGATAGCCATTCCAGCTGAACAATATCTTCATACTGCAACACAAAATTCCACGTTTTTAGATTTCAAAATTAAAAATTCTAAATTTTATACCATAATTAAACTATTCCATCTTGAGTTTTCCAATTCAAAATCATCCATTTTTAAGTCAGCAAACATCGCTTCCAATTAAAGCCTAAAAATCCTAAATTAATACACAACTATTTAACATTATTATCCTAGTCAATGACAACTAAGAAATGTTTGACAACCTTAATCTTTTCATTAAACATAATTAATTATCCAACTACTAGTGATTATAACCTGAATCTTTCACTTGCTTAACACACAATTAATATGAATATATATATATATATATATATTTTAAAAAAAGAAGAAGATCAAACACTTTCTGCTTTTTTGGTGGGCCTATAAGGCTATAACAACTTGCACATGATCATAATTCACTTTGAGTAAATCACATGACAGCCCACGTGATCCATAACTGAACCATTTTTTTTTAAGAAAAAAAGTCCAGCTTGTCGCCGACAATCCCACTAAATGACAAAAACACCCCTAAAAACCAAAATATTTTAAAATTCTAACACAAATTGACAGGCTGGCAATCGATGACATCAGCATCGAGAAAATACGACGGCTAACATTGGGCAAATGACAAAAAAAACAAAACACCAAATCATACAAAACTGCCGCGTGTAAATATAATTAAATGCACTCACAGGAACGGACAACTCGGCAGATAGGTCAGAGGCAGAACCCGGGAGCGAGTCGGACTGAGTCGACCAAATACCAGGAAACGAGTTATCATCGTTGTTCATGAAACAACTGGTATGGTTGTTTGTGGTGGTGCAGTCAGGTAAAGTAGCGTCGACATCATCAGAAGGGAATTCGAGGAGGTCGTCGATGTGCTCGAAAAAGCTTCCACAATCTATCTCGTCCATGAAATTACTAGTAGTATTTGTCTGTCCAATCATTTTCTCTTCTCCTCGCTTCTTTAACTTTTTATTCCTTCCTGAGAAATTATTTCAGGGGTGTGAGAAAATGAAAGGAGAATAGTAGTGGGCAAAACGTGATACTAATTATAAGTAGTGATTTGTATATGTATAGAAGTAACGTAATAATTAGGAGTGGTTTGTGGCGTTTTTTCTGTGGGTCTTTGAAAAGTTTCTCAAAAAAATATAATAAAAATATTTTTAAAAAATTTTGTCTCTGTCTCACTGTCAATCAATTATGGATTTCTATGCCCAGCAACAGCGTATAATTCGTGTAGCGTAATTTAGCAAAAATGCTATACGTTTAGGTCAAAAAGAGACAGCTAATATTCCTGCTTTACTTTTCTTATTTGGAATTTTAGCAAGTGTAAAATTTGGAATCTAATTTGGGAAAGGAAAATTATAATTACCTTGACAGAAGAGAAGGGAATTCTTGGTAATTCGAATTTCTTGTTGGGGTTTTTGGGAGTTTGTAATTTTAAACACCTGCAGTAGAACAAAAAAAAATTAATTAATGCAATTCCGAGTGCTTAATTATTGTTCATGAAATGCATTTTAAAAAAAATGTCGTCAAGTTGTAGAAACAATTAATGGAATGAACCTTTCTCGAATTTGGGGAATTTGTTCAAGGAATTATTGCTATAATATTCATTTAATGCTAAATTTGATTGTTAACGAAACTGGGGAAAGTAAAACAGGAAACGGAATTTGGCTCTGAGATTGGGCTTTAGAGGGGAGAATGCGATGAACTTTCACGAATTCCGGAATTTTCCTTTCCCTTTCTTTTCTTTGCTCCAGTTTCTCAGCAACCAGACAAGGTTGACATTCACCCAAATTAAACCTCTACTAATTTTAGTCACATAAACCATGCCGAAACTTGAAAAAATTATCGTTTCGAAAACAATTTCAAACTCGATTTGAGAAAAAAGAACCAAGGAATTGAGCTTAAAACCACTGAAAATGCAGAGTCAAACCAGAACCACCAATCAATTCCCGCCCAAAACCCAGAACAATGCTGAATTTCTGTTAAAGAAAGAAAAAACACGCAGCCCAGAAAATGTAATTCTGCGGACACTTGAAAATCAATTTCAAAAACAGTTTAAACAACCCAGTTAAGCTCTAAGCCATTATTAGTGGAAAGCGAAACCTCAACTTAAAACCCAAAAGAATCACTCAAATTATCTCAAACAAAGCAGAAGTAAACAACCCAAGATGAATACCACATTACCTTAGAGAAAGAGAGAGGACAGTGGGAGCGACGAGGAATGTGTGATATGTGTTTGAGTTTTAAAACGGAGAGAGGGAATGAAGAAGAGGGAGAGAGATTGAAGCTAAAAAAGAAAGGAAAAGAGGAGGAGAGTGGGTACTACTAATAGTGGGGGTAGTAGCTGAGTAGTGATTGAAGGAGAGGGAAGGAAAGGAAGAAGTAAAGGGCTACGGTAGGTGAGCCTCCACCTTCATGCTAGCTGTATTTTTTACTACTATCCCCTCCCCTCCTTCTTCACTCTGTCTTGATGTTGAAGTCTTCCCTACCTCCTCTCTCTCCTGATTACCCACACGGGTCCCACCTCCCACCGCACCCTTTTTTAAAAAAATTCCCTCTTTTTCCAATTTTTTTATAAAAAATATTTTAACTTCAACAGATTTATTTTATTGTTGGCGTTGATGGATATATAGCTAAATTGCTCAAAGGTGATTATTGGGTTGAAATCACGAAAGAAATAAAGCTGTTATTATCACACTCATGAAAAGTCCATTGACTGTGTTTTTCAAGATCCAAGTGCTAGGATGCTGTGGCGTTGATGGATATCTAGCTAAACTGCTGATATGATTTTCAGCACCCAGGCTAATTTTAATAAATTGCTTAGGAATATATCGATTTATTTTTATTTTCTTACAGCCTAGAGAATGGGACAGTTATTTTATTGTGAGGGTAAATTTGAACAATTCCACGTTAAAATTAAGTTGAATTATGAGCTTGAATGGTGACATTTCATCTAATATTGTGATATTGCAATGAACAAAAAAAAATAGGCTGCCCTGAAAAAAAATAAAATTCAATGACACAATCAAAGCCTGCAATAACTCTAAATATGAAGTAACAAGATAGAGACTTAAAGTTATATAAAACCTTATTTAGATCAAGTTTTTAATTAAATTAAATAGACATGGAAAAAAAAATTACGATATATTTGGACCGATCAATTTCAATTAAATTAAAGTAAAATAACATGTTTTAATAGAAATATTCCGTACTGAATTGATCCATTTACGTTCTAAAAGTATTTTTAACAATTTTGAAATTTTTTTATTTTTATTTTAAATTAATATTTTTAAATCATTTTAATATATTAATGTTAAAAATATTTTTTAAAATAATATATATTATTTTAATATATTTTTAAATAAAAAATATTTTAAAAAACAATTACAGATAAGAGAGTCATCCAGAATCGGTACGCTGCATTATGTTGAAAAAGAAAATTCCGCTATTGGATTTTGGAAACAAATGGGCTTTTCTTTTGTTTTGTTCTGTCTTCTCGGCTTACTGTTACTTTTTCTCTCATGCTTAACTTTGCCATGGTGATGACCAGTCTGGTTTCTCTTGGGTTTCGGGAATATTTAGATTTTTTTATTTTTTAAAATATTTTTTATTTAAAAATAAATTAAAATAATATTATTTTATTTTAAAAATTATTCTTTTTTCTGAAGAATAATTTTGTTTTTACACACATGAAATATAAAATTATATAATTATTTATACCAGTGATACTTACAGATCTTCTCAGGGTTGGAAGCCCATTTTCACGTCGCTGAGATAAATTGAAACTGGCAAGGGATGAATATGTTAAACAAAAAAAAAATCTAGGCGAAATGTGCAATATTTGGTACTCATGCATTCGATAGTTACTACAACCCTGGGGACTGATTTGTAGTTATCTAATTTTAGAATTTAAAAAAAAAAAAAAAAGTACCGCGGTGGTCATTTATGTAGGACCGTGTTTTGGTGTGCTTTTTAAGGAAGTCAAATCCGATTTCACATGGGGCTGCTGCCTTTATAACTGCTAGTGTTTAAGTTTAAATAAGAAGGAAGAAAGGTCAATCTGTTTTCACGTGGTTCTGGTAATTTTGGATTCTTTATTTAAAATGTGAAGTAATGCTGTTTAATCGTGTTTTATATATAAAAATTAAATTTTATTTATATTTTTATATCGTTTTAATATTAATATACTAGTATAAAAAATAAATTTTGAAAAAATATATATGTTATTTTAATAAATTTTGAAGTAAAATATAATTTAAAAAACAATTTATAAACGGACGAAAAGCTTACCCAAACAGGAGCTTCTTTCCCAGTTTGGTCTCAACTAGAATCAGCAAATTAGTTGTTCAATTCTTTCTTCTCAGATGTACAATTCTAATTATTAAAACCATCGATTTCTTACCTTTATAGCTATACCTTTTCGTTGATGATATATTCAGGAAGCTGATTTGCCTTTTTTCTTGCATTTCAATTAATTAGTAGAAACATATTCAAGGCGAAATATTATATTCTGAATTCCTGGTTTTCAAAAACTAAGTTTCACATTATAAATGCTCCGATCATTTCATGTAAGAAAAAATTCAATGCTCAGGAGCCAGGACTTAATGCATGCTTGGCATTGCTTTAATTTTTGTGGTCGCGGTTTGAAAATATTGATTTAAAAAAAGTTATAAATTATAGTTTTTTCACTATTGTTTTGGAACATAATTTTCAATGGGATATTTACAGAACCGTGATGTATTTTAATAACAAAATATTTTTAAAATTATAACTAAAATAAAATATAATTTCAACTACACCATCGTATTTTCGAGACAGGCCCTTAGTAATGGGAAAGGAAAAAAATTAGAAGTGTATATTCGTGCAACGTGCAAAGCGCAACGCATCTTGAAACAAGAACAGGCAAGACGGACGAGTTAACTGCTCCTTGATTCATTCCAATGTTGCAGCACAACACTCAACATTAATTGTACCGATCCGTTTTATATTCTCTTAACCATGTTTAATACGTTAGTATTTTAAAGCATATATGATTTTAATATCCAAACAACTCATGATTTTTTAATTTTTTTTGAATTCGAGGAAACCCCACCCAGCTGTTCTAAGCTCTTACAAAAAATGCATATACTGACTCGAACTCGAAACTTGCTATACAAATCTCAAGCCCTTTACCATCACGCTATATCCTTTTCAATTAAAAATCTTCAATTAAAAATGAGAGGTGACCCCTTGATATAAAATATGGTACGAGCTAGGTTAATTTTATTTCAGAATCTTATCGAAATTAATAACATTTTTTTGTTTAAATTAATTATAACCCAAGTCTTCAACAAAGTAAACTAATTCATAATCATGCTTCGCAGCAATGGGCTAAGTTTTCTTTCTGGCTTTTATAGCGTTCGGCGTGGGTGGTTGACACCTCTAGCTAGCTAGTGAAGCACAGGTGTCCTGAAAACGGGAAAGGCTTTACAAGCAATTAAAGGTAATAAATCCGGGATTTAATAATTACCAGAGGGCTGATTTTCATTAAGATGGAGAAGGGTTAATAAGAGTGACAGCACAGCAGAAACATGTTTTCTTCTGGGCTTATTAATACAAAACGAAGGGCTCACTCACACGACGTCGTCGTCTAGCTAACTTGAGGTTTACCCTTTGCATCGATGCCTTCCAGGACACTCCACGTACGCCCATCCCTCCTCAAAAGAATTCAATTCAATATCAAATGGAAGGGTCTTTCTTGTTCTCGTGCTGCAGCACCACTACCCTTTTGCTTCCCTTTCTATTCTAACTAACTAACTTGGATTCCACTCTTTGAACCAACTTCCTTCCAAAAGACTTGTCTATCTTCGAACAAAAGTAAATTTGGTAGAACCCTTTTATATTTCAAGGCATAGCCACTGGTAATAATTAATTAGCCTCCTCGCATCACCAGTACTGAAACTGGAGCTGCTGCCACAATGAAACGAGGAGCTAGCTAGTGTGTCTGAAAACAATGGGAAAAGAGGCCGGAACGTGGTTTTTTCTTCTTCTTCTTTTTATTGGACATTAATGACATGTATATGTAAAATACCAACCCTGAAGAGTATAGCTCACTGATCAAGTTCTAAATTTATTTATTAAAAATCACCAATTCGAGTCTCACAAACCTCAGAGCCACTGAAGACTTACATGGTTGTTAATTTCAGGACCCGTAAGATTAGTCGAGATACACGCAAGCTGGACCAAACACTCGCGTTAATAAAAAAAATTCCTTGAAAAAAATAAATTAAATAAAAATAAATACACTGCTCGGATAGTGTAAATATCAACGTCTTTAATTTTATGTCGCTTTGGATCGCAAGTAGGACTTACCACGGTTAATCAATAACTTTAAATGGCACCGACGAAATACGAACAATCCATTACTTACAAATATATTATTTTCATCACTCGATTTGTCTGTTTTGCATTTCACCCGAACTTTTAAAAAGTCTTCCCAAACAATTCGTACATCTCAATCACCTAACAGCAACGTTTTTTCGGTGGGATTGAAGTTAACTGTGATATATTTTTTAAAATTTATTTTTAATATTAATATATTAAAATAATATGAAAATATAAAAAAATAATTTAAAATAAAAGGACAATTATTATTTTTTTAAAAAATACTTTTAAAAAACAAAAACAACTCTATCATGAATGGCATGGCGTCGATCCATCCAATTTCACAATCGTATTGTCCATGTCACATAATTAAAAAATAAAAAATTATTCATAAATGCAAACAATAAAAAATCACCCCTCCCCAGCTCCCCTCCCCAATAATCGAGCATCCATCCATGTGTCGGCAAGGAAAGGAAAATTGACACTGTACAAAATAGCCTCGCATGCAGAAATAGCACATGCTTTTGTGCCCTAACTGGACAAGCATGCATTCAATTGAAAATTCAACAATGATCCATCGAAATATATATGCTCGTGGGTCAGACTGGTTAATTACACAACAGATCGGAGTCATTGCTGAGCTGATTAATGGCAAATCCCTCCGGACATGGGATCGGAATGTTTGACTACTAGGCATGTGCAAGTTAATTATCAATCGATCTGGGAAATATTTAGCTCGTGTGATTAGCTCTGAGTCGTGAGAGATTAAATGTGATAATCCAATAATTTAGAAATTCAAATGGATTTAAGCTTGATCGGTCACTTGATTTGTTTAAGATCTGTGTGATTTAAACTCTCGTCTCCTCTATAATATATGGTCATGTAGATGGTCGTTCTCTGTCATTAAAAATTAATCCCTCTGGTGTTAACATGTTGGTTGTCACATACACGTGGGGGTTGGATGCATGAAGTGACGTTGTAACCTTCCTAATTGTCATATGACTAAAGTACCCTTGCATGTGGCTATTATGGTCAATTGACAGCTCGTTGGGATGGCTGGTGACGTGGCTGTACCCGGCGAGATAAGCGGGGCGCGATGGCACGTGCATCGTGCGTGCATGCAAGTAAGAGGCCATGTTCTTCGTGGGACCCATCTTAGCTAGGACGTTCAAAGTAAGAGGAGGAATATAAGTCCACGCGCTGAGCAGACGTGGCACAGGAAATCAGATTACCGTGTGCCCGTGGGATCCACACAGCGAATCGAAACCTGCTCAGTGCCAGCCGGGTAGTGCAGAGTGTAACGGAACTGGATTACTGTAACCTTGATGCTGGGAGTCACGTGCCTTGTGTGGGGATTTGTGCGTAAATAGTTTATTCCAGCTTGGACTGCTTATTGGTTGCCACGTTTTCGGGTTGATTTTTGTGGGACGAAAGTGTCCTAAGGGAACTGTTTTTATTACCTTTCTGGGTCGTGTGATCAAGAATTTTGAAGGTTTTGTGCATCATGACCACAGTTGTTGTGTGGGGCCCCCAAACGCACAGCCGTACAAATGGTATCATGGAGTACAGTCCAGAAACCAGCAAGCAATCCACCGTGGGAGAATCGCAGCCGAAGTTTGATAAAAGCCTGTGTTTTCTTTGAAGGATCCAAGCAACAGTCGGGGTGATTATTTTTTATTTGATTTAATTTTTATAAAAAAATAATTAAATTGGTTTTTTTTATAAAATCACATTGAATTGAAACTGGTTCAAACTAATTAGTTCTGATTTGATTTAGTTTGGCTTGATTTTTCTGGTTTGACTCGGTTTTATGATTTTGTTCGGTTTTTTCAGGTTTGACTTAGTTTTTTTTCGGTTTTTTCTAATTTGGGTTCGGTTTGGTTTTTTCAGTTTCAGTCTTATAAAACCAAAATCGAACTATACCGATCAATTTTTTTAAAATTGTAATCGGTTTAACTAGTTTTTTTTTACAATTCAATTTTTTTTATTATTGTTTTTCTAGTTTTTTTCATTTAATTATTTTTCCGGTTTTTTTAATGATTCCTGGACAATAGCAAGTTCCATAAAAGAGAAAAATAGAAAAAGGAAGGGCAAGACCCACGGTTTACACTATACATACAACTAAAAGATTTGGAACCAGACAGGCTAATCATTTTTTTAAAAATAAAAATAAAAAAACTTTTTTTCAATTGAATTTTTCTAGGGTCTAAAAAAACGAGATTAGACTTAATATTATGAAGGAAATATCAAATTAAAATACAGGATAAAAATATAAAACGAGAAGAAAAAAGAGTCTAATTTCAAATTATTGACAACTTTCATTTTATTTTAAAAGTTTATTTTTTGTTTATTTTTTAATTCATTATTTTATGAGAAAAAAAAGAAATTCACCTGAAAATAACAAAAAAATAATAATATCAGTTGAGTTATTTTTTAATGATTAAACTCATCGTTTTTTATATCAACGAGTTTCATTTAAAAATTTAAGCTTGATAGTTGTGATTTTTTCTCTAAACATCTCTAGAAAAAAAATCGAGCTTGGTCTATACTCTTTAATTCAATTGGTTTTTGTTTTTTTATGTGTTTCTATAGTGTTTTAGGGTTATTAGGTGATTTGTATAGGATTTTGATAAGTTTTTATGTTATAATGACTTGAAAATAGAATTTTCGGTCCACAAAATACCTCCCTTGATTTTCTTGGTTACGTGCCACGAAATTGGGCAGACCCTTAGCATGTGATGCGTTGCCTCTATTTTTTAAAAAAAAAAAGCCGGTAGTAGTTGGGCTTGCCTCAAGCCCACACACATGGACTCTTTTTTTTCTTGGCCATTTGTGTATTTTTTATTTATTGGATATTTTTTCAATTTCATCCTTCAGAGTTGAGCTTTTATTGATTTTCTTATTATTTTTTTGTTCAGATTTATTCTTTAATATATGATTAATTTTAAATATTTTTTACTTTATAATAAAATATAAAAAATAATTGAACTCAATGGAGTTCATGATACATGCCACAGACCTGGCTTGCCAACCCGGGTTAACATCGGTTCTCTCTCTCTTTAAATCTATCGAGTTGACAAGGTCACGATTTAATTTAAAATCCGAGTTAACAATGAATTGGGGTAGGAGCTTTCAAGTTTCTTCAACTTAAATATTAATTATTTCTCTTTTTATATCAATTTATATGGTCCAATCTATAGCTTAGCACTTGAAGTAACCTAGTTTGATAATGTAATCCTATAGCTATATATTTTCTAAACTGTGAGTAGTGCTTAAGCTTCTGCTAGCAATTAAGGTCTCATGTCGGGATAAATTAACAGGTCGAGGGACCAAATCCTGTAAAAGGAGAAGAAATGTTTGGTCTATTCATGTATATTAATTAAAATCGCAATCGAGCCAGCATGAAAGATCTTCGATATTCAATGCGATGGCAAGGTATAACTGAACTTACATGAATACTTTCAAGGATATTTTTTATTTGTTAATGAAAGAAATAAAAGAAAAAAAGCATCCCTGGAGATTCAAGCAACTTTTCTCAATCACAAATATCCTCTCAAATCCTTAAAATAAATGCTGGTGCAGGGACTTAACATGGGCTAGGGCGTAGTCGCTCCTTCCCTTGTACTGCCTCTTTCACTAGTTTTAAACAAGTCAGTGTACCTGGGGATCGAGTACCTCTCACCTACGGAAACGAAAGCAGTACCTGGTCCCACGATCACCAATCATAATCATTCAGTGCCCCCGTTTGGAATACGTGGCTTTTAAATGATTAATAATATTTTTCAAGAAGTTATAATTTATATTTCTTTAAAAACCACAACCACAGATTTGGCGCTCATGGTTCCCCGACAAAATTCCTCTCCTTTCCTTGACATACATGAAATTCCCATATAACCCCAGGATTTCAGTGGCTTTGTGATAAAAACTGCAAACGAACGAAAGGTAGTCTTCCGGTAATAAATCTGGCGTGTCGGTGCCGACACTCAATGGCACCGACAGAATTACCGGGTGCAACAGGGGATACAGTCTTGACATGGGAAGTGCTTTCTGGCTTGTATATTTGTTTTTATGTTTTAAAAATATTTTTAAAAAATTTAAAATTTTTTATAAGTTAATATTATTTTAGTGTTTTTAGATTATTTTAATATGTTGATATCAAAAATAATTTTTAAAAAATAAAAAAAATTATTTTAATATATTTTTAAATAAAAAATATTTTTAAAAAATATATAACCACAAGGTGTGAATGAAACAGACAAAATACATGATGCCATTTAACGCGTCGGTAGCGTTAAATTTTGACTCCTGTGAGTCTGTACAGAGCCTTTAACGGTTTTCCCTCGCTTCCCTGATTTTCGACCGTTTGACATTTAAATTTGTTCATCTGCTTTAAATCTTGAAGTGATTTTTTTTTTAATTGATTGCTTTGGTTAAATCTTATAGATTTTATAAACATGGAAGCAGAGAAAAGAAAATTTTATATCCAAACCGACAAAAGATCATAAGAATATTTCTCTTTCTTGAAAATTATTTTTTTAAACTTACTTTTTTTTTTTATTACTCTCCTTTTCTTATATTTATTTCTCGTGTACTATAAATAGTGGCAGTTGCACCTGAGACACCGTATAATTCCTCATTACAATTATTATTATTATTAAGAGTTATAATTAAAAAAAAACATTTCATGAATATATCAACATGCATGATAATTTATCTAAAATGTGACGGGAAAGGAAAAAGTTTCTGGGACCTTTTTCCAAAATGCCAAAGCATAAGATATTCAGATATAATTTTAATTTTAAAAAAAATAATTTGAAAACCAGATGTAAAATGCTACAAGATGAAGTTTTTTTCTTAAAAAAAACCTTCAAAATTTACTCGACATAAAAACATTTCAATAATGACATATTATTAATCATTTTTACGACCTCAATTGCTAATTAAAAACGGCAGCTATAGTACCAAATGACCTCTTAGACTGCTTGACGTTTTGAATTAGGTTTTTTGGAGCCCAGTGTTTATTAGCTAGTGTTTGATAGAAGCTGTGTGGCAAGCATGTAGTGGTGTTCAAGCGCCACCATTGCAGCCGGAGTCCAAGTTGCGTTGTTCATGCAAAGTCGCCAGCAATAGACTCAGCAGCACATGCCAGAAAACAAGACGCCCCTGTGCTCAAAATTCAAATTGTTAGCGAAGCTCCCATCACATGACAGCAACACTCAACGAGTATGTTGTCAAAGAAATCTTCAAATTTGAACATTCAAATTAAGCCTTGAAGACAAGAGGCTCTAAATAAATAAAGTATCGACAAAATACGCGCTAGCCATGGATTTTTTGTACGTCTAGCGTAGGCATCATCAGGCAAAATTGTCGTCATACAATACAGAGCAGGGGATTCTATCGAAAATTAATACTAGCATAACGTGCAATAATTTATAGATCAGACGACATGCTGTCATGTAACCACTGTGCTGCTGGATTGCAGAGAAGACGGACGTAGAAGGCAGCATGTGATGGTGCCACGTGGTTGCATGTTTATTATAATCATGAAAAATAATATCGTGATGGTGATGTAGAAAATAATGCTTGTATATTTTGGGTCATCACCCGTCACAGGCGCCGGGAACAGGGACAATGTATTGAATGTGATGATAATGTGTGAGATTTTTTATACAAGAAAAAGAAATACTATAAAAAACACGATTTAGGTTTGTTAATTAATTATATAAACTGCAAGGGCTCGAATTTAATGAAATTAGGAAAATGTGTTTCTTGAAAATTCATTCGTTCATATTCCATATTCATATTCATTTAGAATATGTGAAAATTGTTTTTTAAATACCTTAAAAAATTAAAAAGAAAGCTAACTTATTTACAAAAATGGACATATATACCTATAGGATACGGATTCTGTGTCACCATAAAATACAATATAAGTTTCCTCTCTTGCATAAATATATTGATCAATTAGTATCGTGCGTGTACGTAATAATACTACTTTGAACTGCATGTTTTTTTTATATTGTTATTAATACGAGTCGTTTTGAATTTTTTTTTAAATTATAATTTTGATTAACTTGTTGATTTATAATCTCATTGACTTAATCCACTATTCAAGTCTAAATTAATTTTTTTGGTTAAAAAATAATTTTTTTTTATATTTTGAATCGTTTTGATGTGCTGATTTTAAAAATAATTTTTAAAAATAAAAAAAATATTATTTTAATACATTTCAGCACAAAAAACACTTTAAAAAACAATCACAATCATATTTTTAAACAGAAACTTAATATAAATCCTGTGATGATATTAGAGTATTTTAGGATTTTCCTAACCTAACGTCACATACAATGATAACATCTATTATAACATACTAGAGCGCACAAAAAAAAAAAAAAAAAAAAAAAAGTTAAAAAAAACTATAAAACATGTTTGAACGTGATCACGTGCCATGTGAGTGCATCAAATCTAATGGTACTACGTGGGGACAATGTTAGAGAACTAGATTTTGGAGGGAGGTGGTGAAATGGCAAAGTTGCCCGTAAGGTGAAGTGATTTTAGTAAGTTTTGTGAGGGTATTTAGGGCAAGTTCGGAAATGGGTCGGGGTTTCAATCAAAGGCACAGATCCATTCCAAGAGCCAAGTTGAGAGAGTGGCATCCCACACCTCTTTAAAACCTTCGGGAGACAAATTAAAATACAGGAGGAAGCAATGTATCTTATCCCATGCAATAAAAGCATGTGACATTGTTATGCAAAAGTACAAGTGTTTTAATACCTTTTTTTTTTGACACTGTACTAGATAGCTTCCATCACTGTCCAATGTGATTATTTTCACTAACCGTTGTAAATATATATTTTTAAAAAAATTAAAGGTTTTACATCATAGAAAGAGAATAAAAGGAAATCTCGACCGTGAATTCATAGGAATTTAAATGATGAAAGATAGAACCAAGAAAAAAATATCAATGAACAAATGAAAAAAAAATATCAGCAAACCCAGATGATCAAATTAAAAAAAAATCAAGATTATGGATCCAATGATGAAATAAAAAATAAATTAAAATTTGATAAAAATATCAAAAATAAAAATTTTAAACCAAAACATTGAGGGCCGAAAACTAAATACCATAAAATATTGAATTGAAGGGCCAAATTGAAAATTACTAAGTCCACATATTCACAAAAAAATCCAAAACAAAAATAAAAATCAAGTGAGTGAGGGCCAAGTTTGAAAATAAAAATAAAAATAAAATAAAATCGAGATACACCATTTAATGTTTAAAATACTTGACTTGATAAGTTGACTCGTAACTCAAGAAACCCGGGGCTTAGGCTAGCTTGGGTCTCAAAAGTAATATTTGGAACAAAACATAAAAAACATTGGGTGATTATATTTGATTCAAAAGTAAAAATCTTTATAAAATAAATAAATTAAACAAAGCCTGAAAAAATAAACTCTAGTAACACGTGTTTTTTTATTAAAAAGCTTTTAAGGGTATCATTGTCTTTTAACTGTGCAAATAAAATTGAAAATACATAAAACTTTATTGACAAAAAATCTATTTTCTTAGCTTTTAAGGGTGACGAAGTAATCTCATCGCATATAAGAAAACATAAATTTACTAAATTATCACCATCAATTGGCAAATAATATTTGATCCCTTGAAAAAGATAACTTTACCCTCATAACCAAGATAGTTATTCAGTGCATTGAAGGATAAACTGATTAATACATTACTTGAATCCACAATGTTTATTCTCACATGTTAGAGAAAAATGCAAAGCTCTTTTAGTGTCTTTTTGTAATTTATCTTTTTTTTTTCTAGTTTGAATTTAAAAATGAATTTTATTAATTTATAATTCTCATATTGTCAAAATCCTTGTTATTATTTGATTACAATTCAAAACTATTTTATTTTATTTTTAATTTTTATTAGAATTTAATACAGAATATAACAGTATAAACAAGCTAAAAGTTTTTTAATCTTTTATCAGTGTCACAATTTCATATTGGAATCGTATACATTAATTAGCAGAAATGTAGAATCGTATTACTATTACATGAACTGAATGGATTATTACTATGAAAGTGAATGTTTATCATGAAATTCTCTTGTAATATGATATTTTTAAACTAAAAGATTAATTTATTCGGATTTTTTTTCTCAATCCGATTAGCCAGAAATGACATTCTCTTCCGTATTTCTTTTTCCTTTTTTTGATAATTTATCTGGTCTATTTTTGGAGTAAATTTATTTCCCTTGTTAATTGGTTTTATATATAATTACTGAATTTTGGTTCAACTTAATAGGCTGGCTAGAGAAATTTTAGATCCGGAGCTTAACTTGAATTGAATTTATAATTAAATTAGATAAGATATTGACCTGATCAAATTTATTCATTCAACCCGGCCATATTTATAATAACTCAGTTGATTCATCGAAACTTAATCTAAAATATCAAGGTTAATGTTTTATAAAATAAGAAAAAGATGCTGGTGTTTAAATAAAATTAGTTTATTAGTATTGATTTTTTAACTATATGTGGGGTTGATTTGATAATCTAATAACATAAGGTAATTTTTAGATTAGTACCTAAATCGGGTGACAAGTAAGATTTTATACACATCATTTATACATATGATCTCCTCATTTGAATCCAAAACGATACAAGGGCTAATCTATCAGTATAAAGATATAAAAACACAAAATATATTTATTTATAGTATTTTTGGGGTTATAACAATTATTTTTTAAAATGTTTTTTGTTTAGAAATATATCAAAATAATATATTTTTTATTTTTTAAAATTTATTTTTGATATTAGTATATCAAAAAAAATAAAAAAATAATTTTTTAAATAAATTAAATTTTTTAAAAAACACAGACTCTTACTTGGCATAATAATGGCAAATGCAGTTTGTGTTTCTGAACTTCAATTTCCAATCTTTATGGATTTAATGCCGACATTATGTGAATGGGCTTGAAGAAGCCCAAGTTTTATTCTAACCCCTCTCGGCCTTGCTAAATAAATCTCTTTTCATCGATACAAAAATAAAATAAAATAAAACAATTCTGTTCCAAAAATGGTCACACATCTTTCTTAAAAAAAAAAAAAAGCGTGCCGTACATACCAATCGAAATCATACACCTGGAGAAAAGAAGCAATTATTAAGCTTGATGACACCAATCCATCTATTTTGAACCCAAATAAACCCTACCTGTGATAGGCTGGAGAATTACTCACAATCATCCAACTTGATCACTGGACAGAAAATTCAAATGCATAATATTAGCTCAATTATCCACATTTTAATGATCGAAAAATATTATGCCAAAAATAAATCACCTCACAAAAAATATATATATTTTTATAAAATATCGCTTCAATTAGCAGATTAAATTAAAAAATACAGAATAAATAATGTACTCTGGTCATGTATCTCTATATGAAAAAAAAAAAAAAAAACTTTACACAATAATTTGCCCTACCAAAGAACCACTGACGAAATTAGTAAACTGTCATCACTGGAGTTTTAAATGAATGAACGAAACATATGATTACGACGAAAAAAATTGTTGGTCATAATCATTTGGCTATACAAGGACTGATTTGGATGCATCCAGATTATTGAGTCGACAGGTTCCGAGTAGGACTTCTGGGAGCTCCTCCTCGGTGTTACCCTACAAGATTTTTCAGACAGGAAGTGTTAATGCTTCTGTTCCTGATGGTATGGTTTTAATCTTCACATCAGCACAGTTTTTGAAATCACTTGAAGATTTCGAAAACTCTTCGTTCAGTCTCATCACGCACATGCAGTTAATTACTTAGCTCGGAGGATGAGGATTTAGGAAGCTGGATAAAGATATAGAGAGATTAATATGTGTCACCTGAATCACAAATGCCATTTCTATGACCAGATGGTTCAGGTATCCAAGAACAAGGCTGACCACCCCTCTGGCTACAGTGGAAGATCCGACATCAATGTCGAGCTGAAATTCGGACATGTTTAGAGGTTGATCAACACGAAACTCAACCTGAAAACTATGGATGCAGAAAACTTTATTTGAAATCTACCTCCAAGTAGTTCTTCCCTCGAAAGTAATTCATTTCAAGTGCTTGACCCACTAAGCAAGCTTTCTTACCAACACTCTGCTTGACTATCCATGATCCCTGCGAAATCACAAACAATGCAAGAATTTAAGCGGCATGATCTGTGTGATATTCTATGAATACAGCTAACTCAAGCTTTGTTACTTACCTTAGAAATATAAGGTATGAGCTTAAATCTTGAATTCCTAAAGGCATCATCACCATTGACAAAACTGTGGAGCAAGGGAGTTTCTTCCAGAGGAGTTTTTAACATATAATACAGTGCAAGGGTATGCTGGGTTACACCGGGAACCTGATTCATGGTCAAATATCATATAATCTGTCTCTTGAAGATGAGATTCATCATCAGCATTTACATTAACTTAAATTAACCTGTATATTGACAATGAAGAAGAATTCTGGTCGACCTTGTGCTGCAAACTTCTGCATGAATCCAATAACAATTGATTGCATGAAGAAATTTGCATTTCCAACAATAGGTCATCCTTTATTTATTTATTTATTTATTCTTATAGGAAGATATATGCACACAGTTCATAGAGATGGTTGATATCAAACCTGAACAATACTCTCAGCACGGCTTCCAAGATCATCTTCTCGACGGTCGGATCTTAGCCAGTCGGCACCAACCATTTGCATTAATGTACCTGTTGCCTTGATCTGGAGAAAATAAAATGCTTAAACATGAAATTTAGAAAAAAAAGGTGGAGGTTCTAAATAACTGAATTAGCTAGAATTTAAGGCACCTTCAGATTGTCTTTGAAATAATTTTCTCCACGAATCAGAAAGGTAGTAGGATCAGCAGTAGCCCAACTGCATGGTAAAGAACAGGCTGAGTCCTTTTGAAGAGTATTTCCAAAGGATGTCGCTACGTTTTCTTCTTTAGCCAACTCTTGAAAGTCCATGTAACCCTTCTTCTGAACTGCAGCAGAGACAAGTTTTGAGGGATTTGTTTTACCAGAACACAATAAATCAGTGATTCATACCATCCTCCATTCAACAGTCAACTTAAAATTGATAACTTTGGCTACCACGACCGGACTAACCTGCAAGGTCATGTAATTTCTTCACAAAGACAGCCGCAGATGATAATCTGGGCTGGGACATGTTCTGCACAATTGGATGCCCAAAAAGTCAGAGAACAAAAGGTTGCAGCTCTTTATCATAATTTATCTCTTACATGTACAGAGAAGAAAAACCCAAGCAAGTATCGACATCAACTTCTGAAGTTCGTGATACGAAACGCAAAACAGAAGTCTTTTAAAAAGTCTGGTTAAACTACATTTTGGAAAGCGTAGACTCAATCATGGAGTTTAGTAAATACCGAAGCAGGCCATTCTTGACTCACTTCAGGAAACCAGCCATTCTCCAAATGGTCAAAAGCTATCACTTCACCAGAATCAGGCACATCAAAGAATTCATCAGAGGCATCATTCAGGCTCATTAAACTTCTGCGCCCTGAAGTTGTTTTTTCTGCCTCGTCTTCCTCTAAATCAGCATTCAGTTCGAACTTCTGTTGGCTTTTATCTTCCGATTTAATATCCTCCACTTCATCCTGGGGCAACATTATTTTTACTTCCGAGTCCGCAGAAGAGAAATCAGATGGATAATTGCCGGCTTTGGCTTGGAACATCTCCCTCAGTGCTGCAAAATGCAACAACAGAGATGGTGATTTAATAAAGTAAACTTTCAGTTCATAAAGCTAAAATGTACCGCAGGTGAAGTTCCCTAATCAGTAGAATAGAAGGTACCCGCAAGTCTTTCAAGCATGCGGATGGTTATAGATCTTCCAGATGGTTGACGCAAATATACTTTCCAAAACTTCCAATTAACTGCAAGCATGTGTTTTACAAGTGATTCCCTTCCTTTATTCACAGGAGTTATTACGTACCCTCCACCTGCAGGTTTGTCAGAAATTAATACACATTTAGGAAAGGTATGGCATGAAGGATAACAAGTCAACACAACCAACTGGAACTCACAGATAAACAGAAAAAAAATAGATATATAGTGAAATGGAGATAGTAGGAAATAAGCAAAAGTCACCATGAACAAAAAGCCTCACATCAAAAGCCATACGTCATCTAAGCTGAAATATCCTCAAAATTAATCTTTACTTTATATAATTGCTGGAAGAACCGGCAAAGAATAGTGAGAGATGCAAATTAACAATCCTGATTGAAATTCTTGTCTTTCCCGTTCATGGCGGGGTCAATTGGCAGCATTAATAAGTAAATTAACACTTTAAATTTCCAGAAGCAAAGCATACATTACTTTTAAGGCAAGCTCGAACATATCCATTTTGTGGAGGACACTTCTTGTGAATCACAGAATGGTATAGAATTACTGTGAAAAAACCAGATAAAATGTTAGGGCCAAATAACAAAGGCTGCAGCTTGTTGACATCATACGCCTTCTTGATATTGTATCGATTTTCTGAAAAAAATTATGAAATATTACCATATGTTCCATCTTCCTCTCTTCTCCAATATCGTCGCAACAAAAAATCTCTACGCATCATCCCCCTGCAAAGAAGTTACGAGTCAATGAGAACATATAATAGAAGTAAGTAAACTTTTCAAATGTCTTTATCTAACCAGGGTAACCAATTGCTGTATAACTTCGCGTGAAGAATATCTGTGTGACCATCAAGGTGCTCAACCACACTGCCTCGGTAAAAACAGAAGTCCCATCTGCAAGACAGATGACAATTCAGCCTCTGGAATGTTACGAAAAATTAATTTAAATGCTCATCCGATCTAAAACCAAAAACAGCAGACAAGGGTTGAACAAAGGAAGTGGTGCATGTAGTATAAGAATCATAATTAAGTTCCCCGTGTTGCTTTCCTCAGAAACCCCAGAACTTTGAAGACTATTATCTTGTCTCTAAGCTCATATAAAACCAGACGTGATAGATATTCTCATAGAAGTTATAATAGGAAGTCACAATATATATATATATCTTAAACATTCAGGATGAAATTGTAATAAAGCATGCTTCCAATTCCACTTTTAAGAAGATAAGAGGCAACATTCCAGCAATCTTACTCTGATCTCGAGGCACCAAGAGACATAAGAGTATGGAAAATGGCTTCTGGAGTCCCATTAAGCACACCAACTGCCATTATAGCTGGGTGATCATCCCAATGCTGAGAAAAAAAAAATCTTTAGCTGAAGAAGTGAAGTGCTGCTATCCATAATCACCAGGCAATGAAAGAGTGCTTCAACTTACCCTCCCACGAGAATCCCAATCTTTTGCTTCTTTGAAGAGACGCAATCCTGAATTTGCAACAAGGTTTAAGCAAATAAGATCATCCCATGAATACTAGATTAAAAATGTAAGTCTTACCATTCTGACAACCAAATATTTTCCATGGTGACGGCGCAATTACATCAGATGTCACTGCCTCATTATGCAAGAATGAGTAATAATCTATGGATCTTTGGCGGTGAGCCCTCTTTGCACTGCCAAATCTGTTGAAGCAACCTTGGATTATTGTGTGGAAAGAAATCTAAAACTTCAAAATATTGCTACTTGGAAGATTGAAGCTTACTAAGAATTCCAAATGACCATATCTTGTTTTGGTAACGCGTTTGAAATCGTGTTTTTAAAATTTTTTTATTTATTTATTTTATTAAAATAATTTTTTAATATTTTTGGATCGTTTTAATATGCTGATATCAAAATTAATTTAAAAAAAATAAAAAAAATATTATTCTAATATATTTTCAAACAAAAAACATTTTAAAAAAAATCGTTACTACAACTAACAAACACCCAGATAAAAAAGTGTACATGGGGAGAGTTCCAAATCTTCAAATGGTTGAATTCATAGTAATTACATTTCAAGAATCAAATCATGAAAGTATTACGAGTCTCTTCTCTTAGATGATCAGTAAGCATAGAAGAATAGAATCTGATAACAAATGCAGGCCTTCTGCAAGCAGCAATGTATAGTTGTATACCTCTACGCTCCACAGTAATGGAGATTGAGTCAAAATCGCTAGCACAAGCCTATAGCTTGAAATTGCACATATGTCTAGTGTTTATTGATGTCGGGAAGAAATAAGATGCAAAATTGGAAAATAAAAATTACGAACATAACAAAATCAAATGAAAAGGTTCTGTTTCATGAACTTGTCTTGGCAGAGCCTGACATACCTTGAAGGTAGCCAGTTCTTCTTAGAAAAAGACATGAACTCCTTTTCTGGATTTGGGCACTCCTGGAAAACATAATCAAACGTGAGGTTTTCATCACCAGATAAACCATTGAAATGGTTTATTACAAGTTAACAGTAAAAAACCTTCAAGACAGCATTCTGCAAGGAACGAATCCATCTTCCTGCATCTTCTGAACCACTTGCTCCCAACTATAAAAGAAGTGTTTGTTAGAGCTTGCGTTACACAAATTTATAAATCAAATAGAATGAAATCGCTTGGAATTTGCTGCACCTTAAGATGATCATTTTCGTTTAAAATATTGTAAAGCGCGAAAATGAAGAAGACCTGCAAGTTGCAAACAATTACTTGTGCTTGGAAAATAAAACCCGTCCCTTGCAGGGCCATGAAGAATTTCATCCATCATGGATTAGAAAAACAGAAACTATGAAAACAAAGGGCATACTTTCCGATTGATGCTTTCTCTTCCGTTATCTGTGATGCGAATGTAGGAGTCTATTTTTGCACTTCTAAGTGGCTCCTGAAATATAAATTTTCAGTTAGGCCTTTTGCGTTATTATCAGAGATAATCAAATCATCTGATTGAAATTGCAAAAGGACTTAACAGCATCCTATAGATGAAGCTGATAAAAGATGTTGAAATGGAAGCATATCATGTCATTTATTTTGTTTTCCTTTCAAAACTATAGTTCTTCAGCATGGAGGATTATTTTCGAACAAGAATTACTGCACCAACATGACTGCATCTACAGAAACACATCTTTAATAGGTTATCATCAGATCATAATCATCTCAGAGTCCTAGATTTGAACGACTTCTAGCCCAATCATCTCAGATTCCTAGATTTGAACGACTTCTAGCCCCTTCAGCTTTCCAGGATTTCCATTCTTGTGATGTTCACTTCAGGGCTTCACCATAAGGAATGTTCTATCAAAATCTTCTCCTATCATTAATCAAAGCAGAAGCTATGGTTTGACAGACGATTCTACCATCAGCAAAACTTTGAACCTATATATCTTATCCTGATTTAAATTGAAGTCAACAAATAAGTTACAACTCAACTCAACACCCTGCATATTTGGCATGATGTCACCCTCTAACTCGTTAATAGTACAGGTATTTAATGCGAGAGATCAAATATAAAAAAGGTGCCCTTCTTCCATTCCCAGCAAGGCATAACATTTTCAGAAAGATAGGCTTTTCACCCCACCATTGATTTAATATTATAAACCACTTGAAAAACTTTCACTTCCTCACCTTTTGTTCTTCTAGGAAAGATAAAATCATATCCAGGAATCAATAGTAAAGTGGATAGATTCTGAAATATTTGATGCCGAAAGCAAAATCATGAATCCACATCAGTAGATAAAAATTTCAGATAAGGAAGAATCCATTTTCAGTTACCATTTAGATTATAAAAGTCCAAAAATCATACAGGCGTACAAATCAATATCATAATCAAACAAACATCCACACCCCCGCACACACACACCCCTTCAAAATACAAAAACAGATTCTGCTTGAGAAAATCAAGGGCACATTCAAACCTTTTCTCAACCCTATCCAATTCCCATTTATACCAATAAAAAAGACAAGAACTGGAAAATAAAAAGAAATCTATACCAAATAAACATCTATCTGCCTGCATCCTTTTACATTGTGAGTTGATCAGAATTTCAAATGAAGAAACACAACAGAAACAAACGAAACAAGAAGTTACCTCTTCCTGTGAAATGGGCTTTGTCTTATAGCATCTGAGGTAGTTTTCTTGAAGAATGAAGTACCTTCTGCGTGAAAACTGTAAACCAAACCTATGGGACCTGATGATAAACAACCACCCTTCCATTTTGCCATCATTTGGAGGCACACCCATTTCAGCAAACCACACAAAAAAGTTAACTCACCGTTCAAAAACCTTCTCAACAATGTTTCATATTACCTTTTCTTCTAGTTTTTGTGCTATGTTGCTGAAATGGCTATGTAAAAATCTTGTACAAGGATAATACGCAACTCTTTTTACGTGCAGAAGTTTTTTATATATATAAATAAAAATATATAAGCATGTATATGATGCTGATCCTCTGATCCCACCTTAGGGAATCAGAGAATCAAATTGTCAGTCTCTTACAAATCTTTCAGAGAATTCTTCCCTTTTGATTCTTTTCCGGTCCCCTTCCAAGTTTTTCCATTTTCCTATTTCCAAATTAACTATTATTGGGGTTGACAGAGCAATTGAATAGTTTCTTCGACCAAGTTATTGTCATGCTAAAATTACTATATTACCCCTTAACCATTTTTTCATTTATAAAAGAAAATGTGAAACGTTGGTTTTTATAATTACTTTTTATTTTTAAATAATATCATTTATAGATGGGATATGGACATAACTAGTGGATTTTACATAATGATCTCATTTTTTTTCTGATGAAAAATGTTAATTTTTTTTTTAGTGTTTTAAATTGATATGTTAATATAATAAATAAATTTTAAAAAATTAAAAAATATTATTACTGAAAAACACTTTAAATAATAATTACTAATACAACGCCAAACCATCAAGTGATTTGAAAGAAAAGGTATTAAATTGAATATTATGAAAATAATATTTGCCAATCACGTTTCAGTTGCATCTGTGATGTGGCTTTGTTGACTATGGTATCATGGTGTTTAAGGTTTTAAAGACATGGCGTGTCTTCTTGGAATGATTTCTGGACTTTTAGCCTGCCATTTGCACAGTACAGTCAGTGCCTTATGAATTTCTTACAATCATGATTTTAATTGTTTCTTTTCTCGTTCAAATATATATATATATATATATATTGTGCCCTGAGAAAGGGGCAGTATGGTAAAATCAAATATGCATGATGCGTCATTTTTACCTCGAAGTTCAAATTGCAGATGTATGCGAGGCGGACAACCTTTGAAGACACACATGAATGCAGAAATGAGCTGTAACTAATTACCAATCACCTATTGTTTTTGCAACTGATCATGATTATTTGTAGTTTTATTCTGTTTTTTCTGGGAAAGAAATTAGATGTATTTGCGAGGAAAAAGCATGACCGTCTTAGCTAGTCAAACAAAATATATACTGTTTTTTTTTTTTTTTTTACCTTAAAATAAGATGTTTAGACTGTAGAATCATCCAAGTGGATGGTGACCATTCTTTTGATTCCTTCCTGTCCTTCCAAAGATTACCAAAAATCAATGTACTGCCTCTCTGTCTTTTCTCTCTCAACTTATACAATGTCAGACAAAATACCATCTCTCCCCCATCATCTAAAAACAAAAGGCAAGTTCATCATCACAGTGGCGATTCTCAGCATAGATTTTGACCATAATTACCGTGAATTATGCCAACTGAACCATGGAGTCAAACCACCTGCCGACCTGCGACTACTCTAAGTTTGTTCCATGGGATAAATTTATGGTTCCTTTCAGGGTTGTTCAAAAACTATGCTGAGAAATCTCGAGAGTATAACTCAACAAGTCAGATTTTGAATTTGTTTTCTAAAGATCACTAGTTTGAATCTCATAAATCTTAAGGCTACTAGAAACTTGCATGATCGTTAACTTCAGGGCCCGTAGAATTAATTTAGATACATGCAAATTAGCCCGAACACTCACATTAATCTTAAAAAAAACAAAAACTATGCCGCGATCAAGTTTCCCACGTTGTCTTTACCTGCATGACCTATGAAGAACACGATTTCTTTAGTTTTCGAGGATACTGCAATGTTACAACTGCTCAAGAAATTCATGCTTTAAGCTATTCGATATATCATGCGATCTTCGCAGACACTTCATGTTCATCATCAACTTTGCAGCCACATAAATTGTATTTATGAAAAACATTTTCTTAATAATGCTCTTATGATTCAAACTAAATTTATTTATTTACCATTTGGACTCAACTTTTGCACTAAATTCGTTGATTAGACGCACATGATAAAAAATAATCAATACAAGCAAATAGCCTCTGGCTCTTGGGTCAACTGAGGCATCGTAGCATCTTGAAATTATGCCGAACTCGTCTCCATCCAGAGGGCAACAGCATTTCTCAACCGTTCTTTTAAATTTAGATATCCAAGCACGAAAGAGTTCTTACATCATTAGAAGAAATGTTGTCGGAATCTAAGCTCCATGAGTTGCTAATTAATTATAGTTTCTTAAGCTTCAAGACTACTAGCATCTACTAACTTGATTTTATAACCTAACCCATCAGGCATCAGTTAGCTTGACCTGAAAAACATCTTTTTTTTTTTGTTATCTTTATACACCCATTGCCTAACCTCTACCCCTCCCTCCCCTTCTCCCTTGTCTTGATAAAGACATGAAATGACAGATTCGCATTTCAAGAAGAGACATGCTGTTTCTTGCCAGAGTGAATAAACATGAGATGGAAGCTACTCATTGAAGCCTATCAAGTAACTAATGCGGCAAGTTACTTCGCCTAGTTGGAGGAAATATTAGACTAGCTTACATGTCCTTTTCTGGCTTGAATGACCCATGAAGAGCCGGCAAAGCAAATAGAAGAGAAAATCCGTCTCATCTTGTTGCACTTATCTCACCACAAAGTGCCCCCTTACGGCTGTCCTTGCTTGCCCCAATCCTTGTTCACTAGAGTTGACGAGGTCTGGTAGCGCTGAAGTTCTTTGTCACCCTATTATTTATTTATTTTCTCTGTTACTTGAAAGATTTTGACTAAACCCAATTTCACCCAGTAGTTCATCTACTTGTAGGTGTTTTGACACGATCCGAATAAGACAGCTACTTTTGGAGAAAATGCAAAGCACAGCTAAACTGTCAACAACCCCAGATCCACTTGTGCTTTCTTCATGCTCAATTAGGAGAACATGGACAAGCAGATGAATTTAGAGACAACATAGTTGACTAGCCCTGAAAAGGATCATGGCTTCCACTTCCCTGCAAGGTTGCAACTTTTATCAATTCGAGCAGGTCGTCTTACAAAGGATTGACGATGAAAACTGAATCCATTTGATACGGGAAGCCCCATACTTGGGCATTACTCTCTTGGGAGTTATAGTTGCTCAAACAACGTGTTTACGAAACTTCAAGTTGAGGTCAAAATGATATTACCAAGTTTCTAGCCAAATCCCAATTCCCAGCCATGATTTTTAGGGGGGAAAAAAAGAAAAAGGAAACAGGTTGCCTCCCCTGTCAAACCACCGCAAAATTCTTATATTTTCATGTGTGAAGGGTCCGTTTGTCTAAGCGTTTACAACTGTGTTTGTTATGTAACAGTGAAAATCTAGTGTTTGGTTATGAAATCAACTGTAATTTTTGTATGTGAACCCTACCATTAACTGCATCAAAAATATTGTTTTGTTGAAGCAGAAATTATCCGCTTCTCTCGTCGCGTTCCTGCCTTTCTGCTGCATGCGCACATCCTGCTAATTAATTAGCCTGTTAATTAGCAGGAATAGTGCAGCTTGCTGCACTGTTCGCGTGCTGCACTATTCCCGCCGAACCGGTTCCGGTCCAAAATTTAAAATGTATTTAAACAGGTTTGATCTAGTAAAATAAAAAATAAAAAATATTTTTTATTTTTTTAGTTGTATTTTATTCAAAAAACTAGTGTTTAACATTATTCAATGGAACTACATAAATTAAACAAAGATCGCTTAATGACGTAGCATTTGCAGAATTTAATCGCAATTTCAATTTTGTTCCTGATTATATTTTATCTGATGTTGTTGCGTGCTTAAGAAACCAAAAAAACTGTAGTCTTTGTCGGATGTATTTCATACGTGATGGAATTGTAGATATTATAATGGAACAATAAAAAATATTTTATATAAAGTATTATTTATTTTATGATGTAATAGCAATAGTTAAATCTATAACATTTAAATTAAAAAACATCAATATTAATATATAATTTTTTAAATTATTTTATAACCTCAATTTCAAAAGCATTCTTAACCAAACACATTAAACTACTTTTTGTTCAACCTCAATTCTAACCACAGTTTTAACCAAACACCTATTTTTTCAAACTAAACTCAACTAAAAATACTTTTTATAAAACAACTTTTTTCAAACCATAACCATAACAGCTACCGCGATACCAAACACTCAAGAAATACTGTTCAATGGCACCCCACAAAGGGTGGAGTGAAAGTTAAATCCTGCTACTTGAGAAGAAAATTTTCAAGTTAAAAACTACTTTCACTGCAGAAAATCTAAAAGGTCTACAAGTAGCCCAAAATGGTCCCTGATGGGCCCCAGATTCTGACCTGCTCAATTCATGATTAAACAAGTAATGCCGAAACCCTTCTCATGGCAGAATGAGCATATCAATGTCAAAAACTGGTACATACATCACTAATAAGTTGCATAATCTGGCCTTTCTGGAGCATTTGTTACTTGCGTATGGAAAGATCAATGTGTAGATAAGCTAAACAAGCCATGAAAAACAAGAAAAATACAGATGCCAACATCAATGGTTCTGCTAGCATAAATATAGGTTTGAAAGTGTAGTAAACCTGCAAGCACAAGACAAATGTTACTAAGCTTTCACAAATACGGGAATCAAAGGGGGTGTTTTGTACGAGAAAATCAAAATGGAAATTACTTAATATTGTCGTGGAACATTACAATTCATGCAAGTCACAGGCATATTACTAATTTGACAGAGTCAGCCAAGCATTTCGAATCCCAAAATTCATACCACCAAAGAGATCTTCCACAACTCTAAATGAAGCCATAACCAATGTGGGCAAAGCATAACAGTCATTATAAGTAGAAATATATAGTACTATCCTGGAGCACATAATCATGCAGTTTAAAAACTCTCAACTGTTCAAATTTAAAATCTTATTTTTTCAGGAATCATGAAGCTTGCTTAGAAAACTTACACAATCCACAACATTGCAGAGGCAAATAGCACTCAAGTAGAGTTGGTGCAGTTAGTATCTGGTGCAATCCTCAACAATTCTTATTTTCATAACCAAAAATCAGCATCCATAAATAAGCGAAATGATTGCATCTAAAACTGCCTAAATCTAGTCCTAAAAAGGTGACATTGATTGGTATTTAATTGCCATTCGAAACCTAGCTATTACGACCCTTCATTTGATACCTAGGAAAATCAAAACTGAGATACAAGGGCAGTAACACATTGATGTTCAAGGGAAGTGCAAATCACCTGGAAAGGAGTAATGTGCTCAGGAACTACATTTTTATTCTCCAGAACCAGAACGGTCCTCCCAACAACATCAAGGTATGAATATTTGGTCTGCACAAAATCCAAACATAGAAGACATCTCAGTTCAAAGTGAACAAATTTCCAAAAATATAAACACACACATTGGTGCCTTTATGTCACAACAAAGCAAAGCACCAAGCTCAATTTTATAGATCGAATACTTCTTACAAGGGGGGAGCTAAATATCATTCCAGTTTTTTATACTAAAAATTTTATGCAATTTTCTTGTTATTGTTTATTTATACTACATAATATGAAATATGTTAACAATGTACCTACAAACTTGTTAAACTTTAAGAGTAATATTTTGAGTTGTGCAGGGATTAGTACCTCTAGACGCTGCTCCACTGGAAAAGGAACAACAGCTGAAGGGTCTTTTGATCCCTCTGGTAGCACAACCTGAAATAAAACATCTTCTGGCATTAGCACGTGGAAAACATGACTGAAGCAACTAATGGACAAACATCAGACAACAGCATCATGAATGCAAATGATCAATAGAAGCAAACCCACTTTGATGGTCAACTTGTCCACAACAGTCTCTGCAAGAGGACAGCCGAAGCTGAAGTTGAGGTAACGCTTGCCATCAGGTGACTCAAAAAGGAAGTCTTCCAGTGGTAGCCCATATCCAATAACAAAAGTAGCCTTCCAACCTCCAAATAAAGGATACCGTGGTTCGATTTCAAGTTCCGACTGTTTAAAATGTGTCGAGTCAGCACATAGGAAAATGAAAACTGTAGTCCCTAAAATAACAGAGTACCATTTTTCCTCAATTTTAAGCATTCCCATATCTCTCCTTCAATCAATATATAACCATAGTTCCATTACAATGCAGGTATATAACTAGAAAACTGGGGCAATACCTTACGGTTATCTGAACGTAAATGTGATGATGAGATGTTTCCAATGTCATCCCGATAATACACAGAGTGCACCCTAGGTGGTAGACTTGCTAGAAGGTGTTTGAAGGAAGATGTGCCACTAAAAGATGGCCTAGATTGATACTCAACTCTGCCAGAAGGATGTCTCAAAAGATGAGATTAAAATGATCTAATTACAGAAATGAAACACGTATGAAAAGGAAAAAGCAGTCATATAAACTATGTGTTTACAGTTTTAGCTTCATCAAATGGCCGACTGCTGACCATGGTCCTTGAAATAAGAAAGGTACACAAAAATTATTTAGATCAGAAATAGGTTAGAAAATCATTTGCTATGCGTTATCCATACAGGTATTTGCTGATGTGCAATTATGCTGATCGTTTTGTGTTCCATTGTGGCCTCAATTCAAAGGTAGGTAATTGAAAAAAAAGAAGAGAACAGGGGGCGGGGGGTGCAGCAAACTGGATGAATATGAAGGGAGGGAAAAACAGACACAATTCCAACCTGGAAAACACGCCTTTGTGTCGAGCACCAGCATGGACCAATTTGTAATGCTCTGTTATTTGAAGGTTGCCCCAGTGAGATATCTCTACTTCTCTTAAAAGCTCTTCAACAACAGCAAATGGGCTGTTATTCTCAAGATGAACAATTACTGGAGAAAATGAATATGGAGGATGATCTTCATATGGTCCATACTTTAGTTCTCTACCAGCAAGCTTGGTGGGTTCCACTCTTGTAAATGATTCCACTTTTGTACTTGGTGTCTTAAGAAAAGTAGTTTGCTGCTTAACATGATATGGTGACAGTATTAATGCGCTGTCACGGAAATATACTAATTGTGATTCCGATTGGCTTATCTCTGCTGGGAAAGGTTCCAGAGAATGTGTTAATATATAAAGCACTTCCAGAGTTGCAGTTTCACCTGAACTTAACGGATTAAGCAAAGATATACTGAAATATTTAGTTCCATTTGGCGCATCGGGTAGCTCTGTTGGGTTTACATCAAGATGAACATAACTTTTCTTCTTCTTCTTGCCTATAGCTGCTTGTGCTTTGACAAGTGCTAGATGATCAGCTTGAGCAGGTGCAAATGCAAGAACGATTTCTGAAGCAGGGGTTGTCCCGACATTCTCAACCTGAATCAAATTCGTACTTGTATCCATAAAAAGGAGAAACACAAACACAAAAGAACTTCCTATCTGCAATGCACATATCTCCACACGTGAATATACTAGCCAAAATCCTTAGATATTTTTTGACCCAATTGTAGACTTTATAATCATTCACACTCAACTCTTTCTATATGATCAAAGGTTGACGGACCATTTGACCACATACAAACCATCAAGATGGCAAGTACCGTGTAGGAAATTGGATCACGGTTTGCAACTATTGCACAAATATAGAGTGTTTGCACCTACGACATTTACCTCATTCACATAACTCGAAGCAAACCGTTAGTCACCATGCCAGAAGGTTTTGAGCTAATGTTCTATCATTGAATTTTAAGCTAGAATATCAAAATCTGATTTCTGCGCCGTGAAAGCTTGCAAATTTCAAGAACCAAGGACAGATTTAATCCCCAAAATTAAATTTTTTTGCAAATTCTTCATAAACCCATCTGTTTGATTATATATAAAAAAAAGAATCAAACAAAGCAATGTAAAAAATGGCATACCTTTAAAGTCAAGAAGACCTTAACAATATGTGAACTCAAGTCAATCTGCACCAATTATCACACAAACAAACAAAAAAGAAGTCATGAAATATACCATCTTCTTCCTCTTAAGTTTGTATTTTTGAAATTGAGCGAAGAGACGTGGCTGTTCTTACTCTACGTTCAGCGTTAAGGATTTGGATCTGGTTAGTTGAGGATGCAGCGGAAATTGTGAGAAATGTGAGGATCAAGAAAGGTAGAGTGAGTCCCGCTGCTTCCATGGATGTTGAACTCGCCATGTCTTGTAAACTGTCAAGTCCTCTTCTGTCTTTGCTTCTACCAGTTACGAGATATAAATGGCAGTGGCGATGGAGGACAGGAGAGGGCACATTTGGGCTTTTTGAACAGACAAGACAGACAGACAGAGAAGCGTTGGGCCTTCGGCTTTGTTACGTGGAGCAAGGGATGCCAATATGGGCCTTAACGGATACTAGTCTGGACCCATCCGAAGAAGGAAAACCCTAATTTCGCCTCTCGAACCCCCAATCCTGACTGGGCTGGTATACTGAGGAATCATTAGTTGTTCATTGAGTGGGTGTTAGCTGTCTCGAGCGCGAGTGGCTGATTTCACATGAATCTAATAACAATTCTTAATCCAATATTTTTCTTAAATACAAATTTATTTAAATTATAAATTATATAAATTTAACAAATTATAAATCTAAATAAATAAAATACCATGTATATTTTTATATTGTATTTTCTATAAGTTAAAATTGGAGATTTAATATTAAAAAAGTAAGTTTTGAAGATAAAATGTTAAGATGATCTTTGAGGTGATAGGAGTAAAAGAAATTATTAAGAATAATAATGGTTCCAAAAAAAAATCAGATTAAATTTGATTTGTATATTTTTTAAAGTATGTTTTAAATTGTTTTTTATTTAAAAAAAATATCAAATTAATGTGTATTTTTGGAAGATTTGAACATGCTATTGTCAAAAATTAAAAAAAAAATCTATTTTTTTATTTTATTTTAATACATCTTCAATTAAAAAAAAATACTATTAAAATGCTATATAATATTAAACACTTATTTACGAGTCCAAAAAAAAAGAGAGTAAACAAAGTACTTTTTTCCCCCATGAAAGATCCTTTATCCCAAAGTCCCATATCGCAAGGCTCAAAGTTGAAATGTTAACTCTTAAATTTCTTAATCTTGCAATTTCACTTCGCACTCCTCCAAACATTTCTACTTACGTTAGGTGATTATTTTGTTTCCAAATAACATCATTTGTCTGTTTTTATGCTAATAAAATTGCAGGTAAAAATTCAATAATGCTCTGTTTGGCTCTTAAGGAAATCAATCGTGGTAAATAGAAGTGCTAGGACAATTCTTTTGATACCATGAGCTATTAAATTGGAGATAATTTCCAGAATGAATAGTAACAACAAACGAAGCATGCTTTAAATGCAAAATGTTTATTGCCTCTCTAGTACTAACGTAAGAAAACAGGAAGTGCTTATAAAGGATGACCGAAACAAACTCTGCTTGTAAAAGCAGCAACCGATTCTGCTCCTGGATTTTTCCCTTGGACTCGGGACTCTTTGTTTACTCTAAATCTTTATTGTTTTTTACTTTGTTACCCGAAAAGCTGCAAAATTTATCAACAAAGACCAAAGCCCACATTTTGTTTTCCACTCGTTTCCCTTTCCATCCTATCAGGATTCAGAAATCACCTTTTCCATCGCCTTTTCTCATTAAAGATTGTTTCTTTGATATTTCCATCAGAAAAAGATTGTTGCTTTGACAACGTTTGTAATAGCTTAGGCTATACATGGCTTGCATGAAGCTGGGATCAAAATCAGAAGTCTTTCATCTCGATGGCCATACCTGGTCTGTCACTCTTTTCTTTACATATATATTTGTATATCTGTGTGTGGATGAATGTGATGTATTTGATTATGGTTAAGGACTGGCTGCAATGATGATCTGAGAATGTGGGTTTTTGTCAAGGTTGGAAATCATATAATGGGTTTATTTTGTTTTTATGTTGAGATGAGTTTTTGGGTTGATTATGACAGTGTTAAATGAAAATTAACGTGTGCTTGTTGTGCGTTTATAACGGCTTATTATGTTCGAGAAATGTGTGTGTAAAGATGATTATTTACAATGATCACTGGCATTATGCAGTGGTTTTGATGTAGTCAATATAATGATAACTGGTATCAGATGAATAAGTGGGGTCTTTCCCCTTTTCAGTTCTGAGGTGAAAATTTTAGAGGAGTCATTTCTAATTACCGTGTGCAGTATCGATTGGATTTACTTTCACCTGCTTTTGGATTACAAAAAGGATTATTCAGGCATTGTATCATTAATGGATGCTAATTTTTTTTATGAAGAGCGCATGTATAAACTCACTTGATATCTAACTGTACTTCTATGTGTACAGAGTTTGCTTAGAGATTTCCATCTGCATTTTAAATAAAACCAGAATGTGCTTTGGTGCAGGCTTTGCTCAACCGGGCTTCAAAGTGATGTCATTATTGAAATTGGGGACATGTCTTTCCATCTCCACAAGGTGTGTGTTACATGGCCAAACTGTACTTTTATTCTATCACCTGATTACCAAAATTTGTTGTGTTATATAAACACCATACTCAAAGGCTTGCTTCAAGGTTCAATCCGAGGTGACATTCGAAGCATGCTCCTTTAAGAGCAACATTAAGCCTGGAAGTGCATGTCTCATACCTTATGGTTCACCTTGTGTCCGACCTTTGCAAATAGACTAGAAATTAACTAGAATGGCATGCTCACACCAAGTTATTATTTCGTCAACTATTTAATAAAACAGACCATACTTGAAGCAGACTATACTGGAAGTTTTTGGGGAAATCCTGCTATTTGGAAAGCTTGAAAATGCGCACCTTTTTTTTATCAAAGAAAAGTGTGTACTTGATCATTGTTGGTTCTTCCAATTAATTAGAGAAAAGTTAGTCGGCATTAATTTTTTTAGTTATCTCCTATAACTACAGGTTAGCTAAAGGATTTCATACTGGCATTTAATCTTATTTGTTTTCTTATACGACAATTTCATCTGTCGTGTTCTGATTTTGGAAGATATTGCTTCCGTGTGCTGAATTAGCTCATTTCACCTCAAAATATTTAGGATATCATGGATCAAAACTAGATTTAGCAATGATAATATCTTTTATACCTTTTTCTTTGTTGTTTATGAAAATTTTAATGAATGGAGTTAGTAAAATGGAAAGAATTTTTGGAAGCAATTATCTCCATCCTGTTATTATTTCTTCGATTGTTTCCTCTATGCTTCTTATTCTCAGATATAATGATACGACTCTTACGCCTTGGCCTTGGTGTGCTCTAACATTCATCGGGGAAGAACAAAAGGCTTCTCCTCTGCCTAGCTAATTAAAACTGTGGTAGATAGGGATAAAATACCTGCTAGTATCCACTTTTATGATTTTATTTACTTACTATTGAGCTGAGTTCTCTCTTTTATCTCCTGCAGTTTCCATTGCTCTCCAGAAGTGAAGTACTAGAAAATCTTATTGGAGAGCATTCTAGCGAGGACGAGAAAAGGTGTGTTCTACAACTTCATGATGTACCTGGTGGAGCCAAAACCTTCTTGCTTGCTGCCAAATTCTGCTATGGTATAAAAATGGAACTCACTGCATTGAATGTAGTTAGTCTCAGATGTGCCGCTGAGTATCTTGGAATGAGTGAAGACTATGGGGAGGAAAACCTCATCACACAAACAGAAAATTTTCTCAATGAAGTATTTGGCAGCTGGACAGACTCCCTTAAAGCTCTTGAAACCTGCGAAGAGGTTCCTCTACTAGCAGAAGAGCTTCATATTGTTTCGAGATGCATAAATTCCCTGGCAATGAAAGCTTGCGCAGATCCAAGTTTGTTCAGTTGGCCCATGCAAGGAGGCAGCGACATTAGGAACCCAGATGGCACTGTAATCTGGAATGGAATACGTACTTCAGCCAAGCCGCATCCTGTGGGTGAGGATTGGTGGTATGAGGATGTTTCCTTCCTTAGATTACCTCTGTACAAAAGGCTAATTCTGGAAGTTGGTTCAAATGGTATGAATCCAGGGAGGGTTGCTGGGGCACTAATGTACTATGCAAAGAAGCATCTCCCTTTGTTGGGCAGGAAATCAAGCATAGAGAGTGGAAACTATGCTGCATCTAGATCAACTATTTCTGCTACGTCTGAATCAGATCAAAGGAGTCTCCTTGAAGAAATAGTGGAATTGTTGCCTGATCAAAAGGGTGTTACTCCAAGTAATTTCCTGCTTAGGCTTCTGCGAACTGCCATGATAATACATGCGAGTCCATCATGCCGACAGAACTTAGAGAAACGGGTTGGAACCCAGTTGGATGAAGCATCTCTTCAAGACCTTCTGATACCAAATTCAGGCTACTCAGTGGAAACCCTTTATGATATCGACTGTGTTCAGCGAATTCTCGATCATTTCATGCTGATGGATCGTGATGATCCCACATCAAATTACGTCGAACATGAAGGGCAAATAACGGAAAGTTCGCATTCGCTCGTTCCAATAACAATGGTGGCAAATCTGATTGATAGTTATCTAGCAGAGGTAGCATCTGATGTTAATTTGAAGTTAGCGAAGTTTCAGTCTCTTGCTGCTGTAGTCCCTGATTATGCCAGGCCAATAGATGATGGAATTTACCGAGCAATTGATATATATCTTAAGGTAAAGGCAATAATCTTCAAATGGTTCTTTATCTGGTTTCCTTGCCAAAGTTTTCATTAAATTTGATGATATAATTCAAGCTTACAGAGTTCTTTGTTCATTGTCCAATGACATTGTTCAAAATGGAGCATGTTTAAAATTGTTTTTCTTTCCCTACAAAGCTATTTTCATGCGACTTGGACCTATGCTTCGTTATTTCAGTGGTCACTAATATTTTCTTTTACTGCAGGCTCATCCATGGCTAACAGATTCTGAGAGGGAACAACTTTGCAGGCTCATGAACTGTCAAAAGTTTTCATTGGAAGCCAGCACTCACGCAGCCCAGAATGAGAGGCTACCTCTTAGAGTCATTGTCCAAGTTTTATTCTTTGAACAACTACGGCTTCGCACCTCTGTTTCTGGCTGGTTCTTTGTCTCTGAAAACCTTGATAACTCACAAAACCTAAGTGGGAATCTTGCTCTTGCGAGAAACGATTTGCATCCTCAAGCAGGAGCCATACATGGCCGCATCATGGTAGATGACATGAAAGAACGAGTTTCCGAGCTTGAGAAAGAGTGTTTGAGCATGAAACAAGAGATTGAGAAGCTGGGAAAAACAAAGGTGTCGAGTTGGAACATCTTGTTAAGAAAGTTTGGTTTTAGTCGATCAAAGTCAAAATACGGGGATCCAGAAGCATCAAAACCAACGGATACCAAAGAATTACCAACGTCCTCAGCACCACTCATAAATGGAGGAGAAAATCAGAATAATGAATCAGCAGAATGAACATCAAACTCTCCGGAAAGAAAAAAAGAAGAAGACATCTCCTTTCTTGAGTTTTGCTTAAGCTGTCTAGGTGTCGCTACTTGCTATTTAGAAGTTGGTTTAACTTATCCTGTGATATATTCACAACTTATATTGTAGGACGTTCACATTCTCTCGGATTCATTTTGATCTTATAATTTTGGTTGCTTCCTTATTATCTTTGTTTTTCTGTCCTCTTTCAGCACAAACTTTCCAAATTAGATTCGTTTCTCTCAATCCATGTCCCATGCGCGCAAACCAGAATCTTAGGTTGTTTCAGCATAACTTTCTGCTTCTGTTTTCAATTGTTTTTGGTCTCCCTGCTGTTTCTGATGGAGCAGATGACAACATGAAACTGCTTTACTCGCCAATGCATAATTGTTCAATATGTGGTCTTTGTGCACTCAAGCATCCATAATTTACTAAGAATCTAACTCCCTGAGTATGCCTATAAGCTTGTGGATCATCAAAAGAAACACTGCCTTTTGCTTTTAAATGTAAACTTTAAGTGCAAAGAAACAATTGTACAATCTTCTAACAAATTATAGAGTCAACTTAAAAGATGGGGTCAAGATGATGGATTGCTCCTATATCGCGCAATCTGACCTCCCCCGCCAATAGGTGGGAATTCTCGACCCAGCTTTTCCTGAGATTCAGGAATTCAAGTTGGCCTCAATTGAATCAATCGCTAACTTTTTAGAAATGCTTCATTGTTTTCAATACTCTTTAAACTTTGATTGTTATCATTCATTCAGCAAAAAGGGGCAATGCGGTTAGATCTCAACCAAAACCCTGCTAATGCAGCAAATACCAAGTGTTCAGACCCTTTTACTCTGTCAGTAGCTATTGGCGAGGCCATTAATGCTTGATTTGTGTCAGCTCTTTATTTTACTCCTCCCTTGCAACGATGCTTTTGTTAATTGTAATTTATTGAGAACTTCAACAAATATCACTTAGTTTGCATTTTTTTCAATTCATGTTCAAATCTAAATTTTTTAAAGTTAAACCATAACAAAAGCTCAGCCCGGCAGATTCAAATTCCCCAAACATGTAAAAGTCTCCTCAAATCAAGCAGTTAAAATCTGTAAGCGTGTTTGACAACGAAAGTGTTTTTTCGAAGTATTTTTTATATTTCAGAAACAACATTTTAAAAAATAGCCGAATAGCAATACCGATCGATGCCTAAGACAGAATCCAAAATCAAACCCAAGAAAATCGAAAATCAAAACACAAAATCGGCAAATTTCCAATTGTTGACCAAAAACCCAAGAATCTCTAACCTTTGATGCACGTAACTGTGAGTGATTTAGTGAAAAAATGTCAACAATTGAGACCAATATGAGCCGGCCCCAAAAAATTACCAACACAGCTAGAAAGATTGAGACACCATTGGTATCATCGTTCAGGTAGAGGCCACCCCTTTATCAGATACGGTCTCCCCATGATTTCTCTCACTGTTTTGGGTGCTTTAGGACTTGCTCATCTCTTGCATGGCAGGTTTGCGCTTTTCTTTTTCTCAATTTATGAAAAAGTTTGTAGCTTTATAGATCCTATGATGAAAGATGAGACCTTTGTAATAATGTAACATTGTAAAAATTTCATTTCAGAACAGTTTCTTTTTGTGGTTATATGAAAAACCCAGTTCGTAGTTTTTGTTTTTATATTAGGCTGGTGCTGAATCTGGGCTGATGATGTTAGCTTCTGTTCGTGGTTTGTTAACTTTGTTAAAAAGTTTGTGAGTTTATGCGGTTTTTTTATATTCTGATGTGGTTTTATTAAAAAAAACCCAGTGAGGGTTTCAAGGATAATCATGCTAGCAGGTGTGATGCTAAGTTTTCACTTTCCCTTCTTAATCGTCACAAATTGCTTAGGTTTGGCTTATTTGAATTATTTAAAATAGGGAGTGACCTAATTTTAAGGTTTTTTTTTCTGGCTCATGTTGGCAAATAGTTGCAGACAGGAATTGCTGCTGGTTGATATAGTATATATATTAAGATGCTAGTATAGTCAGTGTTTCGTTATTTTACTCTCTTTGAAGGCTGGCAGATGGGTAGTTCTTGTACGTTGGGGTAACTTGGAAACCTGTTGGTATCTGTTTTTGGCCATGCTAGTTTTCTGGAGGAGATTGAGGTTTCTCGGGATTGGAATTTCCATGGCTGAACTGTCATCAATGGAGGAGATTACATTTTAAAGGAAATATTTATTCTCTTGCTACTCTGATATATGTAGCATCAGTTAGAGATCAACAAGTTGTCTAACAGTCTTGCTTTGGGAGAAATTAGGAGGTCGGGTTTGTTTTCTGGTGGTGACTGGTGCTTCTTGGGATTGGATTTTTCATGGCTGAACTATCATTTATGGAGGAGATCACATTTTGTAGGAGATTTGCTTGTTCTCTCCCTCCTTGATCCATGCATTAACTAGTTGTCTAGAAGTCTTGCTTTATGAAAAATAAGGAGTTAGTTGGCATAAGACTTCTTGATGTAACTTGAAGATTTTTAATTGCGTTTAGTCAGTGTCCAGTTCAGAAAAGATAAGAGATTAGAACTAAAAACATATTTGTTTGAAGAGATATAAATAAAGATATAAAATAAATCTAAAAACAGAAGCAAGGGAGATATGTTCTCATTGTCTTTATTTTTTTTTCCCCGAGACAACAACCAAACAATATCCTTCTAATCTCTAATGTATCACATGAAAAAACTACCCAGTTTTGTTCACGTAGATTTCTTGTGTGGTAACGTCGAAATATGAGTGAAAACAGTCAGTTGGATCCTGTGGCTTCATTGGAAGAGATTGACTAAGACCGTTAAATGATTTCAAGCCGTTTAATCTTTGGCATGGCTTTTTACTACAGTAGGACCAGAACTGATAAATTGATCTTATAATCCAAATGGTTGCACAATAGCTAGTTTTTCTCCGGCATGGCTTTCATCGTATCATGTTCATGGTATAGCTGTTGTGCAAATGATCTATATATATGCTTTTGTGATCGTATAACAATCAGCAGTCTTCATTCTAACTTTATGCATGAAAAAATGCCTGTTTTAAACACTGTTCCGGTGCCTAAAAGCGCCTCATTCCACATCATTATCTTCAGGTTTTCATTTCATAATCCTCTCTACTAATGTGGTGGGATTCTATGGTCCAGGAAGGATATTGCAAAGGTGAAAGATGATAAAGAATGGGAGATTATTGAGACAAAAGAAGCATTATCTATATCGGGACCAACAGGATCATACAAGCCTAAAAAGATATCATTGGAGGCGGAGTTAAAGGTGATCATGGTTCTGGTAGCATAACTCAAATTAATAAAAGAATTAAAAGGACATTTCTATAGCTTACATTCCTTTGTGTTTTACAGGCTTTGCAGAAGAAAGTAGACATAAACAACTTACGAGTACGAAAGTAGACATTTCTGTAGCATAACTCAAATTGTCGGGCTACTGCTGCTAGTTTCAGCTTGTTGCTTTTGTCACTATATATTTCACTTTAGCTGTAAAGTCCACGAGATCTTGTATGACTTGTAGAGCGGTACTGTTTTTCCAGTTTTACGGGTGAAACTCCTCCATATGCCCCAGTTGTTCAGCATTAAATAGTGAATAGATGTGATACAAGCATCCGATTTTGCCTGAAGAGGTTGAATGTTAATATTTGATTATCCGTGTTAAAAAAAAAGACCCTTATAACAACCAAGTACACTATCCACCTCCAAAGAGCAAAACTAGTACAGAATCATACTAGTCTCTCTCTTGTGCACTTGTCGATGGTACTTCATATGAAGGATCGGCATTGAGACTTGAGAGTGTGATCATTGTTTATAAGAACTTGCACATGCATATTACATAATCAAGTCGTCACACTGCAGGTGGGGGTTCGGGTGGAAACAAACATGGACAGCGACTTGTAAATAGACTACATCAGCACAGAAACCAGAACCTGGACTTTTAAAAAATTGAAAAAAGAAAGAAAAAGGAAAGTAAAATTAAACAAAATAATCGTAGCAACTGATATTACCTTTGCATGTTATAGAGGCGAGGGTAATGAAACAGGCATTACCAAGAAAATAATCGTCTATAACGTCCAGCAGGCAGGCCTCCTGGTGGAGGTGGTGGCGCTTCTCGCAGTGTAGGTGAATCCATCTGTCCGTTCGAAGCGGAGGTGAATTAGTAGGCCTGCTGTAGATGGGTGCTCGAGAAGTTTTGCCTTACCCGAGGAGAGTTTTTGTTTTAGAATACTACATAGAACATGGATAGTAATTTGGTACAACTCCCTTCCATGATACGTGCATCCACCATTCCTGTTGTATTACGTCAAAATCACCTGTATTTCTCTTTAGGTTCAATTTTCTGTACCTAATCTCATATTTATTTCTTCCATCAACTAATAAGGATTCCTTGTTAGTTTATCACAAGCACAATGTCTATTTCCTTTTCAACCATTGAATTCTGAATGTAAAAATTAAAAATAGACATTATGACTGTATCCAAGATTGAAGCAGTGTAACGACCCCTCAGTGTATATTAACTTGCTGCAAATTTCAAGAATTCCGTGCTAAAGAACAAATGATAACGCAAGGCTTAGGCCCCAGACAAGTAATCCACAATGATGGTACCATCTTTCTAGAGCGAAACAACCCGGTGTGTGTGCATAAAAAATCTGGCATTATTTCTGACGAAATTCCATTTCTTCTGTCTGGTTGTTGCACCATTATTGAGTTATGACTTAATGGACGCTTAATGTTTCGCTGTTTCTCTGCTCTGGCCTTTTCTTTCACTTTCCTCATTCCTCTGATCATAGTTTGCACTCGCAGTTTCAGGACATACAATTGTCCAACAAGTAATCCACAGCAGGCATGGCAACAAGTTAATAGCTACAGTATAAAGATTCATTCTATTCTATAACCGAAGAAACATGGAACATGATTCTCTTCTTTTCCTTCGGCAGTGCTTGATATAAATGATATGAAGGGTGACCTCATGCAGGCCCAAGTAGGTATATTACGCATGTACATGTACACAAATGAGAGAGAGAGAGAGAGAGAATTAAATTGGCAAAAGAAATTAACTCTCTTAAAAGAATTGAGAGCAGGTAAACTATATTAGGCGAAAACTTCACCCCAACCATCTCCACAATTACAAACTTATACCCAGTTATCCCAGAGAAAATACCATTGCTCCTTATGTACATCACCCCCAACAACACAAATAAGAGAGCAAAAGTTGTAAAACCTACCTAGTGTTCCTTTTCTCTTTCCTCCCAAATATATCCCCCCACACCTTTTCCAAGTTTTTATTCATTTACACGTGACATCAGCAAAATCACAGTACAAAAAAAACTCTCTTCTTACCTCCAATTTTATCCTTTTAACCCCAAATAATATTTGAAAACAAAAAGGGAAGGCACTGAAAAAAACTACTTGAAGATAATGCCCACAATAGTCCTAAGTAATCACCTTGGCTTTGGTTGTGATCCAAATGACCATAACGGTTGAACAAGTCTCTGAGCTGATGGACTGCCCAGGAACGTAGCCTGAGATCGAGTAAGCATCTCAGTCATCGATGGGGTTTGGTAAGATTGAACAAGACTTGAACCATCAGTGGAGTCTCCTCTCGCAGTTGCTCTTTGCCATGAGTGCGAGCTTAGGCCTGATAGAATATATGCTCTCCCAGATGCCTCGTATACATGTCTGCTTGCCATTCTTTCTTGCATCTCCTTGAGCTCAGCATCTAATGCAATACATAATCGATCATGGGACTTGGCCGATACAGTTTCTGACAATAACCTTCGGCAGTTTTCAAGGATAGAAGCTGCACCAGCTAGATCTCCCCGTTCAGCTACGGTTCTTGCCTGTGACATGGCTTCAGCTGCTTGGAGCCTGTTGCGTTGCCTATCCACTTCAATTGACACTACTGCTTCTCCAGATATCTCAGGTCTTTCGAGTTTAATTTCTGCACTTTCTAATGTTGTCATTTCTTTAGTTAAAGGATCCCGGTATGCACATCTCACCTTTAGCAGTGATGTTTGATTCATGGAGGGCTCTGCTGGAACATTGATGGAAACCAGAAAATCTCTCTCTTCATCAGCATATAAATCTCCAACATCGATAAACCCTGAACGGGTATCAGCCATCACACGACTAGGGTAACTTCCTGCTTTCAATGAGCCAAGGCGGATACTAGGGTGCATACACTCAACTCCCACTTGCAACTCCTGCACTACAACACTCAGAAGGCCTCCAATGCACTGTGCAAATGCATCCTGGATCACAGCTTCAGTCTCAATGAAAGAGAAGGTGCCTCCAGAAATTTCTGAAATGGAATGCATTGACGAAGCATCATGGTCTGCACCAAAGCCAAAAGCATGCACTGGAATCTGGAATCCTGCATTGTCACCGCCATGAATCGACAAAGGGAGGAGCAACCGGTAATTTGGTTGAGGCTGGTTACCACTGCTACCACTGACAGTATAAGTATCCTGCCCATCAGATAGAAGTATAATACTTGCCACAGGATTCTTTTCCCTTCGTTCTTCCATTACCTTGGCTCCCTTTCTCAGACCTTCAGCAATGTTGGTCCCACCATTCGCAACCAAAGAGTTGACAGCTTGAAGTGCATGCTGCCGGCCTGCGTCAGACATTCTACGAAGGGAAAAGAGGCGGCGGGCAGTGGAAGAAAAGGCAATAACTGAGAGCCTGTCATTGGAGCCAAGGTTCTGTATAACAAACCCCATTGCTCGTTTTAGCAATGCCAGCTTTGTACCTGCCATGCTACCACTGATGTCAAGCACTGTGACTAGATCAACTGGAGCACGGGGAGTTTGAGATAGCTGAGGTAAGCTAGCCAGGTTCCCTCTGGGGTTTTCTCTTGCAACTGTTGCACCAGCTTTGAGGTGGACCAAGACAGTGAAGTTATCGTAAGAATTAGAACGTGATGCAGCTGACACTTCTGGGTATGTTTTGATCTCTACTATTTTACCAGCATTGTGGCCTGCTGCAATTTTGTTTCCAGAGCTTCTATCAGCAAATGCAGGTTGGAGATCCAAGGATTCATCATCATTAAACACACTAGGTTCGGGAACCTGCAGCAATGGCACAACATGCCGCCGATCTCGACGTGGTGGGGGAGGTAATCGATGGACCACAGTCATCATGGCATCCGTTTGAGGCCAACCTACTGATGCTCTCCCAGGCAGGGGATCCAAAGTTGGTGCCTGAAAGGGGATTTCTTTCCATTTCGCTCTGCAAACTGGACAGAGTTGGTTGCCATGTTTGACATTTGAAGAAATGCAGTGGAAATGGAAAGAATGTGAGCACTCTGCAGTAAAAATAGCATGTCCACCACCTTGTTTCATCTTAGTCAGGCATATTGAGCAGGTTTGCTGAAATTGCAAATCAAAAACATGCCAGAAAGGACATGTATCAGATGAAATTTGAAATAATTAAAAAAAAACCCTCATAACAGTCATGACAGTAGTAGCAGCATAGATTAGGAGCATGCGGATGCTATAGCACACCAGTAATCTCATCAACAACACTTGTCTAGGAAAGAATTATGAACATAAAATTGATCCACAAATCAGAAAAAGAATTAATTGTTGCATTGAGGAATTTGATAAGTCTCAATACTTGGTAAAGAATGGTAACAACAATATTAACTTGGTAGAAGTTGCCATATCACAGGACCACTCAAGGTTAGTGAAGGAGTTAATCTGGAAGCATGTTACGATAAACTCACAAAGTGGTCCACTCAAAAGCTTCCAACCACATAACAGAGTTATGAAGATAAACAAAAAAAAATGTATTTTCACCAACTTTTGAAAGCATGATTATGACACAAAATGTGTGATTGGCTGGTTAGTTTAAGATGAATCTCCCAGAACTTGGAATCTAATATTGAGAGGCTGCATGTGTCAGTTTGAACTGCAAATCAGAAACCACTTTTGACATCTAATAATCAAGAAAACAGACTTTCAACATAACAAAAAGCACATGGCATGACAATATACTGATAGCATATCAATGTAATCTCTGGGCAATCTGTCACGGAATAAAATGAATTTCTAAATATTTTTCAAAGATTGTGACTTATAATCCTCCCGTTTTCTTATTCCTCTCTCTCTGGTTTCAATAAAAGATGAATATAAGGTTATTTCGTGTTGATCAGGTAGCACTACTCACAACTGATTACAATTTTAGGTGTGAAAAGCTTCAGGGCCTTGGGCCAGGCCATAAAAGTACTATAAAAAAGGCAAGCAGAAAAGCAGCAAGAAATCACCATTAAGATTAAACGGAAGTCAGTGTTAGGTATCAGACATATGGGGCACACTAGGAAATGTAGAGTTACAATAAGAGAGTGACTTCTGAAGGTTATCAAGCAACTACACAGTGGATACAGATGAACCCAAGCTTTCAACAGAAACAGGAGAAACAATGCTAAATCCAAATCCACATCTATGAAAGGAAGGGAAATGTTAAGTTGCTTTATGATGATTCTTTTCCCGTCTTTTCTTTTACTTCTCTGAGAACTTTCACGCCTAGAAAACTTGCAACCAAATACTCAAAATAGTTCAAGTCACAACACAAGCTGCTTTTCTTGCTTCTAAGGGAACGAGGAAAAGGAAAGATGAAGCCTGTAGTGTTCCTTTTACTATTAAGGCAATTGGTAATGGTTCAGAAAGGGACTCAAGCAGTAACCCCACAAGGCACAAGGTCAAAGAAAGCAAAACAACGTGACATCAGCCACACAGCTCAATAATTTCAAGCACTCAGAAACTGCCAAAACTACTGATATAATATCAGACCAAGTAAAAATATTTCATTCAATTCTACAGTCTATTTTTTTCTGCACAAAGATGATATGCCGGCAAAAATTATCAAACCAGATCCAAAGACAGACGCAGAATCTAGCTGGATGTTGATTTAAAAATGGGCATTAGAGCCCAACAAGAAATCAAGACACAAGCTCTTACAACTTCATTAGAAGCAGGAAAAACAGCAAAAAAATCCACGATTAATGGTGCAAAATCTCTAAAACGTAAATAAAACAAAGAAGATGGAAAACACCTATAAATGCCTAAACTGTTTCAGCTGTCCATGTCGTGAGAAAAAAACAAAGGAAATAAATGCTTATAAAGAATCCAGTGCCCCAAATTTGAAGGTGAAAACGACGTCGGGCAAAAAAAGTAATGAAAATCTGGGAAACTAGATTCTTTATCTATGCTACACCAAACAAGGGAAAACATTCATTCAATTAACGGTAGTACACGTATTTGGCTTATTAGAGCTAGTCGAGCTGGGGTTTCAAGGATCAGCAAAACAACAAAAAAACAGGTGTTGTTTAACCTTTCTTTCTATTTTCTGAGGAATCAAAGGCAAAACAGGTAATTAGAGGTCCATCGCCTATATTTACTTGAAAATCACAAGCTCAGGCAACAGCATAAGCCATAATAGAGCATAGCAAAAGCAGACATCTAAACTATGAACTAGCCATGAAGCACAAAGACCAGAATAAAGCAAAAACTGCAGACAGAACTTCTTCATTAAAGCCTCAACAAAGAACAACCCAAACCCATCAAGAAAAAAGAAAAGGCACAATAAAGTCCAATCCTTTCCAAATAAAAACATATAAGTGTGAAAATATATATAAAGCAAACAAACCTTGGATGGTTTGCTTCCACTCTTGGCCAACCTTAAGCCATGTGAAGATGGTGTTGGTGTCATTGGCCTAGAATCCCAATTTGTAGGTGAAAGCAAAGCAGCATCAGATAATCTTTCACTTGAAGGTGCTGCTGAATCATCTAGAGTTCTCGGTACATAAACACAAAGATTTAAACCCAAAGCCAGCTTTGCTTTTCTCCATTTACTTCCCATTTTTACTTCTAAGAATCTTTCTTTCAAGATTCAAGAAAACAAATTCAATAACTCAAAGAAACTAACCAGAGCAAGAGCAAAAAAAAAAAACAAGAACAGATCTCAAAGTGAAAGAAAGCCTTTGAAATTCCAAGATGCTTCCTTTTTGTGTTTTCTTTCTTGGGATGATAGAGATAAGTAATGGGTTTTTAACAAAAGTAGAAATGGAACACGAAAACCAAGAACAGGAGAGAGAGGCGTTAGTGGAGGGAGGTGTTGTTTTTGTTTTGTGGTGTTGTTATGTTCTAGAGAGTAAAATGTGGGTTTTGTTTGGCCGAAAAAAAATGTCAAAGGGAGTGACTCAGTCTCAGACACAGAATAAGAAACGGGTGGCTTAAGAGCAGTACAAGTCTTCTTGTGGTGTTCTTCTCGGCCGCCATTGAAGAGAGAGACGCAAGAGGGTTTCTTAGAGAGATTATAGGATTTTGAATTAGGACCGCTGCTGCTGCTGCTGCTTGGTTGAAGGTGGAATGGGATTGTTGTGAGACTTTGAGAGTAGTAAAAGGTGACATAAATAAATTTAAAAAAAAAAATTTAAAAAGGGCACGTTTTGGTTGAATAGAGAAAGCTAGTTGGTTGCTTTATGCAAGCAATCATGCATTTCTTGGCCATCGAATTACTCACTTCCTGCATTTCCTTTCTCTCTCTTTTTACTCTTTCATCATCTTTTACAGCTCAGTCTCTTTGCCACACTTCGCAAGTATATTTGATATCTAACTAATCCACTCTCTAATGTAGATTGGATTCAGCTCCAGATTATTTGAAACAATATTATTTTAATTCTTAAAAATTAAAATTATGTTGTTGATTTATATTGATTCAAATAAGATTTTGAATTATATCGAGTTTAATAACTTAAAAAAAAATGAATAAAAATATATATCCCTTCTAGGTATATATAATTTTAGGGTAAGAAAGTGGGTCTAACGCTATCATGTAACAGTAAAAACAAAATGTTGCTTTGTTCTTATAAAAAGAATTAAGAAAAAATCCAGATCCTCTAACTTTTCTTTCTTTTTTCTTTTTTAAATCAAAGAATCAAGGACCATTTTGCTTGCTTGCAAGTTGAAGCCATCTAGGTGGTCATTCGTCACTCATACAATGCCAAATGTTATATATATATATATATATATATATATATATATATATATATATAAAAAAATAAATGTGTTACGAGAATAAAATGAAAAGTACATGATTCCCATAATAAATAATCAGATTGTTACCATGAAACCCGTATAAGAAGAAACCTTTATGAGATAAAGGGTATATTTGTTTTTGTGTTTCAAAAATAATTTAAAAAATTTAAATTGTTTTTTATTTTAAATTAATATATTTTTAGATTATTTTGATGCACTAATATTAAAAATAATTTTTAAAAAATAAAAAATTTTATTTTGATATATTTCTGAATAAAAAATATTTTAAAAGTAACTATAAATACAGTTCCAAACATGCCTGAATATTTAATATATTTGTTTTTGTTTAAAGAAAAAAATATTTATTTGTAGTATATAGATTACAGTGTTTTTTTATATATATATATATATATATAAAATGGTTTGTATGCTTGCTAGTCCATCTTTCAGGTTGGGATGCCCATGCATTTGACTATGTATTTAACCCTCGGGAAACTTGCAATTAGTCAATTACTTCCCGACAAATCTTTTTTCGAGGACTTTTTTTTTTTGGACTATTCCCCCATGTCTATGTTAAAACAAGAAAAATAAAAAAAGATAACCACTTTTCCCATCTTGGGAGGTAAGCTCTCTTCGAGTGTATGTGTGGGTATTGCTAGGCATAATATTTTTATTTAAAATATATATTAAAATAATATTTTTTATTTTATTTTTTTAACAATTGCCCATCAAAAAAACACTAACAAAATAATTAATTTTCAAGCTAAATATTTTTTTAAAAACATACTCAAACAAATTGTTAACCGGGCATCAAGAATCTCTTGCAAGCTTCGCCTAAACAAATTAGCATAGTTTAAACTATCTTTTCACCTTCATGGTTCAGCATGTTTCATGTTGGCTTTTTATATTTTAAAATTACTCGATATCAATCTTGATGTTTCCAGAGATCTTGTTTTTTTTTTTTTTTAAGTTTTTAAGCATTTTTTGTTGGTTATTTATTATAGACGAGGAATTGAGAAAAACGATGAAAAAAGAAATGTGGCATTTTGTTGGGTTCCACTCGGTCTGTAACATCAAGCACATCACCACTATTTGGAGACATTTCGGTTGGTATACGAGTTCTTAAACCACAGAAATCTCGAGATCCAACATTGCTAGATCTATAGGCTTTTTTTATATAAAATAAAATAAAATGGTAAAGACACCCTGTAATGAGCTCTTTTTTTCTTGCACCGATATTAATTCTTTGTGTAGCTGAGCCACAAAATGAATTGATCATTAACTACATTAATAACTCTCAACGCTAACGTTTTGTTGTTATTTTAAAGGATCATCCTTCCGACCTGGGAAGAGTTGTAGTTATTAAACTCAACTCGAATAAACTGGGTTTTTTTTTTTAATTGCTCTAGATAATGACCCGACTGATAAGGTGAGTTGATGCGTGATACAGTTTTTCCACACAAACTTTTCAAGGAGAGTTTTGACATCATTTTAGGATTGAAGCAGTACTGAGACCCACGAGTTTATACGGTGATCTAGATCGTAGACTAGGTCAGAAGTTAGTCGAGCTGACAGCCACGAGCTAGGATCTTATTTCGGTTTGAAGAGCGGATGTTAACGGTGGACCTTTCTCCTCCGGGAATATAAAAGGAAGAGTACGTGCTTTTAAGCCGAACACCCCTGAGGGATCCTTCTTGAAACTTGACTAAACGGGCGTTAGTTACTATGGGAGTATGATTTTAATGTTAGTGCTCGGTTGTCAAATCTCTGTGTCTCTCACCAGAACAACTCTTAAAGTCAAGTGAAGTGGTAATAATATAGAGAAAAAAAAATTCAAAATTCCCTCGGCGGTGGATGATTGCCGTCATCCTCTTTCTAGAGAACCTCCTCCACTAGAGAATGGAGAAAGAAGAGCACCTCCCCCACCAGTACATTTCTGTGGATGGCCTCGCCTGCCTTTGGCCAAAGCCACCATGATGATGAATCATTGGTGGGCATGAGTCAAAATGGTGGGGATTTTTCTAATGATGCTAGTCTTTGTTTGGTTTTTTATTTTTCCCACATGACATCATGAGTACACCACACGTGCACGTACATCATCACAGTTTAGTCGTTTTGCGGTTCCCATGCCATCACGGTTGACATTGCTAGCCATATTTTACCCTTGAATTTCTTTTATATTTTTTCTCAAGTATATCTCCTATCCTATCTACTAGCTTTTGGCACTGTTACTGTTGATATTGTTGTTTTTTAAAGTTTTTTTATTTTATAATATATTAAAATATTTTAAAAAAAACCCATTCTATATTGAAACAATTTAAAAATATAAAAAAATAAATTTTTACCGAATAATATTTGAGTCCTGTTTCTGAAGGCTATCGAGATATATATAAAAAAAAAACATTTGAATGGAATTGCTCTCACACTACGCATGCCTTTCTTGTACGAGATTACAACTATTATTCAACAAGATAATTTTGACCAAAGAACAACAATAACTAAGAAATCAAAGTCGGTGCTCTGAGTTGGATTTGCCCGACTAATTTGAATTTGATAAGTAGCTAGCTCGTGTTTGAATTAAGAAATAATATATATGCGGCCTGCAATTTAAACCCTAATGATCCATTTGAAATCTCCTTCGCATGGACCAGTTAAATGCCATGAAAAGTCTTACAATCTAGAAATCCCAAGCAGCTCCTAGTTCCGGATAATTAATTAAAAGATACTAACATGACCGTTGCCTGAAATAAAAAGTGGCGGTTATTAACTTATTATGGACAACGAACGAATATATATATATATATATATATATATTGGTGCTCTGCTAGCAAATGTTTGACCTTTCTAGATGATGATGATGGGTTCAACTCGCTAATTAATATTATTATCTTTGATATTGAAATAATCCTTAATTTATTGGTAATTGTTGATTATAGACACTTGGGACGTGTGTTTTACATGTTAAAAAAAAAAAAAAAACACCTTGGGCCGGTGGATGAACCAAACAGTCTCAAATCTGGGATTCAGTGGTCAAAATCTTATCTCTTAGGAACTTTCAACATGCAGCCATGTGTTTTCAATTTTATATACAAATGGCTTTGGATTATCGAACCAATCCAAAATCCTTGGCTTAACTGGGATTCAACGGTTTGTGTATGTTTGATTAATTAAATATCCGCATGGCATGCATAATGATGTTTTTGGAGATGTCGATCGAGGGTGTTCGAAAATATAATAATATTTATTTTTTAAGGTGTTTTTTTAAAATATATATATTAAAATAATATTTTTTATTTTTAAAAAATTATTTTCGATATTAATATCTTAAAACAATATGAATTTTTTTTTTCAAAAATAATTTTTTAAAGGCAAAACAAACAGTTCTTGGTTAAGGTCTTAATAATAGCAATATGCATGGTCATATCGACTCCACTAATCAATAACGTGTGTATTTTTTTTTGTGGCTAATTTATATCAAGCTTGAGAGATTAATTGATATATATATATATATATATATATATATATATATATACACACGCTAACACTGTTGTTGGAGACTAATAACAGTAACATACATACATGGTTATATTAAAACACTAATATTATATTAAAAAAATCATATAAATCTAAAAGTTTATTAGAGTTATGAAATATATTTTGTATTATTTTTTAGCGTATATATATCATAGTATTAACTAAATGGACAGTTGTAAGCGTTCACATACATTGAAGAAGTCACTATATATATATATATATATATATATATGCTGCCTGAATGGACCGTTATAAATCATTCCAAGGACACCAATAGAAGTCAATTTGAGTTGAGTCCAACGGTGCTCCCATTGTTTTTGGAATAGCACGTGCAACTTTATTCTCTCCTTGGAAAATATGGTAATCTTCCATCACTATCTCCTGCCAATTGCGAATTGAGAGATGGATGGTAGTCTCTCAATTTCAAAGATAATTTGGTAACGGAGCACAAAAAAGAGACATGGAGTAGTCGGGAGTGCACTATCCAAGCTTGCATCGATCGACATGGCCAAAAGCACCACGCAGGAGAGAGGAGACTAGCTAGCTAGCTAGTACCGAACTTGAGATTTGAGTGCTGCTAACTCAAGAGTGTTTCGAGTGGAGTTTCCTATTCCCACTTACTTTACCACTCTTAAAAGACAACCTTTTAAAAGAAAAATGTCCTCTCTTTTTAGAATGCCAAAAGCTAGCTATTCCTAGCTATCCCCCACAAAAAACATCAACGCAAGAACACTCCTTTTTCATTTCACCCTTGCTTTTAAGAGCACCATGCCACACTCACACACACACGACACACACAACTTGTTTTAAGAGAGGAGGGAAAAGAGAGGGTAATGAAGAGTTTTCAATGCAATGAGTGGAGATCCATTAACAAAGAATCCTCATAAAAACCTCTGCGGGTGCAGGGATAGGATTCCCTTTACTCCCTCTAAATTTGCCAGACTTTCTGGGGCAAGTCAACGAGCAAGCTGGAACCTTTATTTTTCTTATGATACAAAGGGAGCCTCTCCCTCTTATGGTGCCCCCCACTCAGGAGGGGATTTACGAGCAATGGGATGTCTTGCACTTAGTATAGTTCATTAATCACAGTAACCCATGACCACTTAATTAATTATATCTTTTCTCTAGCTATATATCCCATATATAATTTATTAATAAGATACCTTCAAGTGTTTTGGTACCCTAAAAACAATATCACAAGACGAAGCTAGCTAGCTAGGTTTGCTCACCCTGCATGCGTTGGTATTCTCTTCTCGGGCATGGCACGTACCTGCGAAACATTTTTCGATTATATCAAAGCTTCATTGGTGCTTAATTACGAGAACACACACACACACACAGATAATTACCCTTGAGCTTGCTAGTGAATACGTGTAAGAACATTAGAAGAAATATAATTATTAACAAAAGAAAGTAAGACCATTATTAGGAGTCAATTTTTCTCACAGTGGAATCACTACTTCAAGCAATACAAATATAGGACGACAGCCATGCATGCATGTAAATCCAATTAGCACAGGAAAGCATGTAGCCAGTGTGGTGGTTTTCCTTAATCATGATGTCACATGAAATCTTTCTACTATTTATCAGCAGCAAGTCAAACCTAATCCATGCATGCAATGGGGTCCATCTGGTAAAGATCATGCCGATCTAGCTAGGGCTCCCCTTGTGAATCCAGCCCTTCACTATCATTTGACACCAGCTAGCGTGCATCTCTCTCTCTCTCTCTCTCTCTCTCTATACGTCTGTGCTTCTTCATATCATGATTTTAATTTGCAGGTAAAAATTAAGTTTACCCCAAATTAATAATGATTCCTTCAATCAGGGCGGGCTCCTTAAGTCTTGCATGGATCTTCCAAAGGGATGCTTCCACAAAGAGATCATTGGTAGACATATAGCTAGCTAGGTGAAGAGATGTTAATTATCACACAACTAGCTAAAAGATCATGGGTCGTCGTGAGAAATTATTTTGTGATGTAATTAATGATATCAATTTATTGACCTTTTCAAGTGCTCATCCTCCACTACTCGGTGGAATTGAATTTTCAAATTCATCTAATTCTACCCCAAAAAAATAAAAAAAAGTTGTCCAAGATCGTCTTCATCTAATCATGCAAGTTTGGCCTCTTACCTAATTCTATCAACATAGAAATTCGGTTTAAGTGTCATGAAGGATGAGTAAACGCTTCAACGACTTTGTCACTAGCCAATTTTTACGAGCTAGGAAAAAAGAAGGTGGGGAGGGAAAGTGAAAAAAAAACAGAGGGATGACTACATACTTTCTGGTTTGGCCCATGCATTAGCATTTTAATAACCTGTGAATTGTGGTTTCCTCGAGTAGTCTTTCATTATAAATACATTTGTTTGATAATATGATTTTTGAAAATATTTTTAATTTAATATTTTATATATATATAAAAAAAACATTTTAAAAAACATCTAATCACTTGCTTGCTCCTCGGCTAAGTTGTTGAAAATAAATCCTTTGACATTTTATTTGTTTCTAATTGAGTCCAGTGCCTTAATTTTCAACAGCTGATCAATTTGGTAAAAATAACCTGTTTCTTCTTCTTCTTCTTCTTCTTCTTATCATTTTTAAATTGTTCATGGCAGAGTTAAATCGTTCGAAACTGAAACTAGAAGGCAAAACCTGAGTGAGTGAACTAAAGCAATAAAAAAATAAAACTGGGCCATCAGCACGGGCCTTCGCAAGCCGAATGTCTATATCTATTGACCCACCTCAGCCCAAGCATTAAGAGGTATTTACAACCCTTTTGCTGTGGCAATAACCACTACCCATCTTCTTTACTACATTAGCAATTAAATTTAGAAATGAGAATTCCAATTTAATTATGCTTTCTGGAAACTTTCCAAATTCTTTAATGGTCATGGTCCATGGACATACTTGCATTGGTTCATGTGTTAACAAGGACCGAGTTTTCCTTTTAAATTACATCAAAGACGCTTCCCCTCACATCATTTCATGTATTTAAGAAAATAGTTTCCTTTTTAAATGTTAGTCTCCAAATTTAAATTCATAAAATTAACTAATTGGATGATTCTTAAAATTAATTAATTGGAAGATTAAGTGTACAGTGCAATTTCATCACATATAAAATTTATCCAACAAGAACTATATTTTCCATTGTTTTTTAAGCACGCAACAACATCAAGTAAAATATCATCAAGAACAAAATTGGGATTGTTATCAAATTCTGCAAATGCTACGTCATCAAGCGATCTCCATCTAATTTATGTAGTATCATTGAATGATGTTTAACACTAGTTTTTCGAATAAAACACAATTAAAAATAATAAAATAATAAATTTTATTTTATTTTATTTTACTAGGTCGAACCCGATTCAATACATTTTTAGCTTTGAACTGGACTCGGTCTGGCCGGCACGTGAACAGTGGAGCATGACTACACTGTTCAGTGATTTCTCTGCGTGCAAGCAGCAAAATACAGTTTCTAGTAAACTTGCAGCACAACCTTAATAAATGGTGGGTTCTACCAAAAAAAATTGTGATTTTTACTTAACCAAACAAGAAAAACTATGGCTGCGAGTTAACCTCACCCGCAGCCACAATACCAAACAACCACGATAAAACACTTCCCCTCACATAATTTCATGTATTTAAGAAAATAGTTTCCTTTTTAAATGTTAGTCTCAAAATTTAAATTCATAAAATTAATTAATTGGGAGAACCTCTAATTTAGAATTCATTTGAGAATTGAATTTAAATCTTAATAAAAATACACTAGTTAAATTCTTTCCTTCCAATTTTTTTTTTTTTATTCCAATACTCATTAATAAAATCGAACTCCATTTAGTTCTTTATTTTCTTTGCCCCCCAGTAAATTAATTTTGCATCACAATTGTGTATTCTCGAAACAAATAAAAAATAAAAATAATATTACGTGCACTTTACAATCTTCAACTTCTCAAACTGTACTCCATCTAATCTCAACATGTATCACTCCATTCCTCGAATCAATTAGATGGTATTTCTGGTTGATGCGTCCGTTGTACACAACATCATCAAGATTGATTTCCACATGCCCCAACGATTCCTTCATGTTAAAAATAGCATCAATAATACAAGAAAAAACAGCAGCAGCAGCAACGCTGTTGGAAAAATTAATGATTCTTATACCTTTGATCGGAAACTAAAGCTTTTTCGCTTGCTCATGACCTCAATACGAATCAACTCGTGCAAGGGAGGTTGATCCAGCGTGAATTGGAACTCTTCGTTCCAACGAGGATCACGAGTCTTTTTTATCGTCTGCAGGGACACCAAGTTGCAGATGTAATAAAAATGTAAGACTGGACTATGTCTGCAATAAATTTCAGGAGAGGACTTGATATTTTACTATAATGAAGAGCCTTCACCTTAGTTCTCTTCCTTTCTCCTCTGAAAAGGACTAAAGCATAGGGATTATGGTGACGCTTCCCTTCTACATCCTCAGCTCCTTGAACCATAACTGAGAGTAAACCTGCTCCACTCAATGGTGCTTCTTCTGGAGTCGACCTGCCACTTACACTTCCCATCTCACCATTTCCATCCAAAGGTCCGCTAAACTTGATACTATCTTCTCTAAAAGGCACATAGGTCAACTCCACCACAATCTGTCCTCGCTGTTTCTTGTCCCGAGAGTCGGAAATATTTGTGTGCTTGAGCAAATCAAGAGTGAAGTCCTTCGTTTCACGGGGAGTAAGCACTTTCAGGGGAACTAATTGCATCCCTAATCTGTCATGCCCACCAACCTGCAAAATAAATTAGCAAGAAGTTTGAATTCCTTTTGCAAAGCGAAATGCAAATTTAAACTCAACCGAACAAAATTTCTTTCAAATGCTGTTCTCAGAGAACCAGAAAACAACTTTCTATCAGTTCTTCGAAGGATTTTAGATGCTAAGAAAATTAAAAAACATAAAGAATCAATGCTTATATTTCTAAGGAAAAACCTTGTCCCAGTCAAACACTTGTAGTTGAAGAGCTTGGGATTCAGGATCCTTGACAACAAGCTTGAAGTTCTCATTCCATTCAGGATTCAGATTCTTCTTCTTGATTGTCGTTTTCTTTGCTGGAAGCTTCTCTCCAGTAAGGTTAAGTTTCACATATGGATCAGATGTTCCGAGGAGATCAGCCTTCAGGAGTTTTTTTGCCCGCACAACTTTCACATGAAGTATCCCCACAGGCTTCTTAATAATTACTCTAAAGAAAAATTAGAATCAGATAATAAGATTGTCATTAAAAAAAAAATTGTGTAAAAACTCAACGAAAAGTTTCTAAATCGAACTTAGTCTGACAGCTAATTATAATATTTTCAAAGATGAATGTAATCGAACTTCGGATGCAGAGTGAACCAACAATATGAAGTATTGGATGATAGCACTAGTGAAAATGATAAATGTATCGAACTTAAATTCATTGAAAGAAAACGGAAAACTCAATGAATCATATCGAGTTCAACATCTAATATAAACTTACGTTGAAGAATCAAGGATAGGTATGTCGAGAGTTTGGGGCCATAAGTAGAGGCTTGCTACCTGTTTTTTTATCATCTCCTGCAAGCACTTGGAACTATCAGTTGATTCAAACCCATCTAACAGTTTGATTTAATGCAAGAAATTTTAACACTGATCCAATTTTAGACAATTAAATTATTGCTTCACTCCACACGTTTAAGTATTACCAGTGCAGCACCTGAACAAATCGATAAAGGCCAGGTATGGACATAACATCTCCTCCCAGGATTTTCAGTCCAAAATCAACATGTGGCTGGAGATAAATCAGTAGAAAAAGATCATACAAAGATAATTATTCATCTGGCTTTAGCTAAGATAAAACCTCACTGTACCAGACTTCTTACCCTCTCCATCAAGGACACCAAAATATTTGCAAAACATGGAAAGGTAGGCACAAGAGGTTTCAAAGCTACCCGAGGCGCTGCAAATATCTGCAGATCAACTAACTGCAAAGAAGCATTGTCAGTGCAATGGGAGCCATGCATCTTCTTTAAAAGAATTAAGTCAGCTAACAACACTAGTTTTCTGAAGAAAGATTGTGCCTCTTGGCTCTTTTTACCTGAACTGTAACCTGCAAGGACATTAATTTAAGCACCAAAACAATGTTGGGATTGCCAGCCCACCTTATTGCTGGTTCCATTACTAAATCCTTCTCATTAGTTTCGTAGACTTTGAGACCTGAAAAATTACAGTTCACATGAACAGTAAGAAAAATGAGGGATCATGAAGGATCAATGCCTTCTGTACATGGTTATAAGATTTTGCTCAAGTTCATAGATAATTTCCGCAATTGAACAGAATTGTCATTGCATCGCTTAGCTGAATTTTACACCAAGACTCTTCAAATTTTAGAATTGAAAATCCTCAAAACACAGTCACTCCAGCTGATGAACGTGATCAAACGTTTTCACACACACTTAAACAATGAAACAGAGAAAAAATTCTGAGTGTTCCTGCACTGTTTAAACGATCCTTTAAAATAAGAGCAATTCTACTGCCTTTCGATATTCAAATTTTTTTTTTCCAGTTACAAATATCAGAAGAACCGTGAAAAACTTAATTACCGTGAATTGTAGGAGGAAGAGTTCCAAGAGTTAAATGCTCAAACTCGATGGCTTGTATCTTATATTTCCCAATATACTCTGCAAACATAGATTGTGTTGTCCTTCTTATCATTGCACAAACTGCCTGCATGTAGCAATGAACTCAAAATTTTGAAAATACTTCAACAAGATGAAGGCAATCTTAGTTATCAAATCACCTTATCAAGGTAGGGCCACATATCCGAGAGAAACTTGTTCAACCAGTCAACCTGTGAAAATCACATAGCAATAATCAATATAGAACACATTTGAGATAATATTTAACTGTGAAACAATAAATAGTAAATACACAAGAAAAACAGTATCAGTAACAATAGCTGTTGCGAATGTTCAAATAGACCAGGACTAATATACTGCACTTACTCTTTCATAATCAGGGCATTTTACCCATAATGGAATATCTGGTAGAATATCTAGCAAAGCACCTGTGTCTAACTCATGAAGTGGTCTGACCACTGGATCCTGCATTAGATGGTCCAAGATTAAAAAAGTCACACATGTTAAGCAAAGATTATCAGCACAGCTTTGTGCATTGCTTGCAAGTATCCTGTAACTTACAGAATACTTTGAATTTGGTTGCTTTAAAGTATCCTAATTTTTCTTTTAATCCCATGAAATGTCCTGGTATTCACTACTCTCTAGTCCAGTTTTGTCACGAGGAGGGACTTCTTTTATGTTTTGAACTTTGAAAAAGGAAACCTCTTCGACAAATCAGTGAAACTTCTGGCTTAAAATCTTGACTGGATAACATAATTTCAAACCCCCTTGAGCGTTGTGAGAAGAAACATCAACTAAAAAGCAGTTTAGGATGTTCTACACAGTCCAAACTGTTGAGATTAATGCAACATAAGCACCACAACATCTATCACGAAAAGAAAAAAAAGAAAACAGAAAGCCACTCTTAAATATTAAATAACACAGATGAGCTAATCAACGCAGACCCCCAATGTAAGCAAGCAGCACATTCATCTTAAATTAATGTAGACCTAATCAACAAAGTTGAACAACCACAAATTGCAAAGGCATCATGAGCATGATGTGTGAATAAGAAATCAAAGCCTGGCCTGGCCTTCAATAATTCTACACAAAATGTCGAATAGAAAATAAGAATTGCATGTCAATGCACCAAATTCTCAACTATTCCAGAAGAGTTGAAGAGTTTTTTTAAAAAAATCATTCTTTCTCCTTTCACTTGAGAGCCCTGCAAAAAAAGAAATCAGAAAATCAACTGCAAATAGTTCTCCTTCAACCTTTCCTACAATGGCCCCACAATCTCCAAAAACACGGTAAAACCCCAATTCCTCTCCATTTTAATATTCAGCAACATTACTTCATCGACCATTGAATCACATTTTTCGAAAGAACACAGCATCGCACTCGAGAACTGTGTTCCTGACAAACCACAATCATATATAGAAACCGAGAAAAGTAAGAATCTTGACGGAAACAAATGCAGTACTACTCCACAACCTCAACCCAAAAAGAAAAAAAGAAAAACTTTTAGAGGACAACATATATAATGAATCAGAGCAAAACAATGATCAAACAAATTAACAACGTTATGAACCTTAACAACATCAACGATAAAAAAGAAAAACCAGCAAACTAACACGTATAGATTATAGAGAGAGAGAGAGAACGAGAGATAATGATGATGATACACGGTTAATTACCTTGACAGTATCTTTAGGCTTAGAATAAACGAAAAGAAAGAAACCAATCAAGAGACCAAAAGGAAGTCCAATTCCAAAACCAAGAAGTTCCACGAGAGTATTCAAGAATCCCATCTCTCTCTCGACAAAACCAACAGCACAGAGAGAAAATACTTATTGAGGAGGATAGAGCGAGAAAATGTAGGGGAAAATGTTTGCTGGGAAACGTAACGAACACATGAAGAGAAAGATAGAGAGACGACCATAACCGCCAAATTTGATAAAAAAAAAAAACAAAGAAAGTGACAGGTTGTGGCTAATTACTTGTTAATATGACTGGCTCGTCAAAATCGAAAAGAAACAAACAAAAATATAATTCTGCCTGCGTGCCCTTCTCTCCACCTGTGAATCCGTTCTACAAATTTTAAATTCAACAACTACCAGAGTTCTTTAAATTACTTTTCTTTAAATTGTATGAGAATGTGTGTGGTTTTTGTGAGTATCATGTACAATGGTTCACAAATTTTCTTCACACAAAGAGATATGATTAAAAAAATGAATTATTAATTAATTTTATGGGGACACCACAATAATAATTGATATTGATGGAGCATTTCATTGCTTGTATATATCAACACCACCCACCACATTTCCCATTAATTAGCAAGAAAGATGTTATTTCGAAGAGCCAAAATTAAGAACACGTATATTTTTAATATTTAAATCTTGAAATCAGTATTTTATATAAAAAAATAAATATACAATGACATCGATATAATCTCTCTTAATATACGTTATATTTAATATCATTCGAACAAACATGCAAGGAATTTAGCATCGATTAACGCTGTTTTACAAGGAAACATATTGATAGTTTTACCAAATCATACGCGGGTTTTAAAAGGCAAAAATACAGATGAATTTAGAAATATATATTACATCCTTTTTTCTTCTTTTATTACAGAAACTATAGGAATTACGAGCACCTGAAAGCATTAGACTTTGGACACAAAGAATAGCGTTGATTCCACCACTATATAATTATTGATTTGATTTGATTTGATTCCGATAACCATTTATTATTTCACTGTATGATTCAATCGATTTGTATAATTATTTTTCTCTGGACAGACACGAAAGGGGCAAAAATCCTTGAAGTGAAGGTGTCCCCAGATTTTGTTGTTCGCAACCGGCACGTTGAGACGGTTTTGCAGTTTTTGGTCACCTTCTCTCGGAGGGCAAATATTATTTGGTTTAATTCTCTCAACATACATAGCATAGCAGGCCGTCGAGAGCTTCGGGTCCTGCTGCATAACTTATACAAGCTGTGGCGGGCAAGAAACTCAGCCACAGACCACCATCCCAGCAAAGTTTAGCTATAAAATTAAAAATAACACGGCACAGTGAATGAAGCTATCTGTAGGGATTAGAATTACATAAAGAAATCAGTCTGCATTGGAACATAGCGGCTAGAAGTTTAGATCTGTTTGTTTTGGGTTTAAAAAATGTTTTTGGAATTTTTTTATTGATTTTTTTAATATTTTAATATAATTTTGATGTGTTAATATCAAAAATAAATTTAAAAAATAAAAATTATATTATTTTAATATATTTTAATATAAAATATACATTTTAAATAACAACTCCAACCATGATCAAACACTATCTTAATTGTATTATGTAATAATTTTATGTTTAAGAAAAGAAAATTTAAATTTAGATGAACATAAAAAAGAGACACGTGAGAAAGGATATATATATTAATTTGGATAAGTTTGAATATGATTCGTGGAAGATTGTTCCACGATTGTTGCAATTTAATTAATATATACTTCTATATTCAACAAATAAATAAAAATACAAATAAAAATCCCATAGTCATGTTCTAAGAACGTGCAGTTTGAAAATAAAGATTTTGATTTGACACACACATGCCATCCTGCCAGGTGTCTTCTTTTGATTTGGTATAAATAAGTAACCGGTGTAATATAATTGTTTTTTAAAGTATTTTTTATTTAAAAATAAATTAAAATAATTTTTTTAATTTTTTTATATGAGTATATGAATACAATCTAAAAATATAAATATATCCCCTGTATAAAAAAAAATAATTATAGAGTTTCCCCCTCGGAAAATCTAGAAACTTAACGCTTTAAAAATAATTAAAAGAAAATTATATATTGAAATGGGCCTGCCAACATCAAGATAGAAGTCGAAATTGGCCGGCGGAGGAGAAAGAAACAACAACAGAAGCCAGCCAACATCACGATAGAAGTCGAAATTGGCCGTCGGCTATGCCGTGTTCGATCGATTCCAAGTGATGGACAAGGACCACCAAATAATGGGCCATGTCTTGGTAGGGGACCAGAAAATCTTATCTGCCAACAAGTCAACGGGCCTATCAATCCATGAAAAACCACAAGATAGGCCCAGTTATATCAATGAAGCCCAACAACCAGTTTTATCTAACAAGCCCGTGCAACATGATATTAAAATTAATTTCATTACATTACTATAGACAAACACCCCCCCCCCTCTCTCTCTCTCTCTCTCTCTCTATATATATATAAAGTATTTAAAATTCAATTTTCACACGTCATTTCGTTATCTGAAAAATTAAATACAATCTGGACTCTCATGGTAAAAAAAAAAAAAAAAAAAGGAGGATGCAGATACATTTTTTCATGCCAGCATTTTATCACTTACAGGTTAACACGTCAATTTTATAAAAATTACCGGCCCAAAAATAAATCTCATGGTAAATATTGTTTATTCGTGATTTGGAAAGAAAAAAGGATGATGACGTGTTTTAAAATATCTTAATTTCCTGAACAATTAAATTTTGTCCATAAAAAACACGTTGCCATCATGGTAAATGTTTATTCGTGATTTAGAAAAAATTAATAACACGTTGCCATCATGATTCCAAGGGTGCTAATATTTCCTTCCTATCCATTTCCTTAAATTTGTTTCAAAGCCGAGGACAAAACTAGCCTGGTTTCTTTCCAAGGTCAGACAAAACTCACGACCCAATGTATCGGACGGATTCCTAGCAATATTCTGCATATAGTTGTCAACACCATACGCTAGAACTGGTTATAGGTCTTGAACGGGTTGATGATGCCTCCTCCAGAAAGCGTGTTCGTCAAGTGTACGTTGAATTTATGGATTAGAATATGATGAATCAATGTTTTTTTTTTTTTTTTTTTTTTTTGGAAAAGTCTAATTCCATGTCTAAAAACGTTCAATAACATGGTCGTACCTCATTGATAGATGTGTGAAGCTTATATCTATATTCAACATCCTCAGACTCGATAGAATATCAATTTGATTTAATTTTATATTTGTTTTAATTTTAATAAATGTGCTTTTAAATGGTTACGGTTGATTGATTTGTTTACATTCATAACTTCATTCTCCAGAATTTAGAACGTATTTAAGAGTGTATTTATGGTTATTTTTTAAAGTGTTTTTCAATTAAAAATATATCAAAATAATATTTTTTTGATTTTTTAAAAATTATTTTTAAAATCAGCGCATCAAAATGATTTAAAAATACTAAAAAAATATTAATTTGAAGAAAAAAATAAAAAAAATTAAATTTATTCAAAAATATTTTTAAAACATAAAAATAAACATAGCACCACGATTGGGTCGACAATCTTTCTCTATTCGATTATTTTAAATGAAAATATCAGAAAGTTTGATTAGTAACTGAAGCTATGTATCTTCTGCGCAGACTCCTCGATGAACAAAGATTGTAATTTGAAGAAAAGAGGCTATCCTAGTATTTTTACGGGCTATTTATTCTTGTAGTTATGTTTCGTAATTTTTTAAGAAATTTTGTTTTTGTTTGAAAATAATTTTTTTGATAATTTTAAATTATTTTGATATATTGATATTTAATAAATAAATAAAAATTATTTTTCAATATTTAAAAACAAAAAATATTTTAAAAAACAATTAAAATATTAACTTAGCCTGGCGTTATGCATGCCATTTCTAACTAAAGATCACGTACTGCTAGTGGTTTGACAATTTTTTTTTTAATTAAACTGGCACATTTACTTTTGTCTTTTATTTTTATATATTCAACAAATAAAATCGTGTTTTTTACTTATAAATATTTTTTTTTATGTCAGCACATAAGTGGTTTTGCAACTCAACTATTTATAATATTGAATTAGCATATCAACATATACTTGAGTAAAAAATTCAATTGCACGTATGTACTACCATTGCTTCGTAATTGATTGATGAGCATTCCAATTCAACTGTGTATTGAATTAGCATATCAATAAATATCAGTTTTTTTATATATAAAAAAAAATCAATTTGCATGCACGGACTAGTAGCAGCATTGTGCATTGACCTCGAGATTTTTTAATGAGTTATTTTTATAGAGATTTTTTTTTTTAATTTAATATAGATGTTCGGATTAGCTTGCACGTATCTCGACTAATTGACCAGGAAAGTTGTGGGCTGCATTTGTCTAACTACGTGGTGTGTCAATGCAGGTACGAATGTGAAATTAAATGGAATTAAAGTCAACCATATAAATTGTTGGAACAGAAACAACACTGTACATAAATGATCAGCCTAACTATTACATAATTTAATTTTTTTTTTTAAATTATTTATCACCAGAGTTCAGAGCATATATGCCTTCGAGTCCAAAGTTTTTATTTATTTAACCATCTAAAAGGTGGTATAGTGATAAAAACTTGAAATTAAAAGATTTGTTTTCCTATAATTTCATGTTCGAGCCCCGTGGTTACTAATAAGATAGTCACTGGAGGTTTACATGGTCGTTAACTTCAGGTATCGTGGGATTAGTCGAACTGCGCGTAAACTGGCCCGGACACCCACGTTAATAAAAAATATTTATTTTAATTAATTTAAAGGGAAAAGTATATATATCTTAATTTCTATCGACTAAATGTATTTTATCCAAAAAGTAATTCGGGCACTCAACAACCAAGTATGGATCTTATCCAGAAGTTTGACGATCGTTAGATAAAAGTACAAGCTTAGTATCTGATGATTTTCTCATTGTCTTCACCTACCCGGAAGCAAACACCAAAAGGGTGGTTGGTGGCGAACAAGACCTATCCACCCACAACAACTCCTAGTTACTATATTTTTCTGAAAAAAAAATAAAAATTAGAGAATGTATGCTCTGATGTTCGCAGCTCAAATGTATTTTATTTTATTTTATTTTTATTGACGCAGTCCCTTGGAGATACACCTAACCCTCATGCTATGCATCCACCAAAAAAGAAAAACCAAACCTTCATTGTCGGCTTGAGTCAATATTGCACAGGATTGTTGAAGGATTAGATTTGTTTTTAGAGATTGCTTGGTCAATAATTCATTTAATTGTATTTTTAATATTGTAGTAGTTTTTGCGGCAGATTTAAGAAAGTTATAAATTAATTATAGTTTTTTTTACCAAGATTTAAAAGAGAGCTTAAAGAATTTTTTGAGTGAAACTTGTGGAAAACTATAAGGTATATTGACTAACTATTTTTAAATTTATAATAAAGATAAAATATAAATTACACTATAGAAAAAATCATAACAATCATCGAGAAAAAGCCGTGCATATTTGAAACAATCAAATTTAAGTCCTGTTTGTTTTTATATTTTAAAAGCATTTTAAAAAAATTTAAAATTTTTTTATTTTTTCTTTGCTTCAAATTAATATTTTTTTGTATTTTTAAATTTTTTTGATATACTAATATTAAAAATAATTTTTAAAAATTAAAAAAAAAATTATTTCAACATATTTTTAAATAAAAACTATTTGTCCAAGTGTTTAACAATGATTGACTGCGATTTAAGGTAAATAGTGATGAGAAGAAAACACGTGAAAACAGCAGCACGTTAATGTGGAAAAATAAAACACGTACAATTAATGTTCGTGCCATGAGTGTGTTCGTACGTAATCTATATCATTAACAATCAAGCTAAAAACTCATGTTATGGGTGAATTATGTCAGAGATGATAGCCCATTTCGTATATATGAGAATTTATACGATGCAATTATTGGATTGAGCATACAAACCCACGCACAATTTGAACTCTTGGGTACTTCTCTCAGGAGGGTATACTACGAGTAATTAACAAAAATAAATTCAATAAATAAATAAATTAGTAGTATCGAATATATCTTGATGCCATGGCTTCAGTATCGAATAAAAAAAGTTTATTTACAGTGGCAAAGGGTATAAATCTCATGATGCTTGGCTATTGGGTGAAACGTTTATCCTAAGGGCTTAGCATCGTGTGAATGATCCTTTCCACAAGATATATAGGTGCCGCGTGCCATAATTTTGTCACAGTGGCTTGCTTGTCAAATCGATACACGCACATGTGAGACAATGAGAAACGTATAACACGTTCATGATGCATTAATGTGTTTTAAATATGTTATTTTTGCATAATTTCATGTTTAAAAGAATCAAATATAAAGACAAATAACCTATCATACCTAGGTTTGGTAGAATACCGAACCTAGATAATATGTATTTAGCTTGCTTCCAAGCTTTACATTCTTAGGTTCAACTTAGGTATATGTAGTTCTGACGAGATCTTAGAAACCAAGTATACGTTGGTCCGACAAGATGTTAAACTCAACATCATTTAATTTAGCTATATACTGAGTCCAAGTATATGTGGGGCTGATAAGATATCAGACTCGATATCATTGGGCTCAGCTACATGTTGAGTCCCGGTACATGTACATCTCAGGTTCAGCAAGACGTTGAGCCTAAGCATATGTGAGTTATCAAACCCAACACTCTTGGATTTCGCTATAAATTGAGCTCAAAGATATATGAGTCTGACAAGGTGCTAAACCCATCACCTTTAACTTGAAATCATTCCAGGTCTAAATATGTATAGAACTGACGATTACTATAGGCCCCATGTTAGGTTACGAGGCTTTGATTGTTTATTCTTAAGGTTCTTAATATAAAATATTAGAAGTCAAGAATAACCATCTCCCGCACTTCTAGGTGTGTAAAAGTCTCATAATAACCTATTATATTTCCATCAACATTAATATTATGCAAGTGATTTTTATCTCTTATTAATGTTGTGTAGATGATATTTATTTCTCATTAATGCTATTAGGAGAAAATAATACTTCAACCTTTATATTAAAACAACATGATAAGATTCAAGAGTTATATATATATCATGGAACTACTCAGTAAATATATAATTTATATTTTTTTATTTTCTAAATATTTATAACCGCTAATAATTTTTTAAACGTTCTAATTAATGATAAGACAATGAATGCACTAAGATTTTATATATATATAGATAAACAGGTCTCTGGTCTTAAGTCCACTTTCTTGTTTAATTTCCTGAATATTTTTAATCTGTGATTGTTGCAGCTCCAACTCAGATAATATCAAACAGATGGCCCTGTAGTTAATACCGGCATTGAGACAGTGACGGCACACCATACATGGCATAAATAATTAGATAGCATAACAAATTCGACACTAAATCCAAATAAATTAGCGCTTAATTTATATTGTTCTGGGTAGATGAACTTCAACGAGCAGAGATATTCGGAAAATTAATTAATTATGAGGATGACGAGGGCTGTAGGGCAAAGAAGACTTAGTGACAGCTTCCTACCAACCACAATCTAATTAAATTAGAACGGGGATTGGTAGGCATTCCACTACGCAAGTTGATGTAGAAGTACAGAAAAGTAAGAGTCCAAGCAACCAATATTCCAAGCTCAAAATGCACACAGGCTGCATCTTTTTCATGGTTTCTGGGCAGTAAAGAAAGGTAAAAGGGATGCGAAGTAATTCGTTCATCGTCCACGAGATCGCTACGAATGCAAATCAAGGGATGCACAAAAAATCCAACACAAGAGATTGAATATTAATTGGCTGTCGGTCATGTGGTTCCGAGCTGTCAACTGATAAACTCTTAGGCTGAGAGATAAATGCACTTTGGGACTCCAAATATCCAGTTATATTTACAGTGAATTCATCGCACTTGTCGTCTCTGTGCAGTCCTTCTGGACTTGGTTTTTCCTGAGTTAATATGTAGGGTATTATCTGGTACTGACCTGGCCCTGACTTCTATGAAGCGTTTGGAAACGTGGCAGGCGGCGGCTTTTTAATTTTCTTTTCTGGAAGTAATATTAAAAATATTACTTCCAGACAAAAAATACTTTAACAACAATTATCCCATACCATACAATGACTTGCTCATCCAAAGACCCAGCTGTCCATACGTTAGACATCCATTAATAATAATAATAATAAAATAATAATAATGCGCTATATATTCTCCTAGATAAATCACTTGCTCTTCCAACTCCCAGCGAAGCCTGTTCTTTTCTTTTGTGATAATTTTATTTTCTTGATTTAGCTATGAAGCCCACTGCCAAGGCCGTTTTAGCACCTAAAATAAATCTGAAACCCGGTTCTGGTCCGGTTTTTTTGAACCAAAAAGGATACTGAACCCACAGCTCAGGATCATCATGCACATCATTGTAAATGAGATGTCTATTAAATTTTGAGCCACATGATAGTATTAAATCTTGCACTGTATCATGCACATCATGACGAGTAGTAATAAAAGCTTGAAAACCATTATTTCTTAGAAGAGTTACATCTATATAATAGTGTTTGGGATAATATAATATTATTTGGGATAATGATTAATTAATATATTTAAATACTTGATTTTTTTTTAATATAATGAACTCCAGGCTAATATATACTGGAACCTTGAATAACTGCAAAAACAGTCTTGATAGAAGGAAATTGAAGATTATGTGATAATAAAGTTAATATATTTATTAAAAATGTATTAAATGATTTAAGACAAGAAATAATTTTAAAGAGCTTTAAATTCAAAAAATAATGATGTTTATTTTTAAGTTTTAAGTGGGTTAACACTCTGAAATTCATGTATTTTTTATCTTAAGACATGAAAAATTATGAACATTTTATCTATATAATTCAGGGGATACTTATACCTCTTAAACTTTATCGTTTTCAGATAAGTAAAATTAAGGCTAGAAAGTCTTCTGTTTTCGATGATATTAACGAGAGAAAAATATTTCTTACATATCATTAATGACATAGTAAGTATAGCAAGCCCCTTAAAAAAAACCTTGTATACACCTATAAGTATAAGGAAATTATTACATTAACATGAACGGTTATTCTAGATGAAGAAGCAAGACAGTTTATCATGTTTTTTATATTTATATTGTAGATGATCGTCTAGGATCAAACATATAACTTTAGAATTTGGTAATATCTAAGTTTTTTGGGTCTGAGATGTTTGATGGACATACATTTCCTTATACATGACTGACTACCAAGTCTAAATTTTTTAAGCCTAGCATATTTATCAGACCAACGTTTAACCCATATTTACCAGACTAACTGTTAAGTTCAAGTTTTTGGGATCTGACATATTCGTTAAACTCACATTACCTTGAGCTTGTTTAACTGTCAAATCTAAATATTTTGGGTTAGACATATTTGCCTAACTTAATTTATTTAATAATATTTTTTATAAATAAAAATCTTAACCAAAAATTAATCCATCACTTTCAATATAGTTTCAACTATAAAAACGTTATAAATGACAATTAAGTCTTATTTTTATGAGAGAAACTGTCAACTACACAACAATTTCAAATCTAATTGTGTGAGACTAGTAAATCTTAGTTAATGGATTCGCAATGAAACCTTCTATCTATAACACCGTGTCCTTGATTTTCTATCCATTGTAGGTGGACAGCACAAGATACTGTGATTTAATTTCCTTTTTTTTTTTTTTGGCAAAAAAAAAATTGCTGATTTAAGTAATGGACATTAAAGCCATGACGTAGTGCTTATGTGCCCCCTTCCCACCAACCCCCATCTCTCCCACCCTTGTATTTTCTCGACCGGAAAACCTCGCCATTCTTGGACCCACCTAAGTGCGGGCTACTTACCACAGCATTCACGTGTCAAGATCCCAACCATTGAAACCCATGATGATCCAACGGCCACGTACACTTTTCAACGAACACATCGGCCAACCCACCCACCCCTCAATTAGCCTCAGCTCCCCTGCACACTCTATTTAAAGCACTTGATTTTTGGTGAACAAACTCAGGGATTTTTGGTGACCTGAAGATTCCTACATACACATAGAGCCCAGCTATCTTAATCTTGCATGCTGAGCAGCCCTCTTGTATTCTTACACACACGAGAAAAAGAGATATATTTTGTGCACACGGATCCATTTTCTCCCTCCTTGACCACCGATCAATCCATAATTCCCTTCTTTTTCCCATAGAGAATCATCACTTTCAAGAACGGGAGAAAATGGAATTCTGTCAGGACTCATGCACTGGCAATGGTTCCCTGGGATTTAACCCCAATGACCCCTTGAACTGGGGCATGGTGGCAGAATCACTAAAAGGAAGCCACCTAGATGAGGTGAAGCGCATGATCGATGAGTACAGGAAGCCTGTGGTCAAGCTGGGAGGTGAGTCCCTGACCATAGGCCAAGTAACAGCGATTGCTAGCCGTGACGTTGGTGTCAAGGTAGAGCTGTCAGAGGAGGCTCGAGTTGGTGTCAAGGCTAGCAGCGACTGGGTTATGGACAGCATGAACAAGGGCACGGACAGTTATGGTGTCACCACTGGTTTCGGCGCCACCTCACATAGAAGAACCAAGCAAGGCGGAGAGCTTCAGAAGGAGCTTATCAGGTAATTAAATCCGTTATTATACATTAATGGCTACCTTTCTTTCTTAATTACGCTTACATGAACTCCTTTCCTGTCATAGTATGCTCCTTTAAACAGTGGCCCTTGGCTCGTTAATTATTGATCATACTCCGCCTAAGAAATTACTAATGTCCTGTTTGGGACAAAAAGGGTCTTCTTGTCGTCATGATCCCTCCATGTCTTAGGTGCTTCCACGTCCGAGTTTGCGTTAGCAGCCGAATCATGATCAATCACAAGAATATATATATTGATCTAATCATGCAACAAATTAACGTACTGAAAATGTCCTTTTCTCAGAAAAAGGAAGCAAAAATGCTCTTTAAACCACTTGTAATTCCGGATAATCACTAGCAAGAACCGCACTTTAAAGATGTAAAAAGGTGTTTTTTAGGATATTTTTTTTCTAGCTGGGAAGCGGTGAGCCACAAGAGACATGTGATTCATAAATTTACGAGGCACCAGAAAGTTACTTGTTTTATTTAATTAGTCAGTGCTCCTTCACTCTCCTGAAAAGTGGCTGAAATTAGCGCACCCACGTCTGATCAGCTGTCTTGTTAGCTTATTATTGTTAGGTTGGTAAGTTGAGAGCGTGGAAGTTCAGCAAGCCCCCCCCACCCCCAAAATAAAATAAAATAAATTAAATTAAAAATTAAAAAAATCTGTTGTGGTAGGTAGGTGATCAATTTAAAATAATAAAATAACGCAGGGGGGAGGGGGAGGAGGGGGGGGCGGGGGGTTTGAATTCTTCAACATCTCCAATCCTCCTAGTTTTATTTAAATGACATATTAATTACTCCAAAACGTCAAGAGATGAGGGCTGATTTTCAAGTAAAATGATCTACTTCCAATTTGACTTGAATCAACTTGTATTGTAGATTGCCTTGGTGTTAATTTAGAGCATGTAAAATTTGATTTTTTTATTTTAAATTAATTTTTCTGTATTATTTTGAAAAATAACGACAGTTAATTCATCTATTAAAATTAGAATTATATTATTTATTCAAATAAAAAAGACTGCGTACACAACTGTAGAAACAAATCTTACCGTCTCAGCCAAGCGCTTTGGAGGCCATAGGAGGGCACCTATATATACTGGCTCTTGCAATTTCTTTTGCTGTGCTTTTGAAGATATGTTTTCTCTTTGGACGTTAGAGAAAGAAATCAATTAATCCTGGAATTTATTTATTAATTGGATTATATAATTAATTCTTTCTATACTTTTGAGATTTTATTTTTTGAAAGAAAAGAAACTCTGGTATTTATTATTTATTAATGGCCCTTGAAATCTTCTACGTGAGGTTTTAGCTGGGCCGCATGGTTATGTTGTTAAAAAAATTGTAAAGAATTGATTGATGATGTGTCCTAATAAAATATCTACCAATTTGGTAAAAAAATCAATTAAAATCCCATATCTAGCCAAAGATTTGTAACCTCTCCTGACATTTTTTTTGGATTGTAAATTATCCGGTTATGCAAAAAAAAAAAAAAAAAAATTAAAAAATTAAGTTGAACCAAAACTAAAAAGGGATATTTTAGGCCCCACCATGTTTTATTTTGACCCAAGGCCCTCTTGATATAAAAATATTTTATTTTTGCTTTTGTTTTTTATTTTTTTGGGTTAAGATTGTTGCTGATGTGCTTTGTGGATTCTTATTCAAACAGGTTCTTGAATGCTGGTATCTTTGGTAATGGCACGGAGTCTACTCATACATTGCCTCACTCAGCATCTAGGGCAGCTATGTTGGTCAGAATTAACACCCTTCTTCAAGGTTACTCGGGCATAAGATTTGAGATCCTAGAAGCCATCACCAAGTTGCTCAACCACAACATCACCCCATGTTTGCCACTCAGAGGAACAATCACTGCCTCCGGTGACCTTGTCCCATTATCCTACATTGCTGGGCTCTTGACAGGCAGGCCCAATTCAAAGGCCGTGGGACCCAATGGAGAAACCCTGGCCGCTGCTGAAGCCTTCACACTAGCTGGGATTAATGGTGGATTTTTTGAGTTGCAACCAAAGGAGGGTCTAGCACTTGTAAATGGTACTGCTGTTGGTTCTGGTCTTGCTTCGATGGTGCTTTTTGAGGCTAATGTGCTGGCAATCCTATCAGAAGTTTTGTCAGCAATTTTCGCCGAAGTTATGCAAGGAAAACCAGAGTTTACTGATCACTTGACACATAAATTGAAGCATCATCCTGGCCAAATTGAAGCTGCAGCCATCATGGAACATATTTTAGATGGTAGCTCTTACGTTAAAGCAGCTCAAAAGTTACATGAGATTGATCCTCTACAGAAGCCTAAACAAGACCGATATGCTCTCCGAACATCTCCACAGTGGCTAGGTCCTCTGATTGAAGTGATTAGAACTTCAACGAAAATGATCGAACGAGAAATCAACTCTGTCAATGACAATCCATTGATTGATGTGTCAAGGAACAAGGCTCTACATGGAGGGAATTTCCAGGGGACTCCTATTGGTGTTTCCATGGACAACACTCGTTTGGCAATTGCTTCAATTGGCAAACTCATGTTTGCACAATTCTCTGAACTTGTTAATGACTATTACAACAACGGGTTGCCTTCAAACCTTACCGGTGGTCGCAATCCAAGCTTGGATTACGGGTTCAAAGGTGCTGAAATTGCAATGGCATCTTACTGCTCAGAGCTCCAATTTCTTGCTAACCCTGTCACCAATCATGTCCAGAGTGCTGAGCAACACAACCAAGACGTCAACTCCTTGGGCTTGATTTCTGCAAGAAAAACAGCTGAAGCTGTTGAAATATTGAAGCTCATGTCTACCACCTGGTTGGTTGCTCTATGCCAAGCCATAGACTTGAGGCACATAGAGGAGAACCTGAAGAACACAGTCAAGAACACTGTCAGCCAAGTTGCTAAGAGAGTCCTGACAATGGGCTTCAACGGCGAGCTTCACCCCTCAAGATTCTGCGAGAAAGACTTGCTCAAGGTTGTCGACAGAGAACATGCCTTTACCTACATTGATGACCCTTGCAGTGCAACCTACCCATTAATGCAGAAACTAAGGCAAGTTCTAGTTGATCACGCCCTGATGAATGGTGAGAAGGAACATAATTCAAGCACTTCGATTTTCCAAAAGATTGGAGCCTTTGAGGAAGAACTGAAGACCCTTTTGCCCAAAGAAGTAGAGAATGCTAGACTTGAACTTGAGAATGGCAACCCAGCTATTCCAAACAGGATCACGGAATGCAGGTCATACCCCTTGTACAAGTTTGTGAGGGAAGAATTGGGAACCATTTTGCTCACCGGTGAGAAGGTCGGATCGCCTGGGGAGGAGTTTGACAAGGTATTCACAGCTATCTGTGCAGGGAAGTTGATTGATCCCATGCTGGAATGCTTGAAGGAATGGAATGGCGCTCCTCTTCCTCTTTGCTAAGCTATGGATTTCCTGTGATGATCTTTTTTTCTTTATTTCTTGCCAAGGTTAATTACTTGCATGTTAATTTGTAAGTAACAAGCACAAGTGCAAACCTACGTTGTTTAGTTACTTTTAATCATTAAAGAATCTTTCTTTGTAATACGAGTTCCAGTTCAAGTGTACACCAATGAATACGTTATCTTTAAAAGCTTGCTTAGAACTAATTCTTTACTAAAATTAATCTCAACTATACAAGTATATTTAAGTATATTGAATTGATTTGGTAATTGAATCTCTTTGTTTGAAATGAGTTTTAAAATTGCAGAGTTAATTTAATTTGAGTTATTGAAAATATATTTATCTAACTTGCGTTCATCCTTAATGTAAATCTATAAAATTATTTAATTCTAATTAGTTATTGAATTCATTTATATTACTTAAAGCCTTTCAAACACTGGAATTAATTAAATGATTTTATTTTTACTAGAATCTAAAGTTTTCAAACAACTTGGAAGAAAAACAAATGTTTTTAACAGTACAAATTTTTTTAATGATCTCTTTGGAAATCTTGTGCTGTTATTGCTTTTGACTTGTAAATCACGTTCAAAAATAATAATAAAGAAGTACAAACAGGGTCATCAAGGTATCTTCTCCTCTCCGATATGGACCTGATACCACCGGGCCTGCATCGGGAAGCTCGGCTCAAGACAACAAGAAGCCCATAACAAGGAGGTCTCTGACTTGTAGATCCAGCGAAGCCCAGCCCTCAAAATAAAAGGCTAGCTTATACTAGTGCCTGCCTGGGTGCGAGGGGCATCTCATGCTAGGCCACGTATCACCATCTCAGCCGTTCAAGCCACCGGAAACTCTCAGAGTTAATTTGTACGAGTAAATTTTCACACAATGGAAAGACGATGAATGTAAAGTTGCAAGCTATATCCGATTATATGTTTATATATATATATATATATAGATTGAATTTACAAGAATTCTTAATATTTTTGTAAATGAAAGGCCAGTCAATTAACTAGTTTGTCAGATAAAAAAGAGCTTATCTTTCACATTATCAGATAAAAACGAGCAGCGTGGGAAAAGACTTCTATCGCAGGGAAGGAGCTACTGTTGGTGTCCTGGCAATGTTCTATAGCAGGTTCTGTTAAGCTGGATATGGATGAGAGCTCGCCGGGGAATCCAGGCAGAGCAGGTTTTGGGAGTCTCGTCAGGGACCATGAAGGAATCCGGCTAAAGGGTTTCATGGGACTTGCTGGCATTGGTCCGAACCTCCTTGCATAACTGTTAGCTATATCAAACATGGTTTATTGGTTGCTAGGGGCAAGGGTTGCAGGAGGGTTACCTGTAACTCTGACTCCTTGGATGCTTTGCGGCTGGTAAAGGAGGATCATGTTCAATCTCATAAATTTGGAGTCCTAACCTGGATATTAAAGAGTTTCTAGCTAGATCTTGGGAGATCTCGTGAAACCATAATGAAGCCAATTCATTCATGTGCTGACTTATTTTTTTAATCGGGGGTATTTGGGTTAGTTTACGCATACCTTGATTAATTTTTCGAGATCTTAAAGGTAACGACCATGTAAGTTTCCAGTAACTCTGAGATTTATAGCATTCTAATTGGTAATCTCTAAAAAATAAATCTAGAATCTAACCAATTAAGCTACACCAATTTAAATAATGTGCTGATTTTTCAAAAATATAACAAGCTTTAATGAGATTTATATATGTAACCACCCTTGTCCGAATCATTTTTTTTCATTTATTGTTTAGGTATTGGTTACCATAGAGAAGTTTAGTTTTGTTGTTTTTGAAATTACACTATACAAAAATAAAATAAAAAATGTAATGATTAATTTCAAAAACTAAATTTTACTAATAATTTCGACTGTAAAGAGACTCAAGTTCTTCATGTTGCTGGTGTGAATACAGTGATGTGATGATGAACACGAGCATTTAATTCCTGTTTCTGTAAATAAAGTATAAAATTAGAGTTGGTAGGAGATTAGACTAAAATAGATTTTTTTTAAATTACTTCAATTAGGCAGATTAATCCAAGCATTGAAATCCCGGAAGTGGTGGGGCCGTGGGGGGTTGGTGTGCTGCACCAACTCCTCACCAATAACATGTTGATTTATTCCACACAAAAAAAAAAAAAAACATGTTGATTGTGTATTTTGTCCTTGTATTCTCGCTTCGTCACACTTCGATCCTCTCGTTAGTTTTATCTCAACATTATCCTTTGATTCTTTCTATACTTGGTACGATGAAATAAATATATATATTTTTTTTTTCTAGTACAAGGTCTTATGTCAGGTCGTGTCTTATGAGATAATAGTTTTTCTAGTACAAGGATGATATTGGGATAAAAAACACTGGAAATACCAAAATAAGATGAAATAGACAGTAAAGGGACTAAATAACACAATGAAGTTCATTGAATGAACCCCAACAACAACCCACTGTCACTCTTACTTAACTCCATTACTCCCCCCCCTTTCCTTTCGCAACGAAGAACCCCGCTCCTTTCTACTCGCATCAGCTGCTGTATACCTCTCTATCGATTCATCTCTCCGACGAAAAACACAAAAATGGCGTCCGAGGGGATCTTGTTGGGTATGGGAAACCCACTCCTTGACATTTCTGCTGTTGTCGACGATGATTTCTTGCAAAAGTAAGTTCTGTCTCTTTCAAATTCCTTTCTAACTATAAGCATCTTTGTTTTTGCATATCAAAAGTTTTTAAAAAGTTTATTTTTTTATTTTTTTTGTTTTAAATTAATTTGAATGTGTTTTCAAGAAAAAATCAATTTAAAAACCAATCGCTACAACAATAACAAACATGCCATGTGTTTATTGCTTTCAATGTTGCAGAAACCAGACCCTAAACTTTTCTTTATTTATTATTTTTATTTCAATGCTCGAGTCTTTATCATCCGATACAGTTTGATCTGCATCTGTTGACTGTTGATCGTATTTTGTTAGCTGATTTTAAATAAGAGGCAGATCTGAGCTGCTCTCTTTGTGTGTTTTGGTTTGCAATGACAGATCTGATTTTTTTCTTTCATTTCATGATTGATTTCTCTTTTTGAAAATTTTACTGTGAATGTTTGGTTACTGCGAAAAATAATTTTATGCTTGATGTGTCAGATGTGAGAATTAAGCTTCATTTAGTGACTTCAGCTGTTTTCTACAGATCGGATTTTACTCGATTCAAATTTATGTATGTGGTGATTTAGTTTACGAATTGTAATATTGTTGATTTTTGTAATTTGATTGTTTTGGTAGGTATGACATCAAGCTGAACAATGCTATCCTTGCGGAAGACAAGCACATACCCATGTAAGTTCTCTTGACATATCTGTTCGTTTCGTATCTTGCTAAATGTTTAACTTTTTTCAGGAGTTTGAAACATTCCGTTGACGCTCATTGATTTTTGTTTTGACGGATATTTGAAGGTACGATGAGATGGCCAGCAAGTATACCGTAGAATTCATTGCAGGAGGTAACAGCAGAATTTCCCGATGAAGGAAGTATAAAGATGTCTCTTTTAAACTTTTTTAGTCTGAGACTGAGTTTTTGAAATAACATGTTTTTATTGATGTTTTGTATGTTACCTTTAGGTGCTACTCAAAACTCAATCAAAGTTGCACAGGTTTGTTTTAATATATATGACTGCATATGTTTTTGTAGTTATGCTTATATTGTCTCTGACTGATTTGTTCTGAGTCTGCTTGACTTTTGTGTCTCTTATAGTGGATGCTCCAAATTCCTGGTGCAACCAGCTATATGGGCTGCATTGGAAAGGACAAGTTTGGGGAGGAGATGAAGAAAAACTCAATGAAAGCTGGTGTTAATGTAAGTTACTCTGCATCTTTTGTTTTCAGTGTTTAGGTTGTTCGTATAGTCTAGGAGATTCAATTAGATTGTGAATATAGGTTGTTTGCATAGTCTAGGAGATTTAATTAGAATGTGAATACAGGTACATTATTATGAGGATGAGGCTGCTCCAACTGGAACATGTGCTGTTTGTGTTGTCGGTGGTGAGAGGTCAGTTTTACCTGATTGTCTTGTATTTATAATTTGAATACATTGCTGCAAACTGACATGAAATTGCTCTTGTTTCAAAAAATTCAGAACTGTGCTGTTTATAACAAGCATCATCTTTTATGGGTATATTGCATCATATTATTAAAAGATGCAAACTATAATTGATTGACTTGCCTTTTTGAATGATTGGATTTTCATGTCTAGAGGGTTGCTGGCTACACCTTATAGAAGATTTTATGTTTCAGCCATACCCATTTGATGTGAGGTTCCTTTCTTCAAGGCTGGTTTAGAGGGATGTCCCTTGGCTATACCATGTATTATTTGGTTATAGAGAATTTTAATCTCCAACTGTTATAAGATGAATAACTAGATGACTTGGGTTTCTTCAGTGTCACTTCATTCAGTATTGAGGTCACCTGCAGGACAACTGGACCTTTTGTTCATGTTGTATCTTAGATTGAGCCCACCAGGATTCCGTGTCTTGCTCTTACACCCATTTGTCTCTTATGCATAGGTGTATTGATTCTTTCCAACTTCACAGCATAGGATTTTTTCATTAAACATTCATTTGCAATAGAAATAATTTGTTACTCCAATTTTTTTCTAGAGATCCCGTGCTGTTAGTTGGGCACTAGTCGTAATTTTCTGCGTATTGACTTTCCAGTCATCACGGGTACCATATTTTCTATCACTGTGTCCTAGATCAACATTTTGTTCAGTTTCCATTCTACATGCTGAGCATCTGTGGGGTGTGCCTGTTGGATTTGGTAGCATCTGTGCCAATGGTGGGGCTTTAAATCTCCATAAAGTATTGATGGCACTCTTAGGTGTACTGTCATTTATACTGGAGGAGTGCTAATGGCCTCACCCCCTCTTCCAAATCTTGTGTTTTGACAATTGTAGTTTCCTGGGTTAAAAGTTAACTGTTTTTTCAGGTCGCTTATCGCAAATTTGTCTGCTGCAAATTGCTACAAATCTGAGCACTTAAAGAGGCCAGAAAATTGGGCACTTGGTACTACTTCCATTTCTTTTTCTCTGCATCTGCTTTCAGTAGTTTGTTTAGTTTTTGGTAATATGTCATGTTGGTCTCACGTTTGCAACTTATTCCCTTTTTTTTTAACAGTTGAAAAGGCAAAATATTTCTACATTGCCGGGTTCTTCCTTACCGTGTCTCCTGAATCCATTATGCTTGTTGCTGAACATGCAGCTGCAAACAACAAGGTAAATCTTGTTCTATTAGATCTTATCTCTTGTAATTATTGCCTTTTTTGAAATTCGGTAGTCTGAGACATGCATGTGCAGATCTTCACGATGAATCTTTCTGCTCCATTTATCTGTGAGTTCTTCAAGGATGTGCAGGAGAATGCTCTACCGTAAGTTTACTATCCCCTCCTTTGTTCATGATGTTTGTCAATGGTTCAAAACTGATTCACCTTTTGACTACAGTTATATGGACTACGTCTTTGGAAATGAGACTGAAGCCAGAACCTTTGCCAAGGTTCATGGATGGGAGGTAATTATTTCTTGGTGTGCTATAGTTGATCAGAGAACCACATTCGGTTACTCCATGCAATTTACCTAATTGGATTTTCCTGTTTTACCAGACTGAGAATGTTGAGGAGATTGCTCTAAAGATTTCCCAATGGCCCAAGGCATCAGGGGCACACAAGAGGATTACTGTTATTACTCAGGGTGCAGATCCTGTTGTGGTTGCTGAGGATGGTAAGGTGAAATTATTCCCTGTGATATTGTTACCCAAGGAGAAGCTTGTTGACACCAATGGAGCAGGTATGCTCTCTTCCCGCTTTATTACTGTGTCCAATGTTTGGAACTGCCGAGAGATCTTTAGGATGCATCCTTTGATTTGAATTTCAAAATGTTTCAAAGTTAATGTCTGCCATTCTTTCTTTTTTGCAACCGAGCTCAACATTTTATTGAGTGGTGTATTGATAGTATTGTTTTATTTATCTAGCTCCCTCCATTTAAACAGCAAACTTGCTAGAAATCTAGACCATCTTCCATTTTGGTGATAAGAAATGTATTTTTTTTTTATTCACTTTGCTAGTGAAATTTAGTGTTCGAAGCTGCTATTAGCTTCAGTAACCCAGCAGGATTCATTTGGCTCAATAAGAAGAATAAATTATTAAAGAAGACCTGGTGTTATTGTCTTATTAGTTTAGAAGTCTCCCAACAAATGGTAATACTAGCTTTTCTTTCGTGGCAGGTGATGCATTTGTTGGTGGATTTTTGTCCCAACTGGTACAAGAGAAGCCCATTGAAGACTGTGTGAAAGCTGGTTGCTATGCAGCAAATGTCATTATCCAAAGGTCAGGTTGCACATATCCTGAAAAGCCCGATTTCAGTTAGAGGCTCCTTTCTCCCATCCGAAAGTTTTACTATATACAGTCTGAGTAAGGTTTTCTGTGCGTCGTGGCGGCCTACATTATTTGCTATTGAACCATATATTTTGGTAGAATTTTTATTTTTATGTCATCGATGCTGTATATGCTTTGGGATAGTAGTCCACAACGCTGATGAATCTATCCGTGGCATAATCCACCAAGCATTTATTTTCTTCCCGCTTTCGCAATGAAAAATAAACCAGGTCTGGTTCAGACGAGTCTGTTGTTCTTTGAAGCAAGGCTCGGTCATTTGTGCTATAATGCTATTTATATAACCTCGTTAATAACGTGGCATCATATTCTCCAATTCAATTTCAATTAAAAGTATTTTGTATAAAATATTTTTTTCCAAACACAACAGCAATCGAAATATCAAATATACAATCTAAAATAGACTCTGGGTAATTATGCTGCAAGCCGAACTATGTTTTTTGTTTTTGGGAGTAGCCTTGGACTCCCATTGCAATAAAATCTTTTACGTGCGCCATAGTTCTTGAAAAAAGAAAAATAGAATCTAGAACGAAGGATAAAATTTTCTTTTCAGTAATAATATTTTTGACGAGGGAATATTTTCGCGCTGCAAGGAGCAGGAAGAAAAGAACTATCCCAAATCCCCCTTTCTTTCTACTTCAACTTCCAAAGAATTTTTAGTTTGGTGTGGTTTCTGTGTCCTTTAAGGAGAAGGAAAGTACAACGTTTTTACGTCTTTTTGTGTGCAGATGATGTTTGACTGGGCTTCAAGTTTTACTCTTAGGAACTTCCTTAATCCTAATCCGAAACTGATTGGTAAACTTCCAGCTAATTCTATGAGTGCTGGGCAACTTTGCTCTCTCCTATTTAAACCCAGCTTGCTCCCAACTTTCCCCTGCTAATTTAAAACCCCATTATTTCTCTATCAGCAAGAACCCCCCCTTAAGCGCTTTCTTCCTTCTTTACCATGGAGTCCGATCATGATTTTTGTTTAGATATCATCTTTGAGATCTTAACACGTTCATCAATGGAAACGGTAGAGAAATGCAGGCTTCTTTCCAAGGAATGTGACAAGATCACCTATGAGTCTACCTTTACCAATCATCATAGCCAAAGAACTAACATCATCTCTGGCTTTTTTATACAAAGCATGATCCGCAACAAATTTTATTCTTCCTTTGTGTCTATTGACACCTTGAAGCCTTATCCGAAATTGTCCCTCAATTTCTTACCTGCTAGCATAGAGATTGTGGCTTCAACAAACCAAGGTCTTTTGCTTTGTCAAACTCATCATCGACCACAATATTATGTATGCAAGCCTACCACCAAACAATGGCAAATAATCCCAAATCCAAAGATGCGATACCAAACTTTAGAAACTAGCATGATTGTGATAGGATCAAACCCTTTGCATTACAAGATAGTAAGATTCTCAGAGCCAAAAACTCGCTATCAAGATAAAGAGTTTTATCGATATCACTGGGTTAGATGTGAGTTGTTTGATTCAAAGACTTGGAAGTGGAAGCAATTGGAGGAAGTAAAGTTGCCACAAACAGAGTTACTTAGTCGCAATACTAACGTGTCTGTAAATGGCTCGCTTCATTGGCTTACCTGGAAAAGAAACGACATATTTGCATTTCATGTAAACAAGGAGAGCTACAGCATGTTTTCACTTCCTTTACCAGTTTCTGAGGATAACAAAAGCAAGGACATTGCTCTTGTCAGATACAAGGGAAAACTTGCCATAACCTCCATTGGTAGAGAAGATAGTTTCATGGAATTATGGGTCATGGAGAATTATGACAGAAAGGAATGGAACAAGACACATACAGTAAACATAGAAGCTTTAAGAAGAAAAGAACCCTATACAAGGCCTGTGGCCTTCTGCAATGCTGACATTGCACTAATGAAAGAACATGATCGATGCGTGACGTTCTTTAACATCACAAATGGAAGTACTGATAGGCTGTCATTAGAGAAGAACTTAAATCATGGATGTTTTCCATTTCAATCCAATTTTGAGCTGAGTGATTTGATGGGTGACTCCGCGTCAAAACAGGTTTCGGACAATACTTTGCTTTAAGTCATACAAATTTGTCTCTCATTCTGCTGTAAAGCCTTCAGTTTATTTGGCTTGATTGTAGATTTCTAAACAGTTAGATTTTTGTAATGGGAGATTAATAACGGCTGTGGATTTTAATTGTTTTTCTATTAAATCTTGTTCTAAGTACATATGATATCTTAGCATTTAATTGTGCTCCATAATTTCTACGCAAATGATCAATAATTTTCTACCAGCAAGTTGTAATGACCCATTAATGCAGAGGAAGCGGGGCTCTTACTCTGAAGCAATTAGGCTTGCTGAGCTAAATTTGTTTGCAGGACAATCGTGATATCGAACTTGCCTTGCATGTTACACAGAATTTACAAAAATTGCATATTAATGAACAACAGAATTACAATTGCGATTACAATTTCTTCCCAATAATGTACAGTAAAGCTGCCCTTCTCTTGCTCTTTCTTCTCTCAACTAAAATTGCTACACTAGATAAACCTTTGCATTTCAGAAACACAACCAAAACCCACGATCCTGATGAGAGTCAACGCAGTGCAGTATGCTTTTGAACATGCTCTCATTGCATGGAATGCAAAGTTTTGAGCCCGTGGTGAAACCAAAAACCTCCTCAGTGCGATCAAGCAATGCCTTGAAGAGAGGATGCTTGAGTAAAGTAACCTTGATGACATATCTTTTGCAGTCTTCACCTACATAGACTGCTAAATGACCTTTTGGAACATCTTTTGGTATTATGCAGTAGTCGTCCTCAGGCAAAAGAGACCGGCTTTCCCAATCTTGAAAATGGTTACAAGTTGCATGTTTCATAAACCAGTTGGTTCCTAGATTGATGCACTTGCAGGAACAATGTTTGAGAAACCTGCCCTTCTTTATCATCTTTAACGCCATGGTCCTATGAGAAAGAGAGATATTAAGTGGGAAAGAGGATGGGAAATCATGGAACTGGATGTGTGGTTTTTATAGTTGTCCAAAACTTATTGATTTTGCATATTTTAATTGATTAATAAGCAGGTATAAATGACAACATATTCTCCATCTTTTTTTTTGGGTTCATGCATCTTCTTTTCATTCCACACGCTCTGTATATTGCTGAGAAAACAGCAGCTAGCTTGATCACAATAATTATAATAATAATAATACAAGTTGCCATTTTTGGCTATTTTTGGCTATCATGGTTATCTTTTGACTATAGCTCAGACAAACAAGTGTGCTCCAAATCCTGATGAAGTAAATATCTGCATGGTTTCAAAAGCATCATGACTGTGAGCTAATCAAGAAATATAAAAATATAACATAATGAAGCTAAAACCATCGGAACAAATTAAGATCATGCAGTAATTTGAAGGACTGGGTTATAAGGGAAATGAGAAGCAAACATTACAGAACTCCCTTTCAAATGGGGTTCAAGTTCCAGTTAAGTATCTTGTATTGGTGGTTCTTGGTCTTTTGCAGGACTTGGCAAACTTTAAGGTAATTTTTTATGGCAATCAAATTAGGCTAGATTGTGCTTATTCCTCTGAATTCTGATGATTAGCTATCAACAAACATTAAGAATTCAGTTAGCTTTGAAAGTGTTGCTCTAATCAAGTGTTCTTCCAGAGAAGGCGGCATAGTTTTAATTTTTCACAAGAACGTGCAAGTGTAGTATAGTTATCCTTCAAAACAAACTAAATATTAGATACTGATTCCACACGCTGGTTTTCCAGTGGAGAAAACCTGAAGTTAGCACACGGATTTGGCTTGAAAGACAGTTGTTAGGTGCTATTTGAAGACATCTTCAATAAGGACACGACATTAAAAAAGATGAAACAACTAGTCAACAGATTTTGAAAACATGGTCTGAATAATATCAATGATTTCATCATCTCCCTACCCAATTTGCAAGAGGAGAGAGACAGAGATATTGCATGGTCGGAGGTTGGGAGTCTTTCTCACATGATGCTAAAAACTATGGTAGTTTAAGACACTGTTTTCCAGTTCATTGTTCAATTATTTTGTATTATCTTTTGAACAATAAGGTCATATTGATAAGCATAGAGTTTCTATAAAAGATCTAAAAGAGAAGAAATAAGTTTTATGGTTAATTTTAGCAAGACACTCCACCTGCAAAGCATATGTTTACGTTTCTGTGTTGTTATATCATGGGACCCCTGCTGCTCCCAATCTTTGGTTCCAAGGAGATGGATCCTTTGATTTGATAGCCACCCTGCCTTCCAGTACAACCTGTACACGTCCAATCACCTACTTGGTGTCTCTTTGCTGACTGATAAGCAATTTGAGAACTTGGTCCCCAAGACAAGTACTTTTCAAGTACATGATGCAGGATCGATCAATGAATTAGCATTGTCCTTATGCAAGGGTGACAAGCTGGTGTGGATCAAGAAATTCTAATCTCAAACTGTGTCTGGCCTATCCAAGATTTAACCAATGTACCCAAAGCAACAAACTTTGTAAAATGCTAGCATTTTAACATCTCGCTTTACACTGAGGTAAAACATAACTAGATGGTCACAGAAATGGAAATTGTGTGGAAAAACCAATAAAAAATCTTTATCTCTGAATGCTCGCCACTTGTACCTAATGAAACTCCATGATCTCACCTCTCCCAAACTTCACTTGTTCCTATCCCAACTGTCAATTTTCTAGACAATCCACATCACTAGCAGTTTAGGACATTTCACCTCAGTTTTGACACCTGGATCCTGACTCCTTTCAAGTTTCAACTCTCTCAGCCCAGCTTCCCCTGCCAAAATAGGCTATTGATCCAGATGTCAAGTCCTAATTTTGAACATTCTAGATTATTGATGCATCTTTTGAACTTTAGTTTGCTTTATATATCCAAGCATATGTGAGCTATAGGTTTTTAACTATATTAATTTTGATGCCATGCTTGATTCAGCTAGAAGACCTGAAGCGCTTGTGTAAGCTTGGAAGTCGCACCCCAGGTCACCCAGAGAATTACAGTGCAGATAGCATTTAAGTCACAACAGGTATGAAAAGAAGTTTGAATATAGAATCTGTATTTTGCATTGATACGGTGGACAAACTCTATAGTATCAATGTAAATATGCTTATCTACTCATGGAAATCTATACTGATTTTCTTCATATCTGATTCGTAAATAGGGCCACTTGGTCAAGGATGGCTAACGCGGTTGGTCTTGCCTTAGCGGAAGCTCACTTGGGAGCTAGATTCAATAAGCCTGATTGCGATATAGTTGACCATCGGACGTTTGTATATATTTGTAGCTAGCTCATTTTCATAAATAACATCAAGATGGGCAGGTTGTCTTAGCTGTTTACTGATTCTTGATGCAGATATTGCATAATCAAGTATCCCGAGGAGGACGCGGAATTTGAAGTTGTTCATAGTGGTGGTCTGCTTCCTAACTGGGAAAGCTGCTTGTCGGTAATTTGCAGAATCCAAGACGCTCTATAGTCTATGTACATGCTTAGATGCAATAGATTCATTTAACTTTGTTTCCATTTTTTTTTTTATCTTGTGAAGGAGTTTATTAAGTTCAGAAATGACAACATAGCACCCTCGAAATTAATCACTAACTGGATCTTGCTCTTATCCCAACAGAATTGGTCTGTATCAGACCCAGTGGATGCTACTCGAGGATAGTCTGAAAAGTGCTTGAACCAGCTAGTCAAGGTGCTTCCAGGACTGATTGGTGAGAGTGCTGATCTTGCTTCCTCTGACAAAGTCTATCTGCAGGGATCCGGAGAGTTTCAGCATAACTCCTTTTATGGTCGCAACATACGCTATGGATTGCGAGAGCATGCAATGGCGGCAATTTCAAATGGAATCGCATTGCATAAAAGTGGTCCAGTCCCTTTTGCATCTACTTTCCTTGTGTTCTCAGACTATATGAAAAAATCAATCCTCCTTTCTGCCTTAATTCATGCAGGAGTTAATTTATATTATGATTCATGACTATATTGGTCTTGGGGAAGATGGCCCAACTCACCAGCCAGTCGAACAGCTTGCTGGACTTAGAGCAGAGCCACGGCTTCTAGTTTTCAGACCAGCAGATGGAAATGAAACTGCTGGAGCATACAAAGTTTCTGTAACAAATAGAGATGCACCTACTGTGATTGCATTGTCTGGCAAAAGGTGGCAGCAAACTTAGAAGGAACATCAGCAAGTGAAGTTGATAGAGAAGGATATAAAGATTATAAACTCAATGGAAGAGAAAAAGATGAGAGCAGAGAGATTGAGAATTATTGCTACACAACCGTGTCTTCTATTAAGTTGTATGCAGTATAAATATTAGTACATCGGTAGACTTTTCTATTTACAGAAACTTAGCAATGTAAGGTAAGTCCAATCAATTACATGTATTACAAAGGGAATGTCAATTAATCATTCTAACTAAGGAATGCAGTTGCTTGGGATTAGGAGACTTCCAAGGCTGATGTAGTGGAATCAGCAGATTGCATGGGACTAACAGATTTTATATTATTTGCTGATGTAATTGTCTCTGCAGGTGTAATATTCTCTTTACCCCCCCTCAAGCATAACGGAGCAACGCGAAGATTGAGCTTGGACTTAAGAAAAGAGAATCGATCACGACTCAGGCCTTTGGTGAATATGTCAGCAAGCTGATGAGAGGAGGGAACATAGAAGGTATGGAGAGATTTTCGAGCAACTAATTCGCGAACAAAGTGATAGTCAATCTCAATATGCCGAGTGCGAGCATGAAAAATTGGATTGGCAGCCATGTGGATAGCAGAGAGATTATCGACATAGATGCAAGGAGCAGTCTGAAGAGGGATACCAAGTTCGCGAAATAAGAATCCAAACCAGCAGATTTCAGCGGCCGTGTGGGCAAGGGCACGATATTCAGCTTCAGTGCTAGAACGAGAAACAGTAGATTGTTTCTTGGCAGTCCATGTGAGAAGATTAGGGCCGAAAAATATACAAGCACCAGTGGTAGATCGTCGATCATCAACAGAGCCAGCCCAATCAGCATCAGAGAAGCTGCGTAAAGTGAAGTCATCGGACTGGTGAAACACAAGGCCTTGCTCAACTGTACCCTTAATATACCGAAGAATGCGTTTGACAACCTGAAGATGGGAAGAACGAGGGTTGTGCATGAACTGACACACTTGATTGACAGCAAAGGAAATATCAGGTCGCGAGAGAGTGAGATATTGGAGGCCACCCACCATGCTGCGATAGGTAGAGGGATCAGGCAAGGGATCGCCATCCAAACAAGATAGTCGCGTGTCAGACGGTAACGGTGTAGGACATGGTTTACAATCAGTCATATTAAACCGTTTCAATAAATCAACTGCATATCTAGTTTGAGAGAGGAATAAATGATCAGTGAACCGTGTAATTTCCATGCCAAGGAAAAAGTTGAGCTCACCCAATCGGCGACTGTCAAAGGTGGAGCACAATTGATCAAGAAACCTGTGGATATGTTGGAGGTCAGACCCGGTGACAATGATATCATCCACATAAACAAGAACATAGATTGTGCTGGAAGAGGAACGATGAATGAAGAGCGATGCATCAGATTGACTATGGGCAAATCCCTGAGCAAGGAGAAATGCACTGAGACGTTGGAACCAAGCTCTAGGAGCCTGCTTAAGGCCATAAAGAGCCTTATGGAGCTGACATACATCCTGAGGACGTGAGGAATCATGAAAGCCAGGGGGCTGTTTCATGTAAACTGTTTCTTCCAAGTAGCCATTCAAGAACGCATTCCGAACATCAAGTTGTTGAAGAGACCAGTTACAGGACACAGCTAGAGACAAGATAGTGCGAATGGTGGCCGGTTTAACTACCGGGCTGAAGGTCTCTGCATAATCAAATCCTTCCTGTTGATTGAAGCCTTTGGCAACAAGGCGAGCCTTGTAGCGATCAACGGAGCCATCAGCTTTCCGTTTTACTTTGAATACCCATTTGCAGCCAACAATGTTCATGTGAGAGGAGGCAGGAACCAGAGACCATGTGTGATTCTGCATAAGGGCATCATATTCATCCTGCATGGCAGCTTGCCAGTGACTGTATTTGGAGGCCTGGGTGAAACTTGTGGGTTCAAGGGACATGGGATCAGAGCAAGCGGCAGAGAGAGCCTGGGGTAAAGGGTGCGGAGTGGTGTGAGAGTAGAGGGGTTTTGGTTCAGGACCAAATGGGATGATGGTCTTGAGACTCTTAAATTTTTGAGGAGGGTTTGGTGTAGCAGGAGAGTTAGGGAGGAGAGATGGGTCAATAGGGGAAGGAGGAGGCGTTGACATGGGTGAGGGGGTTGTGGTGTGGGTGACAGACGTGGGGTTTGTAGAGCTGGTTTGTAGAGGATGGCTGGATTGGGAGACAGGGGAAGGAACGACTACTATTGGACTAGGGGAGAGAGGTGGTGTGGGGGAAGGTTGTGGGCTGGCAGAAGTAGTGACCAATGGGGAGTCAAGGATAATGGGGGCAGAGTGGGTTGGATTTGTAGAATTGTTAGTTTCTTGAGAGTACAAATCGGGCCCAATATCAAGGTGAACCGTGGGTGTGGATTGGGCAACTGATGTAGATTGAAGTTGTGGGTAGGGGAAGCTTGCCTCATCAAAAATCACATGCCGAGATATATAAATCCGACTTGAAATAGGATCAAGACAGCGATAGCCTTTGTAATGATCATCATAGCCAATAAATACACATGGAACAGATTTGAAGGATAATTTATGCCTGTTGTATGGGACCATATGAGGAAAGCAGGCACATCCAAAACTTTTGAGAAATGCATAATCCGGTGTCCGTTGAAGTAATTTCTCATAAGGAGATATGTGATCAAGCTTAGGAGTTGGTAGGCGATTAATCAGAAAAACCGCAGTAGAGAAGGCTTCAACCCAAAAGCTGTGGGGCAAGCGGGACTGGGCCAATAAACAGAGTCCCATTGCAACAATATGTCGATGTTTCCTTTCCACCACTCCATTTTGTTGAGGAGTGTACGGACATGAGATCTGATGAGATATTCCATGATCACGTAAAAATGTCAGAAATAATTTGCTGGTAAATTCACCTCCACCATCAACCTGCAGTTGTTTAATGTGAGAGCTAAACCGATTTTCCACCAACCTTTTGAAGTGAACAAATGTAGTAAGAACATCTGATTTCTTAGCCAATGGATATAACCAAGTAAATCGAGTATTATCATCGACAATGGAAAAATAATAACGATAGCCAAAATTTGAGGAGATTGGTGCAGGACCCCATAAATCAAGATGTAAAAGTGCTAATGGAAATTGAGCATGAGATTGTCTGTCTTCAAAAGGTAAGCGACAAGATTTTCCCAACGGACAGATATGACAGTTTTTATTGGAGACAATTGCACCATCAAGTGGTAAGTTGTACTTATTCAACAATGTAGTAAAAACTGAATGAGATGGGTGTCCGAGTCTGGCATGCCATACATCTTGTGTTGTACGCTTTCCATAACAAGCAATTTGACGAGCAATAGAAGGGGATGTCTGGATGTGATAAAGGCCATCGAAACTACTGCCAGTAAGGAGTACCTTCTCCGTTTTGTTGTCCTTCACAGAAAACCCATTAGCATCCATCTTAAAGTAACAATCATTATCACAGCAAAAACGACGGATAGAGATCAAGTTTTTGCGAATAGCAGGCACATACAAAACTTCATTAAGATTTAATGATTTATGCAACCCGGTCAATTGTGTATTGCCAATATGAGTTATTGCTAATTGGTTGCCGTTTCCAACAACAATTGTATCTGTACCTGTATAAGGATGAACATCGGGGAGAGAGGTTGCGTTGGCTGTCATATGGTGAGTAGCACCTGAATCAAGACACCAATTGGTATTTGCCACATCAGCTGTAGGAGAAGAAGAGGTGGTAAAGTTTTCTGCCATGTATGCATGAGGCCGACGGTCAGGACAAAAACAAGCTATATGCCCCTGCTTATCACACCGAAAACAAATGACTTCACTGCGTTGGGTATTTGAGAATCTGCCTTGAGGTGTTGGAAGCAGAGGAGGGCGCCCATCAGAGAGAGTAGCAGGAGAAGAAGTGAGGACAGCAGATTGAGGGTCACGTGGCT
>Ga0307513_10000120_pt1 | contig 110390 bp, 108 predicted proteins | sample 15_EM_MG_FD_202174 | JGI IMG/M metagenome (GOLD analysis project Ga0307513, IMG submission 202174) | Populus trichocarpa ectomycorrhiza microbial communities from riparian zone in the Pacific Northwest, United States - 15_EM | ecosystem: Host-associated > Plants > Roots > Unclassified...
CACAGCCTGCGAGTGCCCAGGCCCCGGCACCCACCGCCAATGAAGAGTCCTCCTGGGGGCTGGGTCTGGCCGTGGGCGTCGAGAAGAAGCCCTACCGCGGCATCGACAACGACACCAAGGCGTTCCCGCTGGTCACCTACGAAAACAAATGGGTCAGCATCTTCGGCCCCGGCCTCGATGTGAAGCTGCCGTCGGCCGGCCCGGTGTCTTTTCGTTTGCGCGCACGTTATTCGATGGAAGGCTATGAGGCCGGCGACTCACCGTTTCTGGCCGGCATGGACGAACGCAAAGACGGCATCTGGCTGGGCGGCGCCGCCATCTGGCGCAACGACATTGCCAACCTGTCGGCCGAGCTGCTGGGCGACGCCTCCGGCAACAGCAAGGGCAGCAAGTTCAAATTGACGGTGGACCGGCGCTTCCAGGTTGGCTCGTTTGACATCACGCCGCGCCTGGCCGCCACCCGGCTGGACGACAAATATGTGTCGTACTACTACGGTGTGAACGCCGCCGAAGTGCGCGCGGGCCGGCCCTTCTACCAGGGCGGCTCCACCGTGAACCTGGAGGCCGGTGTCCGCGTGGGCTATGCCATCGCGCCCAAGCAAACCATTTTCCTGGACCTGAGCACCACCAGCCTGGGCTCCAGCATCAAGGACAGCCCGCTGGTTGAGCGTTCAACGCAGAGCAGCGTGCGTGTGGGGTATCTCTACCGCTTTTAATCACTTGTAAACATCTGTTTTTGAGAACGAAACAGGTGTGAATCTTGCAGGACTGCTGCCGGATCGCAGCCCTGCACCTAGGGCCTGTTAACGCTATTGATGCAAGATGCGTTGCGAGTCAAAAAGGCCTTGAGCAAGGCGCAAAACGCAGGCGGGGTAGACCCCGTCAAGGCTTTGCAACGCCGCGCAAGGCCTTTTTGATCGCAACCCGGAGGGAATGGGGTGAGAAAACCGCCACTCGGCGTTGCGCTCCTAGCCCAGACGAGAGTCTGGGCGTCGTCACGCGCCTTGATTGGCGGCTTTCTCACCCCATTCGCATTTGCAAACATAGTGTTAACAGGCCCTAAACTCCACTAGGATTCAGGCCATGAACGCTCACACTTTTTTACGCCTGGTTCTCCCCGCAGTGGCCGCTGCCTTGCTGGCCGCTTGTACCGCCTCGCCGCAGGCATCGGCAGATGCAGCAGGCACCGCGCCGCGCCCCAAGCTGGTGGTCTTCCTGGTGGTCGACGGCCTGCCGCAGCGCCAGGTGCTGGACTACCGCGACCAGCTTGCGCCTGACGGCTTCGCGCGCTTTCTGGACCGCGGCGCCTGGTTTGCCAATGCGCACTACGGCCACGCCTTTACCGTCACGGCCGCAGGCCACGCCACCATGCTGACCGGCGCCTATCCGCACCGCACCGGCATCATCGGCAACGACTGGCGCGACCCTGTCACGGCAGAGCCGGTGTACTGCACTGGCGACACCTCGGCCACCTACATCGGCCACGCCACCAATGCGCTTGACGGCACCAGTCCCAAAAACCTCAAGGCTGAAACCGTGGGCGACGTGCTGCGGCGCGCAGACCAGCGCTCCAAAGTCATCGGCATCTCCGGCAAAGACCGCGGCGCCATCTTGCCCGCCGGAAAAACCGGCATCGCCTATATGTACATGGGCGCCAGCGGGCAGTTCGCGTCCAGCACGCATTACATGGCGGCGCATCCGGTCTGGGTCGACACCTTCAATGCCGGCAAGCCGGCTGACCGCTACTTCAAAGCTGAATGGAAAGCCTTGCTGCCCGAGGCCGCCTATGCGCGCTCGGTGCCCGACCAGCAAAAATGGTACGGGCCCGCGGGTGGCGGCTTGCCCGCCCTGTATGGCGCGCCAGATGATGCCGCACCGGGGGCACGCTTTTACACCTCGCTGCTGCGCGGCCCGTTTGTCGATGCCATGTCGCTGGACTTTGCCCGTGCAGCCATTGCCGGCGAGCAGCTCGGGCAAGACGACACACCTGACATCCTCTCGATCAGTCTTTCCGGTCACGACTATGTGAACCACGCCTTCAGCGCCGAGTCGCGCCTGTCGCACGACCATTTGCTGCAGCTCGACCGCATGCTGCAGGCCTTCTTCCGGGACCTGGACGCCCGCATCGGCAAAGACAACTACCTGGTGGTACTCACCGCTGACCACGGCTTTATGCCCGCGCCCGAGTACAGCGCCAGCCAGGGCCGCGAGGCCGGCCGCGTCAACAGTAGCCAGGTGCTGGGGCGTGTGAACGCCGGCCTTGAAAAGAAATTTGGTGAAGGCAAATGGGCGGCCGGTTATTCAGGCTCCAGCGTGCTGTTCAATAAACCTCTGATCGCGCAGAAGCAGGTCGATGCCAACGCACTGGCCGAAGAAACCCGCACGCTGCTGATGGCCGAGCCCGGCTTTGCCGCGGCCTACACCCGCCGCGAACTGGCCAGCGGCAGCCACGCCGGCGCGCCACACTTTGAGCAAATGCAAAAGGCCTGGCATGCCGACGTGTCGGGCGACGTGCAGTATTCGCTCAAGCCCGGCTGGATGTTTGGCAACACGGTGGCTACCCATGGCTCGCCGCACCCGTATGACACGCAGGTGCCCATCCTGATGTACGGCCCCGCCTGGGTGAAACCCGGTCGTATCGATGCGCGGGTGGAGGTGGTGGACATCGCCCCTACGCTTGCGCGCGTGCTGCGCATTGCGCCGCCCTCGTCGGCTGAGGGCAAGCTGCTGCCGCTGCAGGGGTTGTAAGAGAGCGGCGCGGCACGACACGACACGCAGAGCGTGAGCGGATTGGTGGTTGTTCCGTTGTTGCGCTCTCGTCTGAGGGTTGCTGGCCGGGGGTTGCCCGGCGGCAACTCACTTTTCTTTTGCTTCGCCAAAAGTAAAGTAAGCAAAAGAAAAGGCGACCCTACTTGCTGCGTCCCTCCGCTTCGCTACGGGCAACCTGCGGTGCTCAGTTCAGGCGGGGTCCGGCACAAACTCGCCTTCGGCTCAAACAAGTGCCGGCCCTGATCCGCCTGAACCTCCGCTCCTCGGCGCATCCAGAAGGGGTGGGAAAGGAATACCAATACCAAACAGCTGAAGACGGAAACCCGAATACCAGAAGAAACAAGGACTCGCCACGGCGAGTCCTTGTTGTATTGGGGTTTGGTATTTGTCTTTGGTATTCGGTTCCCGCTCCCGATTGGCCCTTGTGGATGCGCCGAGGAGCGCAGGGCCAGACGGATCAGGGCTCATGCATGTCTGAGCGAAGCGAGTTTGTATGAGACCCCGGCTGGACCGAGCACCGCAGGTTGCCCGTAGCGCAGCGAAGGGACGCAGTAACCAGGGTCGCCTTTCTTTTGGGTACTTTTGGTGTTTGCGTAACTTCGCTGTGCGAAGTGAGCAAACCCCGCGCGGGTACCGCGCCTTTGGCGAACAAAGAAAACCCGCTTTGCGGGTTTCGGTAAAAGTGCCTCACTGCCGGGCGACCCCGGCCAGCAAGCTTCAGATGAGTTGACGTGCCGCCGGGCAACCCCGGCCTGCTACCCTCAGCAGAGGGCGAGCGCGCCCAAGCCGGAGCAAGACCCGGCCTTACAACGCCCGCACCGGCACGCAAAGCCAGCAGTTGAACGCGCCGGTCTTTGGGTCCACCACAAAGTCCTCGTCATACAACTCCAGCGCCGGATTGTTGTCAGGCTGGTAGCCACTTTGCGGCAGCCACACGGCAAACATGTGCGTCCACGCCTCGTGCACGTCGTTGCCGGCCCTGCCGGTAAAGCGCCCGCAGGCATAGCGCCCGCCGCCAAAATTTTGCACGCCCATGTCGCCTTGCGGTTTGAAGCTGTCATCTACCTCAATGCAGGCGTCGTAGCGGCATTTGTCGGCCGGTGTGATCTCGGGGTTGTCCTGGCTGATGCCGTACATCTTGCGGCGCGGGTGCATGTAGCCCTGCTGGCCGCACCAGGCGGCAAAGCGCTGCCACAGCTGCGCCACGGCCTGGCCGTAGGGCCCGGTGTTGCGCATGTAGGCCAGGCGCATGGGAGGGATGGTTTTCAGTTCAACGTGCATGGCGGGGGTTCTTTCAGATGAAGCTACCGGCCCGGCGGGCCAGAGGGTTCTATCTTTGAACAGCGCCGCCGCCACGTCTTGATTTGCCTTGTGATGGGCTTGATGAATCTTGCGAAGTTCAATCTGGTGGCGTGCCGCCCAGTCCTTCCAGCCACCGCGCCGCCAGGCTGTCGGCGTCATGCCGAAGTGGGCGCGAAAGGCGCGGCTGAAGACTTCCGCCGAAGCGAAGCCCGTGTCGAGCGCTATCTGCAGCGCGGTCTGCGATGAGTAAATAAGATGCTGCGCTGCCGACTCCAGCCGCAGACGGCGCACGCAGTCGGCCAGTGTTTCGCCTGTCACCGCCTGAAACACGCGGTGAAAATGCCAGGGCGAGAAGTAGGCCACGTCGGCCAGCGCCTGCAAGTCCAGTGTGCCGGCCAGGTTCGCGCTGATGTGGTCGGTCACCCGGTTGATGCGGGCGACGTAAGCGTGATGGTGATTGTTTTGCGGAGGGCTTTGCGGCTGGCTGGAATGCATGCCGGCAAGTCTAGCGCCGCTCCCTAGGGTTCGCGCGGTCTGTGCGGTTTCAGCCCGCTTTGCGAATCGTCCCCTGCGCTGCCGCGCATAGCGTACGCTCCGCACCGCGCAACACAAAGATGTCGCAGCGGCACACCGCCTGCGTCTTGCCGCTCCCCACCACGGTGGCCACGGCCAGCAGGCGCTCGGCGTCTTTGGCCGGGCGCAGGTAGTTGATCTTGAACTCGGCCGTGACCGAATCGCCCAGCACCGAGCCGCCCGCAAAGGTGAGGGCGTTGTCGGCCAGGTAAGACAACACACCACCGTGCACAAAGCCGTGCTGTTGCAAAAGGCCGGGCACCACCGGCACCGACAGCTCGGCGAGGCCGGGCGTAAAGGCATCGAGTCTTGCGTTCAGCATCGTGCTGAAGGGCTGGCGGCTGAGCGCATCGCGGCCAAAGGCGAAGAGGTCGGTGGGGCTGGGTGTCGTTGTCGTTGTCACATCAGCGGGCATGTTGCCTCCTGGGAATGGGCGGGGCCAAACGCTTACCACCCGCAGCCAGCCAGTGCAGCAGGCGCACTCGCGCCGACCAGGGCACGGCCTTGGGCTCATGGCCCAGCGAGGCTTGTGCCTGCGACAGCGCGTCTTCCACGTACGCGTCATGCAGGTGCCGCACCGCCAGCGGCCAGGTCAGCAGGGCGGGGCCGCGCGCAACCATCTCGATGCGGTGCTCCAGCACGCAATGCGCGTGCGTCGCATCCAGCACCTCAAAGCCGTGCCAGCCGTCAAAGCCCGTGGGTGCGGTGAACCTGAAGCGGATGGACTGGCCCGGCGTGTAGGCCTCCACAACGTAGCGTATCGGCCCGTGCCCGCCCGCGGCGCCCACGCCCAGCGGCCGGTCGAACTTCATGCGCGGCCAGGCCCGCCCCGGCCACAGCGTGTCGGTGGGCGAGGCCAGCGTGTCGATCAGCGCGCCTACCCGCTCGGGGCTGGCGTGCAACAGGCGCTGGTGAACGTTCACGACTTTCATACGAGCACTCCTCATTGAACTGGTTAAGCGTGGTTTAGGCGGCCACCGCCATCCACGCCGCATGCTCCAGCGCGGCCCGCACCTTGGGAGCCACTGCAGGTTGCGGCTGGCTCACCCACCGCTGCGTGAGCGACAGCGCCGGCGAAAACACCAGCGCCATCCATACATGAAAAGGCATGGCGCGCATCTCGCCCGCTTCAACGCGCTGCGCAATCCACGCCGTCAACGCGGCAAACGCGTCCGCATTGACCGCGTTCCGCTCGGCCTCATCGGGTCCATCCGCCCCATGGGACATATCACCGCTGCGCCGCAGCTCGTGCAGCAGGCGGGCGCTCTTCGGGTTCTGCAGCACCCACTGGAGATAGGCACGGATCAAGCCTTTCACGCCTTTTTCCGCCTGCACAGCCCGGCCCGTGATGGGCGGCAGCAAGGCGGCATGAAAGTCCCGCAGGATGTGGGCATACAGCGCATCAGCCAGTTGTGCCTTGGTGGGGAAGTGGTGGTACAGGCTGCCGTTGCTGACGCCGGCTTCTTGCCGGACCATGTCCATGGAGGCAGCGGCAAACCCTTGCACCAGGAAAACCTGGGCGGCGGCGTTTAACAATTTATCTTTGGTCGATGTGGCTTCGGCGGTGACGGTGGGTGGCATGACTAGAGTATTACTCCAGAGTAATACTCTGTCAAGGGAGGAAAATTTTTAGTAAAAAATGCCCGAGACCAAGTAAGAAAGCGTAAGAAAGGCACGGCTAGCTACTAAAACAATAGCAACCCTGCGTTGAACAGCGCGGCTTTCTCATGGTGTCAGCCATTTCGGACGCCACTGGAACGACCACTGAACGGTCATTGACCCGCCAGATGATCCCCACTACATTCTCGAACTGGTGCGCGGCCGGCACCCGCGCAGAGGTCGTCAAGGGCCGGCAGCACTCGTTTCTTCAGCACTCCCTTCACCGTCTTTACCAGTCAAGGAGGCTTACATGGCCGAAGTATTTCGATTTGTGAGCCTTCGCGGGCCCGCGCCCCTGCTCGATGCCACCAAACCGCTTGTCGTCCATGTGCCTGTGCACACGCAGCAGGCAGCCGGCACGCTGTCGCCAGCCCTTGAGAAGATATCCCTGCACATGGCGGGCGTGCGCTACTTGGTGTCAGACAACAGCCTGCTGAAGCTTCTGGATGTGCATCTGGATTTCACGTCTTCCCAGAATCGTGATGAGCCCGACTTCTTTGAGATGCTGACGGCGCTTCGCCGGACGGCGGAATATCTCTACACGCGGGCGGCGCAAGGCAAGGGCGCGGCTACGCCGGGCGCCGGTGATGCGGCTGCCGTGCAAATCCTCACCATCGAGTACATCGAGCGCGTCCTGAAATCGCTCAACAAGGGCACCGGCTCGACGGAGGAGCAGGCCGCGCGCTGCCGCGATTTCTTCCTGCGCTCGGTCCTGTCGGTTGATCTGGGGGCCCGCCCCGCGATGACGCTGCCGACGGCGCCCCCAAAGGAAACCGGCACGCGTAGGCCCACGCCCGCTCCCGCGCCGCCTACCGCGACCCACAAACGCGAACTGCGTCTTCTTCGCGTGGCGGTGGACAAGCTGGTTCGCAACATCTCGGCCGGCGGCAGCCACCTGATGGCGGAGTTGATGACCGCCGACGAGCTTGCCGGATTCAAGCTGGTCCCCGGCATGCACGCGTTGACGGGTGAGCTCGCCATGGTGGATGCGGAGATCCAGCAGGCCACCCTGGAAAAAGCCGAGGAGAAAATCCGCGATCGCGTGGCTGAGATGGCCGCGTTGGGAGACCTGTCCGAGGGGCAACCGATGCCGCGTGCACCGGCGGCCAAGCCCACCACCACCGGTACAACCGGAACAAGCGCCGGCAAGAAAGAAACCGCTCCTCTGCGGCTGGGCATTGGCGACCTGTTGATGACCGAGCTGGTGAGCAGCGGCTACGCGTATGGCGACATTGCCCATATCGAGAACATCATGTCGGGAGAGCTGCGCGAGCGCAGCTTCCGCAAATCGAGCTCCACCGAGACCGATGTCTTCCAGATGACGGAGACGGAGGCCACCACCGAAACCGACACGCAATCCACTCAGCGCTTCGAGCTGGAGAAGGCTTCGGAAGCAACGCTCAACGAGGCGCTGAATCTCGATGCCGGCGCGTCGATCTCGGGGAGCTACGGCCCGGTGACGGCGCAGGCTTCGTTCGGCCTTGCAAGCACCACGTCGCGGGAGCAATCGCAAAAGCAGTCCTCCAAATTTGCGCAGGAAGTGGTGTCCAAGGCGACGCAGAAGGTGCGCCAGCTCAGCAGCCGCCAGGAGCGGGTCATCACCAAAGTGGTGGTTGAAGACAACACCCTGCACTCCATGTCCAACCCTACCGGGTCAGACCATATCTCGGGCATCTACCGCTGGGTAGACAAGGTGGATGACCTGCGGCTGGTGGACTACGGCCAGCGCCTGATGGTGGGCCTGACAGTGCCGGAGCCCGCGTCTTATCTGCGCTGGCTGGCGGCCCGCGGCAATGGCGGCGCCGGCGCACTCCCGCAGCCCACCGTGGTGCGCGGCGGCGTGCCCACCGGGCTGCGCCCCGACGACATCACCCCCGACAACTACCTCACCTGGCTCGCCGCCTACAACGCCACCGACATCGAGCCGCCTCCGGCCCGCTTTGTCACGCAGTCCCTGACGCTGCATTCGGATCCTTCGGAGTCTGCGGAACGTCCCGGCGTCGTGACCAAGGCCGATTCCACCATCGTCGTGCCACCGGGATATCGCGCGGTGCAGGCCCGTGGGTCCGCCATCACCCATGAACTTCCAGGCATCAGCGACACCATCCCCGAGGTATTGCTGGGAATCGGCTCCACGGCGATCCCGATCAACGCCACCGCCGCCAGTGACGTCGTGCGGGTTTTCAGCTCGGCGCTGCCTTCGCTGCCCGGCAGCACCGCGGACCGCAAGGAGGGCGGGGCGGGCACCAAACTGCCGGTGGTGCTCAGCATCGGCAGCATGCGCGGCTACGCCCTGGCGGTCGAAGTCGTTTTTGAACGCTCCGACACATTGCTTGAGGCCTGGCGCATCGACAGCTGGGCCAAGATCATGAACGCCTACAAAGCGGCGGTGTCCGAGGCCGAGGCGCAGGCGGCGCGCGCCACCTTGCCGGGCGTGAACATCACCGGCGCCAATCCGCGTGAAAACCGCACCCTGGAGCGCGCCGAACTCAAGCGCCAGGTCATGGAGCTGATGGCTGCGGCGATTGGAAGCGTCGATGCGGTGGTGGATGCCGCCGACGCCCGGCCTCGCGCCGATGCGGCCAAGGTGGCGTCGCTGGAAACCCTGATGAGCTACCTGGACCGCGCCTTCGAGTGGGAGCACATGTCGTGGGTGCTGCAAGACTACTTCTGGGCGCCCGAGACCAGCTGGAGTGCGCTGCTCGGCAGCACCGATTCCGATCCTTTGCGCCAGTTGTTCCTGCGCTCGGGCGCCGCGTCGATCACGCTGCCCGTGCGCCGCGGGTTTGAAGCCGCCGTGCTCTACCGCGTGTGGACGGGCCTGGACTGGCAGGGCGACCGCGCGCCCCTGCCGGCGGACCCGGCTGCGCTGGCTCTGGGTGCGGAGGTCGTTACCTCGGCCACGGGAGTGCCCCAGCAGGGCAGGGAAGTCACCGGCTCGCGCTGGAAGGAGCGCAATCCGACGAGTCTGGTGATCCTGCAGCCCGATGGATTGCTTTCGTGGGTGGACGAGGCCTGACGCGAGGAGCCGCGGCCCATGGCTCGCCAGGTGCGCATCGGCGTGCAGACGCTGAACTACAGCAGTTTCAGCCAACCGGTCCAATGGGCTTTTTCCGCCTATGAAGAAGTAGGCGCCCAGGAATGGTCGGCGCTGCAGGTGGCGGTGGTCTACGGCTCTTTTTTCCGCGAGCTGCCGGCAGATTCAAAGACGCTCGGAAAACCCCTGTTCTCACTGATGGACCTGGCGATGGACTTCGACCCGGCCCTGCTGTCCGAACTGCCGCGCCTGCGCTGCGCGCATGGAACGGTGCCGCTGGACGACCTGGGCTTTGACCGCGCGCTCACGGCGCTGCACGGGCGTGCCGCACGAGAGCCGGCTGCCAAACGGCACCTGGCAGCCTGCGCGCAGTTTTTGTCGCACAAGGAGCAAGTGCAGCAGGCCCACAAGCTGCGCTGCCGGAACGCGTGGGACGCGATGCGGGAGGCCGAGCTCATTGCCAATGAAATGTTGCTGGCGCACCTGAACCGCTGCGAGATCGTGCTGTCGGAACAACAGGCGCGCTACCTGGTCCCCCGCTATGGCGGCGCATCGTGGGCTCCGCTGGTGAACAGCGAAGACTTCCGCGCCCTGGTCGCTGCCGTGCATCAGGCGCATGCCGCTTACGACCGCAACGAGCTTTCGCAGCTCAAAACAGAAAAATGGGTCGTGACCGCAGCGGCGCTTGGCCTGGCGGGCAGGGCGATTGTCGACGCCGCCAACCGGGGCGTGATCTATCCGGATCGCGAAGAGTCGCGTAAGCTTGCGGCGGCCCTGGGCCTGGCCACCGAGGCTCAGGCCCACCTGATGGAAGCGACCCAGAAGTACTTCGACATCCTGTGCACCCTGGCCCGCAAACATCCCCTGGTGCTGCAGCTCGCGCCCAAGGGCGTCTCATCCGATGGCGGCGTGATGCTTTTTGCGCGCGATATTGCAGAGACCATCGCCGACAGCCGCGAAGCCATTGCCACCTTGCGGACCGGCGCCGTTCGCCAGCGCGTGATCCCGGCGCAGCATGCCGACCCCCATGCGTATTTTCCGGCCGGCATCGCGGCCCTGATCGTGGCGGCGGGCAAGTTCAGCGTCTGGAAGATGCCGTTTTTCGTCGAGCGGGCCTGCGGGCACCTGCCGCCGCGCGATGCGCTCGACATCGACGCCATCATGGCGCTGGCAACGCAGTCCGAGTCCGATGAAGCCATCCGGCGCGGCTTGCTGATCGCCGGCATCGAGTGCGCGCTGATCAAGGCTTCGGCGGCTGGCCCCATTGGTGTGGGTGTCTCGCTCGTCTGGGGCGTGCTGTCGCTGATTCAGGAAATCCACGACTACCAGCAGATGCAGACCCTTTTCAGGGCCACCATCGACCCGCAAATGCTGCTGCTGGGGCTGGAGCACGAGCCGGCCAGCAAGCTGTCTGTTCTGTTTGCATTCCTGGGCGCTTTGCCCACATAGGCAAGCAAGGCCATGGGCGCCCCCGATACCGATCTTGCCACTGCTGTGGCCCGCATTCTTCACCGTATGGGAGAAGTGGCCGGCAAAGCGCCCTCGGGCGCGCTGGGCCGCGACGCGCGTATCGTCGCCGGCCTCACCCCCGAGACGCTGCTTGACCGCAGCAGGCGGCAGCTGAACGCCCTGCTCAGAAAGGCCGAACTGGAGGCCACCCATACGTTTCACGACGTGGACGCCACCTTGCGACTGGCGCTTCGCTCCAACCATACGGCGGAGTGGGTCTTCAGCGTCCTCAACGCGAGCGAGATGCTGCGCCAGGCATCGTTCGCGCGCTGGCTCTCGATGGAGGATCGCGTGGCGATGGTCGCGGATCTTGCCGAGAAACTGGGGCCACTGTCCCTGAAGGCGCATCTGTATCCCGGCAAACTGCTGAAAATGTCCACGCAAGGCGGCTACGTCAACACACTGGCCGGATCGATGAGGGAGCTGTATGGGCGTAACCTGCAGCAGATCCGCCGGGCAACGCTGGATTGCCTTGTAAATATTGACGATGCCCGCCGCCTGCGCCCGCAGCTGGAAATCGTGGACTCACGAATCCTCGGCTCGGTGGAGTTGCCGACGCGCTTGCGCAAGGGCGAGCGAGGTGTTGCGCTGGGGTCCGACCGCCTCGTCGCCAGCGGCTTGCGGCAGCCGCAGATCGTGCGGGAAGTAGACGACGCCGGCGGCACGTTTGAAATAGCCGTCACCGGCGTGCTGGATCAGGTGCAAATCGTGGCCGAAGTGAAAGGCCGCACCACGGCCACCGGCGCGCTCGACCAGTTCGTCAAACTGAATCAACGCGGCTCGGGCGGCTACGTGGTGATCGGCGACAGCCTGTGGATCGTGCCCCGCTTCGATCCGCGCAAGGCCAGGTTCTTTGCCGTGGCGCCAGAAGGCCAGTTTCTGCTGGACGCCGAACGCCAGGCCAAGGCATTGCGCAGCCTCGGCTACTCGATCGATGTGCTCCCCATTGAGGCCGCCGTCGACCAGGAGATTTATGCGGTCGCCCGTGAGCTCATTGCCGACTATGTAAAACTGGCGACGTCCCTGGTCCCTTGACTCCCCTGATCCCGGGTCTCTGCGCCCGAAAGCGCCGGTCCGGGCAATGTTCCCCGAGGCACGCGACAATACAGGCGCGCGACCGTTTTTTATCCTTATCCTTCCTCTGTCCTTTCTCTACCCAGCTTCAGGTCACACCATGCCACTGCAATTCGCCTCCAGACTCGACAACGTCGAAACCTCCGCGATCCGCGAACTCTTCAAACTGCTGGGCAAGCCCGGCATCGTCAGCTTTGCCGGTGGCTTTCCGGACCCGGCCATGTTTGATGTCGAAGGCATCAAAGAGGCCAGTAACAAGGCCCTGACTGAAGAGCCCGGCGGCGCACTGCAATACGGCGCCACCGAAGGTTACAACCCGCTGCGCGCACAGCTCAGCGCTTTCATGGCCACCAAGGGCGCCAAAGACGTGGCCCCCGACCAACTCATCGTCACCACCGGTAGCCAGCAGGCGCTTGACCTGCTCGGCAAGACCATGATCTCGCCCGGCGACAAAGTTATCGTCGAAGGCCCGACCTTTCTGGCCACCATCCAGTGCTTTCGCCTCTACGGTGCAGAACTCATCAGCGCACCGATTGATGCCAACGGCGTCAAGACCGACGAGCTCGAAAAACTCATCGCCCAGCACAAGCCCAAGTTTGTCTATCTGATTCCCACCTTCGGCAACCCCAGCGGCGCACTGCTGAGCCTGGAGCGCCGCAAAAAGGTGCTCGAGATGGCCGTCAAACACAACACCCTGATCGTAGAAGACGACCCCTACGGCGACCTCTATTTCGGCGAAGCGCCACCACCCTCCCTGCTGGCCCTGAGCCCCACCGTGCCCGGCAGCCGCGAGCTGCTGGCGCACTGCGGCTCCCTCAGCAAGGTGCTCAGCCCCGGCCTGCGCGTGGGCTGGATGATCGCCCCCGCCGAGCTGCTGGCCAAAGCCACCATGTGCAAACAGTTCAGCGACGCACACACCAGCACCTTTGCCCAGGCCACCGCCGCCCAATACCTCAAAGCCGGCCGCATGCCCAACACGCTGAAAAACGTGCGCAAGGTCTACGGTGAACGGGCTCTCGCCATGGGCGCCGCGCTCAAGCGCGAGCTGGGCGACGCGATTGCCTTCACCCAGCCGCAAGGCGGCCTGTTCTTCTGGGCCAGCCTCACGGGTGCCAACGGCAAGAGCAAAGACGCTGGCGACTTCGCCAAGAAGGCAATCGAGCAACTCGTGGCCTTTGTGCCCGGTGCGCCGTTTTATGCGGCCAATCCGGATCTGGCCACTCTGCGGCTGAGCTTTGCCACGGCGGATGTGGCGAAGATTGAAGAGGGTGTGGGGCGCTTGGGCAAGGCCTTATAAAACGCCCGGCCGCTTTGTTGCCCTCATCGCAGGGCGTATCGCTGCCGATGATTTTGTCGTTGATTGATTAAAAAAAGAGAAGAGGGAGCTTATGAGTGAATACCAGCCGGAGTCTGTGTCACCGCACGGCGGAATGAGCAGCGAATCCTACTCCGCACCACCCCAGTTGCATTGGGCCCTGGTGCTGCTTTTTACGCTCCTTACGCTGGGCATTTTCATGATTGTCTGGATATTCGTCCAATCCACCTGGGTGCGGAAAATCAATCCGGCATCCAATGTGACGGCTCAATTCATCGTCTATGTCCTGCTTGCCATCGTTAGCCAGCTAATGGTAGAGGGCTCTGACGGCCTCAGGGCGGTGGGCCTGCTGCTCATGCTTGTGTCTTATGTGGTCTTCTACTTCGGCGCCTACTCAATCCGCAGGTCGATGCTGAATCACTACAACAGCGTTGAGCCCATGCAGCTCAAGCTGTCAGCTGCAATGACGTTCCTCTTCAGTACTTTTTATCTGCAGTACCACATGACCCGTATTGCGCGATGGAAAGCTGCTTCGAAATTGGCCGTATAGCAGCGGTCGCGCTATAGCGGCCTCTCACAAACCATCAGCAACGCCGCCCCATCCGGCGTCTGCACCTCACCCACCGCACGAAACCCGGCCTTTTCATAGCAGCGGATCGCACGCGCGTTGCGCGGGTCGGGGTCGGTCTGGATGTGGGTGACTTGCGGGTCGGCGAACAGCTTCGCGACCCAGGCTTTCACCATCGCCGTGCCCAGTCCTCGGCCTAGTTGCGCGGCGTCAGCGATGGACTGGTCTATGCCGCGTACGCCGGGATCGGTTTCGCCCTCCCACCAGCCGCCGCCTGAACCCATGGCCACATAGGACTGGATGTAGCCGAAGGGCTGGCCGTCCAGCAGCGCAATGTGCGGCTGTACTTTGGCTGTGTCCTTGATCAAGGCGCCGTATTCGGCTTCGACCTCAGCCATGGTTGGGGCAGGCCCCCACCACTCCGTCCAGTGGGGCCGCGCGAGCCATTCGTGCAACATGGGCAGGTCTGCCGTTTGCAGGGGCCGAAAGCTGAAGCGCTCAGTCAGCCTGGTTTCTACATTCATGCTCAGTCCTTTGACCAAACCGCCAGTTCATACCCGTCCGCGTCTGTGAAGTGAAAGCGGCGCCCACCGGGAAAAGTAAAGATATCCAGCTTGATGGCGCCCCCGGCAGCCAGCACGCTGTCGCGCGCCGCCTCCAGCTTGTCTGCGTACAACACCACCAGCGGGCCGCCGGCAGGCGAGGGTGCTCCCTGGGTCGTGAAGCCACCCTTCATCGCACCGTCTGAAAACTCGGTGTACTGCGGGCCGTAGTCGGTAAAAGTCCAGCCAAAAGCTTTGCCGTAGAAAGCCTTGGCTTTGTCCAGGTCGCGGACGTTCAGCTCCATGTAGTTGATGCGGCAGTTCTCGGGCGTGTTGGCCATGGGGTCTCCAAAAATCAATCTGCCATTTTGCACAGCCGAGCACGGGTTTTGGGCATACCCGCAGTGCCAGAGCGTGTTTTACCTACACTGCCTACAATTCAAAGAGCGCTGGCCTGTCGCCTGCGGCACCTTGATTTGGGCCTGTTCACTTTCATGACTTCTGCTGCCGCGCCTGGCGCCAACCACTCCAGCATTTCCCCGGCCACCCGCCGCTCCATCCTCCTTCTTTCCTTCGGCACCTTCTCCAGCATGTGCGCGCAGCGCATCTGCGACGCCATGCTGCCTGAGCTCTCGCGCGTGTTCGCCGTCAGCCTGGCGCAGGCGGCGCAAGTCGTGTCGGTGTTTGCCATCACCTACGGCGCGTCACAGCTCTTTTACGGCCCGCTGGGCGACAGGCTGGGCAAGTTCCGCGTCGTCACCTTTGCCACGCTGGGTTGCAGCGTCGGCAGCGTGCTGGCCGTGTTTGCGCAAAGCCTGGACGTGCTGGTGTTTGCCCGGCTGCTGATGGCCCTGGGTGCGGCGGCCCTCATCCCGCTGGCTATGGCTTGGGTGGGTGACTCCGTGCCGGCTGACCAACTGCAAGAAATGCTGACCCGCACAGGCCTGGGCAGCACGCTGGGCATTGTGGGCGGGCAACTGGTGGGCGGCTTGTTTACCGACTTGCTGGGCTGGCGCTGGGCCTTTGCTTTCTTGACGGCCTTGTTTACCGTGGTGGGCATGCTGCTGTGGCGCGACTGGCGCCGCCAGACAGCCGCACAGCACGCAGAAACCAAAGAGCGGGTGGCCGCACCCGCCCAGCCGGCACAGCGCGCCAGCTTCATCAAGCAGGCGATCGAAATCATCACCGGCAAATGGTCACGCGTGGTGCTGCTCATGGCGCTGGTCGAAGGGGCAGTGGGCTTTGGCGTGCTCGCCATCTGGGCCTCACACCTGCACCGCTCGCTGGGCCTGTCGCTCTCAGTCTCAGGCGCCATCGTCGCGCTGTTCGGCCTGGGCGGCATGGTCTACATGGCCGTCGGCCCCCACCTGATTCGCCGCCTCGGCCAGCAAGGCCTGGTCATCATGGGCGGCGCCATCGTAGGCGCCAGCGCCCTGGTGCTGGCCTACACCCCCCACTGGGGCCCAGCCATCCCCGCCAGCCTGCTCGCAGGCTTTGGCTTCTTTGCCTTTCACAACACCATGCAAGCCAACGCCACGCAGATGACGCCGCATGCGCGGGGCACGGCGGTGTCGTTGTTCTCGTCGTTCTTGTTTTTGGGCCAGTCGCTGGGGGTGGTGCTGGCTGCTAGCCTGATTGACCGCGTCGGGACCAGCGCGGTGGTGGCGCTGGGTGGGGTGGCTATGGCTGTGGAGGGGGTTTATTTTGCTTGGGCGTTGAGGCGGCGCCAGGCCCGGCCGGCGAACCAGGCATCTGCCGGTAGCGGCGAGTGCTGAGAGCTCTGGCCGCACCGGCGAGGCAGACAGCGGTATTCGCTCAGATCGCTCTAAAATGGCTCAGCCCAGTTTGAAACAGGCTCGGGCTGGAAAACTTTAAAAGGTGCTTTGTGAGCGTACTCGCCAAATTTTTCCGCAAAAATAAAATAGCGGATCTACCGTCACCAGCGACGAGTCTCCGGCGTATTAGTGGGCATCAAATCGTCTATGACCAGATCACGCGCGAGCAAAGAGATCCGGGATTTGAACCGCTTGAAAACGTCAATAGCGAACAGCCCGGCTGGTTTGAATATTGGCCGATCCGCACCTACTTACGCACCACCCCGCTGGATGAATCTACTCTGTACGGATTTGTTTCGCCCGGGTTCTTCGAGAAGACCAGACTATCGGCTGCCGAAGTGCGCCGTTTTATCCAGGCATCCGAAGATGCCGATGTGTATTCGTTTTCCCCGTTCCCCTGTAACGGCGCGTCATTCTTAAGTGTCTTCGAGAGCATGGACTTCTATTTCCGTGGGATTCGGGACCATGCGGCCGTTTTTTTTGCCCAGTTTGACTCAGGGGTTGATTTGCGCCAGATGGTGAACCATTCGGGCAACGCCATTTTTTGTAATTTCTTCTTCGCCAAGCCGAAATTCTGGCGCGAGTGGTTGCGAATTTGCGATCAGCTTCATGAGGACACAAAGGGCGGCCAGCATTATTTGAACTTGGAATGCCCTTATGTTAGAGAGGACGGTAATAAGAAAACTGTTGAGGCAAAAGTTTTTGTGATGGAGTGTGTCGCCTCCTATTTACTGGCGAGTTCGAACCGATTTTCCAACATCAACTACCCACCCCGTCTCCTGCCGGTAGGACGCGGTTTCCCCCCCCTGCGCTTTGAACTTGGTTTGCTGGACGAACTGAAACGCCAATATCTTCAAACCGGCGAGTCCAGGTTTTTGGAACACTACCGAGTCGAGCAGAAGCGTGTCATCTCCACGGTCTGGCCAGGCCGGGAAGTTTGAAATCTGCTATCCCTCGTTATTGCGGTATCAGGCGCAGTTGGCACAGGCTGAAGTGTTAGGGACCAGCGGTCCTCCCATTCAACCTAATGGCGGGTCTTAGTTTTTTTGTTCCACAACGTCATGCGAGCCAATGCCACCTAGATGGGACCCCGGGGCACGGACGGCTGTTCCGTATGCCTGTTTCTGGGCCCGTCTTTGAATCTGGTGCCTGCCTTGATTGACCACGCAGGGGCATCCGCTGTCGTGGCGTTGCGTGCACGGTGATGGTAGTTTAAGGGTACTTTTCTCGGGATCGCTAACAGGATCTGGATTGCGTATTGGTCGAAGTAGAGCTTTATTTTTACCCTTCACCCCGTCCTAACCACCGTCACAAACTCCGTCCCACTCTCCGGCAACCAAACCTCGCCAGCCCGGCCCAGTATCTGCCGCACGCTCGCCGCGGCACGCGGCAGCGGGATCACATCAAACTTCTCACTCGCCGGGTCAAAGCGCAGCATGGTGTTGTTGCTCCACTCTGAGGCCCAGACGATGTCTTTGTTGTCGACGTAGACGGCATACACATGCGGTTCGTTGCCTGGGGCTTTCCAGGTTTTCCAGCTGTTGGTGCCTGCGCCCAGTGATGGGTCGTGCATTGACAGGTTGCCGCTGTTCCATTCAGACACCCAGATGCGGCCTTTGCTGTCTGACCAGACACGGCGGGCGCCTTGGCGTTGGGTGGGGGGCTCGACGATGCTTGAGGTGCCTGTCTTGCGGTCAAGCTGCGCGATGAAGTTGCCTGCGAGTGAACACCACCAGATGTCGCCTTTGGGTGTGGCGCAGATGCCGTAGGGGCCGCGGCCGCGTGGGGATTCTTTGACGGTGACTGTGCCTGTGCGCACGTCTACCTTACCGACGTAGCCGCTTTGGCCGGTGAACCACAAGTCACCGTCGCCGTCGAAGGCGCAGGTGTTGAGGTTAGCATAGGGCGTGCCTGCGGGCAGGGGGTAGACCTTGACTTGCCGTGCGGGCCAGCTGACGCGGACGATGGCGTTTTGTCCGCCGTCGGTGAGCCAGGCTGCGCCGTCGGGCCCGGCGATGACGCCGTGGGGGGATGAGCCCTTGCCGAGCGCAATGAGTTCGGTCTTGCCGGTGGTCGGGTCCAGCCAGCCGAGGTGGCCGCTGCGTTGTGCGGAGAACCATACGCCGCCGTCAGGTGCGGGGGCGATGTCGTGGATGCCGGTGAAGGCGGGCGTTTTGATCGGCCACGATTGCAGGCGGATGCCGGCGGGTGTTTGTGCGTGGGCGCTGCGCGGCGCGAGCAGGGCGGTGGCTGCGAACCCCAAGGCTGGAACGGCGGCCAGTGCAGTGCGGCGGGTGACTTCTGATGAGTGTTGAGGATGGAGAGAGTGTGAATGCAAAGCCATGGCAATACCTCCTGCGCATTTCGATGAATGCAGTGAACGCCGTGAACCCGCAAAGCTCGTGAATGGTGGTTCGCGAATGCGGGTGCTCAAGACATTCTGGCGCTAACGGGCGCTGCCATCAACCGGGCTTGTTCTTACAGGCTCATGCTGAGTTCACTCGCCCAACCCCTCTGGCTTGAATAGCTCATGCGGCCGCTTGCCTCCAAGTGCGTTTCGACGTTGGCGGCTTTGTCGCCCACGGAGGCTATCGCTTCTCGCAACTGCTCACGGGTGGTGTTGAATTTTTTGATCCACGCTTCGGTGGTGGCCTCGTCGTTGAGGTTGATGCGTTCGGGTTGTACGCCTGGTGGCGAGTGCGGTTGGGTCATGGTGCTCCTTGTTGGGGGACAGGAAACAACCTTAGCCCGCGGGTACCCAAGCCCCTGTAGTCCATCGCGCCCCTTGCCCGCAGGGCGCTTGGGCGCTTTACCTGTCTTTCTGCCGCTTTGTGAGCCGTTTTACTTACCGGCCTGCGCCACTAGTACTGGTTTGTCGCGCCACACCTCGGGCATGGTCGTCTTCAAGTTCGCGATCTTGGGCAAATCAAACCGTGCGATGTAAGGCTGATTGGGGTTCAGCGTCGCGTAGTCCTGGTGGTAGGCCTCTGCGGGGTAGAAGGCGGCCAGCGGTGTCAGCTGCGTGACGATCTTGCGGGGGAAGGCTTTGGCGGCGTCCAGCTGGGCGATGTAGGCCTCGGTCACCTTCTTTTGTTCTGCGCCCTGATAGAAAACGGCTGAGCGGTATTGCGGGCCGCTGTCGGGGCCCTGGCGGTTCAGCGTTGTGGGGTCGTGGGCGACGGAGAAATAGATTTGCAGCAGCTTGCCGTAGCTGATCTGTTTGGGGTCGTAGGTGACTTGTACGGCTTCGGCGTGGCCGGTGCTGCCTGTGCCGATCTGGTTGTAGGTGGCGGTAGATGCCTCACCGCCTGAGTAGCCTGACACCGCATTGAGCACGCCTTGCGTGTGCTGGAAGACGGCTTGCACGCCCCAGAAGCAGCCGCCGGCAAATACGGCGGTGGCTGTACCGGATGACACGGCTTGCGTGGCGGTGGGCGTGTCGATGGCGGGTGCGGGCAGCTTCACGGCTTTTTCTTGTGCAGTGCTTGTGGCCAGGCCGCCGCCCAGAAAAGTCCATGCGGCGAGTGCGACGGCGCCAAGAGCGAAAAGGTATTTGTTCATTTCAGGTTGCCTTGAAGTTGATGGCTATTGGTCGGCTTCGGGGCCGGTTTCTTACTGAGGCGTTGCGCGTGGGCCAGGCCTGGACGACAAGTTGGAGGGGAGGCAGGCCATTCAGTTCCCGCAGCCCCGTCAAAACCACGGGCCAAGGTGGGTCAAAACCCCGGTGACATTTGATTGGTAAGGGCCGTAACAGCCTGAATCCGCGGCTGAATTTGCTATCAATACTGTAGCTATAAGCCAAGGTGGTGATTGGGCTAGAGGCCGATTTTATGCCTAAGGTCTGCCGACGTCCTTCTTCAATGTCCTTCTTGCTCCTTCCCCCAGCGGGTGAAGGCGCAATACAGGCTGTTACCCCTGCGCCGCCGTCCTACAGGGCGGTTTACAGCCGCCCTTTAGACTTGCAGGCAATGATGAACAAGCTCCTGACCTTTCTGGCACCCCGCCTGACGCAACTCCGCGAATTTGCGGCCACCATCCCCGGCCGCCTGCGCCACCCGACCAAGCGGGGCGTTCTGCTGGGGCTGGCCGCGATCCCGGCGCTGATGGTGCTGTATGTGTTGCTGCTGATTCCTTTCACGCCCAGCATCTCCGATCTGCAAAAAGCCAAGACGGCCAAGCCTTCTATCGTGATGTCGGCCGACGGGCAGGAAATTGCGTCCTTCAAGCGGGCCAACCGCGAATGGGTGAAGCTGGAAGATATTTCGCCCAACGTGGTGGCGGCGCTGATTGCTACCGAAGACCACCGCTTTTATGACCACCACGGCATGGACATCAAGCGCACGGTGTCGTCGGTGCTTCTCACGCTCACGGGCCGCAAGCAGGGCGGCTCCACTATCACGCAGCAGCTGGCACGCAATCTCTACCCTGAAGACATCGGCCGCGCGGCCACGCTGACGCGCAAGCTCAAAGAAGCCATCACCGCCTTCAAGATCGAGGCGGTCTACACCAAGGACGAGATCCTGGAGAGCTACCTCAATACCGTGCCTTTTTTATACAACGCCTACGGCATCGAGATGGCGGCGCGCACCTACTTCGACAAATCGGCCGAGGAGCTGGACGTGCTGCAAAGCGCCACACTGGTGGGCATGCTCAAGGGCGCGAGCTACTACAACCCGGTGAGCAACCCCGACCGTGCGCTGCAGCGCCGCAACATCGTGCTGGCGCAAATGGTCAAGCACCAGAAGCTGCCTGAAGCGAAGCTCGCGGCGCTGAAAAAGCAGCCGCTGAAGATCGACTTTGAACGGCAAGAGCCCGAGCTGGGCGCGGCCCCGCACCTGGCGCAGCAGCTGCGCCGCTGGCTGATCGAATGGGCCGACCGCAACGACTACAACATTTACGCCGACGGGCTGGTGGTGCACACCACGGTGGATTCGCGCCTGCAGGCCATGGCCAACGCCGCTGTTGTGCGCCAGGGCGACAGGTTGCAGAAGATCGCTACGTCGGCATGGGGCGGCCGCAACGTGTGGCAAGCCAAGTCGGGCACCAACAAAGAACTGGTGACGGCCTGGGTGCGCGACACCGCTGAATACAAGGCAGCACGCACGGCGGGGCAAAACGACGAGCAGGTCCTCAAGACTTTGCAGGCCAACACGGATTTTATGGACAAGCTGCGTGATGAAAAGACCCGCATACAGGCCGGCTTTCTCGCGTTGAACCCGAGCAACGGCCACGTGATGGCCTGGGTGGGGAGCCGGCATTTTGCCGACGACCAGTTTGACCACGTGGCGCAGGCGCGCCGCCAGCCGGGCTCGACCTTCAAGCCTTTTGTGTATGGCGCCGCGTTTGAAGCCGGCGCTAAGCCGTATGAAGGTTTTATGGACCAGGCGGTGGAAATTCCTTTGGGCAACGGCGCTTTCTGGCGGCCTACCGACGGCAGCGGCCCCAGCAACGAAATGATGACGCTGCGCCAGGGCCTGATGTATTCGAAGAACACCATCACCGCGCAGGTGATGAACGTGGTGGGCCCGGCGCATGTGGCCAAACTGGCCAAGTCCATGGGCGTGCGGCAAAGCAGACTTGAAGAAGTGCCTTCGCTCGCGCTGGGCACCAGCCCGGTCACGCTGAAGGAGATGGTCTCGGCCTACAGCACGATTGCCAACGACGGCCGTTATATCGAGCCCATCCTCATCACGCGGGTAGAAGACCGCAACGGCAAGGTGCTGGAAGAGTTTCAGCCCAAGCTGGCCGAAACCGCCATGCCGGCCAGCGTGGCCGAGACGCTGCTGGACGTGATGCGCGGTGTGATCGACCAGGGCACGGGCGCCGGCATTCGCAGCCGCTTCGGCATACGCGCCGACGTTGCGGGCAAGACGGGCACCACGCAAGACAACACCGACGGCTGGTTCATCCTGATGCACCCGCAACTGGTGGCGGGCGCGTGGGCGGGCTTTAACGACAACCGGGTCACCATGGGCAACTCCTGGGGGCCGGGTGCGCAAAGCGCGCTGCCCATGGTGGGCGAGTTTTTCCAGCAGGCCATCAAAGGCAAGGTGATTGATCCGCAGGTTCGCTTCCCGGTGCCGGAGGGCTCCAGCGTCATCGACCCATCGATTGCGCAAGGCGCGCCGGTGGAGGCGCAGCCGCCCGCCGAGCCGCCAACAGAAAACCCGGCCTCCGTGGCCAACTCGGGCGCGATAGGCCCTGCATGGGGAAATTCAGTACCCGCCAACCCGGAGCCCCGTGTGTGGCAGCCCGCGCCGGTGATCAAGTACGTGACGATCAATGTGCCGGCTGCCGAAGGTGCGCAGGCGCCGCCCGCTGTGCCGGGCGCCGTGGCAGGCGCAGGGCAGGGTGCAAGCCAGGGCAGCGGCCCGGGCGTGGTGCTTCCCCCGGTTGAAACGCGGCGGCCGCAGCGGATTGATGTGCTTGAGCCGCCCCCGCCTGACAGCATGCCGGTGCTTCCGGGCGTGGTGGTGGGCGCTCCTATCGCGCCGCGTTAGTTTTTATTCGGCGTCAATTCTTGCTCCCTCTCCCCCTGGGAGAGGGAGAAAAAACCGCCCTATGCCTTGCTCTTTGGCTTCGGCCGCGCGCCCGTATTGATATAGCTCGCATTGCCCAGCCCGGTGCCCACCGTCAGCACAGCCCAGCGTTTCACGCCCTGCATGAACGGCAACTCAGACAAGCCTTGCACCACCGCGTCGTTGTGCAGACGGACCTGCGTGGCCTGGCCGTTGATGTGCGGCAGGCGTTCGCACAGGTCGTGCGCCAGGTTGAATCGCGGGGTCTCCCAGTTGCCAGGCAGGTTTTGCGCACCGGCTGAGATGGAGCCGTCTTCGCTGATCATGCCGGGGCAGGCGACGCCCACAAAGGGCGCGAGCGACAGGCCTTTTCGCTTTGCCTGCCGGATCAGCTTCTTGAGCATGTCGGCGACGCCTTGCACCAGGTCTTCGCGGCGCGTGGCGTCGCTGTCGCCGGCATGGCCCCATTTCTCCAGGCCCATGACCCTCACGTCCGACAAATCGGGCGCCTTGTGAAGCCGCGGCCGCACGATGCCGCAACGTACATTGGTGCCGCCTATGTCGACCGCCATGAAGCCGTCGTACTGGGCCAGCAGTTCGGGCGGCGCCAGATGCACCCAGCCGATCAGGCCGCCTTCGTCGGGGTGGTGGCGCAATGTCATCAGGTGCACGCGGCTGCTCTCTTGATAAAGCAACTCGGCCGCGCGGTCTATGGCGAGCTCGCCCACCAGGCTTTTCTGAAACCCGCCGCCCACCACGATGCGCCGCACGCCTTGCCACGACGCATGCGCCAGAAAGCGGCGCACCACGCGCGCCAGCTGCCAGGCATAGTCTTCAGACGCCGCTGAAATAATCGCCGCTGCCTTGCCGTTACGCCGCAGCAACTCGTCCAGCCGCTTCTTGCTGATGGCCTGCGTGGGTTTGGTGCCCAGCGGGTCCAGGCCGCTGATGCGGCGGTACAGCTTGCGCCAGACATCGAGCATCTCGCTGTAGGCCACGCGGCTCACGCTGTCGCCGACAAAGCCGTCGCCGTCGTGCAGCGCCAGGCTGTAGCCGTTGATCGTCACATACGGGCGCTTGAGGCCGCCGTGCGTGAGGTCGTCGGGCAGCGGGGCATTGGTTTTTTTGCGGGGCATGCGGGGTCCACGTGTTGGTTGCCACCATCATGGGCGCGGGCAGCCGGCCCTGGTATCGGCAAAGCACCCGCCTGTGCGTCAGCCAACTAAAACGGCCGCTGTTGGGCGGCCGTTTTTCTGAGGCGACATTCAATCGGAGGCGACACGTGACCGCCACCGCGCCGGGAATCTTTTTCTTTTAGATGGGCTTGAGCGGATCCCGCTCCATGTCCTTCTTCACTTCCTTGTTCAGGTCCTTGATGTTTTCTTTCACATCGCCGGCGGCTTTCTGGGCCTTGCCTTCAAACTCGCGGGCGTGGCCCTTGGCTTGCTGCTCGGCGCTGCCGACCATCTTGCCGGTGTGTTCCTGCACTTCACCGGCGACTTCCTTGATCTTGCCTTTGACCTGGTCTTTGTTCATGAGATGTACCTTTCAGGGATGGTTATGGAAAATTCCATCCCTTCAAGTTATCGCCCGGCCTTGAGCCCCGGCGCAGGGATGCAACGCTGCTTGTTGTCGGTTGGCACCTACAAGCCCCTGCTGGCGCGACTTTCCAGAGGACGCGGATTATTTTCCTTAGCAGAGTCAATGACATCCCGGTAGACTGATACAGATGTGACGTCGTGTAAGACCACGTAAAAGCGTCGTCAAAGCGTCGTAGAAGCGTCGTAGAAGGTGCGCATGCCCGGGTGAATCACCCAGGCATCAGGCGCAAGGGAGTCGGCCCAATAACACCCATCAAGGGGGCATATGAAAAAGGCGATCGTCGTTTGGAGTTTCCTGGGCGGCCTGGGTGGCGCCGGTCCGCTGCACGCGCAGCCTGCGCAGGCCAACTGGTTCAATGTGCTGGGCGACCCGAAGGATGCGGCCGTCAACACCATTGAGGTTGACCCGATTCCCGTGGCTGTCAACGGCGATTTGCGGACCATGAAAATCCGCGTCAGCCGCTCTGTGCAGCGCACCAGCTGGGACGGCGTGCCTTACCGTTCCTACACGTCCACCGTGCTGTTTGACTGTGCCAGCAAAAAAGCCCAGTACCTGTCGCTCGACTTCTATATGGAGCCGGCGTGGAAGGGGGCTTCGCACAAAACCTCGACCTACACCGCGGACGTGAAGCGGCCCATGGAGTTTCGCGACGTGACGCCCAACCCGACGCAGCGGCTGGTGCGCGCCGCCTGCCGCACTGCCGTCGCCAAAAAATAGGGCAAGCCGAGGCACCCTTGTGCCATCGCAGCGCCGGCGCTACGATGGCTTGTCGCCTGCCGCATAGGGCGTGTCTGGTGACTTACTCTGCAGAAAGGCCCTCATGCCGCAACTCATTGCATCGGTCGAAGGCGTTGAAATCAAGCATGTGTACCTCAAGGGTGACCGAACCACGTTGGGCCGCCGGCCTTACAACGACATCATCCTGGACAACCTGATCGTCAGCGGCGAGCACTGCGCGTTTTTGATGAAGGGCATTGCGGACGTTTACCTTGAGGACCTGGGCAGCACCAACGGCACCTACCTCAACGGCCACATGCTCAAGTCACGTGAGCTGCTGCACGACAACGACGTCATCAACATCGGCAACTTCCGCATCGTGTATCTGGCGACCTCGGAGCACGAAGAAGAGTCCGATGCGCACCAGGAAACCACCGCCATGTCGCTGGATGCGATCGGCCTGCCCGGCACCACCGGTGCGCTGCAGGCCAGCCTGAAGGTGCTGTCGGGCTCTTCAGCCGGGCTTGAGGTGCCGGTGGTGAAAGCTGTCACCACCTTCGGCCAGCCGGGCGTTGCGGTGGTGTCGATCTCGCACCGGCGCGACGGCTACTACGTGGCCCATATGGACGGGCCGACACCTTCGACCTGCAACGGCAAGCCGATAGGCCCCAAGGCCATGCCGCTGGCGAACCATGATGTGCTGAACCTGGCCGGCACCGAGATGGAGTTTTTGCTCAAGGGCGGTTAGGCGGCCGGCTGCAGGTTTTCCGGGCCTGAAAGACAATCAGGCCCATGACTTCCAAGCCCCTGATCGACCCGACGCTCTTCCCGCAATTTCCCCTGGTGGGCGGGCCAACGCCCATCCAGCGCCTTGACCGCCTTGAGGCCCAACTGGGCGACGCCCTGCACGGCGTGCGCCTCTTCGTCAAACGCGACGACCATATGCCGCTGGGCGGCGGCGGCAACAAACTGCGCAAGCTTGAGTTTCTGGTGGGCCGTGCCCTGGCCGACGGGGCGGACACGCTGATCACCATGGGCGGCCTGCAGTCCAATCACGCGCGCCTGACGGCCGCCGCGGCGGCGCGCGCGGGCCTGGCCTGCGAGTTGATGCTGGCGCGGCCCGTGCCACGCGATGATGCGGATTACGAACGCAACGGCAACGTCTTGCTCGACGGAATCTTTGGCGCGAAGGTGCATGACTTTCACGGCGCGGTCGACACCTTGGCCCTGGCGGAGGAACGCGCCAGAGTGTTGCGCGGCGAAGGCCGGCACGCCAGTGTGATCCCGACCGGCGGCTCCACGTCGCTGGGCAGCCTGGGCTATGTGCAGTGCGCGCAAGAGATCACCGCGCAGTCGCAAAGCCTGGGCGTGGCTTTCGATGCGGTGGTGCTGGCCAACGGCAGCAGCGGCACGCACGCCGGCCTGGCGGCGGGGTTTGCGGCAATGGGGCAGGGTGCGTCCATCGTGCGGTCTTATGCCGTGCTCTACGACGAAGGCAAGACACTGGACGCCACGCGCAAGCTGGCGCGCGAAGCGCTGGCGCTGATCAATGGAGGTAAGGGTGGCCTCGCCCGCATCGCTGATGAGGACATCCGCATAGACGGCAGTCACCGGGGAACGGGCTACGGCATTCCGACCGACGGGATGATGGCGGCGGTGCGGCTGATGGCGCGTACGGAGGGCCTGCTGCTGGACCCTGTTTACAGCGGCAAGGCCTTTGCGGGCCTGCTGGCCGACATCCAGGCCGGGCGCTATGCGGCAGGGCAGAACGTGCTGTTTGTGATGACCGGCGGGGCGCCTGGGCTGTTTGCCTATCGCACCGCGTTTGAAATTTAGATGATCGAGCTGCTGGTGCTTGTGCTGGGGTAACCCATATGCCTGCGCGGCGGGCCTTCGCCGGCCAGCCGCAAGGCGAAGGCCCTGGCCAGCGCCTGCAGCTTGAGTGTTGATTTGATGTGCAGCGGCGTCAGGCCGGTTTTGGTCAGGTCCGACGCGTTGCTGGACACGCGCGACAGCTGCGGTTGTTCCAGCTTCACAGGTGCGGGCCGAGGGGCGGGCTTCGCCACGCCGGGCTTTACAGCCTCGGTGTTGACCGGGCCGATGAACTTTTCACGCAGCAGCGCCGCACTCGGCCTGCGCTGGCTTTCAACGATCCAGTAGGGGATGCCGGCGCGGGCCAGCAGCTCGCGCTTGAAGGCGTGTTTGCGGTCCGTGACCTCGCCGCGCCCCAGCACGTCGATGCAGCCCAGCACGGTGCCTGAGCGGTCGGCCACGGCGCAAGAAAAGCTCACAGTGCTCAAGAGCGCCTGCCAGTGGGCGTCGCCGCCGCGCTGGTTGGGTTCGATAAAACCGGTAAAGGGCACTTTCACCAGGACGTGGTGGTCGGGAAAGACCTCTTCAAGCCAGCGCCAGACCGCCAGCTCGTCCCGGCTGGTGATCGGCTTGCGGCGCAGGGCGTGGTTGCGCGCTACCTTCTTGCGGGCCGACACCACATGGGACAACCAGCGTTCATAGCCCAGTGCGCCCAAGGCAATGCTGCCCACAAAAATAAAAAAGCCGATCAAAAAGCTGATGCCCGTCATTGTTTTTGTCCTCTGGTCGCCCTGTGGCTGCGATGGTTGTTGTATCTGCTGCAAGCCCGGGTGCGACGGCTATCCCTGTATCCCTGCCGTGTTTATAAGGTACATTTTCGATTTTTCGTGAACTACGTCACGTTTTTTTACGAACGGTCGTTCTAAAACTACAGCTTGGGACCCGATCACAATCCCTTCATGAAAAAACTTTCGGCAGGCGGTGGCCTTGTCTATTCAACCGACGCAGGACGCATGTGCCCCGGCTGCCGCCAGCCGGCGTCGGCCTGTACCTGCAAACAGGCGCAGGCTGTTCCCAACCCCGGCGGCCCCGTGCGGGTCAGCCGTGAAAGCAAAGGCCGGGGCGGCAAAACCGTCACGGTCATTAAAGGCCTGCCGCTGGACGCTCTCGCGCTGGCGCAGCTGGGCAAGCAGGTCAAGGCCGTCTGCGGCTCGGGCGGCACGGTGAAAGACGGCGTGATTGAAGTGCAGGGCGACCATTGCGAGCTGGTGGTGCAGATGCTGCAAAAGCTGGGGCATGCCGCCAAGCGGGCGGGGGGTTAAACACGTGAACCTGAATTTGCCATGAACCCCGAAGACCTCCTCTTATTAGTAACCCGCGAAATGCCTTACGGCAAACACAAGGGCACGATCATTGCCGACCTGCCAGGCAACTACCTCAACTGGTTTGCCCGCGAGGGCTTTCCCAAAGGCGAGATCGGGCGCCTGCTGGCGCTGATGCAGGAGATCGACCACAACGGACTCAAACCGTTGCTGGACCCGTTGCGGCGCCCCGGTTCCCCGGGGCGGTTTCCGGGGAAAAATTCCTGAGCAAAGTCGGGCTGTGTACCGTTGTGTGCCAATAAAGAAGACGCAAACGGCTACTGAAAGGATACCGATGAGAATTTCCCCGGGAGCGTGAAGGCTCGCGAGCCGTAGCCAGCCGAATCCCGCCTTGAGCCCGTGCTACGCTACACGCAGAAAAGCCGGGGGACTCACAGTCTCTCTCCGGTGCACCGGCCACTACAACACCCTCCAGCAGCCCATGAACCAAGAAGCCGAATCAGCGGATTCCAGCCTCAGCGAAGACGAACTCAGACATCTCGCCGACCTGGTCAAGACCCAGGCGAAATCCGCGATCGGCAAACTTCCCCTGCTGGGCCCCGTGGCCTGGCTGATGATGCGGCACCCCAACACGCGGCACCTTTCCATGGTCGACCTGGAGTGGCGTGTGATGCCCGCGCTGGTGCTGGAGCAGGCCAAACTCTTCATGCGCGAAGGCATGCCGCTGGCGTTCGTCTCGTGGGCCAGGTTTTCTGACGATGCGGCGTTGCGCTTTCGCACGCCGCCGCACCGGTTGGCGCAGTCCGACTGGCAGTCGGGCTCGCAGGTCTGGCTGGTGGATGTGTTCACGCCCTTTGGCGGCGCGGCCGAGCTGATCAAGGACCTGCGTGAAAACGTGTTTTCGGGCGAAGCGGTGCACCAGCTGGGCCCGGTGATGGACGACGGCCTGGCGCAGCCTGTGATCTGGGAGGCGCTGGTGTCCGCGCTCGCAGCCGAACCCGCAGCCTAGATAGCTGCCGCCACCCGGGTCCCTTGATCGATCGCGCGCTTGGCGTCCAGCTCGCTGGCTTCGTCTGCGCCGCCAATCAAATGTGTTTTGACGCCGGCCGCGCGCAGCGGCTCGAGCAGTTCTCGCAAGGGTTCTTGCCCGGCGCACAGCACGATGTTGTCGACGGCCAGCACGGTTCCGTCCAGGCGCTTTTCGCCAAAGGTGATGAAGAGGCCCAGGCCTGAGCCTCCCCCTGGACTCTCGCCGATGCGTTCGTAGTTGACGCCCGAGAGCATCTCGACGTTTTTCATCTTCAGCGCGGCGCGGTGTATCCAGCCGGTGGTTTTGCCCAGGCCCGCGCCCAGCTTGCCGGGCTTGCGTTGCAGCAGCGTGACCTGGCGGGCCGGCGGCGTGACTTGCGGGCGCACCACGCCGCCGCGCACCTCGGCGGGGTCGGCCACGCCCCATTCGGCCAGCCAGGCGGGCAAGTCCAGCGCGGTCGAATGGCCTGGCGGGGTCACGAGAAATTCGGCCACGTCAAAACCAATGCCGCCCGCGCCTATCAGCGCCACGCGCTCGCCCACGGGCTGGCGGCCCAGCAGCACGTCGATATAGCTCAGCACCTTCGGGTGCTCCTGCCCGGGGATGCGCGGGTTGCGCGGGGTGACGCCGGTGGCGAGCAGGACTTCGTCAAATTTCTGTGCAATGAGATCTGCCGCGCTGACACGCGTGTTCAGGTGCAGGCGCACGCCGGTGCCGGTGATGCGGTTGCCGAAGTAGCGCAGGGTTTCTTCAAACTCTTCCTTGCCCGGCACGCGCTTGGCCAGGTTGAACTGGCCGCCTATCCTGTCGGCCGAATCAAACAAGTCGACGCTGTGGCCGCGCTCGGCCAGCGTGGTGGCGGCGGCCAGGCCGGCAGGGCCTGCGCCGATGACGGCCACGCGTTTTTTGGCGGGGGTGAGTTTGATGATGAGCTCGGTCTCATGCCCGGCGCGGGGGTTGACGAGGCAGCTGGCGAGTTTGGCCTTGAAAGCGTGGTCCAGACAGGCCTGGTTGCAGGCGATGCACGTGTTGATGTCTTTGCTGCGGCCTTGCGCGGCTTTGTTGACGAACTCCGGGTCGGCCAAAAATGGGCGGGCCATGCTGACCATGTCGGCGGCGCCGTCGGCCAGCACCTGTTCGGCCACCTCGGGCATGTTCAGGCGGTTGCTGGTGACGACGGGAATCGTGAGGCCGGCGGCGCGCAGGTCGCCTCGCAACTTTTTGGTGACCCAGGTGAAGGCGCCGCGCGGCACCGAGGTGGCAATCGTCGGCACGCGGGCTTCATGCCAGCCGATGCCGCTGTTGATCAGCGTGGCGCCGGCGGTCTCAACGGCCTTGGCCAGCAACACGACTTCTTCCCAGCTGCTGCCGCCGGGGATCAGGTCGATCATCGAGAGGCGGTAGATGATGATGAAGTCGGGCCCGACGGCTTCGCGCGTGCGGCGCACGATCTCGACGGCCAGGCGCATGCGGTTGCCGTAGGAGCCGCCCCAGTCGTCGGTGCGCTGGTTGGTGTGGGTGACGAGGAACTGGTTGATGAAGTAGCCTTCGCTGCCCATGATCTCGACGCCGTCGTAGCCGGCATCGCGCGCCAGCATCGCGCAGCGGATGAAGGCGCGGATTTGGCGCTCGATGCCGCCCACGCTGAGCTCACGCGGGGTGAAGGGCGAGATGGGGCTCTGGATGCGTGAGGGCGCGACGCACAGCGGGTGGTAGCCGTAGCGGCCGGTGTGCAGGATTTGCAGCGCGATCTTGCCGCCTTCAGCGTGCACCGCGTCGGTGACTTGCTTGTGTCGGCGCGCCGCGCCGGAGCTGGCCAGCATGCCGGCAAAGGGTTTGGTCCAGCCGGCAATGTTGGGCGCGAAGCCGCCGGTGACCATCAGGCCCACGCCGCCGCGTGCGCGCTCGGCAAAGTAGGCGGCCATGGCGGGGAAGTGTTTGCGCCCGTCTTCCAGGCCGGTGTGCATGCTGCCCATGAGCACGCGGTTTTTCAGCGTGGTGAAGCCCAGGTCCAGCGGGGCGAGCAGGTGGGGGAAGGGGGAAGATGCGGAAAAAGAAGCGGGCGTCGTCGCCGAAGATGGGGTCGCGGCCAAGGCAGGTCTCCTGTCAAAACTGCCTGCATGGTAGTCGCAACATGGCGCGGCTGAAAGCATGGCGGGTACTCTAGGGGACAGGCTCTACCCTGGCTTCGGGCTTACCCTTGGGTGGTCGAGTGTTCTAGGTTTGCTATCAATTCAGGAGCTACAAGCCAATGCCCTGATTGGGCGACAGGCCATTTTTTCTTGAATTCAGGATGCCGGCGCAGAAAGCCTTGCGGCTTTGTCTGACACCCGCGCGTCGCAGGCAGGGGTAACTTGGGCTCAACACTTCGGAGCAACCATGTCCAGACCCAGCACCAGCCCCACACGCGCCAAAACCGGCGAAGGCGCGACCGTTCCGCATCCTCATCACACCGAACCGGACGACGAAGCCGACGGCAACGATGCCAGCACCCTGATTGAAAATCCGGTGAAGCCTGCGAAACCCGGTGAGGGCGGCAAGCTGAAACAGCACAGCTTTCCCGACGGCGGCGGCAGTGGTGGGGCTGAAGCTTTCCGGCGCGGCCCAGGCAGGGGCAAGCCCTCGCCTGGGGTTTGACGGATATCTGATGAAACTGGCGACCTTCAACGTCAACGGCATCAAGACGCGGTTGCCGCAGCTGCTGGCGTGGCTCGCCAAAGAATCACCCGACGTGGTGTGCCTGCAGGAGTTGAAAGCGCTGGACGGCGTCTTTCCGCGCGCTGAACTGGAGGACGCGGGTTATGGCGCTTTGTTTAAAGGCCAGCGCTCGTGGAACGGCGTGGCGATCCTGGCGAAGGGCGGGGCGCCGATTGAAATCCGCCGAGAGCTGCCCGGCGACAAGGCCGACGACCAAAGCCGCTACCTGGAGGCGGCGGTGGACGGCATCGTCGTCGCCTGCCTCTACCTGCCCAACGGCAACCCGCAGCCCGGCCCCAAGTTTGACTACAAGCTCGCCTGGTTTGAGCGATTGCACAAGCATGCGGCGGGGCTGTACGCGTCGGAGCACCCGGTGGTGCTGGCCGGCGATTTCAATGTGATCCCGACCGACCTGGATGTGTACAACCCCAAGTCATGGAAGCGCGATGCGCTGATGCAGCCCGAAAGCAGGGCCGCGTATGAAAAGCTGTTGGCGCTGGGCTGGGTGGACAGCCTGCGCCACCTGAATCCCGATGAACGCATCTACACCTTCTGGGATTACTTTCGCCAGCACTGGCAGCAGGACAAGGGCTTGCGCATCGATCACGTCTTGCTGAACGCCGAGCTGGCGCCGCGGCTGAAGGCGGCGGGTGTGGACCGCTGGGTGCGCGGGGAAGAACACGCCAGCGACCATGCGCCGGTGTGGGTGGAGTTGGGTGCGGGGAAAGCGCGGGCTGCCAAAGCAGCGAAAGCACCCAAGCCCGCCAAACTCACCAAAGCCGCACCCCGGAAAAAAGCTTCCTGACGCTTCGGCCTGGAAGCATCAGAATCCTGATTTGCTATGAATTCAATAGCTACTTGTGCAGGTAGCTATTGGGCTAGCGGCTTTTTTTGATCGCAATGGCAGCGCTGGTCACAAGTTCCGGGCCTTTGTAGATCAGCCCGGTGTAGATCTGCACCACGTCGGCGCCGGCCTTGATCTTGGAGACGGCGTCGGCGCCGCTCAGGATGCCACCCACACCGATGATGGGAAAGCCCTTGCCTAGGGCGGCGCGCAGCTGGCCGATGACGCGGTTGCTGGCTTCGAGCACGGGTGCGCCGCTCAGTCCGCCGGTTTCTTCCGCGTGGCGCATGCCTTTGACGGCGTCGCGGCTGAGCGTGGTGTTGGTGGCGACGACGCCGTCCATCGCGTGGCGCTTGAGCGCGGCGGCGATCACGTCGACCTGGGCTTCATCGAGGTCAGGCGCGATCTTCACAAAAATCGGCACGCGTTTGCCGTGCTGCGCCGCCAGGGTCTCGCGGCGTTCGGCGATGCGGCCGAGCAGGGCGTCGAGTGCTTCGTCGCTTTGCAGTGCACGCAGGTTTTTGGTGTTGGGGCTGGAGATATTGACGGTCACGTAGTCGGCGTGCGGGTACACGCCGTCCAGGCAGATCAGGTAGTCGTCCACCGCGTTTTCAATCGGCGTGGCGGCGTTCTTGCCGATGTTCAGCCCCAGCAGCAGCTTGCCTTGGCCTTGCGCGCTTTGTTTGCGCACGCTGGAGCGCTGCACATTGGCCAGAAAAGCGTCCAGCCCTTCGTTGTTAAAGCCCAGGCGGTTGATCAGCGCATTGGCCTCGATCAGGCGGAACATGCGCGGCTTGGGGTTGCCGGGCTGGCCTTTCGGCGTGACGGTGCCGACTTCGACAAACCCAAAGCCCATGGCGGCCAGGCCGTCGATACAGCGGGCGTTTTTGTCGAGCCCGGCGGCCAGGCCCACGCGGTTGGGAAATGTGAGACCGGCCAGCTCGATGGGGTCGCTCACGCGGCTGGACAAATAAGCCAGCGACAGCGGCGTGCCCTGGGTGCGCGCCAGCGAGGCCATGGTCAATTCGTGGGCGGTCTCGGGGTCAAGCCCGAATAAAAACGGGCGGGCCAGGGCGTAGGGGAGCAGGGACATTGGATAATTCGGTGCAAGTGGCTATGAATGGGAGCAAGAGCCCTGATTGTCGCAAAACCCGTTTCACCCTCCCGATCTCCTCCATCCCAACATCTTCCCAAGACCCCCATGACCCAAGACGAACTCAAAACCCTGGTCGGCCAGGCGGCCCTGCACTATGTGGAAGCCGGCAGCATTGTCGGCGTCGGCACCGGCTCGACCGTCAACAAATTCATCGACGCGCTGGCCACCATCAAGGACCGCATCGCCGGCGCGGTGTCCAGCTCGGTCGCCTCGACCGAACGCCTGCAGGCGTTGGGCATCAAGGTGTTTGACGCCACCGAGGTGGAAGAGCTGGCGGTCTATATCGACGGCGCCGACGAGATCGACAACGCCGGCTACATGGTCAAAGGTGGCGGCGCGGCGCTCACGCGCGAAAAAATCGTCGCGGCCCAGTCACGCAAGTTTGTCTGCATCGCCGACGAGTCCAAGCTGGTGCCGGTGCTGGGCAATTTTCCGCTGCCGGTTGAGGTGATTCCGATGGCTGCCAAACGCATTGCGCGGCAATTTTCAGCCATGGGCGGCAAAGCGGTGCTGCGCCTGAAAGACGGCAAGCCGCTGGTGACGGACAACGGCCAGCACATCCTGGACGTGACGGGCCTGAAGATCGCCGACCCGCTGGCGTTCGAGTCGCAGGTGAACCAGTGGCCGGGCGTGGTGACGGTGGGGGTATTTGCCTTCCAGAAGGCCCATGTGTGCCTGCTGGGCGCGCCGGGTGGCGTGAAGACGCTGGTGTTTTAAGCGCGGCTCTTTCTGCGCTTTCCGCATGCCCGTCTTTCGGGGCTGCCAATGCAAAACGCCGGGCTTCCACCCGGCGTTTTGCATGTCAGAAGATGGCTGAACGGCTTAAAACTTGATGCCGGACGGATTGCTGACGGGTGCTTCAATCGGAGGCGGCGCGGGCACGCTGGGGCGTGCCGCCGGGCGGGCCCCATTGCCACTTGCTGCGGGCGGCGCGTTGACGGCGACCAGCGGAGTGGGTGCAGGGGGGCGATAGCTTGCAGGCAGGACCGAGGTTGCCGGATAACCGGCGGCATTCAGGAACTGGGTCCACTCTGAATCTGAAAAGCCCTTGAGCTGCTGGCTGCCAATCGTGGCGAAGGGCACCGAGGCGTCGCCGCTCAAGCGCTGAAGCGCCTGGATGTCGTCGTTGGTGGTGACGGTTCTCTCGGAAAAGGGAACGCCGCGGTTGGTGAGCAGATTGCGTGCGGAGCCGCAAGGCCCGCAGTTCTCACCGGTGTACAGCGTGACCGGGTACTTGGCGGCGACCTGCCGGAGCTCAAAAGGCAGCCCGGCTGATGCCGCACCACCCCCACCGCCAGGCGTCGCGGCATTGACTTTGGCGTTGCTGGCTGCCGGTGGCGGCTGGTCGGAAAATGTGACCTTGCCGTCAGGCCCGACGATGCGGTACACCTGCTGGGCTTGGGACAGGGGTGAATAAAGGCCGGCTGCAAGAAGGGTCAGGGCCAACAGGGCTTTGGGCGCCACAGATGTCACGGCATTGGATGTCATGGTGTTCCAGTCGGTCTCAGGTACGGGTTGCAGGGATAAATACAAACTTAGACGGCAAGGTTAGAAGTCTAATCACTCTAATAAGGTTTTAACGTTCTCAAGCCATTCCCTGATGACGCAACAAGGCATCAATCGAGGGTTCACGGCCCCGAAAGGCCTTGAATGACTCCATGGCAGGGCGGCTTCCGCCGGCTTCCAGGATGGCTTGCCGGTATTTTCGGCCGGTTTCCACCGTGACGGTGGTCTTGCCGACATCGTCTGCTGAGGCCGAAGGCGACGCAGTAGCCGTTTCTTCGAAGGCCGCGTAGGCATCTGCCGACAGGACTTCTGCCCATTTATAGCTGTAGTAGCCGGCGGCATACCCGCCCGAAAAAATGTGACTGAATGTGTGCGCGGTACGGCTGTAGGCCGGCGTGGGAATCACCGCGACTTCCTTGCGGACGTCTGCGAGCAAGCCCATCAGATTGTCGGCCGGGTTGTGCGAGGTGTGCAGCAGCATGTCGAACAGCGAAAACTCGACCTGGCGCAGCGTCTGCATGCCGCTCTGGAAGTTCTTGGCGGCCAGCATCTTGTCGAACAGCGCGCGGGGCAGCGGTGCGCCGGTGTCGACGTGCGCCGTCATGTGCTTGAGCACGTCCCATTCCCAGCAGAAGTTTTCCATGAACTGGCTGGGCAGCTCGACCGCGTCCCACTCGACGCCGCTGATGCCGGACACGTCGCGTTCATTGACCTGCGTGAGCATGTGGTGCAGGCCGTGGCCGAATTCGTGGAACAGCGTGGTCACGTCGTCATGCGTGAGCAGCGCCGGCTTGCCGCCCACGCCGTCGGCGAAGTTGCAGACCAGATGCGCCACCGGAGTTTGCAGCTTGCCGGTGTCGGGGCGCAGCCAGCGGGCACGCACGTCGTCCATCCAGGCCCCGCCGCGCTTGCCGGTGCGGGCCGGCTGGTCGAGATAAAACTGGCCTACCAGCTGCCCGTTGCGTTCAATGCGGTAAAACTCTACGCCGGGCTTCCACACCGGGGCCGAGTCCTTGCGGATGGCGACTTCGAACAGGGTTTCAACAATCTTGAAAAGGCCGGCCAGCACCTTGGGCGCGGTGAAGTACTGTTTGACTTCCTGCTCGCTGAAGGCGTAGCGCGCTTCCTTGAGTTTTTCGCCGATATAGGCGTAGTCCCAGGGGTTGGGGTCTGCCAGGCCGAGCTGGCTGCTGGCAAAGGCGCGCAGGTCGGCGACGTCTTTTTCGGCATAAGGGCGGGCGCGGCGGGCGAGGTCGCGCAGGAACGAGACAACTTCTTCGGGCGACTTGGCCATCTTGGCGACGACAGAGACTTCGCCGAAATTCTTGTAGCCCAGCAGTTGGGCTTCTTCGAGCCGCAACGCGAGGATCTCTTGCATGATCGCGCTGTTGTCAAACTGGCTGAACTCGGGCGCGGCCTGGTCGCTGGCGCGGGTTGTGTAGGCCTTGTACAGGGTTTCACGCAGCTTGCTGCTGACCGCAAACTGCATGACGGGCAGGTAGCTGGGCATCTTCAGGCTGAGGCGGTAGCCGGTTTTGCCTTCGGCTTCGGCCTGCGCGCGTGCCGTTTGCAGCACATCGGCGGGGATGCCGGCGATTTCAGCCTCAGTGGCGTAGTAGGCAAAGGCATCGGTGGCGTCCAGCGCGTTTTCGCTGAACTTCTGGCTGAGCTCGGCCTGGCGCTCCTGGATTTTCGCAAATCGGTCGCGGTCAGCGCCCTGCAGTTCGGCGCCAGAGAGCACAAAGTTGCGGATCGCGTTCTTGTGGGCCTGGCGCTGCTCGGTGTTCAGGGTGCCGACGTCGATGGCCTTGTACTTGGCGTAGAGGCGCTCGTCGGCCCCCAGTCGCGTCCAGAACTCGGTCACACGCGGCAGGGCGGCGTTGTAGGCGGCGCGCAGCTCTGGCGTATCGGCCACGCTGTTGAGGTGGCTCACGGCGCCCCAGGCACGGCCCAGGTTTTCGGTGGCGACGTCCAGCACACGTGCGATGCCGGCCCAGGTGGCCGGAAAGTCCGCTGCTGTCACTTCTTCCAGGGCCGCGTCGGCCTTGGCCAGCAGTTCGTCAACGGCAGGGGCCACATGCTCGGGCTGGATTCGGTCAAACAGCGGGAGGTCGGAAAAATCGAGGAGGGGATTGGTCATGACGTGTAGCTGTGGGCGAAAGTCTCGAATCTAAAGGCTTTGCGGCCGTGCGGCCAGAAGAATGTCGCTATCGAAGCGATTACCCCGGGCTGCCTGCGGGCCACCGGGGTGGAGGCCTTTAACCTTGCGCGCTTTTCTTGGCGCTTTTCAGCTGGGGCTTTTTGGCGCGCTTGACGGTGCCACCGGGCGTGAGGCGCTGGTTGCCCAGCACACGCAGGGTTTTCACTTCGGGGCGCTGGCCGTAGCGTGAGCTGTTCTTCAGTACCTTGACGTCGCGCGGGCCGGGCATACGGTCTTCGTTGACCTTTTTTTCCTTGGGCGGCATCGGGCGCCACAGCACCAGCAGCTTGCCGATGTGCTGGATGGGCGCGGCGTTGAGTTCGTCGGCCAGGGTCTGGAAGATCGCTTCGCGGCCGGCGCGGTCGTCGGATTGCACCCGCACCTTGATGAGCCCGTGGGCGTTGAGCGCCGCATCGGTTTCTTTCTTGACAGCAGCGGTGAGGCCGTCGGAGCCGATCATCACCACTGCGTTCAGGTGGTGGGCATCGGCGCGGTGATCCTTGCGCTGGGCGGGGGTAAGTTGTATTTGAGCCATGCCCCAATTATCGGGCGTGTCGGGAAGAGGACAATAGACCCCATGAAAGTAAATGCCAAGACCGATTACAAGCCCGGTGTCCAGACCGACACCAAAGCCGCTGTCAAGGCGGCTGGCAAAGTCGCCGCAAAAGCCGGCGGCAAGGGGAAAAAGGTCAACAAAGCGTGGCTGCACGACCACATCAACGACCCCTACGTCAAACTCGCCCAGAAAGAGGGCTATCGGGCACGGGCCGCGTACAAGCTCAAGGAAATCGACGAAACCTTTGGCTTGGTCAAACCCGGTGATTGTGTGGTCGACCTGGGCAGCACGCCGGGGGCCTGGAGCCAGTACGTGCGGCGGCGGCTGTCACCCACGGGCGCGGCGGCGGGCACGCTCAACGGCCGCATCATCGGGCTTGACTTGCTGCCCATGGACCCGATTGAGGGCGTGACTTTCATCCAGGGCGACTTCCGCGAGGCCGAGGTGCTGCAACAACTCGAAGAGGCCTTGGCCACCTCTGAAGGACAAGTCCGGGTGGATCTGGTGATTTCAGACATGGCGCCCAATCTGTCGGGTATTGAGTCGGCCGATGCAGCGCGTATTGCCCACCTGATCGAGCTGGCGGTGGAGTTTGCCCAGAACCGCATGAAACCCGACGGCACGCTAGTGGTAAAGCTGTTTCACGGCAGCGGCTATGACCAGCTCGTCAAGCTCTTTCGGGATACCTTCAAGGTGGTGAAACCCCTTAAGCCCAAGGCCTCGCGCCCGGGCTCGTCTGAGACCTTCCTGATCGGCCGTGGCCTGAAAAAGCGGGCAGAAGCTGCACAATGAGTGCATCCTGAACACACTGAAGCGGCAAATATCACCTAAACCCGCTTCAAACCAAGGGCCGGAGCCTCAATACGCGGTTTTTGCCCTTGAAACGCCTAAAATCAGGCGCATGTGACTTTTGTTCTTATACCGGAGTAGTCCTTGAACAATCAGTGGTTTTCCAAAATTGCAATCTGGCTGGTTATCGCCATGGTGCTTTTCACCGTCTTCAAGCAATTTGATACACGTGGTGGCGCCGGTTCCAACTACCTGGGTTACTCCGAATTCCTGGAAGAAGTGCGCGGCAAGCGCATCAAGCAGGCGACCATCGCCGAAGGCCAGGGCGGTACCGAAATCTCGGCCACCACCATCGATGACCGCAAAGTCCGCACGACGGCCACCTATCTTGACCGCGGCCTGGTTGGCGACCTGATCGCCAACGACGTCAAGTTCGACGTCAAGCCCCGCGAAGAAACCTCATTGCTCACCTCGCTGCTGATCAGCTGGGGCCCCATGCTGCTCCTGATCGGCGTGTGGATTTATTTCATGCGGCAGATGCAGGGCGGCGGCAAGGGTGGGGCGTTCAGCTTCGGCAAGTCCAAAGCGCGCATGCTGGACGAGTCCACCAACCCTGTTACCTTTGCCGACGTCGCAGGTTGCGACGAAGCCAAGGAAGAGGTCAAGGAAGTCGTTGATTTCCTGAAAGATCCGCAAAAATTCCAGAAACTGGGCGGCCGTATTCCGCGCGGTTTGTTGCTGGTCGGCCCCCCGGGCACCGGCAAAACCCTGCTCGCCAAGGGCATCGCCGGTGAGGCCAAGGTGCCTTTCTTCTCGATTTCCGGCTCCGACTTCGTTGAAATGTTTGTCGGCGTGGGCGCGGCCCGTGTGCGCGACATGTTTGAAAACGCCAAGAAAAACGCCCCTTGCATCATCTTCATCGATGAAATCGATGCGGTGGGCCGCCAGCGCGGCGCCGGCCTGGGTGGCGGCAACGACGAACGTGAGCAAACCCTCAACCAGATGCTGGTCGAGATGGATGGCTTTGAAACCAATGTCGGCGTGATCGTGGTGGCTGCCACCAACCGTCCCGACATCCTGGACGCCGCCTTGCTGCGCCCCGGCCGTTTTGACCGCCAGGTGTATGTGACGCTGCCCGACATCCGCGGCCGCGAGCAAATCCTCAATGTGCACATGCGCAAGGTGCCGCTCGGCCAGGACGTGAACCCGAGCGTGATCGCCCGCGGCACGCCCGGCATGTCCGGCGCTGATCTGGCCAACCTCTGCAATGAAGCCGCCCTGATGGCCGCACGCCGCAATGCGCGCACCGTCGAGATGCAGGACTTCGAAAAAGCCAAAGACAAGATCCTGATGGGCCCTGAGCGCAAGAGCATGGTCATGCCCGAAGAAGAGCGCCGCAACACGGCGTATCACGAGTCCGGTCACGCCCTGCTCGGCAAGATGCTGCCCAAGTGCGACCCTGTCCACAAGGTCACCATCATCCCGCGCGGCCGCGCGCTGGGCGTGACGATGAGCCTGCCGGCGCAAGACCGCTATAGCTATGACCGCGAATACATGCTCAGCCAGATCAGCATGCTGTTTGGCGGCCGTATCGCCGAAGAAGTCTTCATGAACCAGATGACGACCGGCGCCAGCAACGACTTTGAACGCGCCACGGCCTTGGCCCGCGACATGGTCACGCGCTACGGCATGACGGAAGCCTTGGGCCCCATGGTCTACGCCGAGAACGAAGGCGAAGTTTTCCTGGGCCGTTCGGTCACCAAGACCAACAACATGAGTGAGTCGACCCTGCAAAAAGTCGACGGCGAGGTGCGCCGCATCATCGACCAGCAGTACACCGTTGCGCGTACGCTGATCGAAGACAACCAGGACAAGATCCACGCCATGGCCAAGGCCCTGCTCGAATGGGAAACCATCGACGGCGACCAGCTCGATGACATCATTGCCGGCAAGGAGCCGCGCCCGCCCAAGGACTGGACGCCGCGTAATTCCTCCGTCGGCGGCGGTGGTGGCCCAACGGGCGGCACGCCCGCCGTCAGCACCGATCCGGCGCCTACGGTGGCTTGAGCCAGGTGAAGAACAAGCGGTGACTGCCCGGCAGTCACTACAACCGGGGCCAGTCCCCGGTTTTTTATTTCCGAGGACCAACTTGTGATCTGGCAAACCTCCCGCTTTCAAATAGACCTGTCGCGGCCCCGCGTCATGGGCATCGTCAATGTCACGCCCGACTCGTTTTCAGACGGCGGCAAGTATTTCAGCGAAGGTAGCGGGTTTGCCAGTGTGTTCGCCCATTGCGACAAGCTGCTGAAGGACGGCGCCGACCTGCTGGATATCGGCGGTGAATCCACCCGCCCCGGCGCGCCCCCCGTTCCGCTGGAAGAAGAGCTCGCCCGTGTGCTGCCCGTGGTGCGCCATGCGGTCAAGCTGGGTGTGCCGCTCTCCATAGACACCTACAAGCCCGAGGTCATGCAGGCCGTGCTGGACCTGGGCGCCGATGTCATCAACGATATCTGGGCCTTGCGCAAACCCGGCGCGGCTGAGGTGGTGGCGCAGCACCCCAGCTGCGGCGTCTGCCTGATGCACATGCATCGCGAGCCGCAAACCATGCAGGTTGCGCCCATGGAGGGCGACGTGGTGCCGCAGGTGCGGGCTTTCCTTCAAGCGGCTGCGGCCGGCCTGCAGGCGGCGGGCGTGGACAAATCCCGCATCGTGCTCGATGTGGGCGTGGGCTTTGGCAAAACCGTAGCGCAAAATTTCGCACTGCTGGCCCGCCAGCAAGAGTTCCTTGCCGCCGGTTACCCGTTGCTGGCCGCGTGGTCACGCAAATCCTCATTGGCCGCCGTGACCAGCACCTCGCTGGCCGCCGTCGCCCAACTTAACGTGGCCGACCGCATGGTGCCCAGCGTGGCGGCGGCCCTGCTGGCGGTGGACCGTGGCGCCCGCGTCGTGCGGGTGCACGACGTGAAGGAGACGGTGCAGGCGCTGAAAGTCTGGTCGGCCGCACGCTGAGGCTTTGGCTGACACGCGGGCGGGGCGGCGCCACCTAAAATAGCCCCAGATTTCCAGAACAACAAGCTCCACAGGGACAAAACCCATGACCAGAAAATACTTCGGCACCGACGGCATTCGCGGCACCGTAGGCCAGGCGCCCATCACGCCCGACTTTGTGCTGCGCCTTGCGCACGCTGTGGGCCGCGTGTTGCGCCGCACCGAATCCCGCCCCACGGTGCTGATCGGCAAGGACACCCGCATCTCGGGCTATATGCTCGAAAGCGCGCTGGAGTCGGGTTTCAACTCCGCCGGGGTGGACGTGGTGCTGCTCGGCCCCTTGCCCACGCCGGGTGTGGCCTACTTGACACGCGCCCAGCGCGCCAGCCTGGGTGTGGTCATCAGCGCCAGCCACAACGCCTACCCCGATAACGGCATCAAGTTTTTCAGCGCCCAGGGCACCAAGCTCGACGACGCCTGGGAACTGGCGGTGGAGGCCGCGCTCGAAGAGCCGCCCGTGTGGGCCGACTCGGCCACCCTGGGCAAAGCCCGCCGCCTTGACGACGCCGCAGGCCGTTACATCGAGTTCTGCAAAAGCACGTTTGCCAACGACCTGACCCTCAAGGGCCTGAAGATCGTCGTCGATGGCGCCCATGGCGCGGCGTATCACATCGCCCCCATGGTGTTCCATGAACTGGGCGCCGAAGTCATCGCCATCGGCTGCGCGCCGGATGGCCTCAACATCAACCACGAAGTCGGCGCCACACACCCTGAAGCGCTGATCAAGGCCGTCAGGGCCAACAAGGCGCATTACGGCATCGCACTCGACGGCGACGCCGACCGCCTGCAGATGGTGGACGCCGACGGCCGCCTCTTCAACGGCGACGAAGTGCTGTTCCTCATGGTCAACGAGCGCCTGGCGCGCGGCGAGAAAGTGCCCGGCACTGTCGGTACGCTGATGACCAACATGGCCGTAGAAGTCGCGCTGAAGAAAAAGGGCGTGGAATTTGTGCGCGCCAAGGTCGGCGACCGCTATGTGCTCGAAGAGCTCGACAAGCGTGGCTGGCTGCTGGGCGGCGAGGGCTCCGGCCATCTGCTGGCGCTCGACAAGCACACCACCGGTGACGGCCTCATCAGCGCCCTGCAGGTGCTGCAGGCCTGCGTGCGCAGCGGCAAGACGATTGCCCAGCTGCTCAGCGAGGTCGTGCTGTTCCCGCAGACGTTGATCAACGTGCGCCTCAAGCCCGGCCAGGACTGGAAGAGCAGCAAGGAACTGGCCGCCATGACAAAGACCGTGGAGGCCGAACTCGGCGACTCAGGCCGCATCCTGATCCGTGCCAGCGGCACCGAACCGCTGTTGCGCGTGATGGTCGAGGCGCGCGATGCGGGGCAAGCCAAGAGCTGCGCCGAGCGCGTGGCTGACACGGTGCGCTCCTGAGATTTCTTGAAGTAAAAGTGGCTGCAGCCCATTAACCACGTGGATAAGCTGCTACTAAATCGATAGCATTCCGTCAAGCTGGCTAGAAAGCCTCGACAGCCTGCATCAAGCGGGCCCGCTCATCCGGCGTGAGCACTTTGGGCTGTACGCGTGGCGTCCCGTCATCCGGATTAAAGAATGGCGTGATCTTGTAGCCGCCATTCAATCTTGTGCGTATCAGCTTCCCCATGAACCCGAGAATGGCCACGGTGGTGCTGACCGCCATACCCTTTGGCGTGCCCTTGGCGCTCTTCATGCCGACCTTCATCCGCACCGGGCCGAAAGCGCTGTCCAGGCTGGTCGATGGATCTTGCAGGCAGTTGTGTAGCAACCCGACATGGGAAACCTTGAAGTCGCGTGCCGTGTTGCCGATCGGCGTGTTGCAGCAGCTTGCATACCAGCGCAGCATGCCTTTGTTGCTCAGCGACATGCAGGTGAGTTGTTCCACGCCTTGAGTGAAGGTCACGTGCTGGGGAAGGGTGGCGATCACATCCGATCCGCCCATCTCATCCAGCATCTCGCCGGGTTTGCCCAGGAAGTGCGCATAGGCCTGGCAGTCTTTGCAATAGCAGATGCCGCGGCAGACTGATTCGGCGTGAGTGACGTAACCCCGCAGGGTGCCGCATTGGCATTGCAATGAGTGGTTCATGTAAGAGCCTTGTTTGTCGCGTGAGCCGTTCATCGCCCGGTCGCCCGATTGAAAGTTTGAGCGCCGCCGTTAGTCGTATTTGCAAGACGACGGCCACGTAGCCCCGGGGCCATTTCTGGCGATGGCATCCTGAATGATGCGCGCGCAGCCTGGCACCAACGATTTCACCAGAATGAATTCGGGTGAAGGGCAGGTGCCGGGGTCGCCCTGAATCAGCTTGCCCTGTTTGAAGCGGCAAGCGCGGACGGCGATATCCATGTAGTCATCAGACCAGACCCGAACCGCATCGCCCGATATCACCTCGGTCAGCGATATCCCGATCCACTGTTGCCCATGCGGTGCGAACAAGACCTGGCACCCACTGTAGCGGGCGTCAATGTCCTTGGCCCGTGGATAAACACGCAAAACGATGCCGTGGCTTATCTCTTCACCCGCAGCGGCTGGCGGCGATGTCAAGCCGCAGTTCTTGCCTACCGGTTTTTCGTTATCCGCCGCGTGCACAGGTAAAGCACAAAGCAGCAAGCCTATGAACAAAGAGACGATGCGCGCTGCAGACGTGGAGTGCTTGGCGCTTTCGGCGCTTCCTTTAAACATTCTCAGCCTGCGATGGATAAAGATGCTTGCAAAAGCGCCACTCGTGCACCGGCTGGTCGTCAATGTAGGCCGTCGGTTTCGGCAGATAAGCTTCAAAACACTCGCTGATTCCGAATTCAACGGCGGTGGTCCTGCAGTATTCGGCTCCTCCCGAACTCCACAGGAACAAAGTAGTCCCCTCGGATTTGAGGCGTCGAACCTGCGCAATCACTGCGGGCATGGGGATACGTTTTACGCCCACAGATCGAACCATGGTGTCATCGACATCTACAAAAATGATTTGTGCAGTCATGTTGGTGGGTGATTAACGACTATATCGGCCGGCGCTATCGGCGTCAGTGTCGAACAACAAAGCTAAGTAATCAGTTCGTACCCTCGCGAGGAACAGATGCTTCCTCCGCTTTTCTCTGTTGACGCCTGATGAAAGCTTCATTTCTTTTGATTCTTGCCACCTCAGCATTAAATTTGACTTGCAGCCTATACAGCCAAAATGAAAACAGACTGAGAAAAATCCAAAAGGCGTAATGATTCCAGAAACTTCTTTTTGCCTTGCTGAATTTGTATTGCGGGTTGCCAATCAATTGAGTCGCAATATTGTCGGGCAGCTTTAGATAATGTTCGCCATCCATTATTTGAACCATGGTGCAGTCCCATGTGAATGCATCTGCCCAGAACATTCCAAAGTGCGAACATTTGTATCCTATTTTCATAAGCGAGGAATGAGGTTTCCCCATGATGGAAAACTCATTTTGAAAGTTGTCGACTTCGAAAAGTTCTTCTCCCCAATTGATGATTCCCAGCCCCCGTTTTGCATAGGCATTGGTAGAAAAAATCAGCATCATCACAGTCAATGCCAGTGCTAATTTTTTACCGGTATATCGCATAGATGTGATCCTTGGTTCAGCCTGAACAGGCATTTTTTTAACGGAACGTGCCTCGCCGGCAAGCCACAAAGGATAACCCGCACTTCCTCGTGCCTGGTAAATCTCATGGTCTCTATGCGTTGATCCCCGGCTGCTGCTTCCCTGCGTTGTCACGGAGCATATGTGCTGCCAGTAGCCACAGTACCACCGGCAACAACAGCGCGGCGGCAGCAACTTCCGAAAGAATGGTGATGTTGGCCACCAAGGGGTGCAACTCAATGGGCGCCATTGCATAGTGGCCCAGACCGTCAAAACCCAGGGTCGCGTATACAGCCAGCAACGCCAGGCCCGTGGCCATGTATTTCTTACGCATCAACACCAAGCCAACTACACCCACAGAGGTGATTGCCGCCCACACCGCATAGACCTGCGCGCGTGTCAGCCAAGCCGGCAGGTTGGGGTATTCGCAGATGAACTCGGCGTTGTGGCTGAAGTGGCCGAGGCTGGTGAGGAAGTAGGCTGCCGTCAGGCCGAGCAGCAGCTTTGGAAGATGGTTGGCGCGGCGGGTGGTTTGCATTTTCAGGACTGCCAATCAGGCGCCGGGCAATTTAACGTGCGCGGCGACCGTGTCGTTGAACTGGCGCCAATTTTCATCGGAAACGAAAAAATCGCGTGGAAAGTAGAAGGCACAGCGCGGCGAGTAAAAGGCCAGGGTCATGTCCGGCAGTTGCTTGTACTTCAAAATTTTCTCCCAGGAAAACTTGGAGGTCGTGGTGGCCGTGGCCCACTCAATGCCTTGTTCACCCACCGTGCCGGTGATCTCGCCGTGCAATGCGTCTTGCGCTTTCCAGGCTCGCGTATGAAGATAAAAGGTTGCTGCCCAGATGAAGACCAGTAAAAAACCTATAACCAGCAGATCCGGAATCGCCTTGACGGGAGAGGAAAGAGCCACGCCCCAGCCAGTGCCGAGGGACACCATCAGGAAAGCCATGCAGGCGGCAGTCACATAGGGCTTGGCCCACCAAGGCAAAAGCGCGCCTTGAACCTGCCGAAATTGCGGCCAGGATGTCCGGCCGCGAAATGGCGTTTCTTTGTGCGCGGGGGATTCAGGACTGGTATTCATGGCAATGGCCCGTCTGCGCATCCTCTCGCGTCGGGCTCGGTGTGGAAAGCGTCCATTCTATGAAATGGCCGGCCCCACACACCGCCCACGCTCTGTCCGGGTCTGCCAAGGCCGGTGCCAGGCACCTGTCGGGGTACCTGGGCGCTTTCTCAAGCCAGCGTATACGCCGTCTTCACCGTGGTGAAAAATTCCTGCGCGTACTTGCCCTGCTCGCGCGGGCCGTAGCTGGAGCCCTTGCGGCCGCCAAACGGTACGTGGTAGTCGACGCCTGCCGTCGGCAAATTGACCATGACCATGCCGGCCTGGCTGTGGCGCTTGAAGTGGGTGGCGTATTTGAGGCTGCTGGTGGCGATGCCGGCCGACAGGCCGAAGGGCGTGTCGTTGGCCGTGGCCAGGGCCGCTTCATAGTCTTTCACGCGGATGATGCTGGCGACCGGGCCGAAGATTTCTTCGCGGTTGATGCGCATGCCCGCTTCGCTTTCGCTAAAGAGCGCCGGCTGCATGAAGTAGCCTTCTGCACCGCTGCCGGTGTGGCAGGGAATGCGCGCGCCGCCAAAAGCCAGCTTGGCGCCTTCGGCCTTGCCGATTTCGATGTAGCTCAAGTCCTGCTCGAGCTGCGCCTGCGACGACACCGGGCCCACGTCGGTACCGGCGGTGAGGGCGTCGCCGACCTTGATGCGTGCCATGCGCGCCTGCAGTGCCTCGATGAAGGCCGGGTAGATGCGGTCGGTCACGATGAGGCGGCTGGAGGCCGTGCAGCGCTGGCCGGTGGAATAGAAGGCGCTCTGCGCGCTCAACTCAACGGCCTGCGTCAGGTCGGCATCGTCCAGGATGATCTGCGGGTTTTTGCCGCCCATCTCGAGCTGCACCTTCTTCAGATTCTTCGCGCAGGCTTCGGCAATGCGGCCACCCACACCGACCGAGCCGGTAAAACTGATGGCGTTCACGCCAGGGTGGTTGACCAGCGCATCACCAATCACGCGGCCCGGGCCCATGACCAGGTTGAACACACCGGCCGGAATGCCGGAGCGCGAGATGATTTCAGCCAGCGCCCAGGCGCTGCCGGGCACCAGGTCGGCGGGCTTCAAGACCACGCAGTTGCCGAAGGCCAGCGCCGGCGCGATCTTCCAGGCCGGGATGGCGATGGGAAAGTTCCACGGCGTGATCAGGCCCACCACACCCACGGGCTCGCGCGTGATCTCCACGCCAATGCCGGGGCGTACCGAAGGAATGGTCTCGCCCGACAAGCGCAGGCATTCACCAGCAAAGAACTTGAAGATATGGCCGGCACGGGTGGCTTCGCCAATGCCTTCCGGTTTGGTCTTGCCTTCCTCGCGTGAGAGCAGGGTGCCCAGCTCTTCGCGGCGCGCGAGGATTTCAGTGCCGATCTTGTCCAGTGCGTCCGAGCGCGCCTGGATGCCCGAGATCGACCAGGCCGGGAACGCGGCCTGCGCGGCCTGCACCGCCGCATCCAGGCCGGCCGCATCGGCCTGCGTGTATTCGCCGATCACATCGGCCAGGTTGCTGGGGTTCAGGTTGGGGCTGTAGTTGCTGCCGGCCAGCCATTGACCGGCGATGAGGTTGTTGTGTTGGGTGGTGGTCATGGCGTGGTTCCAGTAGGTTGAGCTTGATTCAGGGGTGGCGGGATGGCGCGCCGGCCGGGGGTGTTTTCACAGGCGATGTCACATCAATCGCATAGAAGCGCAAGGCGTTATCGCACATCATCGCATGTTGTTGTTCGGGGGGCAGGTGCGCCAGCATGCCGGTCACACTGCCCACCAGGTCCGGGTAGTTGATGCGCAGGCCCGCCACCGGAAAGTTGCTGGCAAACATGCAGCGCTGCCAGCCGAAAATGGCGATGGTTTCATGCACGATGCGGGCGTTTTCGTGCCGGTCCCAGGCTTGGCCCCGCAGGCCGAATTCAGAGAGCTTGACGTGCACATTTTCCTGCCGGGCCAGGGTCTGCATCCCGCTGCGCCAGCGTTGAAGGCCTTCTTCGCTGCGGTCCCAGGCAAAACCGTGGTGGTTGAGGGCGATGGGCACCTTGGGGAACAGGGCCGCCACCACCGCTGCCTCGGGCAGCTGCCACGCCGGCACGCGCAGGTCCCAGCGCAGGCCGTATTTCTCGAGCAATGCAAAGCCGCGCAGCCAGGCCTCGTCCTGCATGGTGCCGGCCTGGCCTTTGACGCTGTGCGCCGGCGACGCGGAAGTGACCGGCTTGCTGCGGATGCCCCGCACCAGCGGGAAGCGCGACTGCGCGAGCAGGCATTCTTCGCTGTCAGGCTGGTCGAACCAGGCATGGGCGACCACGGCGTTCGGAAAGCCGTGCACCGCATGCACTTCATGCAGCCAGGCCGTTTCGGCGACTTGCTCCCGTCGGCTGCGTTCGGCCTCCACGTGCACCGTCGCGACCACCTCGCAAGGCCCTGCGGCTGCCTGGTAGTCGGAGGCCAGGAAGTCCCGGCAGATCGGGCTGTAGTCGCCCAGGAAAAAAGCCTGCGGGTCGTACCCTTCCTGCAGCCAGGGGTAGTGGCCCTGCGACAGGTCCCACAGATGGTGGTGGGCATCGACAAGCTTCATGGCTGACGAATGGATAGGGCCGTGCCTGGGCGGGCTCAACGCCGCCAGACGTAAGAAGAGTCTGGTTCGCGCAGCGTCCGGATCTCCTGCCCGAATTCAAAGCTGTCCAGGCTAAGGCGGCGCACGGTGTCGTCCTGAAAAGAGATATAGACCGCACGGTCAACCGGATGGAAGGACAGCGCCAGCGGGTTGCTGGGCAGGGCGAAGCAGCGCTGCTCCTGCAGGTCGGTGCCGAACACCGACAACGAATGCTCGCCCGAGTTGGTGGTGAGCAGCAGGTCCTGGCCCTGCACGCCCTGGAAGCGGTAGACACGGTTGGGATCGCGCCGTGTCTTGCCCGAGGCGACGATTTTCATGCTGGCCGTGTCGACCGCCACGATGGTGTCGTCGCCCCGGTTGGCCACGTACAGCAGCGATTCGTCGGCCGACAGCACGTTGCCTTCGGGCACGGGGCCCGGCACCATGGCGACCGGCGCGAAGGTCGCATCGTTGGGTTTGATTTTGGTGACGGTGTTGGACAGCAGGTTCAGCGCGTAGGCGGTCTGGGCGTCTTTCGTCAGCGCGAACAAATGGGTCTTGTAGCCGCCCGAGGGCACAGCCAGATCCGGCACATGCACCTTTGCCGGATCTGAAAAGCGCAGCAGCACGTTGTGCGCCTCCGACATCACGAAGAGGCGGCCCTGGCTGTCCACCGTCAGGCCGTGCGGCCGGTAATACGGCCACAGGTTCAGCGTGCCCACATGCTTTTGTTGCGCCAGGTCAATGACAAACACCGAGTGGCCGCCCACGTCCCCGAGGTGGCTGGCCGTCTCAATGCCGTAATGGCCCACATACGCCAGCCCGCGCGCCGGGTCCACGGTGAATTCATGCGGAAAATTGGGCAGCACGATGTGCTTTTCCGCCTGGCCAGTGGCGAGGTCGTAGAAGCTGAAGGTATGGGCGCATTTCTGCACCAGCAAGAGAGTTTCCCTGAGGGGCATGGTTTTCCTGGAGAGGGGCGGTTAGGGAGCGGATAGAACAGATTGGGCGTGCAGGGCGTGGGCAGGCCACCCAAAGCCGCTTACTTTCCCCAGCGCAGTACCATCGGGTCCAGCCTTTTCGCGGTGGCCAGCAAGCCTTTGCGCACCTCGGGGTGCATGGCGGGAAATGGGTGGCGCGGCGCCTCGCAGGCGATCACGCCGCCTTCTTTCATCAAGGCCTTGGCCGTGAGGATTCCTCCCTGGCGGTTTTCGTAATTGATCAGCGGCAGCCAGCGCGTGTATTCGGCCGCGGCGTCATCCCGCTTGCCGGCCACCCACGCATCCATGATCTTGCGAATGCCGTCCGGGTAGCCGCCGCCCGTCATCGCGCCCGTGGCGCCGGCTTCCAGGTCAGGCAACAGGGTGATGGCTTCTTCGCCGTCCCACGGGCCTTCGATGGCATCTCCGCCCAGGCGGATCAGCTCGCGCAGCTTGGAGGCCGCGCCGGGCGTTTCGATCTTGAAGTAGGCGACGTTGCGGATCTCTTTGGCCATGCGCGCCAGGAAGGGCGCGGGCAGCGTCGTGCCGCTGACCGGCGCGTCCTGGATCATGATGGGAATGTCGATGGCGGCCGACAGCGTGGCGAAGAACTCGTAGATCTTTTCTTCTGTCACGCGGATGGTGGCGCCGTGATAGGGCGGCATCACCATCACCATGGCCGCGCCCAGGTCCTGCGCGCGGCGGCTGCGCTCGGCACAGACCTTCGTACCGAAGTGCGTGGTGGTCACGATCACCGGCACGCGGCCCGCCACATGTTTGAGGATGGCTGCGGTGAGAACTTCGCGTTCTTCGTCGGACAGCACGAACTGCTCCGAGAAGTTGGCCAGGATGCACAGGCCGGTCGAACCGGCATCGATCATGAAGTCGACGCAGCGCTTCTGGCTTTCCAGGTCCAGCTCACCCGCATCGGTAAAAGTGGTGGGCACCACCGGAAACACGCCCTGGTATCTGGCTGCCATGCTGCTTACTCGACGATGTTGAAGTCTTTGAGGAACTCGGTCTTCATCGTCAGTCCCAGGCCGGGCTTGTTGTCGTCGAGTTGCAGGAAGCCGTTCTCCGCCACAGGCTCGCCGTCGAAGATGTAATAGAACAGTTCATTGCCCACTTCCACGTCGAACATCGGGAAGTACTCGCTCATGGGCGAGGCGAGGGTGCTCATGGTCAGGTGGTAGTTGTGCATCTGGCCGGCGTGCGGGATCACCGGCACGCTGTAAGCCTCGCACAGCGCATTGATCTTGTGCGCCGCCGTGATGCCGCCCACGCGGTTGGTGTCGTACTGCACGACCGATACGGCTTTTTTGTCGAGCAGCTGCTTGAAGCCGTAAAGGCTGAACTCATGCTCGCCGCCCGAGATCGGGATGCTGGTGAGCTGGTTGAGCTCGGCATAGCCGTCGATGTCGTCGGCGATCACGGGTTCTTCAACCCAGCGCGGCTGGAACTTCTCGAGCTTGGGCAGCATGCGCTTGGCGTACTCGAGGTTCCAGCCCATGTAGCACTCCATCATCAGGTCGTTGTCGTAGCCGATGACTTCGCGGATCGCTTCAACCGCTTTCAGATTTTCAGACACGCCCTTGGTGCCGTGCGCAGGGCCGTAGCCAAAGCGCGACTTGAACATGGTGAAGCCCTGGTCCAGGTATTTTTGCGCTTCATCCTGCATCGCCTTGGTGTCGGTGCGATAGAGCTTGGAGTAGTAGCAGGGAATCTTTTCCTTGGTGCGGCCGCCCAGCAGCTTGAACACCGGTTTGTTGACCGACTTGCCCAGGATGTCCCAGATGGCCAGGTCCACCGCCGAGATCGCGGCCATGGTCACGCCCTTGCGGCCCCAGGCGTGCGTGCTGCGGTACATGCGCTGCCACAGGTATTCGTAGTCCCACGGGTCCTGGCCCAGCACCAGCGGCGTGAGGTACTGGTCGATGATGGCTTTGGCAATGTGCGGCGCCAGCGCCACGTTGCCCAGGCCGACGATGCCGTCGTCGGTTTCAATTTCGACCACCGTCCACGAGTGAAAGCGGAAGGTGCTCATCGATTCGGTCTTGGAGTAAACCAGGTCCATCGCGTTGGAGCAGAAGTTGCCTTGGGGTGGAACGGTCTTGCCCTTCCATTCGAACACGCGTGCGCGTACTGATTTGATTTTCATGTTGGTTCTTTAAGGATAAAAAGAAGAAGAGGGGAAAACTCAAGCGGTTGGCTGCAGGCGTGCCGCACCCATACGCTGGGCAATCCGAAATGCGTTCAGCGTGGCATTCACATCAGCAACACCTTGGCCTGCAATGTCATACGCCGTGCCATGCGCCGGCGTGGTGATGGGCACCGGCAGGCCGCCTTGCACGGTCACGCCCTTGCTGAAGCCCATGAGCTTGATGGCGATCTGGCCCTGGTCGTGGTACATGGTGACGATGGCCTGGTAGAGGCCATCGCGCGCTTTCAAAAAGATGGTGTCTGCGGGGAAGGGGCCGTCAACCGGCACGCCGCTGGCACGCAGCGCGGCCACTGCCGGTTCGATGATGTCGATCTCTTCGCGCCCGCAGACACCGCCGTCGCCGCCGTGCGGGTTGAAGGCGGCCACCGCTACCTTGGGGCTGGCCGTGCCGCTGGCTTTGAGCGATGCATAAATCAGCCGGGCCGCGTCGACGATGCGTTCCTTGCTCAGCATGGCTGCGGCGTCTTTGAGGGGAATGTGCGACGACACGCGGGACGTCCACAAATCGCCCAGCGTGTTGAACTCGCAGAAGTAGCCGGTTACGCCCAGGTATTCGGCGAAGTGGTGCAACTCGTCTTCATGCTTCAGGCCGCCCAGCTTCATGGCCTGCTTGTTCAGCGGGGCGAAGCAGATGGCGTCGACCTCGCCGCGCTTGGCGCCGTCCATGCAGAGGTTGAGAACCTGCAGCACCGCCGCGCCGCAGGCGGCTTGTGCCTGGCTGCGCTGTACTTGCGCCGGCTGAATCGTCTCTGTGGCCAGGAATGCCGGCACACGGGTGTCGGCGCGGCCGCGCACCTCGGCCAGGTTGGTCACGGCTTGCGTTGCCACTGTCTGCTTCGCCGTGGCCTGGCCCTGCTGCCAGAGCCAGGTGTCGCCCACCAGCACGATGTTGGCGTCCGCCGTGATGCCGGGCTGGGACAGCAGCCGTGCGATCAGCTCGGGGCCTATGCCGGCCGCATCGCCCAGCGTGAGGGCGATCACGGGCTTGTGTGCAGGCGTTGGCGTATTGCTCATGGCGTCAGTCCAGTCAGGGGAAGTCAGGTTGTGGGGCTCAGTCGAGCTTGATGTTCTTCTTGGCGATCAGGTCACCATAACGCTTGTTCTCGTCATTGTGAAATTGCGCAAACTGCGCCTGCGTCATCGGGGTCAGATCGGCGCCGATGGCGCTCAGGCGGGTTTGTGTTTCAGGCATGGCCAGCACCTTCGTCACTTCGGCGTACACACGCTCCTGCACCGCCTTGGGCGTGGCTGAGGGCATGTAGATGCCGTACCAGGCGCTCATCTCTACACCTTTAAGGCCGGCTTCGGCCATGGTCGGCACGTTGGGCAACTGGGGGTTGCGTTTGGCGCTGGCCACGGCCAGCGGTTTGATGCGGCCGTTCTTGATCTGGCCGATGACGGACGGCATGGTGTCAAAGCTCAGTTGCACTTGGCCGCCGACCAGGTCGATCAGCGCCGGGCCGCTGCCGCGGTAAGGGATGTGCGTGATGAAGACGCCGGCCTGGTCTTTGAAGAGCTCGGCCGCGATGTGCTGCGTGCTGCCCGAGCCGCTGGTGGCGTAATTGAGCTGGCCGGGCTTGCTCTTGGCCAGTTTGATGAGCGACTGCACCGAATCAACCGGCAATGCATTGTTAACCACCAGCACATTGGGCACCGCGCCGACAAAGGCCACGGGCACAAGGTCCTTGTTGTTGTCATAACCGAGCTTGAGCAGGTGCGGTGCGATCGCGTGCGCGGTCGAGACGCCCATCAGCAGAGTGTGGCCGTCGGTGGACTTGGCCGTGAGGTCGGCCGCCAGCGTGTTGGAGGCGCCAGGGCGGTTCTCCACCACGACGGGCTGCTTGAGCAGCGGGCCGAGCCGGTCGGCCACGGCGCGCGCCATGGCGTCGGTGCCGCCGCCGGGGGCCGAGCCCACCAGGATGCGCACCGGTTTGGTGGGCCAGTCTTGCGCCAAGGCTGGGGCGGCCGCGAAAGCGCAGGCGGCTGCCACTAGGGCAGGGAGCAGTTTCAGGGATTTCAGGCGAGTCATGGGGTTTGTCTCCGGGGCATTGTTGTAAGGAAATCTCGAACGATGACCTGATGGTAGGCAGCATGACAGTTAACGTAAATTGAAAATTCCTGATTATTTGATAACCTAGGGTGATCAATTGAAACCAACACCTGAAACGGCTCGCCATGCCCGCTACACCCAGAACTTCTTCCATCCCTCAACTCCTCAACCGCCTGCGCATGCGCCAGGTCGCCCTGATCCTCGCCGTCGGCGAGCACGGCACGCTGCGCAAGGCCTCGGCCGAGCTGGGCATGACGCAGCCGGCCGCCACCAAGATGATTCAGGAGCTTGAATCCGCGCTGGGCCAGCGATTGTTTGAGCGGGTGGGGCGCGGGCAAAAGCTCACGCCGGCCGGCGACAGTGTGCTGCGCTACTTTCGCGGCATGCGCGGCTCGGTCGAGTCGATGACGCGCGAGCTGGCCGAGCTGGAGCTGGGCGGCTCGGGCCGCGTGTCAGTGGGCAGCATCATGGCGCCATCGCCCAACCTGCTCACGCACGCCATCATCGCGCTGAAGAAGGCCTATCCGCTGATGTCGGTTGACGTCACCGTGGACACCAGCGACCGGCTGTTTGAATTGCTGCGCGAAGGCATGCTCGACGTGGCGATAGGCCGCATCCGTGACGAACACCGCGCCGACTACACCTTCACGCCGTTGGAAAACGAGGCGCTGGCGCTGGTGGTGGGCGTGCAGCACCCGCTGGCCAAAAAGAGGGCGGTCAAGTTCGCCGACCTGCTGGACTACGGATGGATATTGCAGCCCCACGGCAGCCCGATGCGCGAGGTGCTCGAGCAGGAGTTCCGCATGCTGCAGACGCCATCACCCAAAGGCCTGATCGAAACCGCGTCCATCCTCACCACCACCAACCTGATCGCCGAGACCGACATGGTGGGCGTGATGCCGCTGTCAATTGCCGGCACCTATGCCAAACACGGCTTGCTGGCCGTCTTGCCCTGCCACATCCAGCACAAAATGGAAGCGTTTGGCAGCATCACCCGCAAGGACAGGCCGCTGAGCGAAGCCGCGCGGTTCTTCCTGGCGGCGCTGCATGGGGGTTGACGGCAATGCGGCTTGGTAGTCGTATGCTATTGTTTTAATAGCGGGATGCCAAGACAGGATTTGGGCTACAGGCCTTTTTTTCTTAAGAAGTCGTGCGCCTCAGGTGCCAGCCTCGCCTATTTCGCCACCTGCCAGCCGCCGCCCAGCGACTGAATCAGCGCCACAGCCGTGGTCTGGCGGTCGGCCATGGCCTGCACCAGCGCGCGGCGGGCGCTGAGCGCGGTGGCCTGGGCCGTAATGACTTCCGTGTAGCCCACCTGGCCGCTGCGGTAGCGGTTGAGGACTTGCTGCTCGACTTGGTCGGCCGCAGTGGATGCCTGGCGGCGCAGTTCCTGCTGGGTGAGCAGCACGCGGGTGGCGGAGAGCTGGTCTTCCACGTCCTGGAAGGCGACCAGCACGGCTTGCCGGTAGCGTGCCACGGCTTGCTCATGCTGGGCGGTCGCGCCGTCCACCCGGGCGCCGGTGGCCCCCGCATCAAAAATCAGCTGCACGGCTGAAAGGCCAATCGACCAGACGCTGCTGGACGCCTTGAAGAGGTCGGCCACGCGGCTGGCACCCGTGCCCGCCGAGGCGCTGAGCGACAGGCTGGGGTAGTAGGCGCTTTTGGCGATGCCGATCTGCTCGTTGGCCGAGGCCACGCGGCGTTCGGCGGCGGCGATGTCAGGCCGGCGCTGCAGCAATTCAGACGGCACGCCCACGGGCACTTCAGGCACCACGGGTTTCCATTCGGCCGGCGGCAGGGTGAAGTTGCCGGGCGCTTCGCCCACCAGCACGGCAATCGCGTGCTCCAGCTGCGCGCGTTGGCGCTGCAGCCCGGCGTTGTCAGCCTGGGCGTTGGCGAGCTGGGTCTGCGCCTGCAGCACGTCGGTCTTGGCGGCAATGCCGGCGGTGTAGCGGTTTTGCGTGATCTCCAGCGCGCGCTGGTAGCCGGCCAGTGTGGTTTCGAGCAGCGTTTTTTGCGCGTCGGTCTGGCGCAATGAAAAGTAATTGGCGGCCAGCTCGCCCTGCGCCGACAGCTTGGCCGAGGCCAGGTCGGCGGCGCTGGCCTGTTCACCCGCCGTGGCGCTGTCGACCGCACGGCCCAGGCGGCCCCACACATCGGGCTCCCAGCTGCCGCCTATGCTGAGTTGGTAGTTGTTACCGACGCGGCCGGTGGTGCCCGTCGTCACGTTACCGCTGCTGCGCGAACGCGTGGCGCCGCCATCGAGCGTGACCGAGGGGAAGAGCGAGGCGCGCTGCTCGCGCACCAGCGCACGTGCCTGGGCATAGGCCGCCACGGCCAGCGCGACGTTCTGGTTGGACACGTCGACGCGCGACTGCAACTGGTCCAGCACCAGGTCGTTGAAAAGGCTCCACCACGGGCCGCGCTCCAGCGCATCGGCCGGCAAGGCAGGCACCCAGCCTTCGGCCTCCTTGAAGGTGCTGACGTCTGCGGTGGTGGGGGTTTTGTAGTCGGGGCCGACGGCGCAGCCGCCCAGCGCGAGCAGCAGCGCAGCGGCGAGCAGGTGAAGGGCGAATCGCGGTGTAGGGGTTTCAGTGCTGTGGTTCATGGCAGTCATTCGTCAATCACTGCAGTTGCAGCGGGGCGCCGGGCGGCGGCATGCCGGGCTCGTCGGGGTGGCGGCTGAGCTGGCGCTCCAGCGGGCTGCGGCGGCGCAGCTTGTCCATCAGTACATAGACCACCGGCGTGGTCAGCAGCGTCAGCAGCTGGCTGGCAATCAGCCCGCCGATGATGGCGATGCCCAGCGGGCGGCGCAGTTCGGCGCCTTCGCCGAAGCCGATGGCCAGCGGCAGTGCGCCCAAAATGGCGGCCAGCGTGGTCATGAGGATGGGGCGAAAGCGCAGCAGGCAGGCTTCGCGCACCGCCTCCAGTGCGGAAAGGCCGCGTGAGCGCTCGGCCTCCAGCGCGAAGTCGATGATCAGGATGGCGTTCTTCTTGACGATGCCGATGAGCAGGAAGACGCCGATCAGCGCGATGATGGAAAAGTCGAGCTTGAACATCAGCAGGGCCAGCACCGCGCCCACGCCGGCCGAGGGTAGGGTAGAGAGCACAGTGATCGGGTGCACCAGGCTTTCATAGAGGATGCCCAGCACGATGTAGATCACCACCAGCGCCGCCAGGATGAGCAGCGGCTGCTGCTTTTGCGAGTCTTGCGCGCTGCGCGCCGTGCCGGCAAAACTGCCGCGCACATTGTTGGGCAGGCGGATGTCGGCCTCTGCCTGGTGAACCGCCGCCTCCCCGTCGCTGAGGGTGGCGCCTTCGGCGAGGTTGTACGAAATCGTGGTGGAAAGCTCACCATCTTCATGGCTCACCGAGGCGGCCGTCGGGTTTTCGCTGAAACTGGCGATGGCCGACAGCGGCACCATGGTGGTGGCCGCGGTGCTCAGGACCTGGCCGCTGGAGGTGTCGCGCAGGCCGGGGTTGGCGCTGAGCGTGCTGGTGCTGCCGCTGCTTGTGGTCGCTGTGGTGCTGGTTGTAGCGGTGGCGGCCGTGCTGGCCGTGGCGCTTGTCGCGCCCGTCGCCGTTGTTGTGCTGGAAGATGTGCTGACGGCACCTGCCGTGGCGGCCGTGGACGTAGTGCCGCTTCCGCCCGCATTCTTCGCCGGAACATAGATATCTTTGAGCGACTCGGGGCTGCGCGTGTAGCGCGGCGCCACTTCCATGATCACGTGGTACTGGTTCAATTCAGCATAGATGGTGGCCACCTGCCGCTGGCCGAAGCCGTTGTAGAGCGCGTTGTCGACGTCGCGTGAACTGATACCCATGCGCGCCGCGCTTTCCTTATCGACCGTGACCATGGTCTCCACGCCGTTTTCCTGCTGGTCGGTGTCCACGTCGGTCAGGTCGCCTTGCAGCTTCATCTGCTCGGCCAGGCGGGTGGCCCAGACGCGCAGGTCGGCGGCGTTGTCGCTTTTCAGGGTGTACTGGTAGGTCGAGTTGCTCTGGCGGCCGCCGCCGCGCAGGTCTTGGACGGGATTAAGGAACAGGCTCACCCCCGTCACTTGCGCCAGCTGCGGCCGCAGCCGCGTAATCACCGCCTGGCCGGCAACGTCGCGCTGGCCCACCGGCTTGAGATTGATGAACATGAAGCCGCCGCCCGCGCGCGAGCCGCCGGTAAAGCCCACCACGGTGTCTACCGCCGGGTCGGCGCGGATGATGTCGACCAGCTGCTTGAGTTTGGTCTGCAGCGCCTGGAAGGAAATGCTGCGGTCGGCCCGCAGCCCGCCGTTGATCTGACCGGTGTCCTGTTGCGGGAAGAATCCTTTCGGCGCCTTGACGTAGAGGTAGACATTCAGGCCCACCACCGCCGCCAGAATCAGCATCACCAGCAGCTTGCTGTGCAGCGCCCAGTCCAGGCTGGTTTCATAGCTGCGGTGCACACGGTTGAAGGCGCTTTCAAACCAGCGCGCCACACCCGAGAAGCGGCCCGGCCTCTTCTGGTGCGCATCGGGCTTGAGCAGCCAGGCGCACATCATGGGCGTGGTGGTCAGCGAAATGACCAGAGAAATCAGCACGGCCGCCGACAGCGTGACGGCAAACTCGCGGAACAGCCGCCCGACTTGCCCACCCATGAAGAGCAACGGAATGAACACTGCCACCAGCGACAGGCTGATGGACAGCACGGTAAAGCCCACCTCGCGTGCGCCCAGCAGCGCGGCCTTGAAGCGGTCCATGCCGGCCTCAATGTGGCGGCTGGTGTTTTCCAGCACGACGATGGCGTCGTCCACCACAAAGCCGGTGGCCACGGTGAGCGCCATCAGGCTCAGGTTGTTGAGCGAAAAGCCCAGCAGGTACATCACACCGAAAGTGCCCAGCAGCGACACCACGGTGGCCACGGCCGGGATGATGGTGGCGCGCGCGCTGCGTAAAAACGCGCTGACCACCAGCACCACCAGCACGATGGAGATCAGCAGGGTGACTTCAATTTCATGCAGGGATGCGCGGATGGAATTGGTGCTGTCTGAGGCCACCTGCAGGTGCACGTCCTGCGGCAGCGCCGCCTGCAGCTCGGGCAGCAAGGCCCGCACGCCGTCCACAGTGGCAATCACGTTGGCATCGGGCTGGCGCGTGACCAGCACGATCACGGCGGGCTCGCCGTTAAAGAGGCCCAAGGTGTTGATATTTTCCACGCCGTCGAGCACTTCGGCCACATCCGAGAGGCGGATGGCCGCATTGTTGCGCCAGGCCACCACCAGGTTGCGGTAGTCGACGGCCTTCAGCCCGCCCGTGGCGGTGTTGGAGCCTGAGTAGATCTGGAAACGTTGCCCATTGCCTTCAATCGCGCCCTTGGGCCGGTTGGCGTTGGAGGCCTGCAGGGCGGCCCGCACGTCTTCCATGCTGACGCCGTAGCGGTTCAACGCAAACGGCAACAGCTCCACCCGCACGGCGGGCAACGAACCACCGCCTAGCTCCACATCGCCCACGCCCGGCACCTGGGCGATTTTTTGCTGCACCAGGTTGGACACCTCGTCATAGATTTGTCCCGGCGAACGCGTCTTGGACGTGAGCGCCAGGATGATGACGGGCGCCGAGGCCGGGTTGGCCTTGCGGTAAGTCGGGTTGCTGCGCAAGGTGGAGGGCAGGTCGGCGCGTGAGGCATTGATGGCGGCCTGCACTTCCCGCGCAGCCGCGTCGATCTTGCGGTTGAGGTCAAACTGCAGGCTGACGCGGGTCGAGCCGTTGCTGCTGTTGGACGTCATCTCATTGACGCCCGCGATCACGCCCAGGCGGCGCTCCAGCGGTGTGGCCACGCTGCTGGCCATGGTGGAAGGGCTGGCGCCTGGCAGCGAGGCGCTGACCGAGATCACCGGGAAGTCGACTTGCGGTAATGGCGAAACCGGCAGGACGAAGAAGGCGCCTATGCCGGCGAGGGCCAGGCCGATGGTTAGGAGGACTGTGGCTACGGGGCGGCGGACGAAGGGTTCTGAGAGGTTCATCGGGTGGCTCCCCGATTTGAGCCTGGCCTGTCATAGCTTGTTCTTGTTTTGGTGGCAGCGCTCTTTGCTGAGGGTTGTTGGCCGGGGATTGCCCGGCGGCAAGTAACTTTCTTTTGCTTCGCCAAAAGAAAGTCACCAAAGAAAAGGCGACCCGCAGTCTGGGTCCCTGCGCTTCGCTTCGGGCAACCTGCGGTGCTCGAGTCAAGCGGGGTCTGGCACAAACTCGCCTTCGGCTCAAACAAGTGCCAGCCCTGATCCGCTTGCCTCTGCGCTCCTCGGCCCAGCCAGGACGGGGCAATCGGGAGCGGGATCGGGAACCGAAGGCAAAAATCCAAAGAAGACCAAGACAAACAAGGACTCGCCACGGCGAGTCCTTGTTTATTCAGGTATCCGGTATTGGCATTCGGCTGTTTGGTATTCCTGTCTCCACCCCCTTCTGGATGCGCCGAGGAGCACAGGGCCAGACGGATCAGGGCTCGTGCTTGTCTGAGCGAAGCGAGTTTGCACGAGACCCCGGCTGGACCGAGCACCGCAGGTTGCCCGTAGCGAAGCGAAGGGACGCAGCAAGTAGGGTCGCCTTTCTTTTGCTTACTTTTCTTTGGCGAAGCAAAGAAAAGTGAGTTGCCGCCGGGCAACCCCCGGCCAGCCACCCTCAGCAGAGTGCGCTCAGCTGGAAAGCAAAAAGAGGATTTCACGCAAGAACCTCCTTCTTGCGCCCAAACCTCTGCCCCAACCGGTCAAACCCCAAATAAATCACCGGCGTCGTAAACAGCGTCAACATCTGGCTGACAATCAAGCCGCCAAAAATCGACAACCCCAGCGGCTGCCGCAACTCGGCCCCTTCACCCCAACCCAGCATCAGGGGCACGGCGGCAAACAGCGCCGCCAGTGTTGTCATGAGGATGGGCCGGAATCGCAGCAGGGCGGCCTGGTGAATCGCCTCTTGCGGGGACTTGCCTTCGTTGCGCTCGGCATCAATCGCGAAGTCGATCATCATGATGGCGTTCTTCTTCACGATGCCGATCAGCAGGATGATGCCGATGATGCCGATCACCCCGAGGTCGGATCCGCTGATCATGAGCGCCAGCAATGCGCCCACGCCGGCCGAGGGCAGGGTGGAGAGAATCGTCAGCGGGTGGATGTAGCTTTCATACAGTACGCCCAGCACGATATAAACGCAGATCACCGCCGCGAGGATCAGCCACAACTGGTTGGAGAGCGACGACTGGTAGGCTCCTGCCGCGCCGAGGAAGGTCATGGTCACGCTGGCCGGCATGGCGATGTCTTTGGCGGCTTGCCTGATCTCGTCAACGGCCTTGCCCAGCGAGACGCCCGGCGCTGTGTCAAAGCCCAGTGTGGTGGCCGGGTACTGGGCCACGCGGGTGATCTGCAGGGGGGCGGGCTGCTCGGCAATGGTGGCAATGGCCGACAGCGGCGTGGTGGTGCCTGAGCCGGTTTTGAGCTGCAGGTTGCCCAGCGAAGCGGGCGTGAGCAACTGGTCGGGCATGGCTTCCAGGATCACGCGGTACTGGTTGGTCTCGGTGAAGATAGTGGAGACGATGCGCTGGCCGAAGGCGCTGTAGAGCGCGTCGTCAATCGATGAGGTGGTGATGGCCAGCCGCGAGGCGGTGTCGCGGTCTACCGTGATGTAGGCTCCCGCGCCGCTGGAGCCTGCGTCGGACGCGACATTGCGCAGGGTTTTGAGCTCCTGCATGCGCTTGGCGAGCTTGGTGGCCCATTCCACCACCGTTGCGTTGTTGGAGCCTTCCAGTGAAACGCGGAACTGTGTGGGGCCGGTTTCAGCGTCGATCGTCAAATCCTGTGTGGGCTGCAGATAAAGCGTGACGCCGGCCACGGCGGCTGCCCGGCGCTGCAGCCTGTCCATGGTTTCCTGCTGGGGGGTGGTGCGCGCTTTTTTGAGATTGATCAGCATGCGGCCGGTGTGCAGCATGGTGTTGTTGGCCGCGTCCACGCCGATAAACGAACTCAGTGTCTCGACGTCGGGATCTTCCAGGATCGCTTTGGCCGTGGCCTGCTGCAGCTCGGCCATGCGGGCATACGACACCGACTGCGCCGTTTCCACCCGGGCCTGCAACTGGCCGGTGTCTTGCGTGGGGAAGAGGCCCTTGGGTATCAGTACATACAGCAGCACGGTGAGCACCAGTGTGCCCAGCGCCACCAGCAGCGTGGCGCCCTGGCGCTTGAGCACCCAGGTGAGCCATATGTCGTAGCGGGCGATCACGCCGTCAAAGAAGCGCTGCATCTTCGCGCCGGCCTTGGCCAGCCGGCCGTCGCCCGTGGTTTCAGGTACGTGCTTAAGCCAGCGCGCCGACATCATCGGCACAAGCGTGAGCGACACTACGGCCGAAATCAAAATCGTGATGGCCAGCGTGACGGCGAATTCGCGAAACAGCCGGCCCACCACATCGCCCATGAAGAGCAGCGGAATCAGCACCGCAATCAGCGACACCGTCAGCGAAATGATGGTGAAGCCGATCTGCGTCGCGCCTTTGAGCGCGGCGGCCATGGGCTCTTCACCTTCTTCGATGTAGCGCGAGATGTTCTCGATCATCACGATGGCGTCGTCGACCACGAAGCCGGTGGCAATCGTCAGCGCCATCAGGCTCAGGTTGTTCAGGCTGTAGCCCAGCAAATACATGGCGCCGCAGGTGCCGATGAGCGAGATCGGCACGGCCAGGCTGGCGATCACGGTGGCGCGCAGGCTGTGCAGGAAGGCAAAGATCACCAGCACCACCAGCAGCACGGCCAGCATGAGTTCGATTTCGACATGCATCACCGAGGCGCGTATGCCGGTGGTGCGGTCGCTCAGCACGTCGACCTTGATCGAGGTCGGCAGGCCGGCCTGCAGCTCGGGCAGGCGCTCCTTGATGGCGTCGACGGTGGCGATCACGTTGGCGCCGGGCTGGCGCTGCACGTTGAGGATGATGGCGGGCTTCATGCCCGACCAGGCGCCGAGCTTGATGTTCTCGGCGCTGTCAATGACCTGTGCCACGTCCGAAACACGGACGGCCGCACCATTGCGAAACGCGATGACCAGGTTTTTGTAGTCGGTCGCGGCCACCAGCTGGTCGTTGGAGTTAATGGTGTAGGAACGGGTAGGGCCGTCAATGCTGCCCTTGGCGCCATTGGCATTGGCCGCCGAAATGGCGGTGCGCAATGAATCCAGCCCCAGGCCGTAAGAGGCCAGTGCCCGCGTGTCGGCCTGGATGCGCACGGCAGGGCGCTGGCCGCCGCTGAGCGACACCAGGCCCACGCCGTTGACCTGGCTGATCTTCAGCGCCAGCCGGGTGTTGACGATGTTTTGCACCTCCGTCAGCGGCATGGTGTCGGAGGTGATGGCCAGCGTCAGCACCGGTGCGTCGGCCGGGTTGACCTTGGCATAGACAGGCGGGGCGGGCAAGTCGGCCGGCAGCAGCGAGCCGCCGGCGTTGATGGCGGCCTGCACCTGCTGCTCGGCCACGTCGAGCGCCAGGCCCAGGCCGAACTGCAGCGTGACGATAGAGACACCGGCGGCGCTGGTGGAGCTCATGCGCGACAGCCCGGCCATCTGGCCGAACTGGCGCTCCAGCGGCGCCGTGACCGTTTGCGCCATCACCTCGGGGCTGGCGCCGGGGTAGAGCGTCTGCACCTGGATGGTCGGGTAGTCGACCTGCGGCAGCGCCGACAGCGGCAAAAATTTGAAGCCCACCAGGCCGGCCAGCACGATGGCCACCATCAGCAGCGAAGTCGCCACCGGGCGCAGGATAAAGGGACGTGAGGGGCTCATTCGCTCAGACTCCGATGGGTCATTGCGTTGGCCGTTCGCCCTGGCGGCGGTCCTTCATGCTTTGCCAGCGCGCCAGTGCATCGGGGTCGCCCTTGTCAATTTGTTCCAGGAAGCGTTTGCGGCGTTCCAGCGCGGCCGGGTCGTCCTTGACCTGGGCCAGCATGCGCTGGCGTTGCTCGGCCGTGGGGCCGGCGATGGAAGGCGGTGCGGCGTTGGGTTGCAGCGCTGCGGGGGCCGACGAGGCCGGCGCAGGAGCTGCTGCGGGGGCTGACCCTGCGGCGTCCGAAGCCGCACGGTGGCGCCCTGCGGCGGAAGCACCGCTGCCCGGTGCGCTGGCGCCGCGGCGCCTGCCGCCTGCGCCCGAACCCGCGCCTGGCGCATCGCCCGGCAGCACCACGCTGGCGCCGTCTTTGAGGCGGTCGGCGCCCTCGGTGATGACGCGCTCGCCGGCCTTCAGCCCCGAGGTGATCACGATTTTTTCGGCGGTGGCCTGGCCGCGTTGCACATTTCGCAGAGACACGGTGCGCTCGGCGGCGTTGAGCACATACACATAGTCGCCGCTGCCGCCCAGGCGCAGGGCTGTCACGGGCACCACCACGGCGTCGTCAAGCGTCTTGACCTGTAGCTGCACATTGACGAACTGGCTGGGGAAGAGGTTGAGCTTGCTGTTGGCAAAGCGTGCCTTGGCCCGCACAGTGCCGGTGGTGGTGTCGACCTGGTTGTCGAGCGAGGCGAATACGCCGGTGTCCAGCGTGGTGGTGCGGGTGCGGTCCAGCGCGACGACCTTCATGGGTGTGCTGCCGCCGGCGTTTTGCTGCAGTTCGCCGGCCCGGTCTTGCGGGATGGAGAACACGACGTCGATCGGGCTGAGTTGCGTGATGAGGGCGACCCCATTGGCGTCGCCGCTGCTCACCACGTTGCCGACGTCTACCGTGCGCAGGCCGACGCGGCCGCTGACGGGCGCCACCACGCGGGTGTAGCCCAGATTGAGCCGTGCCGCGCCTTCATTGGCCTTGTCGACAACGACGGTACCTTCGAGCTGCTTGACCAGCGCGGCTTGGGTGTCGACCTCCTGGCGGGCGATGGAGTCTTGTTCGAGCAGGGTCTTGAAGCGCTGCAACTGTACGCGCGCGCTATCGAGCTGCGCCTCGTCGCGTTGGCGCTGGCCGCTGGCCTGCATCAGGGCCATCTCAAACTGGCGCGGGTCTATGATGGCCAGCAGCTCGCCTGCCTTGACCATCTGGCCTTCCTTGAACAGCACCTTCTCAAGTACGCCCGACACCTGGGGCCGCACCCTGACCGTGGCCTGCGGCGTGACGGTGCCCAGGGCTTCCAGGACGATGGGGATGCTGGCTTTCTCGGCGGTGGCCACGCCGACGGTGGTGGATGGAGGGCCGCGCCGGAAGGCGCCGCCGGGGCCGCCGGCCGTAGCGCCGGTGTCTGTGGCCGGCCGGGTCAGGTGCCAGGCCAGCCAGCCGGTGCCGGCCAATAGCAGCACGGCAATCACGCTGCCGATGATGGACGCACGGCGGCTCAGGCGTTTGCGAGGAGGGGTCACGGCGCCGTCTTGCGGCGTTTCGGCTTTCGGGTCCATCAGCTGTCCTTGGTGCCCGCCGTGCTCACTCTGTTCAATGAGGGAACGCGGCATTTTTTTGTGTTTGATGGGTAGTCACGGCTGCTACCTGAACGAAGCATGAGGCCTCGTTCGGTCAGCGCTGAATAATTATCACTGCAACGTTGTGGTCGAAGATATACCGCGCGAAAGAGGCTCGTAAACATCCTGTAAAGGAGAGGCCGGACTACACGTCTGCGGGCAATTACGCCGCTGCAAACGGCTGGATGAGCCGTTTGCTATTACTTTTATAGCTGCTTGCCCAGATGAGTAGTGGGCTGGAGGCAGATTTTCCTTAAAACCAGGAGATCAGCCCAGCAGCGACGCCACCTCTGCATGGCGCGGAATCCCATCAATGGCACCATGGCGCGTGACCGACAGCGCCGCCGCAGCGTTGGCCCACTGCATGGCGTTGGCCAATGGCTCGCCGCGTGCCAGCGCCGCGGCCAGCGCGCCGGTGAAGGTGTCGCCCGCGCCTATGGTGTCGCGCACGGGCATGGTGCGGCCGGCCAGCGTAACGGGTGGCTGGCCCGCCTGGTAGAGCCGGCAGCCGGCCGCGCCCAGGGTGACCAGCACGGCGCGCGCGCCACGGCCGAGGAGCTGCCGGGCGGCATCGGCGGGTGAGCCGTCATGCCCGGCACCGGCCAGCAAATAGAGTTCACTTTCATTGGGCGTGAGTACGTCCACCAGCGCGAGCAGCTCGTCTGCCAGCGGGCGCGCGGGCGCGGGGTTGAGGAGGGTGAGGGCGCCGGCCTGGCGCGCCAGGCGAAAAGCTTCCAGGGTGGCTTCGGCTGGCACCTCGCATGAGGCCATCACGACGCGGCAGCCTGCCAGCAGCGGTGCGGCGGCCTGCGCATGGCGCACGCCCAGGCCCGTGCCTGCGCCGGGGTAGACGGCAATGCTGTTGTCGCCGTCTTCATAGACCAAAATTTGCGCGACGCCGCTGCGCTCGCCGGTCACCTGCTCGACATGGCGGGTGTCAATGCCTTCGCCGTGCCACAGCGTCATGCCCATGCGGCCGAAGTCGTCGTCGCCGATGCGGGCGATCAGCGCCACACGCGCACCCTGCCGCGCGGCGGCCACCGCGGCGTTGCTGCCTTTGCCGCCCGGGCTGATGCTGAAGCTGTTGGCCATCAGCGTCTCGCCCCGGGCGATAGGACGCGCCACCTGTGAAATCAGGTCGGCGTTCCAGCTGGCCACGCAGACAACATCGGCATTCAATTCGTCATTCATGTCACGTCGTAGGGGGGAAGCGCCAATCTGAGAGGTGGGCGGGTTCAACCAAGCAGACGCCGTGGAACCGGCTTCGCCGGGCCACTAGCGTCGCCCCCTGGGGGGGAGGCGCCGCAGGCGCTTCGGGGGAGAATCATTTGTACCCCATGGTTTGAGGTAACCAAAGAACGATTTGCGGGAAGAAGGTCATCGCCAGCAGCAAGAGCAGCAGCATGACCAGGAAGGGCCAGCCTTCCTTCATCATCTCGCCGATGGGAATGCCGGTGAGGGCCTTGGTCACGAAAAGCAGCATGCCGAAAGGCGGGTGAATGAGGCCGATCATCATGTTGAGCACCACCAGCACGCCGAAGTGCACCAGGTCCACGCCCAGCAGCTTGGCGGCGGGCAGCAGCATGGGCACAAACACCAGCAGCAGCACCGACACATCCAGGAAGCAGCCCAGCACCAGGAACATGACATTGACCATCAGCAAGAAGCCGATCTGTGAAAAATGCATGCTGTCGACCCACGTGGCCATGGCCTGCGGCACTCCCTCGGCGGTGAAGGCGTAATTGAGCATGAAGGAGCCGGCCAGGATCATGGTGATCACCGCGCTGCCTCGGGTGGATTCCATCACCACACCCCAGAAGCTGCGCCAGGTCAAGGCGCGAAACACCAGCGCGGCCAGGATCAGCGCATGCAGCGCGGCTACGGCGGCGGCTTCTGTCGGCGTGAAGATGCCCGAATAAATGCCGCCCAGCAGCACGATGGGCATGGATAGCGGGAGCGCACCGCGAAAGATCAGGCCAGCCCATTCCGAGCGGGGCACCGGCTCGTCACGCGGCATGTTGCGCTTTTTCGCGATGATCGCGACGACGCCCATCATCAGCCCGGCCATCAAAAAGCCCGGCACCACGCCGCCCAGAAAGAGCGCACCCACCGAGGCGCCTGAAACCAGCGCGTAGATCACCATCGGAATCGAAGGCGGAATGATGGGCCCCAGCGTGGCACTGGCCACCACCACGGCGCCGGCAAAACCGCGCGAATATTCGGGCTTTTTCAACATCTGGCGGATGGTGACCAGGCCGGGGCCGGCCGCGTCGGCAATCGCGCTGCCGCTCATGCCCGAGAAAATCACACTGACCAGGATGTCGACCTGCGCCAGCCCGCCCCGCATGCGGCCCACCAGGATGCGGCAGAAGTCGAAAATACGCTCGCTCACCGTGCCCGCATTCATGATGTTGGCGGCAAACACAAAAAGCGGCACCGCCAGCAGCACATAGCTGTTGTAGAGGCCGTTGCCGATCTGCTCGGCGACGAGGCCGATGTCCTGGCCCTTGGCTGCGAGGTAGCCGATGCCCGCCGCGATCATCGAAAAGCCGATGGGCATGCGCAGCAGCATGCCGGCCACCAGCACCAAAACCAATATTCCGATACCGCTTGTCATATCCGCAGCTCCGCTTCAAGACCCTTGCCACGGATCGCGTTCCAGATCGCCCAGGCAGAGCGCACCGCGAGCGCGGCGAGCAGCAACACAAAAGGCATGAAGACCCATTGGAAAGACACGCCCAGCACAGGCGTTCCTTCGCGGGCCATGAAGTGCACGTAATCCCAGCATCCCGGAATGCCCCAGGCCGCCAGGCCGCCGACCAGCAGGTTGCCGATGATTGCCATGGCCTGCCGGCCGCGATAGGGCATGCTATTCCACACCAGGTCAAACACCACGTGCTCACGCTCGGGCACGACCACGGCGGCCGCCCACAAAATGACCCACACGTAGAGGATCACAGCGGCTTCATCTGTCCAGGCCAGGGGTTTGCCGAAGAAAAAACGCGCCGTAATCTGGATCACGAACACGATGAACAGGGTCAGGAAGAGTCCGCCGCCAATGATGTTGGCGGCTTTTTGGGGCCAGCTTTTCATGGGAGTTGGTGCTTGGTGCTTGCCGCCGGACTTACTTCGTCGCGTTGATACGCTCAAGCAGGCCTTTGGGCCAGACCTTGGCGTACTCAGAGTTCAGGTAAGTCGTCTGCACGGTCTTGCGGAAAGCGTCCACGTCCGGCGTGGTGACCTGCAGGCCTTCCTTCTTGAAGAAGTCCACCAGCTGGCCTTCTTCCTTGATGCGGTTTTCGTTGTTGTATGCGGCCGCGGCCTGTGCGGCGGCAGAGACCTTGGTCTTTTGCGCAGCGCTCATGCCGTTCCAGGCCTTGTTGGAGATGGCAATGAAAATGCCGTCCACCAGGTGGCTGGTCATGACGATCTGCTTGGTCACTTCGTAGAACTTGGCGGCGCGAACGGAGGGCAGGGGGTTGTCCTGGCCGTCGATGGTGCCGGTTTTGAGGCCCAGGTAGACCTCGCCAAAGGCCAGCGGTGTGGGTGTGGCGCCCAGGGCTTCACCCAGGAACAGCCATTCCTTGGAGCCGGGCATGCGCAGCTTCACGCCCTTGAGGTCGGCCGGCACTTTCACGTTGCGGGCTTCGCGCAGGTTGACCTGGCGCGTGCCGAGGTAGACGGTGGACAGCGGCGTGACTTCCATCTTTTCAGCAACGTGCTTGAACATCTCGGTGCCGATGGGGCCGGAGAACACCTTTTGCTGGTGGTCCGGGTCGCGCACGATGTAGCCGGCGGTAAAGATGGAGAACTCGGGCACCAGCTTGGCGATGTCAAAGGCCGAGATGGAAGAGAGCTCCAGGTTGCCGCGCGCCATGGCGGCGGGCTCGGTGCCCTGCTTGAAGAGCGAAGCGTTCAGGTTGATCTGCACGTCGAATTCGCCGGGTGCACTTTTTTCCAGGCTGTCTTTGAAGACTGTCCACATCTTGGCGTGCCAGTCGTCCGGCACGGCAGGGGTGGATACGCGCAGCACCATCTTGTTCTGGGCCTGGGCTGCAGGCAGCAACGCGCCCATCAGCAGGGTGGCGGAAGCCGCGGCCAAAAGGGTGCGGCGAAGGGTGGACGAGAGGGAAGTCTTCATGGTTGTCTCCTTTTTTAGGTCAATCGTTGCCGGCCTTGCGGTCCGGTTCAGCATTCAATACTCAATATCAATACCCGGCAATCAGTCGGATTTTGTATCAATCCCGAAAGCGGCAATGGTTTTTTCCAGCGCCTGGTATTCGTCGGGCGTTAACGCTACAAGCGGCGCACGCACCCGCAGCCAGTCCTTGTCGCCGCTTTGCATGGCCATGATGCCTTTGAGCGCGGGCATCAGCGAATAGCCGTTCAGCAGGCCGATCAGCTTGATGACACGCTCGCGTTCGGCGGGCGTGGCGGCTGCTTCGGGCTCGGTCACCAGGCGTTTTACCAGGCGCGGCATGAAGTTGGCCAGGCCGCTGATGGCGCCCGTGCTGCCGCGTTTGCCCATCTCTGGCAGGTCGGGTTCAAAGCCGACGTAAACGGTCATCTCCTTCATGAAGGCATTGGCCAGTCCCACCGAATGTTCGGTGTTGCAAGCGCTGTCCTTGATGCCGACGATGGTGTCCGGATATTGCTTCTTGAGTGTGCTGATCACATGGTGCGACAGGGGAACGCCCGTGACCTGGGGGATGTGATACAGGTAGAGCTTGAAGGGTGTGCCGGCCATGCCGTCGATCACGTAGCGGTAGCCGTCGATGACGCCCTGGTCGGATACGCCCTTGAGAAAAAACGGCGGCAGCATCAGGCAGCCGTGCACACCGGCCTTGACCGCGTGGCGCGTGAGCTCCAGCGTTTCTGGCAGGGCGGCGCAGCTGGTGGAGACCATGATTTGCGCAGCAGGAATTCCGTTCTTGATCAGCTGGTCGATCGCTTCCTTGCGCTCTTGCAGTGAGAACGACGGGCCTTCGCCCGTGGTGCCGAAAGCCGTCACGCCCGGGCAGCCGCTGGCGATCAATGCCTTGCAGTGGGCGGCAAATTTGGGGTGGTCGATGTCCAAGCCGGCCGTAAGAGGCGTCAGCAGGGCGGGCCAGATACCGCGAAAAGATTTTTCAGCGGCGGGGAAAGAACTCGTCATTCAAGGGTCTCCAAAGACCACGGCATGTCGGGCCGCGGCAGTCCTAGCACGCGTCGGTGCGCGCTTTCGATGTGGTGGCTCAGGCGGTCGACCACGGCTTGTGCGTCGCGCCGCTTGAGGGCGTCAATGAACCAGAGGTGCTCTTCCATCGCGGGAATCAGCACATCCGGGGAAAGGGTGGAGCCTTCGAGCTTGATCAGGCGCACCCGCAGGCTGTTGATGCGGTAGACCTCGGAGATCAGCTCGTTGCCCAGCGCGTCGATCATTAAATCGTGCAGGCCCCAGTCGACCGTGGTGGCGTCTTCCAGCAGGGCGTCGTCAATGGCTTTTTTCTTCGCGCGCTTGACGATGTTGAGGTGGGCCTGCTCGATGGCGGCGAGATCTGTGTCGGACACCGTGGTCACAAAGCGGCTGGCAGCCTCGCGCTCCAGCAGGCGGCGCAGCTGGAAGGCATTGTTGATCAGTTTTAAATCAACATGCGCCACCTGCAGGCCGCGCTGCGGCACGGTCTTGAGCAGGCCTTCGGCTTCCAGGCGAGGAATCAGCTCGCGCACGGCGCCTAGCGGCATGCCCAGCAACTGCATCAGCTCGCGCTGCGAGATGAACTGGCCGGGGCGGATGTTGGCGTCGACGATTTGCTGCTGAAAGCTCTCGTACGCCTGGGCGCGCAGGCTGAGAGGGGCGAGGGGGACGGCGCTGCTCATGGGGTTTAGCTTGCGTCGCTTGAAATCACACCCTTGCGCAGCAGGATGTTGCCGTATTTGCGCTGCTCGCCGGTCTGCAGGATCAGGAAGGCTGTCTGTGCGCGCTCATAAAAATCGAAGCGTTCCAGCGAAACGGCAGGGCGTTCGCCGGCCTGGTGCAGCACGGTGGCGAATTCGGCGACCGGCGCGGGTGTGGCAGACGCGTCGCCCACGACCTGCATGGTCCAGGCGGCGTCGGGCACAAAGTCGTCGAGCGGCAGCAGCCGCAGCACCGCCGCCAGCGCTTGCGGGGCGGTCGCGCCCGCCAGCTGCACTAGCCGGGCGCCGCTTTTGTGAGCGACCTGGGCCGCGGGGAAGTTCGCATCCACAATCGCCACGTCGTCGCCATGGCCCATGCTGGCCAGGGCATGCAGGGCGTCGGGCGTCAGCAGGGGTGGGATGTGTTTGAGCATGAGGGAAGTTGGGCAACAGCTGTAAACCTGGTTTTCGAAAAACCTCGGGATTTCCCGCTGTTGATGACTGACATGTTAGTCGTAACATGACTAAACTTTTATCGGGACTAACCCTGAAACCGGAACCCAAACCGACATGACAACTGCGACTGAGGGCATGGCCCCTGTTTTCTCTGCCTGTGAAGGAAGCGGCCTGAGACTTGGCCTCGGCGGGGCTCCGCTGGGCAATCTGTTCAGCGTTGTTTCTGATGCCGACAGCAGGGCGCTGATTGACGCCGCCTGGGCCGACGGCTGCCGCACCTTTGACACCGCGCCGCATTACGGCCATGGCCTGTCGGAGCGGCGGCTGGGCGATGCGCTGCGCGGGCACCCGCGGGACAGCTATGTGCTCTCCAGCAAGGTAGGCCGCTTGCTGCTGCCTGACGCGAATGCCGCACGCGCACAGCACGGCTATGTCGACATACTGCCCTTCAACCAGGTGTGGGACTTCAGCGCCGCCGGCACCCGCCGCAGCGTAGAGGAAAGCCTGCAGCGCCTGGGCCTGCCGCGGCTGGACGTGGTGTATGTGCACGACCCGGACGCGGCCTCGCACGGCGAGCGCGCGCCAGCGGTGTTGCGGCAAGTGATCGATGAAACCCTGCCCGAATTGAGGCAGATGAAGCGGGAAGGGCTGATCCGCGCCATTGGCCTGGGTACCAACGACGTGGACGTGGTGCTGCAGGTCTTGCGTGAAGCCGGGCTGGACGTGCTGATGCTGGCCGGGCGCTACAGCCTGCTGGACCACAGTGCGCTGGCCGCGCTGCTGCCGCAATGCGCAACGCGCAACGTGCGTGTGGCCCTCGGGGGAGTGTTCAATTCGGGCATTCTGGCGACGGGCGCACGCGGCGGCGCGGCAAGCTTTAATTACGCGCCGGCTGCCGGCGAATGGCTTGAGCGGACCTCTCGCATCGAGTCGGTCTGCCAGGCGCATGGCGTGCCGCTGCGCGCTGCGGCGCTGCAGTTTCCACTGGCGCATACGGCGGTTGAGATCGTGATGCTGGGCGCACGCAAGGTCGCGGAGTGGGCGGATGCGGTGGCGATGATGCAGCACCCGATTCCCCCTGTCTTCTGGGCCGATCTGCGCAAGCAGGGCCTGCTGCCTGTAGAGGCGCCCACGCCGTGACTGCGACGCCAAAGATTGACGCGCACTTTCATTGCTGGCAACTGGCGCGCGGCGACTATGGCTGGCTCACGCCCGCTCTGGCGCCGATTTACCGCGACGTGGCGGTGGCCGATTGGCAAGCGCAATCCGCGCCGCACGGCATCACCGGTGGCGTGCTGGTGCAGGCCGCACCGACCGAGGCCGAGACGCAGTTTTTGCTGGCGCAAGCCGATGCGAACCCTGCGGTGCTGGGCGTAGTGGGCTGGGTCGATCTATTGGCTGCGGATGCGCCCGCCCGTATCGAAAAATTGGCTAGCCACCCGCGCCTGAAGGGCTTGCGGCCCATGCTGCAAGACATAGCGGATGCCGAATGGATATTGCAGCCCGCGCTGGCACCGGCCTTGCGTGCCATGGCGGATTGCGGCCTGGTGTTTGACGCGCTGGTGAAATCTGCGCACTTGCCGCACGTCCTTACGCTGGCCGCCCGCCATCCAGATTTGCGCATGGTGATTGACCACTGCGCCAAGCCTGACATTGCTTCAGGCGAGTGGCAATCGTGGGCTGAGGGCATTGCGCGGATTGCGAACGAAACCGGTGCCATGTGCAAGCTCTCAGGCCTGATGACTGAAGCCGACCCGCACCCGCAGGCAGGCGCCGTGCGACGATGGGGTGAACACGTGCTGCAAAGTTTTGGTGCTGATCGCGTCGTGTGGGGCAGCGACTGGCCGGTGCTGGAGCTGGCCGGTACTTACGCACAGTGGTGGGGTGAGGCGCAGCAGCTTCTTGCCGGGCTGGACGCGAAGGGCCAGGCTGCGGTGATGGGTGGCAATGCGGTGGGTCTTTACCGGCTTGATCTCCTGAGGTGACCGGCTCTCTCTAGAATGGCCGATTGCTGTTCAGAAAGGTGATCGCGTGACTGAATCCTCTACACAAGTTCAAACCAATGCCCCGTTGCGGGTATGCCGTGCCGACTACGCCGACGCTGTGCACGCAAACGCACTCGTAGATCTGCTTGACGTGTATGCGCGTGACCCGGCAGGCGGTGGCCATCCCCTCAGCGATTTCGCCAAAGACAACCTCGTCAAAGAGCTCGCCGCGCGCCCCCAGGCTTTCAGCGTGCTCGCATTTGAGGGTGACCAAGCCGTGGGCCTGATCAACTGCATCGAAGGCTTTTCCACCTTCGCCTGCCGCCCGCTGGTCAACATCCATGACGTGTCCGTGCGGCCTGGGCACCGCGGCCAGCGTATCGGCGAAAAGATGATTGCGCTGGTGGAAGAGATTGCGCGCGAGCGCGGCGCCTGCAAGCTGACGCTGGAAGCGCTGCAAGGAAATGTGGGCGCCATCAAGCTGTATGAGCGCGTGGGCTTTGGCGGCTTTCAGCTGGACCCGGCCATGGGCCAGGCGCGGTTTTTTCAGAAGTGGCTGGAGTGAGCAAGCCTGGAAAACTCCCCTGGAATCTAACGCGATTGCTATCAGAATGATGATCACTTGAAGGAGTGGAGATGGAAGCGAAAGAGATCGGTGCCGTACTTGGGAGTTTTATAGGGCGCCTGATTCTTGGAGCGGTAGGATGGTCGATAGGGAGTGCCATCCTGATCGGCATCACATTTCTTTCCGCTGTTCCGTATGGTGGAGGATCGATTGCCCTACTGTATTGGATCGTTCCGTGGACGGCAGTTGTTATTTTTTTTGTGCTGCAGCCCCTAGGGCATCTGACGTTATTCCACGGCTTGGTTCGCAGGCTGGCTCTCTTTGCGATCGTATTCAGCCTGGCTTTGGGCGCCATGTTTTGGTATCTGGGCAGCGGCGAGCGTGAACAAACCAGAGCGACGAACGACTTCAACCGAGAGTTCGAGCCGCATTCAAGCTATTTCAAGAAAGTATGCGAAAAGGCTGGCGCCAAGGTCTTCCGCGAGGTGCGAAATGTGGAAGGCATACTTGTCTACGGCCTTCGGGAGAGGACGACTAGAGGGGAATTGACTCTGAATGGGTTCGTCGGAGACGTCTATACCCAAATAGACACGAGTGAAAACCCCGAAGCAGGCTTCGTTCGGCAGTTCTTGACAAAAAGAGAATGGGAGGCACGGTGGCACGCGCCAACCTACGATGAGCTCACCAGATATCCTCTTATCGAAATTCCGGCCAAAGTGGAGGGAGTTTCAGGTTTCCATCAGTACACAGATGCGAGTGTGAAATCCGAGTTCAAAACGCACAGGGAATTCTCCGAGCGGCCCAAAAGCACCTATGCTATCCGTATTGAAGACATTTCAACCCCCGGCGACCGGGAGCACTGGATTGCCGGAACTAAATGGACAGTGGTTGATACGAAGACAGATGAAGTGCTGGGCGAGTTTGTCGCTTATGCCATGGATATCCTTCAGGGGCAAACCGTCTTTCCCGGTAGTTTTGGAAATGCGGGGGAGCCTTCGCCTCCATGGCTTCGTGCGGGGCATGCCCAGTACAGGAAGCCTGGACTGTCCAATGCCTGCCCAGAGAAGAACACATATCCGAACCAACTTGCTAGTCGGGATTTCGTTCGATCAGTTCTTTATCCGATACGGCAGGAGGTCAATGTCATCCCCGCGAAGCCATAGGCAGATTGTCGGCTGACGTCTTTGGACATTCTGCCGACGCGTACTCGCCAATCGCAGACACCATGGCATCAAGCGGTCAGAAGCGGACGATAAGAAGGAAGGTAATGCCAGTCAGCCACTACGAAAATTTAGCTGCCGAACGGCTAATCGCCCTCAAGCGTGCAGGCGCTACGCCCGTGGAGGCCATCAAGACTTTGCATCTGGAATTTGGCTTGTCGCTGGCGGAAGCCAAGCAGGCGTTGGCACGTTCGCCTGCTTGGACGGCTGAGGTGGTCGCAGGCGATGTATTACATGCCGAAATAGTGCAGTCAGATGGCGGCTCGCACAGCGGCGCCTGACGGCCAGAAGCAGACATCAGGATTCAGAATAATGAAACGCTGGTGGACCAGCCCCTATCCTTCTTTCCTCGGCAATATCGCTGCACTTTGCTTCGCGCTTATTCTGGGTTGGGCTTGTCTCGATGCGGCGCTCACTGGCGAAATCAAGTTCGGCAAGGCCAATCGATGGATTCGCTTGGAAAGCGAGTCAACGGTGTTTTGGCTTGTTTTCTGGTTTCAATTTCCCCTCGCGGTTTTCGTTGTTGCAGTGACTCCCAGATCAATATGCAAAGACGTTCGCGCTATCCGGGAAAAGTGGGCGCAACGAAAGAAGGCATAGCGTCCGCTTGGCCCCAAAGCAGCCTTCTTTCCCACTGACGACAGACTCGGATTCGATGCCGTAAAACTTCCCTTCCTCCTACGGCAGATCGCGCGGTTTTCGCCTTCGTCCAGGAAGCAGCCCGAAGCACGATGGCTTTTCGGGTCTTAGCCACGGAATGAATCATGAAACATAGCGATTTGCTTTTCTCCTCCCTCATCGGCGCGGTCGCCAGCGCGCGTTCCATGACGCCAATGGCCACCATCGCGGCAGCACGGCTTCTGGGCGGCCGCACGCCCGGTCGGCTTGTCCTGCTGGACCGCCCGCTGTTCAGGAATGGCGCTTTGGCCATGGGTGTTGGTGAGTTGTTCGGCGACAAGATGAAGACCGCGCCTGACCGTACTGTCTTTTTAGGACTGCTGGCGCGGGTGATGAGTGCAGGCATCGCAGGCGCTGCATTGGCCCCTCGCGGTCGCGAGCAGGCGGGCGCTTTAACGGCGGTTGCAACCGCCGTACCGCTTGCCTATATGACGCTTGCAGGCCGTAAGCGGGCAATGGCACGCATGGGTCAGACCCGCAGCGGGGTGATTGAGGACGCGCTGATCGTTGCCGCCGGTGCGGCGATTGTGGCGCTGGCGGTTCGGCCGTAAAACGGGTTGTGATCGCATTGACCTGGGACTGAGCGCTGTCCCGGTCTATGCCTCCTTCGTCACGCGGTTGGCCAGCACGCCCAGGCTGTCGTTGACGACCTCGACCAGATCGCCGGCGTTCAGCGCCGGCAGGGTCGGGCCGTCGCAGCCCATCCAGATCACGTCGCCGGGGTGCAGTGTCACGAACGCGGTCATGCGCGCAATGTAGTGGGCGATGCTAAAAATCATGTCCGCGGTGTTGTACTCGCTGACGGTCTTTCCATTGACACGAACGCCAATGGTTTGTGCCATCGGGTCGATGCCGTTGACGACAAACGGCCCCATGGGTTTGAAGGTGTCGATGTTCTTGGCGCGCCACAAGGTGCTGTCGGACTTCTGGTAGGCCCGCTCGCTCAAGTCGTTGCCCAGCGTGTAACCGCAAAGGCAGTCGAGCGCATTGGCTTCGGTCATGTGTTTGGCTTTGCGCCCGACGACCGCGACGATCTCGCCCTCGAACTCGATGGCGCCGGTCGAGTTGCGCGGGATCACGATGTCAGAACCGCTACCTGTGAGCGCGTTGGCTGAGCGGTAACCGATGTCGGCCTGCGTGGGCACCGACAAGGTCATGCGGTGGTAGTCGTTGGCCCAATGCACATGCGACACATAGTTGCGGCCGGCCGCATAGAAGTTGCCCGGCATCACCGGCGGCAACAGACTGAGCGATGCGAGCGCATGGCTTTTGCCGGTGCGCGTGACCGTCTCATAGGGCGCGTGCGCCAACTCAAAGACGGTGTCGCCCTCAACCAGCCCGTACGCCGGCCCCGATGGGCCTTCATATCTGCACCATTTCATGGTCAATCCGCCTTGATCTTGGCGTCGCGGATCACCTGGCCGATGCGGTCTGACATCGTGCGCACAAAGGTGGCGAACTCGGCTGGCGAATTGCCACCCGGGTCCAGCATCTGGTCGTCGAGGCGCTTTTTGTATTCGGGGCTATTGATGGCCGCAGCCAGTTCGCGGTTCAGGTAGTTGACGACGTCAGGCGGTGTGCCTGCCGGAACGAAAGCGCCGACCCAGCCCGTCATCTCGAAGCCGGGAATAAATTCGGACATCGCCGGCACGTCAGGCATCCTGGGGCTGCGTTTGGCGCTCACGGTGGCCAGCGGCCTGAGGCGTTCCTTGTTTCCGACGACGAGCAGCGATGATTCGAAGATCAGGTCGACCTGCCCCGACATGACATCGGTGAGCGGCGAATTTTTATAGGGCACGTGCAGCAGGTCGATGCCCGCCGAGCTCTTGAACATTTCGCCGAGGATGTGCGAAATATGGCCGGTGCCATAGCTGGCAAAGCTGAGCTTGCCCGGCTGCTTTTTGGCCATGTCGATCACTTCCTGCACACTCTTCGGGCCGGTCGCGACGCTGGTGACCAGCATGGGCGCCCCTGAATAAATGAGTGTGACGGGGATGAAGTCCTTCTGCGGATCGAAGTTCAGCTTGTAGAGATGTGGGTTGGCGGTGAAGACGCCGCTGGAGGCAATCAGCACGGTGTAGCCGTCAGCGGGCGCCTTGGCCGCAAAGGCTGCGCCTATGTTGCCGCCGGCCCCCACGCGGTTGTCGATGATCACCGGCTGCTTGATGTTCTTGCTGAAGCGATCGGCCAGGGCCCGCGCCGCAATATCACCGGCATTGCCGGGCGGCACCGGCACGATGAACTGGATCGGCTTGCTGGGGAAGGGGTCGGCTGCCTGCACGGCGGGCGCAGCGCCGGCCACCAGCACCAGGCTGATGGCCGCGGTCTTCAAAAAAGTGGCGGGTTTCATTTTGTGCCTGCCTTTCTGGCTGCCAGCCACTTGTCGGCGTTGATCCAGTCGCCCTGCTTTGTGCAGGAGGCCAGGCCCAGTTCGACGAACAGCGGGGCGATTTCGTCCGGGGTTTTGAGGGTCATCGGATCTTCGTCGGGGATGGCGCGCGCGCGCATCTCGGTACGCGTGGCCATGGGGCTCACGGTGTTCACGCGGATCGGCGTGTCCTGGCCTTCGATCATGTAGATGCGGGCCACGGACTCCAGCGCGGCCTTGCTGACGGCATAAGAGCCGGTGCCTACCTTGGCCATGGTGGCGACTTGTGCGCTCAGGAAGACCACGCGGCCTGAATCGGACTTGCGCAGCAAAGGGTCCAGGCCTTGCAGCAGCAACAGATTGGCATGCACATTGATCTGAAAGGTCTGGCGCCAGACATCGAGCGGGTAGCTGATGATGGGCTGGCGCGCGCCGAGTGAGGCGGCGTTGGCGATGAACACGTCTAGGCGGGGGAAATCCTTGCGAATTTTGGCGGTGGCGGCGCGAATGGAGTCGTCGTTTTCCTGGTCAAGCTCAACCACGCTGGCCTTGCCGCCTGCTGCGCGGAAGCTGGCCGCCAACTCCTCAAGCGCCTTGAGGTTGCGGCCCGCGAGGATGCACTCCGCGCCTTCGCGCGCGTACTCCCTGGCAATCGCCAGTCCGATGCCGCGGTTCGCGCCCGTGATCAGCGCGATGCGTCCTGAAAGTTGTCCACTCATGCTTGTCTCCAAATAGTTGTCAAACTTTGCGGGTTGCCCAAAACCTGCGTTCCGAACAGGTAGAAGCGAATGCTCGGCGAAAACTCACTAAAAGAAAAATCAATTGTTTTGTGGATTAGTGATAGATATAGTCTTTTATAAGAATCTCGGAGACGAAAGTAGCCAATGAACGTGACCCTCGACCAACTCAAAGCATTCGACCGGGTGGTCAAACTCGGGACGTTTCATGCGGCTGCGCTGGCGCTGCACATCACGCAACCCAGCGTGTCCACACGCATCAAGGAGCTGGAAGCCGCGCTGGGCGCTCAGCTGTTTGTGCGTAACGGCCCGCGCATCCGCATCACGGCGGAAGGGCATGCACTGGTTGCCTATGCAGAGCAGATGCTCGAGACCACAGACGCCATCGGGGCGCGCTTCAAAATGCGCAGCCCGCTCAAAAGCGTGCTCCGCATCGGTATGAACGAGAGCTTTGCGCTGATCTCGTTTATTGACCTGCTGAAAAAACTGGAGCTGTATTACCCGCAGATCCAGGCCTCGGTGTTCATTGGCGACACCAGCACCCTGAGCAGCAAACTCAACGAGCGGCAACTCGACATCGCCATCGTCTCTGAACCCGTGGTGGACGCGCATGTCACCACGATGTACCTGGGCGAAAACGAGTTCGGCTGGTTTGCTCCCTATGGCGCGGCCTTCGCCAAGGATGAGTTGACCCCCAAGGCGCTGGCGGAACACCCCATGATGGTGAGCGGCCCCAACGGCCTGCTGTATGCCACTGCCAACGCCTGGTTCGCCAAGACCGGGATCACACCCAAACGCCTGACGACCTGCAACAACATCTGGGTCACCATGCAGGTCGTGGCGCAAGGGCTGGCGGTCGGTTTGTTGCCGACGCGCGTGGTCCGGCTTGAGGTGGAGTCACGCCGCATTTGCCGGCTCAACGTCAAGCCTGACGTTCGTTCGCACGGTGTGTACATGTGCTACCAGACCAGCGAGTTCGGCTCGGAGATGGGAACGCTGGTAGAGCTTGTGCACGAGCTCATCCGCCAGCATTCGCTGTTTGTGGCGGGCAAGGGGCCGAAGCTGCGGCGGGGAGGAGCCCGGCGAGAACCCGGTGACGCGTGAAGCTGAGACTTGATGAGCGCGGCGGGAGGCGTACCCACGACCTCTTGGTTCGTAGCCAAGTACTTCATCCTGGCCCGCGCGATGCGGTCGGCCTGGTTCAATCCTGGTGCCGGGCCGTTGCGGTAGAAGGGTCTCGCAGCAGCATCAACGCCGCAAACGCCACCAACCCCAGCGCCGCTGAAAACCACAGCGCGCCCGCGCCGAAGCGGTCTATCGCCAAGCCAAACAGCCACGGCGCTGTAGCCTGCGCAAAGCGTGCCGGCACCATCAACAGGCCCTGGCGCGCGCCGTAGTCGCGCACGCCGAACAGCACCAGCGGCAACGTGCCTTTGGCAATCGTCAGCACGCCATTGCCGGCGCCGTGCAGCACGGTGAACAGCGCGCCGGCCGGCACACCGAAGAACAGGAACACCATCGCGCCCAGCGTGTGCATGGCGCCGGCCACGCGGGCTGAGATCAGCGGGTGGATGTTGCGCAGCAGGCCGTATTCGAGCAGCCGGCCTGCTACCTGCGCGGGGCCTACCAGCCCGGCAAAAATCAGCGCAGTGGCCAGCGGCACGCCGTGGGCCTGCAGCAGGCGCGGCAGGTGGGCGGCCATGGCGGTGCTGATGAACCAGGTCACGGCGAACACCAGAGCGAGGAGGGCGGCGGTGCGGGTGGCTGGGTTGGCTCCCGGGCCTGCGGTTTCGACTGGAGTGGCTTCAAGCGGCGCTTCTGCGGCCACGTGCGTAACCGCATGGGCAGGCGAGGCGGGCAGCCGCCAATTAAGCGGCAGGCCCAGCAGCAGGTGCAGCGCCGCCCACGTTAAACAAGTCGCGCGCCATCCCCATTCCAGCTCCAGCCACGTCGACAGCGGCCAGCCCACGGTGCTGGCAAAGCCCGCAAACAGCGTGATGCCGGTGATGGCCCCGCGTGCGTCTTTGCCGTAAAGATGCACCAGTGCGGCAAAGGCCGCTTCATACAGCCCTGCGGCCATGGCCACGCCCAGGATGACCCATCCGGCAAACAGGCCCACCGGCCCCTGCGCAAATGCCAGCGTGGTCAGCCCGGCGGCAAAAATCAAATTATTGGCGGCCAGTACCGGCTTGCCGCCATGCCGGTCTATGGCTTTGCCGGCCGCCGGCCCCAGCAGCGCCGACACCACCAGTGCGGCGGAGAAAGCGGCAAACACGGTCGGCGTGCTGACGCCGAGGTCGCGCGCCATGGGCTCCGCGAGGATGGCCGGCAGGTAGTAGCTGGAAGCCCAAGCCAGCGTTTGGGCAATGCCCAGCTGGACGATGGTGGCGGTGCGGCTTGTCGGGGTCACGGGTGCAAGGGTATCAAGGAATGCCACGCTACCTGGCCAGGCTTCAGAGTGGGGCCGGCGCCTGCTGCACCCCGAGCATGCGGTGCAGCACCACACCCGCCAGCGCACCGGCCGCCTGGGCCAGCACAAAGCCTGGCGCGCTGGCCGGGGCGATGCCGGCAAAGCTGTCAGACAGCATGCGCCCCAGCACCGCCGCGGGATTGGCAAAAGAGGTGCTGGCCGTGAACCAGTACGCCGCGCCGATGTAGCAGGCGACCAGTGCGGATGCCTTTGCCGGCGGCGCACGCAGTACGACCAGAATCAGCCCTGCGGTGGCGACCGCTTCGGCCAGCCACTGGCCGCCGCCTGTGCGGACTTTGCTGCTGAACTGCAGCACGCTCAGGTCAAACATGGCGTGCGCCAGCCAGGCGCCGGCCACCGCGCCCAGAAGCTGGGATGCTATGAAAAATATAGCTACTTGCCAAGGCGTGGTCTGGGCTGGAGGCCTTTTTAACCACATAACCAGCGTCACCAGCGGATTGAAGTGCGCGCCGCTGATGGGACCCAGCACTTCGATCAGCACATAGAGCGCAAACACCGTGGCCAGCGAATTGGCCAGCAGCGCCACGCCCAGGTTGCCGTCCGACAGGCGCTCGGCCATGATGCCCGAGCCGATGACGGCGCAGAGCAGGGCGGCGGTGCCAAAGAATTCGGCGAGGAGTTGTTGCTTGAGGCGAGGCTTCAAGTCGTAACTTTCGTGGGGAGAGGTCGGCGGTATATGGCCTATCAGCGGGCCAGTGCGCGAGTCGCCACCAGCGGAAGAGCCAGCTTTCTTTAGCAGCATGCGACGGGAGCGTCCGTGCCGGTGCTTACGGTGCGCAGCGGTGGCGACGCTTCCCGCGTATCCGCCAGCACCGGCGCAGGCCGGTTTGACAACTGCGCCATCAGTGGCAAGCTGCGCACGCCCATGAAACCCAGCATGACAATGAGACCTGCTGCCAGAACGCTGAGTGTCTGGAGCAGCATGGTGCCTGGCCGCCGAACCGCTCCCGGCTTATCTGGCAATGCCACCTTCACCACTGCCGGGGCGGCGCAACAGGCAGACGCTTCGGCGGCGGCCGGCTTCGCTTCGCTGAACACCGGGATGCTGTCCAACGTGTGGAACTGCTCCCAGGCGATGCCTTGCGGGTCGGTCAGCCAGTATTTGTCGCTGCGGGCATAGCAGCAGGTGGCGGGGCCCTCGTCCAGCAATGTCATGTCGGCGCGGGTGGCGCTGGCCTTGAGGGCGTCAAGCTCCTCGGCCCGCTCGACCTGAATGCCCAGGTGGTCCACGCCGGGCGCGTCGCCGCGGGTGGAGATGGCGAAGTTGACTGGCGGGTCGGCCAGCATCCATTTGGCATAGTCGGCCTCGGTGCGGGCGGGCTGCTGGTCGAACATGGCCGAGTAAAAGGCGATGTTCTGCTCAAGGTCTTTGACGTGAACATGGACGTGGAAGCGTTTCATCGGGCTCTCCTTGGATGGTGGGGTGTGGGGATATCGGAAGGGTTGAAGGTCAGCAGGTGGCGCAACCGGCGGGGGCATCGACCTCGCAGACGCCGCCTTGGCAGCAGTGCTCGGTCAGGTAGCCGAGCAGGGCATTCATCTGGCTGAAGTTGGCGCGGTAGATCAGATTGCGCCCGCGTGCTTCGCTGCTCACCAGGCCCGAATTCGCGAGCTCCTTTAGATGGAAAGACAGGGCACTGGGGGCAACGCCGAGCTGTTCGGCCATGACGCCCGGCGTCAGTCCCTCGGGGCCGGCGACGACGAGGGCGCGAAATGCACGCAGCCGCTGGGCCTGGGCGAGGGCGGCCAATGCCTTGACGGCGGCGCTCTCATCGAGCGTGGCGAGCTGAGGTGAGGGGCTTAAAGATTCCATAATTCAAATATAATTGAATTATTGAATCGATGCAAGTCACCCACAATTCATCCATTTTTAAGGAGCCCGCGAATGCCTCGAATGCCTTCTACCGCGACAGCTGCGAACGTCACGATCTATCACAACCCCCAATGCGGCACTTCGCGCAACGTGCTGGCATTGATCCGCAACGCCGGCATCGAACCTGAGGTCATCGAATACCTGAAAACGCCGCCCACGAAAGAGAAGCTGCGGGAGTTGGTCGCCCAAATGGCGGTTCCGGTGCGGGAGGTGATCCGGGAAAAGGAAGCTGTGTACAAGGAACTGGGCCTGGAGGATCCCGCTATGGGTGACGACGCGTTGATCGAAGCCATGCTGGCCCACCCCATCCTGATCAACCGTCCCATCGTGGTGACGCCGCTGGCCACGCGGCTGTGCCGCCCATCAGAGGCGGTGCTCGACATCCTGCCGCAGCCGCAGCGCGGCGCGTTTGCCAAGGAGGACGGTGAGCAGGTGATTAATGAGAAGGGCGAGCGTGTGACGGGCCGCTGAGCCCTTCGCCGCAATCTTCTTTAATCTTCCTACTTTGCCGCGTTTCGCTTGCGGGTAGCCGCGGCCTTTTTGGCCGAGGCCGATCGCTCAGCCGCTGTGCGCGACGCTGCCGCCGCACCACCCAAGCGCCCGCCCTTGCGCGAAGCCGAATGGTTCTCCGGCTTGCCGCGTCCCGAGCCGGACTTTTCACCGCCGCCGCTTTCCTTGTTCACGGTGGCCCAGGCGCGGCGTTCGGCCTCGTTCTTGCCGACGCCACGGTCCTCATAGCCTTCCTCGATGTGCTCGGCCTTGCGCTTTTGCTTGTCGGTGTAGGCCGATTTTTCGCCTCTTGGCATGTTGCTCTCCTTCGGCTGCATGAGCCATTGATGTTGAGGCTTCAAAGGTAGCGCGCCGCACGTGCCGTGTTTGCACGCGGCATTCGCAACAGGAGGTCGGCGATCTCCTACACAAAACAGGCTGATACCCAAGGCGCGCCATGGGGGTTCAGCTATTGATTCGATAGCAACATCGAGCACGGGCACGCAGGTTTGTGGTGAAAAGTGAAATCCCGCCGATTCTTGTGCGCTGTCACACAACTGCCATTGAACTGACACCAACGCGTCACCCCCTACTCCCAAAATCACGTCATGACCAGCATGACAGAGCACCCGATGGGACCCGAGTCGAACACCGCCAGCCGCAGCCTGAGCGCCGGCTTTCAAGACCTGAACAAGCAGTGCCTGCGCATCTTGCGTTGCACCGCTCAGGCCTTCGCCAACAGTCCCGGGGGTCTGCGTTTCAAGGCCGGCACCCGGCCCTGGCTGGAAGGATTGTCGAACGCGCGGCCGATGCTGGCCGCGAGTTTGGGGCGACGCGACAAGGCGGTTTCTCTGGCCGCCGGTGATTGAAAGTCGAAGCCCCATTTTCTGGGGCTTTTTTACAGCGCGATTTGAAGTTGTTGAGTCGCTGAGTTGATGAATTGCCGAAATTGTTGAGACACAAGGAAACAAGGAGTTAGCCATGAAAGAACTGCCCAATCCCACCTTTGCATTGTCGCCAGTCGCAATGCCACGGGGGTCACTTCATCAAAGCGGTCATGCTGTCAGTCCAGCCCCTGTTCAAAGGGCTCCAGTGGGGAAAATCTCGGTCAGCTGGGCCCGGCACCAGGACGAGGTCCGGCAGGCGCAGCGCCTGAGGTACCAGGTCTTTGCGCTGGAAATGGGCGCGAACCTTTCGAAAACATTGCCAGGCCACGATGTGGACCTGTTTGACGACTATTGCGAACACCTGCTGGTGCGCGACGCCGACACCCAGGAAGTCATCGGCACCTACCGCGTGCTCACGCCGACCCAGGCCAAACGCGTGGGCAGCACCTACAGCGACACCGAGTTTGACCTGACCCGCCTGCGCGCGCTGCGCGAGCGCATGGTTGAGCTGGGCCGCAGCTGCGTGCATGCCGACCACCGCCATGGCGGCGTTATTCTGGCGTTGTGGGGTGCGCTGGCCGAGTTCATGTCGCGCAACCAGCTCGACACCATGATCGGCTGCGCCAGCATCCCGATGCAGCACAACGGTGTATCGAGCGGGCATGCGGCCGCCAGCATCTGGCGCCAGGTGCGCGAAACGCATCTCGCCGCGATTGAATACCGCGTCACGCCGCGCCTGGCATTGCCGGTAGAGCAACTGGACGACACGCTGGACGTCGAGCCACCGGCGCTGATCAAAGGCTATTTGCGCCTGGGCGCCAAGGTGCTGGGGGCGCCGGCCTGGGACCCCGACTTCAACTCGGCTGACCTGCCCATGATGATGCGCATCGCCGACTTGCCGCCACGCTACCTGAAACACTTCTCCGGTACACCCGTGCCGGGCAACACTGCGGGGGCCTGATGCGAAGCATGTTTGACGCCATGGGGGCGCTGGGCAACGGCTTTGGCGGGAGCGGCGACGACCATGACGACGATGACTCGCTGCGCAAGCGCTATCGCACCATCTTCATATCCGACATCCACCTGGGCACGCCCGGTTGCCAAGCAGCTGCACTGCTGGATTTTTTGAAGGCCCACCCCAGCGACAACCTCTACCTGGTGGGCGACATCGTGGACGGCTGGCAGTTGCGCCGCCGCTGGTACTGGCCGCAGTCGCACAACGACGTGGTGCAAAAGCTGCTGCGCCGCGCCCGCAAGGGCTGCCGCATCGTCTATGTGCCCGGCAACCACGATGAGTTTGCGCGTGAATTTATTGGCAACCAGTTCGGCGGCATCGAGGTGATCGATGAAGCCGTGCACACCACCGCCGACGGCCGCCAGTTGTGGATCATCCACGGCGACTATTTCGACGCTGTGGTGCAGTGCGCCAAATGGCTCGCCTATGTCGGCGACAACCTGTATGAATTCACGCTCAAACTCAACCGCCACCTGAACAGCCTGCGCGCCCGCATGGGCCTGCCGTACTGGTCGCTGTCGGCCTACCTGAAGCAAAAAGTCAAGAGCGCGCTCAATTACGTCACTGACTTTGAAGTGGCGGTGGCCAACGAAGCGCGCCGGCGCGGCCACCAGGGCGTGGTCTGCGGGCATATCCACCGCGCCGAGATGCGCGACATCAATGGCGTGCTGTATTGCAACGACGGCGACTGGGTGGAAAGCCGCACCGCGCTGGTCGAAAATTTCGACGGCACGCTGGAGCTGGTGCACTGGGCACCTGCCCACGAAACGCAAGGCCGCGGCCACGCGGCGTCGACGGTGGTGGCATGAAGGTCGCGCTGGTCACCGATGCATGGCAGCCGCAGGTCAACGGCGTCGTTACCACGCTGGTAGAGCTGGTGCGCGAACTTGAAGCGCTGGGGCATCAGGTAGAAGTGATTCACCCTAATCTATTCAAGACACGGCCTTGCCCAGGTTATGCGGGCATTGACCTGGCCGTTCGCCCCAAACGCGGGCTGACGGAAAAGCTCGACGCGTTCGGGCCTGAAGCCATCCATGTCGCGACCGAAGGCCCGCTGGGCTGGGCGGCGCGCGGCTATTGCCTCAAGCGCGGCCTGCGCTTTACGACCGCGTTTCACACCAAATTCCCCGAGATCCTGCATGCGGCGCTGAAAATCCCGCTGTCGTGGGGCTATGCGCTGTTTCGCCATTTCCACAAACCGTCGTCGGGCGTAATGGTGCCGACCCATGGCGTGCTACGCATGCTGGAGCTGCGCGGTTTTCAGAATCTGCGCAACTGGACGCACGGCGTGGATACGCAGCTCTTCGGCTTTGAAGCGCAGCCACGCTCTTATCCGCCGATGGGAACGCTGGTCCGCCCGGTATCGCTGTTTGTGGGCCGGGTGTCATATGAGAAAAACATAGAAGCCTTTCTCAAGCTGGACATTCCTGGCAGCAAGGTCGTTTGCGGGGTGGGGCCGCTGGAGGCTTCGCTCAAGGAGCGTTACCCGCAGGTTCGCTGGATGGGTGTCCTGGCCCGGGACGAGCTGGCCAAGGTTTACGCGGCCGCCGACGTGTTTGTCTTTCCCAGCCGTTCGGAAACCTTTGGCCTGGTGATGCTGGAGTCCATGGCCGCCGGCACGCCGGTGGCGGCTTACCCTGTTGATGGCCCGCTCGAAGTGCTGGGAAAGTCCGACGGAAGTTGTCACGGCGGTGTCATGAACGAAGATTTGCAACAGGCTTGTTACAGCGCACTGGCCGTGCCGCGCCATGAAGCCCGTTTGCGCGCCCTGGACTTCAGCTGGGGGCATGCTGCGCAATTGTTCGAGTCTTACCTCGTGGCGGTGGCGCCGAACAGTACAAAAGCAACCCCGGTAACCCCAAGGGCAACGCTTGTCAGCCCCCTCAGGTAGGTGCAACATCAGTCAAAAGTACTGTCACGACTTTGTCATGAAACGCGTCAACACTCGGGATTACGTTTGATGACAAAGACCAACCTTGTTGATGCCAACTTCACCCGCCTCGGTGGCCGCCGCCGCACCATCCGTCCAGTTTCTGGATCGCGACCACAGCATTCTTGCCTTTAATGAGCGAGTGCTGGACTGGGCGAAGCGCCCCGATGTGCCGCTGCTGGAACGGCTGAGATTTTTGTGCATCGTCTCATCCAACCTGGACGAGTTCTTCGAGGTCCGTACCGCGCCGCACCTGACGGCTGCCCAGGCCAACGAGTCGAAGGGTCTTTATACGGTCGATTCGTTCAAGGCCCTGTCTGCCGCCGCACACGACATGGTGGCGCGCCAGTACTCCCTTTATAACGATGACCTGCTGCCGGCCTTTGAGCGGGAAGGCATACGCATCGTTTCGCATGGCGAACGCAACCCGGCCCAGCGGCGCTGGGTCAAAGAGTATTTTGAAAGGGAAGTGCGGCCTCTGCTGATTCCGGTGGGGCTTGATCCATCGCATCCCTTCCCGCAGGTGGCCAACAAGTCGCTCAACTTCATCGTCCGGCTGAGCGGCCATGACGCCTTCGGGCGCGAGAACGACATTGCCATCGTCAAGATACCCCGGGTGCTGCCGCGGTTCATCCACATGCCGGCCCACGGCAAGGACAAAAGCCGGCTCTTTGTTTCGCTTTCCAGCGTGATCCGTGCGCATCTGACGGAGCTCTTTCCTGGGCGTGACGTGGGCCAGTTCTCGCAATTCCGCGTCACGCGCCATTCCGATCTGGCCGTCGATGAAGACGATGTGAAGAACCTGCGCACCGCCTTGCGCCAGGGGCTGGAGCAGCGCCACTATGGCCAGGCAGTTCGGCTGGAGGTTTCGGCGGGCTGCTCCGAGCACCTGGCCAGCTTTCTGCTCAAGCAGTTCAACCTGCCTTCAGCTGCGCTGTACCGCGTGCACGGCCCGGTGAACCTGGTGCGCCTGACGCAACTGGTAGACCTGGTCAACGACCCCAAGCTGCTTTTTCCCGGCTACAGCGCCTGCTACCCGACGCAGCTGCAGCCCGGGGAGTCGTTCTTCGAGCGGCTCAAGGAAGGCGATGTGTCCATTCACCAGCCGTTCGAGAGTTTTGACGGCGTGCTGGCTTTTTTGCGCGAGGCAGTCAATGACCCGCAAGTGCTCGCGATCAAGCAGACCATATACCGCACTGGCGCAGAGTCTGAGCTGATGGTGCTGCTGCGCGAAGCCGTGCGGCGCGGCAAGGAAGTCACCGTGGTGGTGGAGCTCAAGGCACGCTTCGATGAGGAAGCCAACATCAACTGGGCGGAAATGCTGGAGTCGATAGGCGCGCAGGTGGTGTACGGCGTGGTGGGCCTGAAAACCCACGCCAAGATGCTGCTGGTAACACGGCGCGAGGGCAAGCACCTGGTGCGCTACGCCCACCTGTCTACCGGCAACTACAACCCGCGCACGGCGCGCCTGTACACCGACCTGAGCTACCTGACGGCCGACCCGCTGATGACGGCCGATATCGACAACGTATTTGTGCACCTGGCCAGTCAGAGCCGCTTGCCCAAGCTGCACCATTTGCTGCTGGCGCCTTTCCAGCTGCACCGCAAGCTGATCGAGAAAATCGACGCGCTCGGCGAGGCCGCCTTGCAGGGCAAGGACACGCGCATCGTGGCCAAGATGAACGCGCTGACCGACGAAGACCTGATGCTGGCGCTGGTCAAGGCCGGGCAGCGCGGCGTGAAGATCGATCTGATTGTGCGTGGCGCCTGCATGCTGCCGGCCCAGGTGCCGGGTGTGACGGACAACATCCGCGTGCGCTCCATCATCGGCCGCTTCCTGGAGCATTCACGGGTGTTTTATTTCCGCTGCGCGGAAGAAGAAACCTTGCTGCTTTCCAGTGCCGACTGGATGAACCGCAACATGCTGCGCCGGGTCGAGCTGGCCTGGCCGGTGACCGACCCGGTGATTCGCCAGCGCATCATCGACGAATGCCTGGTGGCCTACCTGCACGACAGCCGCGACGCCTGGGATTTGCAGCCTGACGGTTCTTACATCCGGGTAAATGCCGGCGACGAACATAAGCGCCACGGCGCGCAGGCGGCCCTGATGGCCCGCTACTCGGCTCCCCAACACCAGGACAAATGACATGGACCTCATCCTGTGGCGTCATGCAGAGGCAGAAGACTGGCCCGAAGGTGACCCGCAAGGCAGCAGCGACCTTGAACGCTCGCTGACCTCAAGAGGAGAGAAGCAGGCGGCCCGCATGGCCAACTGGCTAGACCGTCAGTTGCCTGAAGGGGCGCGCATCTTCGTGAGCCCGGCACGGCGCTGCGAACAGACCGCGCTGGCGCTGGGACGCAAATACAAAATCCGCAACGAACTGGCGCCTGACGCCACGGTGGAGCAACTGCTTGAGCTGGTGCAATGGCCGACCGCCAAATCGCCGATTCTGGTGATCGGCCATCAACCCATCCTGGGCGAAACCATTGCGCACCTGCTGGGGCTGCAGGAGGCTGATTGCCCCGTCAAGAAGGGCGCGCTCTGGTGGCTGCGCAACCGAGACCGGGATGGTGAAAGCCAGACGGTCGTGGTGACTGTGCAGTCGCCTGAAGTGCTCTGACGCAAGCGGCGGTTCGCCCTTAGTGGCCTGAGCCAAGGCGCAGGCTTTGCGGCTTACATTACATTAGTCGCCATGCCGCACTTGTGCAACGCGTCCGGTCCGCAGGGGCAAAGTTGGTGGCTAACTTCCTTCGGGCGGACGTCTCTCGGCGCCGCTCAAGTCAAACGTTAAAGCCCGTATGAGTTCCTTGCTTCTGCTGTCTGCCGCTCTGGTCTTTGCCTGGCTCGCGTATGACGCGTGGAGGTTAGCCGTTCCGGCAGCTGAAGTGCCCTATACGCTGACGGCGAAAGATCTGGGGCAGGACATGAGGGGTGTGCCACTCCAGGAGCAGGAAAAGAGTAAGGCGTGGAATGCGCGCTACGGAATCGGCGATTTAAGTCAGACTGTTTGGCTCTGGGGTATTCTTGCTGTCGTGTGCGCAGCTGGCTCGGCCGTGGGGTTTCTCGCATGAGCCACTCCACTATTCGCTCACTATTCTGGCTGCCTGGCCCTCTGCTGGCGGTCAGCTTGGTCGCATTCGCTGTCATCGGCCGCGGTGGCCCAGGCTTCTTCCTCATGTCGCTGTATGGCGGCGTCCTTTTCATGTTCGGCGCGCCGTTGCTTCAGTTCATTTTGCTTCGGACGGAGCGCCTTCATGCGCGCTACTCCATGGTCTGCGGGATAGCGCTCCTGGTCATGCTGGGGATACTCCTGATCCCGGCGTTCATCGGTGTGTTTAATTTCTGGTGAACGGAACGCTGATGCTTAACGAGTCAATCACGTGTTTGATCTGAGTTGGTTCAGTTCGCCGCACGATGAAGCGCAGTTGCGCAAACTTGACGAAGCCATTGGCGGCTTGACCGGCAAGGCCGTCGCTGCCGCGGAGTTCAATCAACTGCTGGGAGTCTTCGAACGCTTCCCCGACGACGATGGTTACGGTGTCTTCTGGTCTATTGTTCATTGTCTCGAGGCTTTCGATGGGTACGAACCGCTTCTAGTCAAATCCGTAAACAGAAAGCCTGTCGAGTTCAATGTTCTCATGGTTAACCGCCTGTTAAATGCCGGTGTGCTTGAAGTCGACAATCAATCTCTCATGGCCTTGCTCAAGTCTGTTGCTACATCCAGCGAAGCCCGTCCTGAAGTTCGCAAATCTGCAGCAAGACTGCTTGAATACCAGAAGGGGCATGGGCGTGAATAGGCCTAACCCCTCCGTCAAGTGGCCCTGCCTGCGGCAGGCCCTTTCCATATCAGATTGCAACCGCCACGTTATCCCGCGAGTTTTGCGGCATACATTACGTGAGGCGCCACAAGGTCACATGTCACAGCACAAACGTCATCCCCTGAATGTCCCGGGCGACTTCTACGTCGAAGATGGTTGTTGTGTCGCTTGTCTGGTGCCATTCGAAGCAGTGCCCGAACTCCTGCGCTACGACGAGGATGCTTCACATTGCTATGTCTGCCAGCAACCCAGAAACTCGCAAGAACGGCAACTGATGGCTGAGGCTATCGGCCTGTCGGAAGTGCGGTGTATTCGCTATTCCGGCAAGAACGAACAAGTTCTGAATTTGTTATCTATCAAGGGAGAGCTGGGTCAATGCGATCCAGAGGAGGACAGTCCCGTCCAAGGTGTGCGGGCCAATGAATCTGCATCCGGGAAAGAGCCCTCGCTTGCAAAGCGAGTCTGGCGGCTATGGGCTCGAAAGTGACGCCTAATCCTTCCATCGATACGTTGCGCTAGGTTGCAGTGCGTACCTCGCGAATCTCGGCAAATGCCTAGCGCAACATTTTCGTCCTGTTCCTTGTCGCCCCCTGTTGCCGTTCTATGGTTTTCCGGCGCCTCCACTGCGCCAGCGCCGCGGCAGGTGCATTGGCCGAATCATATGAAGCAGAAATTCTGGCGGGTACCAGGAGCGTGGAAGGGCAGCCTGGCCAATGCTCAGCGATGAGTAGCCCAGCGCTCTTGCGAGCGCTGGGGGTTGCCTTTATGTGGCCTAAGAACCGAGCGTAGGACGGCCTGTCTTGATAGCGGGAACCTGTTCCAGCGCCGTCAGGAAAGCCGCATCGGAAATGCTGGCCAGCAGCTTGATGCCGGCGCGCAGCAATTCGCTTTTCTTGGCAGGGCGGGTCAGCTTGGCGGCGCGTTGTTTGAGGTCGTCCAGCACCACGTACTCGGCCTTGGGAATGGTGAAGCTGTCACGTACCAGCTTGGGCTTCTTGGTTTTTTCCGGCTTGGCGGCTTTGGCGGGCTTGGCGTTTGCCTGGGGTTTGGCGGCAGGCTTTTTGGCGCCGGGCTTTTTCACGACGGCTTTCTTGACCGTGCCTTTGCCGGCTGGCGCCTTGGCGGGGGATGCCTTTTTCGGAGCGGGCTTGGCGGCGGTTTTCACGGGTGCCTTGGGCGTCGCGGCCGGTTTGGCCGGAGTTGCCGGTGCGGCGGGTTTTGCAGTTGCTTTTTTACGGGTTGCCATGGATTGATCCTTTTAGGTGAGCGGTCAAATAAACCGTATATACAGTTTATACGGTTTACTCAAAAACGGTCAAGCCCCGGCCCCGGAGGGTGGGAGAAGAAGGCGGTTCAGGAGGTGGGAACAACCAGCGCCCACGGCGTTTTTTGCCACGCCAGGACTTCTTCCTGCAGCAGGTGGGCCGATTGCGGGAAGGCCTGTGCCCAGCCGGCGCGGCAGTTCAGCACAAAAATCCTTCCGGGTTCGGCGCTGCTTTCAAGCTGCAGGCCTTTGAGGTCGGGGTCGCGCCGGGCGTGGCAGAGGATGACCGCCAGGCGCAGGCACAGCAACTGCTGGATGAACACCCGGTCTTCAAAATTGACTTCAAGCTTGCGCAGCTTGCCGCGGTGGCCCAGCACCAGCAGGCTCAGGCGGTGCAGCTCGGGCAGGGCAAAGCCTGGTGCGTCGGCGTTGTCCAGGATGTAGGCGCCGTGCTTGTGGTAGTCGCTGTGTGAGATCTGGCTGCCGATTTCATGCAGCTCCGCCGCCCATTCCAGCTTGCGCTGAGAGCGGGCGGATTCCGCTGCGGGCATGCCCTTGCAGGCCATGACGAACAATTGCCTGGCGACTTTGCTGACGCGCTGCGCCTGCGCGTTGTCGGCGTTGAATTTGCTGGCCAGGCGCTGCACCGTGGTAGAACGCAGATCGGTCAGGTCCTGCTCGCGGTCCAGCAGGTCATAGAGCACGCCATGGCGCAAGGCGCCCACGGCGGCTTCCATCTGGGTGATGCCCAGCAGGTCGAACACGGCTCTCAGGACGCTGACGCCGCCGCCTATGACAGCCCGCCGGTCATCCTTCATGCCGTCGAGCTTGAGGCGATCGGCGCTTTGCGCCTTGAGAAGGCGGTCCAGCAGCCAGTCCAGTCCTTCCCGCGTGACCAGGCCCGCAGGCCAGCCTGAGGCTGTCAGCACATCGCTGACGGCGCCTATCGTGCCTGAGGATCCATAGGCGGTGTCCCATGCATCGGCGCGGTAGGCGTTGACGGCTTCATCCAGAACCGCCTTGGCGGCAACCTCGGCCGTCTGGAAGGCGCGAGGGGTGAACTGCCCGTCAGGGAAATACTTCATCGACCAGGCGACGCTGCCGACGCGGTAGGATTCCATGGTGCGCGCGTCCAGCCCCTTGCCGAGGATCATCTCGGTGGAGCGCCCGCCGATGTCCACGACCAGCCGGCGTTCATCAGACTGCGGCAGCAGGTGGGCCACGCCCTGGTAAATCAGACGGGCTTCTTCACGGCCGGGGATGACGTCGATCGGAAAACCGAGGATTTTGTGGGCGCGCGCGAGAAATTCTTCGCGGTTGCGCGCCTCGCGCAGGGTCTGGGTGGCGACGGCCCGAACCTGGTATTTCTTGAAGCCGGCGAGGCGCTCGCCAAAGCGCGCCAGGCAGTCCCAGCCGCGCTGCATGGCTTCCGGCGTCAGGTTGCGGTCTGCATCGAGCCCGTTGCCTTGACGGACGGTTTCTTTCAGGTATTCGGTGCGGTGTATCCGGCCGTGGTCAAAGCGGCCAATTTCGAGGCGAAAGCTGTTGGACCCGAGATCCACAGCCGCGAGCAGCGTTCCATTTTGCATGCCTGAGTTTAAGGGCTGGGCATAGCGTTCACGCGGCACTCGCATCAGCATTTCCGGGCGGTCAAGCGACTAGCCGATCAGGCGGCCGTCCACCGTCATCATGCTTTGCGTGACGTAGGTGCCGCTGCGGCGCTGGGGGTTGAAGCTGACGGCGAACCCGCCGACGTTCAGGTTGGTGCGGCGCTGAAATGCTCCCAACACGCTTTGGCGGGTCAGGGGGCCTTCGACATCGGTGAGCACTTCGTAGGTGTAGCGCGCGGCGATGAATCCGGCCAGGCTCAACGGCGTGGGCGGCTCGTCAAAGAGGCGGGCCAACGTTTCACGGTAACTGCGGACCACCGGCAGTGCGGCATTGACCAGGGGCACCGGCTGGGTGGCAATGACGGGCGTGTTGCGTGCGGCGCCCATTTGCAGCATGGTCTGCAGGTTGACGTCGGCCAGGGCCACGATGTAGCGCTGGCGGGCCTGCTTTTCCATGCCCTGCGTGAACTCGGCAAGTTCCGGCGTTCCACCCACAAATAGCAGGATGGCGGGTGTCCGCGGGGTGAGTTTTTGTCCCAGTGCGCGCAGTTCGCCCCCGGCCTTGAAGGGCTGCAGCTTGAGCTGCATGCCAACGGCAATGCGTTCCACATCCGCGTGATAGGCGGTGTAGTCCTGGGCGGTGGCGTAGATCGCACCGAGCTCCTTCATGCCCATGGACTGGAGGCTTTTCAGCGCATAGGTGATCTGCTCCTGGCGCGCGGCGAAGATGGGGAAGGTTTTGTCGTCGATTTCGAGGCTGGAATTCTGCAGCCATGGCGCGGCGTGAGGGATGTTCAGCCCGCCCTGGACGGAAAGCGCCACGATCTGGCTGGCAACCTGGTCACCGACGCTGCCCGAGAGAACCATGCAAGAGGGGTTGTCCTTGACCGAATCCAGTGCCGTGCGCACGCTCGCGGGGGTGCCGTCCGTCTCCAGCGCCAGGTGCTGGACCTGCCGGCCGCGCACGCCGCCGCGCAGGTTGATGTCTTGCCAGGCAGCGCGTGAGCCGATCAGGAAGTCTTTGGAGACATCCTGCTGCGCCTGGGAGAAATCGACCGTTTGCGCCACCACGATGCTGCGCGATGAGGCGCCCTTGCCGGGCTGTGCCCAGGCGGGGAGGGCGACCCCTGCGGCTGCCGTGATCAGGCTGGCGCGTTTGAGCAACTGGCGGCGGCTCAAGGCAGATGTTTGAAATGACATGAATGCTCCCTTGGTGCGGTTGATACCGCCTCGTATCGTTTGCTATAAAAACTGTAGCTACTTGTGCAGGCTGTACATGGGCTAGAGCATGAAAATGCCATGAACCCAATGAAAAACGGGTCAAACCCTGCGGCTTGACCCGTTCATGTACCGGCGGGCTTACTTGGCGGGCGGAATCAGGACGGCGTCCACGATGTGTACGACGCCGTTGGTGGCAGAAATGTCGGCGGTCTGGACCAGGGCTTCCTCGACGGTGACGAATTCACCGGCCTTGGAGAGGGCCACATTGGCGCCGTTGACGGTTTTGGCGTTGCCGTTTTTGACGTCGGCAGCCATCACCTTGCCGGGAATCACGTGGTAAGCCAGAACCGCCTTGAGCTTGGCGGGGTCTTTGCCCAGCTCGTCCATGGTCTTGGCTGGCACTTTGGCGAAGGCCTCATTGGTGGGGGCGAACACGGTGTAAGGGCCGCCTGCCTTGAGCGTGTCGCTCAGGCCGGCCTTGGTGACGAGGCCATTGAGCGTGCTCAGCTGTGACTGGCCGGCAATGGTGTCGGTCACGGACACCGGGGTGGATGAGGTAGCGCAGCCGGTGAGGGCGGCAACAGCGGCGGCGAGGACCAGAAAGCGGCGGTTTGACATGGGGAAGTTCTCCTGATTAATCCTGATTAAGACGAGGCCAAGGGTAGGAGAACTGAATGACAAATCCGTGACGGATATTTGAACGTTTTGTGACACTCCCGAGTGGCGATGAGGGGTCATGCCGCCCCCGAAGAGCTGTCATATTTGTCACAGCCTTGTCACACAAGATTTCTACAGTCAACGCATTGCTTCTGCTAATCCCCATTGATTCCGACCAATCCAACTAATCCCAACCCAAGAGGTGTTCTGATGAACCTGACTTTCAAAGCTTCCCTGACTACCGTAGTGGGCCTCGCCCTGGCGTCGTTTGCCACGCTGGCCGCCGCCCAGGACGTGACCGGCGCCGGCGCCAGCTTCCCCGCTCCCCTGTATTCAAAGTGGGCTGCCGATTACAACAAGGCCACCAGCATCAAGATCAACTACCAGTCGGTCGGCTCCGGCGCTGGTTTGCGCCAGATCGAAGCCAAAACGGTCGATTTCGGCGCCTCTGACGCCCCCCTGAAGGACGACGAACTGGCCAAGAAGGGCCTGATGCAGTTCCCTACCGTGATCGGGGGCGTCATTCCCGTGGTCAACATCAAGGGCATTACCCCAGGCCAGCTCAAGCTGAGCGGCCAGGTGCTGGGTGACATCTACCTCGGCAAGATCACCAAGTGGACCGACCCGGCCATCAAGGCCCTGAACCCCACGCTGGCGCTGCCTGACGCTGCCATTGCACCGGTTCGCCGCGCTGACGGCTCTGGCACCAGCTTCATCTTCACCAACTACCTGAGCAAAGTGAATGCCGAGTGGAAGACCAAAGTGGGCGAGGGCACCGCAGTGAACTGGCCAGTGGGCGCAGGCGGCAAGGGCAATGAAGGCGTGGCGGCATTCGTCGGCCGTTTGCCCAACTCGATCGGCTACGTGGAATACGCCTACGTCAAGCAAAACAAGATGACGTTCGCCCAGCTGAAAAACGCCGCCGGCAACTTCGTGTCGCCTGAAGATGGCGCCTTCAAGGCCGCCGCCGCAGGTGCAGAGTGGTCCAAGAGCTTCTACCAGATCCTGACCGAGCAGCCTGGCAAGGATTCATGGCCCATCACCGGCGCCACTTTCATCCTGATGCAAAAAGTTCAAGACAAGCCTGCTCAGGCCGCCGCTTCGCTCAAGTTCTTTGAGTGGGCCTACAAAAACGGCGACAAGACCGCCGACGACCTGGACTATGTGCCTATGCCCGCGGCTGTGAAGACCATCATCGAAAAAGCCTGGGGCGACATCAAAGACGCATCGGGCAAGACGGTTGCCTACAAATAAGCGCAAAGCAAGCGCAACCAGCTGATTTTCCGCAGTCGTTACACACCATAGGGGTTTCTCACGTGTCCTCTACACTTCCGGCTAGCCGGGCCGCTTTTGACCACCCGGCCAAAGCGACCGGACGCGATATGACCAATCCTCCCCCTGGCAATGCTGTGCGCAGAAGCCCCATGGCGGACCGGCTTTTTGGCTGGGCTGCGCAGGGCGCGGCCTGGCTCACACTGGCCTTGCTGGCCGGTATCCTTGTTTCGCTGGTGATAGGGGCCTGGCCCGCCATCAGCAAATACGGCCTCGGCTTCCTCACCAGCAGCGTCTGGGACCCCGTCAAGGGCGAGTACGGCGGCCTGGTCATGATTTACGGCACCATCGCCACGTCATTGATCGCGCTGCTGATCGCGGTGCCGGTGAGCTTCGGCATTGCGCTCTTCCTGACCGAGCTGTCACCCGCATGGCTCAAAAGGCCGCTGGGCACCGCCATCGAGCTGCTCGCCGCCGTGCCTTCCATCGTTTACGGCATGTGGGGTTTGCTGGTGTTCGGTCCCATCCTGGCCACTTACGTCCAGCAACCGCTGCAAAGCCTGTTGACCGGTGTGCCTTACCTAGGCGCCCTGGTTTCAGGGCCACCCGTAGGCATCGGTATTCTTTCGGCCGGCATCATCCTGGCCATCATGATCATTCCCTTCATCGCCTCGGTGATGCGGGACGTGTTTGAAGTCACGCCGGTGCTGCTCAAGGAATCGGCCTATGGCTTGGGCTCCACCACCTGGGAAGTTGTCTCCAAAGTCGTGCTGCCTTACACCAAGGCCGGCGTGGTGGGCGGCATCATGCTGGGATTGGGCCGGGCTTTGGGCGAAACCATGGCAGTCACGTTCGTCATCGGTAATTTCAACCAGCTTGACTCGCTCAGCCTCTTTCAGGCCGCCAACAGCATTACGTCGGCGCTGGCCAACGAGTTCGCCGAAGCCGGCGAGGGCTTGCACCAGGCGGCCCTGATCTATCTGGGCCTTGTGCTGTTCTTCATCACGTTCGTCGTGCTGTCGCTGTCCAAGCTGCTGCTGGCCCAACTGCGAAAAAGCGAAGGAGTGAAAACGTGAGTACCGCGATGCACGATGCGCGTCTGGCCAAGTTCGCCAGCCGCAAGCGGGTCAACCGGATCGCGCTGGTCCTGTCCCTGGCTGCCATGTCTTTCGGCCTGTTCTGGCTGGCATGGATTCTGTGGGAAACCATCCGCCTCGGCGTGGGCGGCCTCTCGATCGCCACGCTGACCCAGATGACGCCGGCGCCCAATGAAGAAGGCGGTATCGCCAATGCCATTTACGGCTCGTTCCTGATGGTGTTGCTGGCCACGTTTGTGGGCACGCCCATCGGCATCATGGCGGGCATCTACCTGGCCGAGTACAACACCAAGGGCATGCTGGCTTCGGTGACGCGCTTCGTCAATGACATCCTGTTGTCCGCGCCGTCCATCGTGATCGGCTTGTTTGTGTACACCGTCGTGGTGTCGCAGTTCAAGGGCTATTCCGGCTGGGCAGGGGTTCTGGCGCTGGCGCTGATCGTGATTCCTGTGGTGATTCGCACCACCGAAAACATGCTGCAGCTGGTTCCGCCAGGCCTGCGGGAAGCCGCCTACGCGCTGGGCGCGCCGAAATGGAAAGTCATCACCAGCATCACGCTGAGAGCGGCACGCGCCGGCGTGACAACCGGCATCCTGCTGGCGGTTGCGCGCATTGCCGGTGAAACGGCGCCGTTGCTCTTTACTGCTCTGAACAACCAGTTCTGGACGTCCGACTTGAGCCAGCCGATGGCCAGCTTGCCTGTGACGATCTTCAAGTTTGCGCTGAGCCCTTACGAGAACTGGCAACAGCTGGCATGGGCGGGCGTTTTCCTGATCACGATGGCCGTGCTTGGCCTGAACATCCTGGCGCGTGTATTGACACGAGCAAAAAACTGACCGGCTGATGCCTCTTAGCTTTAGCCCAACCAACACAACAAGGTCACAGATGGACACCATCACCGCACAACGCGAGCAATCGAAAATTTCGGTCAAGAACCTCGACTTCTACTACGGCAAGTTCCACGCCCTCAAGGGCATCAACCTGGAAATCCCGGAGAAAAAGGTCACCGCCTTCATTGGCCCCTCTGGCTGCGGCAAGTCCACGCTGTTGCGCATCTTCAATCGTATGTATGAGCTCTACCCCGAGCAGCGCGCCGAAGGCGAAATCATGTTTGACGGCGAAAACCTGCTCACATCCAAGAAAGATGTGGCGCTGATCCGCTCCAAGGTCGGCATGGTGTTCCAGAAGCCGACGCCGTTTCCCATGTCGATCTACGACAACATCGCTTTTGGCGTGAAGCTGTTTGAAAGCCTGAACGCCTCGGACATGGACGAGCGCGTGGAGTGGGCCTTGCGCAAGGCTGCGCTGTGGACAGAAGTCAAAGACAAGCTGAGCCAGAGCGGCTCCAGCCTCTCGGGCGGCCAGCAGCAGCGCCTGTGCATTGCGCGCGGCATTGCCATCAAACCGGAAGTGCTGCTGCTTGACGAGCCCTGCTCGGCACTGGACCCGATTTCTACCGCCAAGGTGGAAGAGCTGATCGCCGAACTGAAAAACGAGTACACCGTGGTCATCGTGACGCACAACATGCAGCAGGCTGCGCGTTGCAGCGACTACACCGCCTATATGTACCTGGGCGACCTGGTTGAGTTTGGGGCGACTGAAGACCTGTTCTTCAAGCCGAAACGTAAAGAAACTGAAGACTACATTACCGGCCGTTTCGGCTGATACGGATTAGGGAGCACACATGCCTGATAAACACCTCTCGACCCAGTTTGACAGCGAACTCAACGGCGTCTCTTCACGCGTCATGGAGCTGGGCGGTCTGGTCGAATCGCAGATTCGCCTGGCCATCTACGCACTGTCGCAGTTCAGCGCTGAAAGCGCCAACCAGGTGATCGAAACCGAAGCACGCGTCAACGCGATGGAAATCGACATCGACCGCGAGCTGTCATCCATCATCGCGCGGCGCCAGCCCACGGCGCGTGACTTGCGTTTGCTGATCGCCATCTCTAAAACCACGGCCAATCTTGAACGCGCCGGCGACGAGGCCGAGAAGATCGCGCGCATGGTCAAGTCCATTATCGAAAGTGGATCGGCTCGCGCTCTGCCTTCTTCCGATCTGCGTGTGGCGGCTGAATTGGCCTCGGGTCTGCTGCGCAAGGCACTGGACGCCTTTGCCCGCCTGGACACCGCGGTGGCTGTCTCCATCCTCAAGGAAGACGACCAGATCGACCAGGAGTTTGACGGTTTTGTGCGCAAGCTCATCACCTACATGATGGAAGACCCCCGCACCATTTCGCCTAGCCTGGATCTGCTGTTTGTGGCCAAGGCCATTGAGCGCGTGGGCGACCATGCCAAGAACATCGCAGAATTCATCATCTACATCGTCAAAGGGGCCGATGTGCGCCACACCCCTATGGAACAGATCGAGTCTGCAGTAAAGTAAACCTTGAATGAAACACCAGCCACGCGTATTGATTGTTGAAGACGAGCCGGCCATTGCCGAGCTGATTGCCGTCAACCTGCGGCATGGCGGCTTTGACCCCGTGGTGGCGGAAGACAGTGTTTCAGCCCAGCGTGAATTGGACGCTGTGCTGCCGGACGCTATCTTGCTCGACTGGATGCTGCCGGGCCAAAGCGGCATCGCGCTGGCCCGCCACTGGCGCAAGCAGGCACGCACCAAGAGCATTCCCATCCTCATGTTGACAGCCCGCGGCGATGAGCCGGACAAGGTGGCGGGGCTCGATGCCGGCGCCGACGACTACATCACCAAGCCGTTTTCTACCCAGGAGCTGCTGGCCCGCATTCGGGCCGTGCTGCGCCGCCGTGCGCCAGAGTCGGTGAACGACAGCGTGACGGTAGGTGCGCTCATTCTGGACGCCGCTACCCACCGCATTTCCTACCAGGGCCAGGAACTCAAGCTCGGCCCTACCGAGTTCAAGCTGCTGCATTACCTCATGAAGCACGCCGAGCGCGTGCACAGCCGCAGCGCCTTGCTAGACAAGGTGTGGGGCGACCATGTGTTTATTGAGGAACGTACGGTCGATGTGCACGTCAAGCGTTTGCGGGAAGCTCTGGGAGTCGCAGGCGCCATGGTGGAAACCGTTCGCGGCGCCGGCTACCGTTTGACTGCGATGTCCGCCAACAACCTGGTCGCTGCTGCACAATCCAGCGCATGATCAATAGGTGGATTATTTTCGCCGCCTGCATGCTTGTGGGCGGCGGTTTGGGCTTTTGGGCGCGCACCGTCAACGGCTTGAGCTTCGGGCTGGGCATAGGCTTGGCAGTGGGCGCCATGGTCTGGCTGGTGATCGACAGCTTCTTCATCAATCGCCTGCTGCGCTGGTTGCGCACCGAGCAAAACAACGACACCCCAGCCGTAACGGCGGGCAGCGCCCCCAGCATGCCCGGCGTCTGGGGCGAGGTCGCGGACCGGACCCGCAGGCTGCTCAAGAACCGCGACCAGCAGTTGCGGGAAAGCCAGGCGCGCCTGGACGAATTCCTGGCGGCCATGCAGGCATCCCCGAGCGGCGTGGTGTTGCTGGATGCGCAGGGCCGCATCGAGTGGTGCAACCAGATGGCCACGCAGCATTTCGGTTTTGATGCCCAGCGCGACGTGCTTCAGCACATTGCCAATCTCGTTCGCGATCCGGCCTTCAAAGCTTACGTGGCGGCAGGCGATTTCTCCCATGACGTGGTGATTCCGGGCAACTTCAGCACGCCTGCCCGTCCCGTCAAGCTGTCGGTGCATGTGCACTCTTATGGCAAGGACCGCAAGCTGCTGCTGTCGCGCGACATCACCGCGGTTGAACTTGCAGAAGCCATGCGCAGGGATTTTGTGGCCAATGTGTCGCACGAAATCCGCACACCGCTCACAGTGTTGTCGGGCTTTATCGAGACGCTTCAGACGCTGCCGCTCAAGGAGCCCGAGCGTGCCCGCTACCTTTCGCTCATGGCGCAGCAGTCCCAGCGCATGCAGACGCTTGTGAACGATTTGTTGACCTTGTCGCGGCTCGAAGGCAGCCCGTTCCCGGGCGCCAATGACTGGACGACGCTCAGCGCGTTGCTGGCCCAGTGCGAGCAGGAGGCGCGGGCTTTGTCGGGCGTGATCGCGCCGCAGGGGCATCAACTGGAATTCGACACAGGCCCGGCTTGTGAAATCGCCGGCGTGCAAACCGAGCTTTACAGCGCCATGTCCAACCTGGTGACCAATGCCGTGCGCTACACGCCCGAAGGTGGGCTGGTTCGTGTCAGCTGGGCGCTGCTGGACGACGGGCGCGGTGAATTCAAGGTCAAGGACACCGGGCCGGGCATTGCGCCGGAACACCTGCCGCGGCTGACAGAGCGGTTTTACCGGATTGACCGCAGCCGCTCACGCGAAACCGGTGGAACCGGCCTGGGCCTGGCCATCGTCAAGCACGTGGCCCAGCGCCATGGCGCCGAGCTGCACATCACAAGCGAGTTGGGGCAGGGCTCCTGCTTTTCGATCATCTTTCCGGCCGCGCGCGTGCGGCGGATTCAAGTCGCACAAATCGTGCAAGCTGCCTAGGCGGTCTGCGCCGCCGGCGCCACCCGCAGGCTGCGCCTGACGGCGTGCCACAGCAAGCCCACAAAGCAGGCGGCCACCAGCCCGATGGCGACCGTGCTGGCGGCCCAGAAACTTCCGGCTGATTGCGTGGCTGCATGGCCGGCAATGCCGGTGTAGGCCAGACGATAGCCTCCCAGAAGCCCGAGGCCCCACAGCAGCACGCCGTAAAGCGCCAGTGGCGTGATCGTGATGCGGTAGCAGCGCAGCAAGAAGGCGGTCAGGGCCTGGGTCGCATCGGCCACATGGTAGAAAGCCACCCATACCAGCAGCGACGAAGCGAGAGCCACGATCTCGGGGTTAGCTGAGTACCAACCCGCCAGCAGAGGACCCGCAAGGGAAACAAGCGCCGCGAGCGTGATCGCGGCAAGCCCGGTGAGCTTGAGTCCCAGCAAGACGACGCGTTTGGCGTAGTCCGGGCGGCCCGCACCTATCCAGAACGACACGCGTGCGCTGCAGGCAATGGCCATGGAGAGCGGCATCATGTAGAGCACCGCAGCCACGCTGGAAGCAATCTGGTGGCTCGCAGACGCCACCGTGCCCAGTCTGGCGATAAACAGCGCCATGAGGGTGAACGATGTCACTTCCACCAGATAGGCCAGCCCGCCTGGAATGCCCAGCCTGGCGAAGTTACCGATCTGCGACCAGTCGGGCCGCTCCATGCGGTGCCAGATGTTGTACGGTTTGTAGAGTGACTGCGTGCGCAACATCACCACGGCCAGCACCAGCAGCAGGTAGTTCACGATCAGGGTAGCCCAGGCGCAACCCACCGCACCCATGGGCTCCACGCCCGCGCCGCCGGCTACGAGCCAGATGGACAGCGGAATCTTGACCAGCAGGGCGCCGACCTGCAGCCAGGTGACCAGCAGCGGCTTTCCCAGCGCCTGGTTAAAGGTGCTGTAAATGCGAAAGAGCAGGGAGGGCGCGAACGCAAAGGCGAGCACCGTCAGGTAACGCTGTACCTCGTCCCGCATGAGTTCAGGCACCTCTGCCCAGCGCAGCAAGGGGCCGGGAAAGAGCATCGCGGTCATGCCCGCCACGACGATAAAACCGCACAGATACATGCTTTGACGCACCGAAGCGCCCACCGCTTCGTGCCTGCGCGCGCCCAGCATCTCGGCCCAGATAGGCAAAAGCGCCTGCACGATGCCGATCAGACCGACATACACGCTGACATACAAGGCCGAACCTACCGAAAGGGCCGCCAGCGCTTCGTCGCTGTAGCGGCCGGCAATCACGGTGTCGGCCACGCCAAACGCCATAACGGCCAGTTGCCCGACCAGCACCGTGCCGGCGTGCTGGCTGATGATCTTGAGTTCGCTCAAGGGCTGGTTCTTGGTTTTGCGCGGCGGGTGTTGCCGGCCGGTTTGGCGGCAGGCGCAGCGTCAAGGCTCACCCGCTTGTAGAGAAGGACATTCTCCGTCTTGTCGGTAGGCCTGCGCACGGTTGCCTGGAAGGCCCAGTCAGGTAAATTGACCGTGTTGCTGAGCGTGGACTGGGCTTCGATATCGACAATCAGATAAGGGCAGCTGGCCTCGGCGCCTGCCTGGCGCAATTCGAGCTGGCCGTGGTACTGCAACGCGGCTGCCTGTGCGCTGCCGATGCCATAAATTTCCACGCAAGCATTCTTGTCGACCAGGCCGGCGATCTGGCGCGACATGGGTGCGAAGCTGCGCGCATAGTCGAGCAGGGGCATCCAGAGTGTCATCAGCAGCAGCCAGCACAGGGTGGCGCCGCCGGCAGGCAACACCAGTGATTTCCAGACGGCTGCGCGCTGCGCCCCCGCCCGCCATTTGACGAGCCAGGTCCAGGCCAGGGTGGCGGCCAGGGCCACCAGAAAGGCGAACCATGAAAAGCTGGGTTCGAACCCGGGCGCCAGCTTGGCCACGTTGGCGGCGGGTTGCCGCGGCACGCCGGTCTGCATGGCGATCCAGACCACCCAGATGATGATGCCGCAGCCCGTGAAGAACAGCAGGGTGAACCAGTCGATCAGCGACGCCACGCTGCGCTTGAGCGTGGGCAGCGCGAAGGCTGCCAGCGCGGCAAGCGGCGGCAGGCTGAGCAGCAGGCTGCGGTCGGACGCTGTCGTGGTCAACGTGGCGGCGACGGCCATGGCGGCAAACCAGAGCGGCAGCGCGACATGGCGGCTGGCCAGTTGCCTGCGCCAACGGAAAAGTGTCCACATCGCCAGCGGCCAGGCCGGCCAGGTGAACCACAGCAGCAGACGGCCCAGGCTGCGCCAGTCTCTCCAGGCGGTGGCGTCGTCGGCGCCCGGCAGGTGAATGCGCCAGCGCCAGAGATCCAGCGAGTAAGCCAGCAAGGAAACCAGCAGCGTGATGCCGGCGATCAGCAATACCCAGTGCCAGGACTGCTGCTTGGCTGCCGGGTCGGCCTGGCCCGTACCCCAGCGCATGTGCGTCCACTCCACCAGAGCCCCCCCAATGCCGAAGAGCAGAGCCAATGTAGGCGCACCGCTCAACGCCAGGCCGCCCAACCCGATCAACAGGCCGAACGCTGGCCCCAGGATTTTGGTCGCCCGGCGGTACGGGCTGGCCGCCATGGCATAGAACGCCAGCGCGGTGAAGCCGAGCTGCGCCAGCGCGGGCGTGGTTTCGTGGGAGAGCTGGGCCAAGCCAAGGCTGGCAATCAGCGCCAGCAGGCCGGCATCGGCAATGGCCCGGGCGTAGTCAACGGGGCTGGCCTCGCCCCCGAAGGCGAAAGCAACCGGCTGCGCTTGCGGGCTGCGGGCAAGGTAGTAGACCGCGTACCAGGTGGCCAGCAGGGCCAGCGCGAGCAGCACCACAAACGGGATGCGCACGGCCAGGGCCGGATCGAGGAAAGGCAGGCATTTGATGGCGATGGCGCCCAGCCAGTACGGCATGAGCGCATCGAAGCCGGTGACCTGGCCCAGCAATTGGGGTTGCAGCCAGTTGGATGCGGCGGATGCGAGCTCGCGCATCACGCCAAACGCTGCGATGTCCTCGTTCTTCCAGGGGCCTCGCCCCAAAAAACCCGGCAGCACATAGGCGATGCAGAACAGCCACAGGGCCAGCCGGGGCAGGCGCCGCACGGCGGACTGGGCAATGATGGCGGGCGAGGGTTTGTTCAAAACGGTTGGAAATTGAAAAAGGCAGTAGCGGTGAGCGGGGCAGGAGGGGCTATCTGGTCACGCGCCGTGAGCCATCGGTGATTTTGCGTTAAACCGGGCCGGGATGCATTGCGGCATCCGGCGAATTTTGCCGAAAAAAAAGCAGCCTGAAATTCAGGCTGCTTTTTGGCAGGCTGGCGAAAATTTCGCAGCTTACTTCGCAGCTTCGGGCGCGGCCTCTTTGGCAGCGGTTTTGCCGAAACGGTTGCGGAATTTCTCAACGCGGCCGCCCATGTTGTCCACGGATTTTTGCGTGCCGGTGTAGAAGGGGTGCGATTCGCTGGACGTATCGAGCTTGTACAGGGGCAGTTCGCGACCGTCGTCCATCTTCACCATTTCTTTGGTGTTCACGCAGGAGCGGGTGACAAACTTGAAGTTGTTGGACAAGTCCAGGAAACAAACTTCGCGGTAATTGGGGTGAATGCCTTCTTTCATGATCTTCCTTATTCGTTGCGGGAGCCACACAAGCCAGTCCTGGGCACTTTCCGCTAAGCCCACTATTATGACATGAAATCAACCACTTACAGCGGCTTTAGCCTCAAAAAAGGGGCGATTTTGTGCCTGGAATGTCCTGGAGGGCTCGGGTTTAGGCCAGCATGAGCCGCGGAACCGGCTTTGCCGGGCCGCAGGGCGGGCGGCCCCCTCGGGGGGCAGGAAGCTACACGAAGTGAGCGACCGTGGGGGCTACGTCCTAGCCACCTCGCCGCATCATGTCGAAGAACTCGTGGTTGTTCTTCGTGGCTTTCATGTTCTTGAGCATGAGCTCCATGGACTCGATTTCATCCATGTTGTACATGAATTGACGCAAAATCCGCGATTTTTGGAGGATTTCGGGTGCAAGTAGCAGCTCTTCCTTGCGAGTGCCGCTGCGGTTGAGGTGAATCGCCGGGAACACGCGCTTTTCGTACAGGCGGCGGTCCAGGTGGATTTCGCAGTTGCCGGTGCCCTTGAACTCTTCAAAGATCACTTCGTCCATGCGGCTGCCGGTGTCGACCAGGGCGGTGCCGATGATGGTCAGGCTGCCGCCTTCTTCAATATTGCGGGCCGCGCCGAAAAAGCGCTTGGGGCGCTGCAGCGCATTGGCGTCCACACCGCCGGTCAGCACCTTGCCCGATGAAGGCAACACGTTGTTGTAAGCACGGGCCAGGCGGGTGATGGAGTCCAGCAGGATGACCACGTCCTTGCCGAGTTCGACCAGGCGCTTGGCGCGCTCGATCACCATTTCGGCCACATGCACGTGGCGTGCGGCGGGTTCGTCAAACGTGGAGGAGATGACTTCGCCGCGCACGCTGCGCTGCATTTCGGTCACTTCTTCAGGGCGCTCGTCCACCAGCAGCACCATCATGACCACTTCAGGGTAGTTGGCGGTGATGGCGTGGGCGATGTTCTGCATCATCACCGTCTTGCCGGACTTGGGCGGTGCGACCAGCAGGGCGCGCTGGCCCTTGCCGATGGGCGCGACGATGTCGATGATGCGGCTGGTCAGGTTTTCTTCACCCTTGATGTCGCGTTCGAGCTTGAACTGCTCGCGCGGGAACAGCGGGGTCAAGTTCTCGAACATGACCTTGTGCTTGTTGTCTTCGGGCAGGCCGTCGTTGACCTTGTCGAGCTTGTTCAGGGCAAAGTAGCGCTCGCCATCCTTGGGGGTGCGCACTTCGCCTTCAATCATGTCGCCGGTATGCAGGTTGAAGCGGCGGATCTGGCTGGGGCTGATGTAGATGTCGTCGGTCGAGGCGGTGTAGCTCGAGTCCGGCGCGCGCAGAAAGCCGAAACCATCGGGAAGCACTTCCAGCACACCGTCGGCCACGATGGTCTCGCCGGTTTTTGCACGTTTTTTGATGATGGCGAACATCAGCTCCTGCTTGCGCATACGGCCGACGTTTTCAATCTCAAGGGCTTCGGCCTGCTTGAGGACTTCAGACACGTGCAGTGCCTTGAGTTCGTTTAAGTGCATGGAATTACTCCTTGCGGAGTTCATTGATGGGAAACGGGGGAGGTTTGAAAAGAAGCCGCAGAGATGGCTTACAAACCGGGAACTCGAACCGGATGACTGAGAGCCAGCCGGTGAATAAAGCACATTATGACAGGAAATTCAGGCGGGAATTCAAGCGAAAAAGCGGGTGGATATTCGCGCGTCCGGGCGGGCCGCTGATGGGGCCGGCCCGGTCAGGAAGCGGCGGATGGCCGTGCTTCCTTTCCGTTGCCAAAAAACGCTCAGGCCAGTTGCTGGTCGATGAAGGCGGTCAATTGGGCCTTGCTCATGGCGCCAACCTTGGTGGCGGCCAGCTGGCCGTCTTTGAAGAGCATCAGCGTAGGGATGCCGCGGATGCCGAATTTGGCGGGGATGTCGCGGTTTTCGTCCACGTTCATCTTGGCGATTTGCAGCTTGCCATCGTAGCCGGTGGCTACTTCATCAAGAATGGGCGCGATCATCTTGCACGGGCCACACCATTCGGCCCAGTAATCCACCAGCACGGGTTTAGAGGATTGCAGCACGTCGGCTTCGAAGGTGGCATCGGTGGTATGTTTGATCAGTTCGCTTGCCATGACGGCTCCTTTTTTGGTCTGTTTAGGATGGGTACCATAAGGTACAGGGCTGAGTTGCAGTCATTGTGGCAGAAAGCAAGTGGCGGGGTCGGGCGGGCAGGGGCTATCACCCTGATAGCGACGTCCTCCATTGACAGGCCGTTCCCGCCGCTTTTTTGCCGTATAGCCGCCGCCGGCCGCTGCTTGTTTGCCTGTGTTTGTACATTGAACAGCCCTTCCCACACCTTCATTCATGCCACCTGCCCAGACTGCCGACACCGCCCTGGCGCCGCCTGATGCGCTTTGCTGGCAACAGGCCGTGGCGCAGCTGGCCGCAACGCTGCAGGCACGCGGCGTTCATCCGGCTGAAGCCGTCGTGTTGCTGCCGTATGCCCAACTGATCCAGCAGGCGCGCCGGGCCTGGGCTGCGCAGGCGGGGACGACATTCTTCGTTCCGCGCTTTGAAACCACCATGAACTGGGCCAGCGGGCTGGGCGGCACGCTGGGCCTTTTTGCACCGTCGGGCGACGACTTGCGCATGGACATGGCGGTCGACATGCTGACGGCCGCGTCACTCCTGGCCCGCGCCGGATTGGGCGGGCAGCAGGATGCGCTGGCCGGGCGCCTGGTCGAGGCGGCCTGGAGCCTGGCCGGCCTGGCCGCCGCCGTCATGCCGGCGCGGCGCCAGGCCTGGAGCGAACGCCTGGCGCTCACCTTGGGCGCGGGGCTCGATTCGCCCGTGCTGGCGCTGGAAGCCGCCGTGGGCCG